>OJSE01000246.1_pt1 | contig 82898 bp, 59 predicted proteins | sample 1599351 | NCBI WGS metagenome assembly OJSE01 (sample SAMN04168656, study PRJEB22393) | human gut metagenome | biome: human gut microbiome; feature: stool | host: Homo sapiens | collected 2014-03-17 | reverse complement strand
ATCTTTCTCAGTAGCTCCCTCTATAGGAATCCACCAATTTTCCTTATTACCATATTCAGTTTCTGAATAAAGATAAAACTCTTCCGGAACAACCCAACCTACTTTATCCATACTATAATTCAGAAAAGTATTATTCCATTCTCTGGAAAGTTCCTCTTTTCCTTTTTCCGTTCTATCCAATATTTGATCATTCACCAGAAAAGCAATATAGCGATCTGCGGTATATATGTTTACGTATTCATCTTTAAACGTATTTTCAATGGTATCTGCCATAATAAGTGCATAAGGAAATAATTCCTGCTTTACTTGATCGCTATATCCATTCAAAAATAACTCTTTCAAAAGTTCCAATCCTCTCTCAATATGATTTCCTTCCTGTTTAGGAGGCACAATATGTACATCGTATTTGGATTGAAAATTAAAAATATAATCGGCTGTATCAGGATCGACTATCAACAACTTTCCGAACTTATAATAGTATTGAGAAATATATTTCAAAACTGGGTCAGTAGAAGTCGTATCGTAAATTCTTCCATACTCCATGTAATCAGCATGAATCGTTTCATTTTCGTAACATCCGATAAATAACAATCCCGATAATACAAACATTATAATCTTTTTCATAATAATCTCCTTTATTTGGTTTTGCTCTCAACTCGAACCGGTTGCTCTATCTCAAAATTACGGCGTTGAACGTCTAACGGAAGGGGTAGCACATAATTAGGGCTATTAGCATCCAAAACATAAGTTACAAAATTTCGGTCTACGCTAAAATCATAATATTTATGCTCAACAGCTAATCCCCAACGCCGAATATCAAACCATCTTATATCTTCAAAACAAAATTCCCGTCTTTTTTCTTCCTGAAAAAGGATCCATGCATCCTCAGCATTTTTCGCTTCTAGGTAACCATTCCCACCTTCAATACGTTTACTATACACCTCATTCACATCTTTCATTCCCAACCCCCATTCTCCCTGCTTGATATTAGCCTCTGCACGATTAAAATAAAATTCTTCTATGCGATAATTTGTATTCCAGCAACCAGAGTAATTTACATTAAATTTGACAATCCTACAACTATTCCAATAGTCAACAAGGACATCCCTATAATTACGAACATCATTACTAGCAAACAATGCGATTAAATCCTCTGACGGACAGTACGTACCCATCGATGTGTTTGATGATGATGTGGGATGCGCCTCTTTATTTAGCCAAGAAAAAAGTATACTATTATTATCCTTATTTAACATAGGTTTAGTATCACTAGAATAACCCAACATTTCATTTAATGAAATAAGCGTCCGATTTGTCTCTTTCAAAGCCTCATTACACACAATTATTACATCATCATATCTTTTTTCTTCCAAATAAATACGAGACAGGAACAAGCGAACGACATCTTTATTCGGATGAAAAATAGAATTTTTCTGCTCACCATCCTCTAAGTTTCTCAAAGCACTTTCCAAATCATTTTCCATTAAATCATATACTTCCTGCAAGGAAGCTCTAGTATATAACTTATCTTTTATACTTGTTTCCTTATTGATCGGAATCCCCATGGCAGTTTTTGCTTGTTCAGCATCACGATACGGTTCCCCATACATATTTACCAAATACCAATAAGACATGGCTCGGAGAGCCTGCACTTCTCCTAACAATCGGAATTTCACATTGTCAACATCAGCCTCAAATTCACCCACTTCCTTTTCAATAATATTACACATCAATATTTTATGATAAAAGTATTCCCAGGCTGGGTCTATTCTTTCATCCCCTTCCGGTGTTATTTGACACTCTTTTGCCCATGTATAATAACTTTTGTTAGAAATTCGATCATCTTTAGTTGTACTACCAATCCATGAAGGAATGAACGTACCCATGTCATCACTCATATACCAAAGATTATATCCAGTCGCCCCAACTGATTTTTGAACCAATTCCCCTAACACCAATTCACTATAATGGTCTAATTCATCCGGAATCACCTTGTCTTTATCCTTATAATCTAAAAAATCACTACAAGAAACGAATAATAAAAATAAAGAAATCATATAAATAATCTGTTTCATCTCTTCTCAATTAAAATGTTACATTCATAGAAAACGAATAAGTCTGTTGAGGAGGGATCGTACCTGACCCTAGAGTCAACTGCTCCGGGTCACGTCCTTGCAGCCCCTTCGCTTTGATAACAAAAGGATTACTTACGCCCAAACTCAACGACAAAGATTTCAAGTACAACTTTTTCACGAAATCACTATTAAAAGAATAGGATAAGGAGATAGAATTACAACGCAAAAAATTCCCCGAAACAACTCGCATATCAGCATTATTGTACATTTGCCAATAATTAGAAGACACATTGTTCATAATATCTGTCTTATTTATCGGATTTTCACCGCCCGTGTATACCCCCCGTACAGTATATAACTCATCTGTCAATGCTGGAATATTCGTATATTTCTCATCACCTGGCTTTCTCCAACGCTTCACGAAATCTGAACTCATATTTTGACCAGGATAAGGTAATTTAAAATCATCTCCTTGATACAACTCATTCAAACGAATTTTACTTCCAAACTGAAAAGAGAACGTTGAATTAATACTGAAATTCTTATACTGAAATCCCATACTTAATCCTCCGGATAAATCCGGCTCCCGTTTTCCACTACATACCAAAGCCGATCTCAAAGCTTCTTCCTGATTCGTAATGATAACATTCCCTTCCTCATCATGATCCTCCAACCCTAAAAATATTGGAATTCCTTTATTATCCAAACCTCCAAAACGATAAGAATAGAATGTATTTAAAGCATATCCATCCCTCACTAAAGAACCGTTAAGATATTGCTCATAAGTTACACTTTGCTCGGCTGTCGTAGAAACTTCATTATACACCTTACTCGTGTTAAATGATACACGCCATTCAAAATCTTCTGTCTTAATCGGGGTCAACGCTAACGATAAATCCCATCCTTTATTCGTCAAATCTCCTCCATTAATTGTCACCATTTTTTCCCCGTTAGTACTTGTTACCTGCAAAGGCAGTAATTGGTCCTTACTCTTTTTATGAAAATATTCAAAAGAACCGGAAAGTTTTCCTTTAAACAAATCAAAATCAACCCCGATATTGAAAGAATTAGTTTTCTCCCACTTCAAGCCTTCATTAGGTAGTGAATTAAGAGTTGCATAATACTCTTCCGATTTTGAATCCAATGACCCCACAGAAATTATCATATTAGGATTATGTGCTTCTGTCACATTCGCTTGAATACCATAAGAAGCCCGAATAGCCAAATCCGAAAGCACATTTAAGAGTGGATCCATAAAATTCTCATCTGTCACATTCCAACGTCCAGAAAACGACCATATTGGTAAAAAACGAGCTTGTTCTCCTAATTTATTTGAACCTTCTCCACGAATATTAGCACTCATCACATATTTCCCTTTATAAGCATAGGAAAATGAAGCATAATAAGCAATACTATTATTCGTCGCATCTATAATTGTCGGTTTCATCTGCAACATTCTTCTTGCAGCATTGGGCCATTCATCCAATTTATCCAAAGACACGAAATTTTTTCCACGCTCTGGCAAATATCCCCAAATCTCTTCACTGATTCCCGTCGATTTTTGAGATTGTAAATCTAGACCACCCAATAAACTCAAGCTATGTACCTCATTAAACGATTTATTAATATTGAAAGAAACACGAGCTGTGAAAGAATCTCCTCCATTAAAACTTGAGTTCAATATTCCTCCGAACGGTAATTCACAAACATTATTCATATAGTTAGACAAATTAGTCAATTGTTTCCGGTCAAAACCATAGGGCAATTTTCGATAAGTAGCAACTTTATACGTACGTTCATCATACCACATTTCACTCTCTGAAGCGCTAGAATTATAAGACAACACAGCAGAAGCTGATAACCAAGAAGTAAACTTATAATCTAAATTTATATTCGTGTTGATACTTTTGATCTTATTCTTTGATCCCGAATAATGCAATTCGTTAAATACATTATATACCAATGGAATAGTTAAAGTAGGGCCGTCCATAACTCCCGCAGAATAATCATAAAAGAACCAGCTTCCATCAGCATTATACGCCGGAATTACCCGTGATGTATTATAAGCATACTCGAACAAATCCACCGTAGGACGATTCGTTGTAGACACACTAGCACCTAACATTACTGCTGCTCGAAACTTATCCGATATCTTAAATCCCAAATTCGACATAAAACTGAATCTCTCTGAATTCTCCTTTAAAGAAGATCCCTGCTGATTAGCATACCCAGCAGAAAAATAATAGTCAACCCGATCATTAGCCCCTGACAAAGAAAATGTGTGTTGCTGACTAAACGAATTACGAAATAACAAATCAAACCAATCTGTATTTATTTCTTTCATTTCCTGCACTTCCTGATTAAACTGCTTTTGATCAATCATTCCATTATATAATTGATATAAAGCCCCTTCAAACCCTGCGTTTGTGGGAGAGAATCCCACAAATTGTAAACCTCTCTTGTAGATTTCTTCAGAAACTTCTATTCTCTCACGAGAATTCATTAAAAATAAATCATCATAACAAGGTCTTCCAATAAAACTCATAGAAGTACTATAACGAATTGACGGTGTCCCTCTTTTACCGCGTTTCGTGGTAATCACGATTACTCCATTAGCAGCTTTAGTTCCATACAAGGCAGTAGAAGAAGCATCTTTCAACACATCTATACGCTCAATATCCTCCGGATTCAAGCCGGAAATAGCATTACCGATCAAATTTACACGATCCATACTATTCAACTCGGTTGCATCTAATGGAACCGGATCCTGCAATACTACACCATCTAACACCCATACCGGTTCCCGATTACCAATAATTGTCGAAGAACCGCGAATACGAATCTTCGGAGCAGCACCCACGGTTGAAGTCATTTGCATCACAGACATCCCCGGGACCTTCCCTTGTAACATCTGATCCAATGAAGTCCCAACCGGTTCTATAATATCTTCTGCTTTCAATGATACAATAGACGACGTAGATTCTCTCTTTTTGATTATTTGATAACCAGTCACAACAACTTCGTCCATCTCATTATTCATCTCCCTCATCACCACTTGGATAGGTTTTTCAGATTCGACAAAAACTGTTTTCGTTTCCATACCAAGAAAAGAAAAAATCAACGCACTATTCTTGTTCACTTTTAACGAGAAATTCCCCTTATTATCCGTTGCCGTTCCCGTCACCGTTCCCTTGATCAACACGGATACTCCCGGAATCGGCTCCCCATTCTCATCCTTAACTACCCCTTGAGCTACAAGCAACTCATCCTTTTTCACCTCCTTAATCGTGATCAGATTTCCCTCGATTTTGTAAACCAGATTCGTTTCTTTAAAAATTTCATCCAATACCTGCGAAGGAGTAACCTTCTTCATATCCAAGGTTATTTTCTTCTTGCAGGCATCAATAACGGCAGTGGAATACACCAAACGATAGTTATACTTCTTCAACACCTCCAAGACCTCCTTCACGCTGGCATCCTTCACGTTAATGTTTATTTTACCTTCTTCATTCTGAGCGTGAAGAGGCAAACTCAAACACAAAATAAAAAGACATAACAACCCTTGAAGGGGAATTTTTTTAACATGACTTCCCCAAGAATCAAACATTTTTTTCATACATTTGTAAATTAGAATTTAACACTTATGCCATTTTAGGCATGGGATGCAGCGAGTGTTGGTAGCACTCGCTTTTCCTATTTATATACAGTTACTACTTTTCCACTAATTTTAAATTTAACATCACCAACATCAGAAATCACATCCAAGATCTTACCGACCTCAGCATATTTATCCACTCGAACAAAAAACTTCTCCTGCTTTACATCCGCATTCTCGTAGAATACCGTAAAGCCATACCATTCCGCCAATTGATCCAGAATTTTCTCCAATTCCACGTCCCGGAAAAAGAACATGTTATCTTTCCAGCAAATAATTTCTTCTACATCCACCTCGGTCACCGTGATCACGTTCATCACGTTACCCACAACTGCATGTTGATTGGGTTTTAACACAACTTCCGCATCCTTCCTTTTCACTTGCACGCTACCCTTCACCAAAGTCGTTGCCACCTTTTTATCCGGCAGACACTTCACGTTAAACTCCGTCCCTAGCACTTGTATATCTCCATTCTCCGTGTGTACGATAAAAGGGTGTTTCTCATCTCTCGCCACTTCCAGATAAATTTCGCCCTCGCTCAAAAACACTTCACGGCTATCACCAACAAAATCCACGGGAAATCTCAATCGAGTCTCTTCATTAAACCAAACTTTTGTTCCGTCAGCCAACATCACGTGATACTCTCCACCCTTCGGAACCACCACGGTATTATACTCGACCACCACGTTATTCGCTGAAGAATCTTTCTTCGAATAAACAAGCTCATTTCCATTTGTGATGGCATTCGAGGTAACCTCTTTTTTACCCTCCACTCTCTGAAGCTGCAGAACAGAACCGTCTTCTAGAACCAGCATAGCCTGTTTACGAACCGGAACAGGTAATTTTTCTTCGACTTGATTTTGCACCACTATTTCCGGCTTTATTACATTTCCTTGACTTATGAAGATATAGACAGCAATAGCCACGGGTAAAATCAGAATGGCAGCGTAACGCATCATCTTTATCATTCGGCTCGGCTTTTTCCTTACCTCCATGATCCGTTCGTGAACCTCCCGGCTGGTGATCATCTTTTTCATTTGCCTGTACGCCTCATCATCAATATGCAGCTCGGCACGCAACTCTCGTAACCTCCCGGCATCCTCTTCCGACAAGCAATCAAAGATGTCCTTCGTAATTAATTTATGTAGTTCCTTCATTATATTTTTGTCTTATATCCATGTTACACATGAAAAGAAAAAATGTATGAAAGAAAATTTATATTTAACTTACATTAACAATTGTGTGATATACAAATATCATCTACCCAATGAATGTGTGAACCAAAAGCGAGAACCCTTTCCCGGCTCCGAATTAACCCCGATGCGGCCTCCTACCTGTTCCACGATACTCTTGCAAATAGATAATCCTAAACCTGTGCCATGAGCAAAACTATTCAATTTCACAAAACGGTCAAAAATCTGTTTCTGCTTTTCTTCTTCGATACCCACGCCCGTATCCGTCACTGATATTTCAACCTCTCCATCTCTCAACGTATACCCCACGGCAATTTCCCCGGAAGTCGTAAACTTGAAAGCATTATTCACAAAATTGGAAATAACCTGCCGTAACCGATTCTTATCGCTGTACACCCAGCATTCCGGCAAATTGGGAACTATACACAAATCAACCCCGGCTGGAACTTTCACCCGGAGTGAAGTCACGACATCCTCGCACAACTGGCGCACGTCCACCCGATCATACACGAATTCAAAAGTCCCCGCCTCGATTTTCGATAAATCCAGAATATCCGAAATTAACTGCAACAACAACTCGTTATTCTCCTCCACGATACCGATATATTGCGCACGTTCACTTTCCTCTTGGGCATAAGCCAATAAATTGGAAAAACCTACAATCGCATTCAACGGAGTCCGGATCTCATGACTCATATTCGCCAAAAACGCCGACTTTAAACGATCCGATTCCTCCGCCTTATCCTTCGCCTTGATCAACTTCGCCTCGGTCTCCTTCAATTCCGTAATATCATAATTAATACAAATCATCTCGATCATTCCTTCCCGCGGGCGATAATCCCTCACCAACACGTTCACCCGCGTCCACGTGTAATGCCCGTCAGCCCGTCGGATTCGCATATCATTCCGTAAATGCGTACGTTTCCCGGCAATTACATCCGACAAGAAAGTAAGCATCAAAAACCGATCCTCCGGGTGGAAATGTGAGTGTACCCCGATAATCTGCGATAGAGGCGTCCCGATTTCTTCCCCCACGTTTTTATACCAACTATCCAAACCGTACCCGTTACGAGTCAAGGCGTTAAAATGCGCGTACCCGACCTGGGCATAATCGCCCACCAACGTGAAAAAATCCTTGAACTCCTGAATCTGGTTATACGCCTCCGTGGCTTCCGTCCGGTCCAAGCTAATCAACAAATAATTGATCAAATTATTTTGTGCATCATACAACGTCGTCACTTTTGTTAGTAAATTCAACCTCCCCGTCTTCTTAGAAACATAGAGACCATTCAAATTCGAAAAATCATACACTAGAGAAAAACTCACATTCTCCCTTCTCTTCATTCTTTCCCTCATCTCCTCCGGTATAAGATGATTTTCAAACATATTAATTCCCAATGCATCCTCTTTCCTAGCCAACCCGAACATCTCAAGGTCTTTATCATTCAAATCGACAAGATTCCCGTTTTTATCATACAACTCTATCCCGACCGGGATATTCTGATATATATTACGTAACAAACGTTCACTCCGGTCCAACGCCTCGTGGGCTGAGAACGTGTCGGTCATATCCGAAAACATTAACACGACCTCATCCTTGCAAGGAGAATACATCACGGCATGAAAATACTTATTTTTCTCTTCCAGATGATAATTTATATCCCGTACAACTCCATTTCGCATCACCCGTTCCAGATCAGGCAGCCGTTCCACAAAATGCGGATCAACCTCGCTAGCATATTTCCCGATCCAACTATTCCCCCTCGTGTTGTAAAGAATCTGAGCCATCGTGTTCGAATCCAAGAAATAATAGTCTTTCACGCCCCCCTCCTCATCATAAAACAATTTCATCCGCACATACCCCACCGGCATATGTTTAAACAAATCAGCCAAGAACTTTTTCTCTTCCTGTGCCTTATCCTCCGACTTCCGGAGTTCCATGCAAATACTGATAATATTCACCATCGAGGCAAACCACTGGTAATCCTCATTTTTCCACACGTGAGGCTTATCCAAAATATCTATACCAGCGTACCCGGACACGCCGTCTTTTGAAAACATCGGGATAACAATAAGCGATTTCACCCCTTGCTCCGTCAGACGCCTTTTTTCCTCGCTTGCCTCTTCCGGTAACTCATCCAAGCTGGCAAAAATAATCGGGGACGCATTTCCGGCCAACTGTTTCGTCCACCAAGGAATATTACTCATCGGGAATTTCTCCATGTAATTCTTTTTCTTGAAAGACTTGTAATTTCCCGCCTCGTAACGACACGTCTGCGTGCGATTTTCCCAATCGTACTCTATAATATAGGTACACCCCTCCGGATAATGCTGCATAATATCGCCCAATATCTTATTAATAACACTGCTCATATCCCCGGAACGAAGCAATGAAAGCAACGAGCGAGAGATACTATTTTGCTGGGCAAACAAATTGTTCACACGTTCCATCGCCGTTTCCTCCGTATCCATATTCTCCGGGACATCAAGACACTCCATGAAACCACAGGTTTTCATATTCCCCTCGGCATCTACCTCCTTGGAACACAATTTCACTCGTACCCACACGATTTTTCCTCTCACCTCGATCGGGTAAATCTGGTCATATATATTCTGGGTTTTTCCAAAACGAAATTCGTTCACCGTTCGTAAACGATAATCCTCCCGGATCAACTTACGAAAATCAACAAAACTGATTATCCCATCTTCGCCCAAATCTAACAATTCTCGAAGAAAATCAGAACAGACATACTGTTTTTTAGAGAAATCAGCTTCCCACCAACCCATTCGTGCCTTATTCAACAAATCTTGAACACGTCCACTATTGAACCGACCATTATTATCCACGACCTTACAAATTTGATTATATTCAACGCCTAATCTCACAAAAATAGTAAAATATCCTTCATTCCGGCTCTCTTTTCAAAATAAAACAGGCCGTTAAATTTCATTTTTCAATGCCTCTCGTATTTTAGCGTAAGCCTCTTTCTTGTAATGCCGCACGGTATTATACTCCATGCCAATTTGTTCGGCGATTTCCCTCGTGTCATATCCTTGTAAGGCTAATTCTAAAATACGACGCTCTTTTCGCGGCAAGCGACCGATCAATTCGTACATATAATCATGAGTATCCACGACTACAAACTCGGTCATCAACTCGGGTGATAAATCCATGTATACCGGACGAGAATTACGAATAAAATTCAGACACAAATTTTTCACCGTGGAATAAAGATAGGAACGCTGTTCCGATTCATTTCGTTCTTCCACGATCTTGTCATAACCGTTCACGAAAGCCTGATGCACGATATCTTCAGCCTCATCAGGACAATAGCGAGCGGCATAAACTCGCAATTCATGCTTCAACTTACAATATAGTCGAGCAATAATCTTCTCTTTCTCTTCCGTCATAAGTGCCGATCCCTACGAAATTCCCCGTTTTCTCACATAATTTCAAAACAGGATTAAACCTTCGTTTAATAATCCTCAAAAATAGTAATAATAACACACAATTACCCAAATAGGTGCATTTTTTTATTCTTCCCTCAAAATCAAAAACATACATCAAAGATTTCTCTTTATAGTCATCATCTTGACGAAAATAAAAATCAATATTATTAAACGAACCATTAATGCTCCTTTTATCAAGTACCCCTCCAACACATTTTGATCATACACTTCTTGTCCATTTCAACCAAGAAGATTTTCGCTTTTAAACTTTTCACCCTATATTTGTGTGGATAAAATTCCCGACATGAGCGACTTTGTTAACGGTATAGATACATTTAAAGAACTGTACACGGATTACTTTCAAGCCGTGTGGGGATTTTGCAGCACTTACCTGAAGGACAGGGAACAAGCCATGGACGCCACGCAGGAGACATTTTTCAAATTGTACGAACGTTTGGATAATTCCTACACCAAGCAAAACGCAATCGCCTTTATCTACATCACGGCCAAAAACATTTGCATGGACAACCTGAGACGGAATAAATTTAAAACCAAAGATGTCGAGCTATTAAAGAATGAATTACCCTCGGATGACTCGCTTCTGGAAGAAATCGCCACCCAAGAAATGATCCGATGCGTGCATTCCGCCATCAGCCAGCTCTCCGGACGCAGCCTTGAAATCGCCACTCTCGCGTTAGAAGGTAAATCAAATCCGGAAATCGCAGACGTACTGGGAATCTCTCTTAACTCCGTGAAATCTCTCAAAAAAGAAATGTACACCAAATTACGAAAGATTATCGGACACGAATATATTATCCTTTTTTTCGCCAAGCTCTTGCTACACGTAGATAAATAAATTCTGCAAGCTCATTATTCCCATATATTTTCTATAACTTCTGTCCTATCTCAAACCCAATTAATTAGGTTTTAAGAAAGCATTTCTACCTATAAAAATAATAAAAGAGTAATATCACAGGTATTATAGTAGAATTACTATCTTCTTATTTATTTTTTGTTTTCAATATAATTTCTATAATAATTAGCGTTGAATAGGAGATGAATGGGAGTTGAATAGGAGTTGATATAATAAAACTACATTAAATATAAGAAAAAAATATTCTATACAGGTTTTAATATCCATATAATAGGGTTGAAAAAGTTTACCTGCTCTCGGTAAACTTTTTCCAGAAAAATACATCTGTATTTTTATCTTCTTTTCCTATCACGGAAAAGGAAAGCCCCGAACGGCAAACAGATTCCGGCAATTACGATTTGGTAAGCCCCGTATAAAACACGTGTATCATTAGCCAGCGTGTTACCGGCAACTGACATACTACCCCCTTCTTGGTCCAAACCGAGCGTGATCATCTGCCACAAAACCACGAAAGCGGCAAGCAACGAAAAAAATGATCCGAGGTATAATAACCCCATGGACATATCCTGTTTTACCTCTTTTCGCAAGCCAAAAAGAAAAACCAAGGCAAACATGATAAACGTGGACCAACCGACTGTTTGATACCCCATGATCATACCCAAACTACCAATTTCATACCAAGGTAGAAACGTCGCAATCATACCAATGATGGCGATCAAAAAAACGACAAATTTTTGCTTACTCATAATATCCGATATTTTTATTTTTAATACAAATGTCTCTCTTTCTAAACAAGGTTTACGTAACGAATAATGATGAAGTTATCAACACCCTATTTAAAACAAGTATAAACTCGTTTTTTTTGAAAATATTTACCGTTTTTACTTGAATATCGCAAGAACAATGAGTAGTTTCGCGCATAAATATTGGAACGAGAGAAATATTCAAAGAAAGTGCGCCATAAATAAGCTAAATGATTAAAATATAATATCTAACTTTAATGTTTTTTTGTTATGAAACCAACACATATTGAACACATCGGCATCGCAGTTGCCAGTTTAGATGAAGCAATCCCCTATTATGAAAAAGTATTAGGATTGGAATGTTATGCTATTGAAGAAGTAAAAGATCAAAAAGTAAAAACCGCTTTCTTCAAAGTAGGACAAACTAAGATCGAATTACTGGAATCAACTGACCCGGAAGGCCCTATCGGTAAATTCGTTGAGAAAAACGGAGGTGGTATGCACCACATAGCTTTCGCCGTTGAAGATGTTCAAGCCGCATTGAATGATGCACAGGCTGCAGGTTGCCAGTTAATCGACAAAGCTCCGCGCGGAGGTGCAGAAGGATTGAGAATCGGATTCCTTCACCCGAAATCAACATTCAGAGTATTGACTGAACTTTGCGGAACAAAATAATTTTTTTTAATAATCAGCTCATATAAATTTTGATAATATGACAAATCAAGATAAAGTCAAAGAGTTAATTGAATTACGTGCGCAGGCAAAGCTTGGCGGAGGGGAAAAGCGTATAGAATCCCAACACAAAAAAGGGAAATATACCGCTCGCGAAAGAATCGCCATGTTGCTGGACGAAAATAGTTTCGAAGAGTTTGATATGTTTATAACACACCGTTGTTATAACTTTGGGATGGAAAAAACCAAATTCTTGGGTGATGGAGTGGTAACCGGACAAGGAACAATTGACGGACGTCTCGTATTTGTTTTTGCTCAAGACTTCACTGTTTTCGGAGGTGCCCTTTCCGAGATGTTAGCTCAAAAAATTTGCAAGGTGATGGATAAAGCCATGACTGTGGGAGCTCCCATTATCGGATTGAATGATTCGGGTGGTGCCCGTATTCAAGAAGGGGTTAACTCCTTAGCTGGATACGCGGAAATTTTCGAACGGAATATTCTCGCTTCAGGAGTTATCCCGCAAATTTCTGCCATTTTTGGTCCTTGTGCCGGAGGGGCCGTGTACTCTCCTGCCTTGACGGACTTCATTCTGATGACTGACCAATCATCATACATGTTTGTAACCGGTCCGAAAGTGGTGAAAACCGTAACGGGAGAAGATATCACAACCGAGGAATTGGGAGGTGCAGAAGTTCACTCCACGAAATCCGGTGTTTCTCATTTCTTGGCAGAAAACGAAGAAGAGGGTATCGCTATTATTCGTGATTTGCTTTCTTATTTACCTTCCAACAACTTGGAAGAGACTCCGATTGCCGTATGCAATGACCCGATCGACCGTTTGGAAGACCGGTTAAACGAAATAATTCCTGATAATCCGAATTTACCGTATAACATGATGGATGTCATTGAAGGCATCGTGGATAACGGAAAATTCTTGGAAGTTCACAAACGTTATGCTCGTAACATTATTGTCGGATTCTGCCGTATGGGTGGACGTTCTGTCGGCGTTATCGCTAACCAACCGAGTTTCTATGCCGGAGTTCTTGACATTGAAGCATCTCGCAAGGCGGCACGTTTCGTTCGTTTCTGCGACTGTTTCAACATTCCGGTGTTGACCTTGGTTGACGTACCGGGATTCTTGCCGGGACGTGTACAGGAGTATGGTGGTATTATCACTCACGGGGCAAAATTGATGTTTGCTTACGGAGAAGCAACCGTTCCCAAAGTAACCGTTACTTTACGAAAATCATACGGTGGAGCTCATGACGTGATGTCATGTAAACAATTGCGTGGAGACTTCAACTACGCTTGGCCCACGGCACAAATCGCCGTTATGGGAGCTAAGGGGGCTATCGAGGTGTTGTATGGTAAAGAATTGGCAGCAATCTCTGATCCTGAGGAAAAAGCTAAATTCGTTGCCACGAAAGAGGAAGAATACAACTCGGCATTCGCGAACCCGTACAAAGCCGCTTCATATGGATACATTGATGATGTTATAGAACCGCGTAACACGCGTTTCCGCATTATCCGTGCTTTCCAGTCTTTGCAGACCAAGCGCGTTGTTAACCCGATGAAGAAACACTCAAATATACCGTTGTAATTCATATGATTACATTAGCAATTAACTGGGGTTACGCACTCCTCGTTACAGGCGTGGGGATGGTAACAGTATTTCTGCTATTGATTCTTTTGATCTGGATTATTAACTTACAGACCAAGTTGACGAATCAAGTAGAAGATCACGCAAAAACAGTTCAAGACACGGAAAAAGCAGTAGTGACAACGGATACCCATCCGACACCTCACGAACAAGCTGCCATCGCCATGGCTATGCATCTATATTTCAACTCTCATGACGAGGAACCTCACGTGATCACGATCGAAGAAGTTGAAAAACGTTATTCTCCGTGGAGTTCTAAAATTTACGGTATGAGAAACCTTAATAAGTAAAATAAACAGATTATGAATAAATTCAAAATCACCATAGACGAAAACAATTTCGATGTAACTGTGAATGTAACGGATCATGACAAAGCTACAGTTGAGGTGAACGGTATATCTTATGAAGTATCATACGAAAGCAAAAACACGGTTGCTACCACCGCACCTCGTAAACCTGCTGCCATACCGACTTCAACTACATATAAAAGTTCCGCTCAAAGTACATCTGCAACAAGCAACAAGACGACCTGCATTAAAGCACCGCTTCCCGGAACGATTTCCGCTGTTAGCGTGAAAGTTGGCAGTCAAGTAAAACGCGGAGATTGTCTATTAGTCATGGAAGCCATGAAAATGGAAAACAATATCGTGGCAAGTGTTGACGGTCAAGTGAAAGCAATACATGTAACTGCTGGTCAGAGTGTTTCTCAGGATGACCCGCTTGTTGATTTGGTTTAATTTACCGTAAAACAATTGAAAATGAGACAAGTGGAAAAATACCTGCTAAAAATAGCCTTATTACTCGGTATATTTATCATGCCTTTTGCCGCTAGTGCAGAGGAAGTTGATATGGGAGAAAAAGTATCCAAATTCTTGAACGATACTGGATTTGCCCAACTTTTCGCCGGGAATTGGCTGTGCTTAGTCATGATAGTCGTGGCATGCGTGCTATTTTATTTGGCTATCGTAAAGAAATTCGAGCCGTTATTATTGTTGCCTATAGCTTTCGGTATGTTATTGACAAACTTACCCGGAGCCGGATTATTCCATCCAGAACTTTTTGATGGAGGACATGTACATTGGGAGGCTTTCACGAATGCCAATAACATTGGCTTACTGGACTACCTTTACCTAGGAGTAAAATTAGGAATTTACCCATGTATTATTTTTATTGGTGTTGGAGCCATGACGGATTTCGGTCCATTATTGGCGAATCCTAAAAGTTTTCTTTTGGGAGCTGCCGCCCAACTCGGAATCTTCGCTACGTTCTTGGGAGCCCTTGCATTAGGCTTTACTTATGCAGAGGCAGGATCTATCGGAATTATCGGAGGTGCAGACGGGCCAACTGCGATTTACTTGACATCCAAGCTAGCACCGGGATTACTTGGTCCCATTGCCGTGGCTGCCTACTCGTACATGGCACTGGTTCCTGTGATACAGCCACCTATCATGAAAGCGTTAACAACCCAGAAAGAACGGGAGATTGTAATGAAACAATTGCGTAAAGTATCTAAAAAAGAGAAAATCGTATTCCCGATCGTTGTAACCATATTTGTATCATTATTATTACCTTCTGCAGCTCCCCTGATCGGATGCTTAATGTTAGGTAACTTAATGCGTGAATGTGGTGTTGTTGAACGTTTGAGTAAAACGGTTCAAAATGAGTTGATGAATATCTGTACGATATTCTTAGGTATCTCCGTTGGAGCAACCACTACGGCAGCTGCATTCTTGAACTTGCAAACGTTAGCCATTTTGGTTATCGGTGTTCTAGCTTTCAGTATAGGTAGTGCCGGTGGTGTATTACTGGCAAAATTCATGAACTTGTTCACCAAGAACAAGATCAACCCGTTGATCGGTTCTGCCGGAGTTTCTGCAGTTCCGATGGCAGCCCGCGTATCACAGAACGTGGGACAAGAAGCAAATCCAGGAAACTTCCTGTTGATGCACGCCATGGGGCCGAACGTGGCCGGAGTTATCGGTTCTGCCGTTGCAGCCGGTATATTATTGTCATTCTTAGGATAACCTAATATTTCGACTACCTCAAATTTACTTTGAGGTAGTCTTTTTATATTCTGTTCATTATACATTATTTTCTTTTAACCACAAACTAATTTATTCTATTCATGGGACTTAGAGGTTTCGGTAGTGACAATTTTTCCGGAGTATTACCGGAAGTATTTAAAGCACTGGAAGAATCAGCCTTCGGACATCAACATTCCTACGGGGAAGACAAATACACGGAAAAAGCCATCGAAGATTTCAAACAAATATTCGGAGATGATATTGACGTGTATTTCGTTTATAATGGAACGGGAGCCAATATATTGAGTCTCTCGGCTTTCACGCATTCCTATAACGCGATCATTTGCGCAGAGACAGCTCATATCAACGTGGACGAGTGCGGGGCTATCGAGAAACAAACCGGCAGCAAGTTGCTGACCGTTCCCACATTTGACGGGAAACTCTCCCTAGGACTGATTCATAATCACATGCATGGATTTGATGATCAACACCACGCCCAACCGAAGATCATCTCGCTAACGCAGTGTACTGAACTCGGAACAGTCTACACGCATGATGAATTAAAAGAAATCTGTGACTTCGCACACGCCCACGATATGTATGTTCACATGGACGGAGCCCGTCTGGCAAATGCCGTTGCATACTTGGGATGTACCCCGGCCAGCATCACGAAAGAAGTGGGAATAGACGTTTTAAGCTTCGGGGGAACCAAAAACGGCATGATGTTCGGTGAAGCTGTTGTCTTCTTTAACACCACAATGTCGAAAGAGGTGAAATATATCCGTAAACAGTTGATGCAGCTACATTCCAAATCGCGCTTTATCGCCGCCCAGTTCTCGGCTGTTCTAAAAGATAATTTATGGTTGAAATCAGCCGCACACGCAAATGCCATGGCACAAAAGCTTGCTAACGCAGCAGAGCAGATTCCTTCTGTGAGCATCACGCAGAAGGTTGAGGCAAACGAGATTTTCGCTATCATCCCGCGAGAAAAAATTACCAAACTCCAGAATGAATGTTTCTTTTACGTGTGGGATGAAGATGCGGCCGAAGTGAGATGGGTTTGCTCGTTTGACACCACGGAAAATGATGTCATCGAATTCGCCAACCTACTGCGTCAAGAATTATGTTAGAAGATGGATAGAGAAATTATTACCACGGAAGACGGAAGTACTACCTTGTATATACCGGAACTAAATGAACATTATCATTCTATTCACGGGGCCATACAGGAATCTATTCATATATTTATAAAAGCAGGTATTGAATACTACGGACAGAAGAATATCCGGGTTCTGGAGGCCGGGTTCGGAACGGGACTGAATGCTTTTCTAACGTTACTTGAGGCGAGAGATAATGAACGTAAAGTGGTGTTTCACACGTTCGAGAAATACCCACTGACACCTCAAGAAGTGGAACAGATTAATTATTCTGACCTCTTCACCCCGGAAGATGCACCCCTGTTTCAACAATTACATGACGCACCTTGGGAAGAGGATGTTGTCATCACCCCTTATTTCACGCTCCACAAGCATCGGGCAGATTTCGAAGAAGTTAATTTTCACAAATATTTTGATATGGTCTTTTTCGATGCTTTCGCCCCCGACGTGCAACCTCGCCTATGGACGGAATCAATGCTTTCCAAGTTTTACAAAGCACTTAAACCGGAAGGAATTCTCACGACCTATTGCGTGAAGGGGACTGTAAAACAAGCTCTTCGTAATATCGGTTTCAACCTTAAACGCCTTCCCGGTCCTCCGGGGAAACGGGAGATGTTGAGAGCGGTCAAATAATTTTAGATTTTAGATTCCAACCGCACGGGACCAACGCTTTTTCAATCGTAAATCGGAAGTCATAAATCGTAAATTATTCAAATGTTTTCTAAGGATTTAAAACAGTTACTTGACGAAAAGTATTTAGAATACAATAAATCGGAATTCTTTATAGAGACCGATCCGATTCAGATACCGAAATGTTTCGAGGAAAAAGAAGACATCGAAATTGCCGGATTCCTAGCGGCATCGCTAGCATGGGGACAGCGGCCCACGATTATCAAGAAATGCAAGGAGTTGATGCAATTAATGGATTATGCCCCCCATGATTTCGTGATGCAGGCGGAAGATCAAGACTACGAACGTTTCTGCAATTTCAAGCACCGCACGTTTAATAGCTACGATTGTGTTTACTTTTTGAAATCGCTAGCAAATATTTATCGCCATCACGGGGGATTAGAAACCGTTTTCACACGGGCCTACCAAAAGCATCAAGATATGTTTGAAGTTCTAAAAGAGTGGTATTCTGTTTTCACCTCTTTACCTGCCGAGGCAAGAGTACTGCGACATATCGCGAACGTGGAGAAGGGTTCAGCAGCGAAGAGAGTAAATATGTTTTTGCGTTGGATGGTGAGACACGACGGAGAAGTGGATTTCGGCCTGTGGAAAGAAATTCCAACCTCTGCCCTATTGATCCCGCTTGACCTGCACACGGGTAACGTGAGTCGTCAACTGGGCCTCCTTACCCGTAACCAGAATGATCGGAAAGCCGTGGAAGAACTTACTGCACGTCTCCGGGAAATGGACCCTGTTGATCCAATTCGCTATGATTTTTCACTTTTCGGGTTGGGGGCTTTCGAGAAATATAACCGTTCTAATTTTTAAAACGTTTCAGGTCCGCTGACGTAAATCTCCATTCCGGGGTCAGAATATTACCCATTCTTTTGAGGGTGTACCACGGGGATTTATCACGCTCTTTCGGGTTTACCAATACTTGAATATCCTGTGCAGGCATATAGCTTTGGGCCAACAAATATAACTTTTCTCCCGTTGCGGGATTCTCTGCCATATCGACCACGATGACCGCGTGCCCGGGTGAACCGCCTTGAATAAGTACGTCCCCGATCTGCATGGAAGTCACCGGTACGGACGTTAATTCCTTCGCCAAAGATAAAGTCCCGGCATAAGCGAACACCACGTCCAGATAGGCTCTAAAAGTTTTATAAGAGTAATCTTTTGCTTTGGATTTATACCAAGAAACTCGATTTCCTTTCACGCTGATCCGGTAACCTTCTGCCCATTTCGTGTAATCGGCACGGAATCCATTCGTGAAATTAAAGTGTATCCGGTCATACGCTTTATGCTTATACAGGTATTCCGCCCGCAAACGAATCACGGCATCGGCACATTGTTGCAAATCCCGCTTACCGATCTCCATATCCACCACGGCACAGTACACGCTCCGGTTCCATTTTTCCCGGCCATCAAAATAATACACTTTAGTCCCGTGAGAACGCAAAGGAAGGTTCCTCAGGTATTCACCAAAAGAACCTTCCTTCACGTTTACCCTCGCATATCCCTTGGGAGGAACAATCCGGGTACGGATTTCTTTTCCATCCGCCCGGAGCAACGTGTTCTGCCCTATCCCTTGCAGGCAACATAACAAAACGATGCAGAGGGTAATGCAATTTTTCATGTTAATCCAGTAACATTCCAGCCGCAACTTCTTCAGCCACTTTTTTGGAAGTTAATTGCTCCAAAATAGCCAAACCGAATTTGAAAGCGTATGCCGGACCTTTGCCCGTGATCACATTGCCATCAACCACCACGCCATGAGGTTGCATTTCGGCTTCTGGTAAATATTCTTCAAATCCCGGATAGCAAGTCATTGTATATCTTTTGTTCATTTTTATCTTACTCAACACCAAAGCCGGAGCTGCACAAATAGCCGCCACGTAACCACCTTTGTCAAAGTGTTTTTGAATCATTTGCACCAATGCCGTACAATCTCCCAGATTCTTGGCTCCCGGCATTCCGCCCGGACAAATCAAGAATTCTGCCTCTTCTTCTTTCACGTCACTCAACAAAAGATCGGCCACCACAGGAACTCCATGCGCACCTGTAACCTCTTTCTTATCGGAAATAGAAACCGTTTTCACTTCGATCGTTCCCCGACGTAAAACATCCACTACCCCGAGAGCTTCTACCTCTTCAAAACCATCCGCTAAAAATAAAAATGACTTTCTCATAATTCTTGTAGTTTTAAATGATTCTCCAAAATTACGAAAAATATAACAGGTTTCAAATCCTAAATAACAAACTACTCCTTCACACGCACCAGTTTCACGGCATCGGCAATGATCAGTTGTTTCTTAACTGGTAATTTATCATCCGGCACGCCATGAACTTGTACTAAACCGGCACTTTTATCCTCTGCATCAGCCTTGATCTCCCCACCCCTGTCATTCAGAATCACTTGAGCCTGCCCGACCGGAAAATCAAATTTTCCTAAAGAAACCCACCCGACCGGAATAAGATCCGCTTCCATGATAATCTCCTCTTCAATCAAACTATTACATACCTTGTAATGCAACAAAGAACCCGTGAAAACGGAACTAATGGGTGGATAAGTAAGCGATGAAACTTGGTGATAAAAAAAGACTTCATATTTCCCTGCTTCCTTTATATCTGCCGTCCAGATAGCCTTTCCCGCCCCGGTTCCGGAAACTTTACCAAAAGCACTCCGCACGGGGGTTCCATAGCTTTCTGCCGTGAACATTTCTGTCCATTCCTTCTTCTCCAATGACACCTTAAAAGTTGATTTACGCTCCTTTGTCAAGAACGGCAATCTTTTCCGCTCCCCGGAATCAATCAACTGGAATTGTTCACTCCGGTTATCAACAATGATCTCGCCGGAATTTTCGAAGAAACGACGATCAATATCCCAAATGCCCTCCATGCCTTCCCTTATTTTGGAAATTTCTTCTTTTACTAAAAGAATATTATAATCGCCGGGAAAATTAGCCGCCAAATTCGTCCCGATGTAACCATGATCCCCGTTCATGATAAATTTTACCTCCTTGCATACCCCGGCCGGAATCATGTAATATTTCTCTTTCATGGGCATGTTAAAATCCGCAGCAATCCTTCCCTCACGTTTTGACATCACTTCATCCACGGTTTCATCATCAGCAATAATCGATATAACCCCATCTATATCCGACATATTCCATACTTTAAAACCAACTTGATATTTCGGGAAACCGTCCGTAATAATTTGCTGTACTTGAATATCTCGTATATCAAAAACCGGAAGTCCCTCCCGTTGGTATATTTTATCCATAAACGGAAGCAAATCAACACCTAACTCATTCTGGAAATTCAGCGCAAGCTGCTCTAAAGTAATTTCTTCAAATTGAGCACCGGAAGAAACCTTTTCCGAAAACTGGTACAACTTTTCGGGAGCAACAAAAACCGATAAATAAGCACCCAAGGCTCCTGCTTCCAATTCAAAAATTCTTGCCTGCACTTTGTCAGGTAACGAATCATTAGAAAGAACTCCACGCAAACTAGATTGTTGCAAACAGTCAATAGCTAACATATCCTCCGGTCTCAGACCGGCATTCCCTATTGTATATTTCTTTTTAGAAGTAAACATTTTACTAAGTAACATATTGGCTGCCGGATAAGTGCCTGAAGACAAGAAACCCGTGTAATCGTAGTACATGGGCAAAATATCATGTAACTTTTGTTGAAGCTGCATAGAGTTAGATTGTAATCCCATGCGTTCAACACTATAAATCCCTTCGGGATCATCCAAACCCTCTTGCCTTTCCTTCGCAAGTTTTTTCGCAATGGTCATCGGAACATAAGAAGAGATCGTCGCAACCCGTTCATTGAAAAAAACAAATTCCGGTTGAACAAATTCGCTGCCCGTTTTCCATTTCCGTAAAAAAGAAACGAACGAGAGAGGACTTTCCACCAACATCAATTTTTGAAACGGGTAACTCCGCCCGATTCTTGCTTCCAAACGTCCTTTGAGCATGGTCAATACCTTACTCAATTTCTCCCCTTGGATTTCGGTATAACCCTCGAAAAATAATTCATGACCGGGGAAATAATAAAATTCCAGTTGAAGACCACCGAACTCGATTTCTTTCTTGTGATAATCCCCGATACAAAGCGTTATCCCGGATAATTTCTGTCTATTTTTGAAAGATACTTCACCCGTTCCGTATTCCGGTACTCCTTGCGATAGAACCTGTTGCCCTTCCCATGTTTTCACCCGCAGGGTATATTCCGTGAAATTTATTTCGCGGGCGTATGGTGATACCATGTTGACCGGGGGAACGGCTACCGGATACCAAAGGACTTCCGGGTGTAACAAGGTATAGTTTTCCTCCAAATAAGCGAAACGGGTTCCGAAATTGAATAAACCTCGTCGCATTCCGGGATCATATCTTCCCACATTATGCCGCTCTTCAAAAGGCACATCCAAGTAACATATTGCCTCGTCGATTTTGCCTTTATAGGAGATATGTAAAGAAATGCTATCATCCGGTAAAAGCTGGCGTTCAAGTATGATAACCTGCAGATCCCGGTGATAGCTCACGTCGCTATCGGCCTCCTTTAGAGAATAAATCTCTAACGTAGGATTCAGGTACAACACGATCTCCGAAAGCATTTCTTGGTTCCGATTCTGTAAAATCATCTTGCTATCCAACCACATCTCCCCATCTTTCCATTCGTAGGTGATTTCGTGATTGGCAACCCGTGCTTTAAGACGGGATTGATATTCGACATAAGCCTGTCGATACTCCTCGGAACGGTTCTCCCGCTGCCGAATAGCATCCCAAAATAAAAACAAACAGATCACACTGCACAACACAACCACACCTCCACTTCCCCATTGTAATCCTTGATGTTCTTTACAATCCCGCAAACGTTTCATGTTAGCGATCCAGAATAAGATTCCGGCAACACCCAACCCAGCACATGTCAAGCGATGCAGCAAATAACCACGCAAATCAGGGTGTCCCACCACATCCGAAAATATATTCGGCAAGTTTCTGCCCCAAAAGTCAAACGCTCCAAACTGCCACTCATCCAAATAGAAATATACTCCCAATCCCCAAAGTCCCAGAACTAAAACAGATACCGGACGATTCTTGACCATACCCGAAATGCACAACGCACAGCCTAATACAAAAATTAAAGTCGGGAGGGACAACGTCAACAGGTAGAAAACATAAATCCACACGTTAAAAGGAGCTCCTACAACCCAAAGGTTTATATACATACACACCAACAACACACAGATATTCACGAAAAGGAACATCCTAAATATTCCTAGAAAACGACCGATGCAGTATTCACTGTTCCGAAACGGTCGGCACAGGAATACTTCCATCGCGTCCTTTTTCCTTTCCCGGTACACGACCTCCATGCACACAAACAAAGCAATCAGGACTTGTACCAAGTTATAGTAATACATACTAAAAAAAGGAAAAGAGGAAGGAAGAGCCACTTTATACCAAAACACATTTACTCTTCCTTGCTTTATCATCTGCCATAACGAAATACCGACAAGGGCAATCACTACAAATCCCAGAAAAACAATATCTCGTCTTAACAATTTAGACTCATAGCGAGCCACGATATTCACGTTACGCATATTCATTTTATCTACCCCTCCTACGGTGCCAGATTAATATTCCACAACCAATTAATAACAGGGGTAATATCCCCACGAACATCACTTTCACCCATTTCATAGATGACAATTCCAGTGAAATCGAGGTGTCGGCAGGATCCAGACGACGGGTATTCACTGGGAATTCCCCATCCGTCAACCAACGGAAGGATTCCGTGATCAACGAGAAGTTGGACGCCTTGATACCCTTCCGGTACATCATCAGCTCGGAGTTACTGATGCAATCCGCATCTCCCAGTACAATGATCCGTTGTTCCCGATCACCCATCTTCCGACTCAATGCCAAAGCAATCGGGTAAATGCCTTCTTTTTCCCCGACGACAGGGTTGAGTTCAACCGGCTCATTCAATAAATCCCGGGTTTCTATCTCGTTCCAACATCCCGTGTCACGCATGGCCAAAACAGGACGCACCATAAAACCTTTATCCGTTGTATAGTTTAACGCCGTGGCACCGGGCATCGTGATTACCCGTTTTTTCTTCTGCAAATCGGCATAGTTAAGGGACATCTCCGCGGCATCTTTCGTCAATTCCCCCCGAATCAGATCCGGATCGAAATCCCGACTGGGCTGTACCAAAACACCGGGCATAAATTGTACCCCGAAACGTTCCACCAAAGGATTCATTACTTCCTGACGCCCCGGTTCTCCCGCAATCAACAAATTTCCTCCACGGGCCACGTAGCGGTCAATCTTTTCCAACTCGCTTTCGGTCAACGGTTGTTTCACATCCGCAATCACCAGAATACGAATATCTTCCGGGATTTCCTCCCCCTCGGTCATGCGATAGGCGATCACATCAAAACCATTATTTACTAAAGCATAACGAAAAGTCGGATTCTTGGCAAAAGCATAATAATCCCGATCACCCACGTTGTTCATATCCCGCTCTCCATGCCCCGTAAGACAAGCCACCTTGGGTACTTCCATGATCAACCGTTTCAGTGCTGCGGAAACCTCTGCCTCCATCGGATGTACAAACATATCATTATACAACCGCAGGAAAGTGGCAGAACCGTCGGGTAACACCAACTGTCGCACGAAACGATAACCTTCCGGAGCAAGGTCAATCTGGGCCTCGATCTCTTCGGGAGATAAAAACATTTTCAGATTCAATTTCATCTGATCAACATATTTTTCGGCCACCTCCCGGTCGCTCACGTCAGCATACCGTTCCCGTATGTAGGACGACGCTTTTTTATAATAATACACGTATTTCAGCTCGATATTCGATTTGAAACGGATGTACGGTTTGAAGTTTTCCATGTCACTCTTCAGGGAACGGGGCATCCCGTAAGAAGAGTTATCTCCCAAAAGATTCACGTAAGTGACAATTGTCAAATCGTCTTTCATCCTTTCCAGTATACTTTGACTTTCTTTAGTCAATGTTTGTGTCTTACTTGCTGTCGCATCATAATACCATAAAAACGTGGGACGAGAAGTCATATACCCCAATGCCACGGTAACCACAATCACGACGAGGTAACGTCCTACCGTCATCACTTGACTTCGTTTTGCCCGGTGAGCCTCGATCTTCATGATTCCCAATGTCAGAAAAAAGAGAATTACCACGACGAAATACAGGAAGTCCTCACTGCATATCAACCCGTCAATAAACACGGTTGCCCGTCCCTTAATCGACAACCAATACGTGATTTCACGCACGAAAGCTATATCCTGCCCCACACTACCGATGAAATTCAGCACGATTAACACGGCCAATGTTCCCACGGCCGCCACAACCTGATAAGAGGTCAGGCTAGACATATAAAGCCCGATTGCTGCGTAAGCACACATTAACAAATACAATCCGAGTAAACCCGATAAGGCCGCGGAAAGATCAAATGATTCCACCGTGCAACAAGCAAAAAGAACCAGAACCAGCAACACGCCCATCAATATCAACCCGTAAACCATCATAGAAAGGAATTTTCCAAAAATGATCTGTCCCGCTGTCACGGGGGACGAGTACAGGAGTTTAATCGAACCGTTACCAAATTCCCGGCTCATCAATCCCATCGTCAACAAGGGAACATATAGATACAAATATTGTTGTATCACCGTAAATGTTCCCGACATTCCTGTTAACAGAGCCGTCGTGATACTATATTCTATCGGTTCCCCCATAAATTGTTGTCGCAAAACACTCCGGAACAAATCGGTAAAAGTCATCCCCGACTGAACGGCAAATATCACCAAAATAAACCAAGCCACGGGAGAACAAAAGAGAGCGCGCAACTCATTTCCCGCTATTTTCAATATCTTTCTCATTCGTTTATAATTACATTATCTCCGTCTTCTTTTAAACCACACGCCAAAATATCCCAATGCGAACAAGATAGGCAATCCCCACGTGAAAGCAAATTTCGCATAAGGCACCGTGTCCTTACTCAATTCCAACACCGTATCCACGGGCGGTATATTCGACAAAACGATCGGGAATTCCCCGTAGCTCAACCACCGGAACATACCCGTGATTAAAGAGAAATTACTCGTTTTCATCCCAACTCTAGACATCAATAACTCGGCATTACTAATACAATCTACATCACCTAACACGAATATCCGCTGTTCCCGGTCTCCCACGTTACGAGTCAAGGCAAGCATCGTCGGGTAGGACTGTTCTTGCTCCCCGATTTCCGGATTTAATACAGCTTTTTCGTCCGTAAAATTTACGGTGGTTAACTCGTTCCAACTTCCCTCGTCTTTTGTCTTTAGCAAAGGGTACACGTTGAAACCATGTCCGTTTTTGTAACTTAACGCGGCTGCTCCCGGCATCGTAACCCCATATTTTTGTTGCCATAGTCCCCGCAAAGGAGTCACGACATTCACACCCTCCTCAACAAAAGAGCAAACCAGCAAATTATCATCGTAAGCTTTCGTCGGTTGTACTAAAGTCCCCGGTAAGAAACTCACGCCCAGAGAAGCCGTAAGAGGATTCATCAAATCCGATTTTCCCGGTTCCCCGCCAATAACAATATTCCCGCCTTTCGCTATATATTCTTCGAGCTGAGCCAACTCATCTGTTGACAAAGGACGCTGTAAATCTGCAACAACTAACACGTCAATATCCATGGGTATCGGCCGATCCCCCATCAAGGTAATACTATCCACGTCAAACCCTTGATTAATCAAAGAATGACGGAATGTCGGGTCTATGGCAAACGTGTAGTAGTCCCGGTCTCCTGCCCGTTGAATATCACGTTCCCCGTGCCCGGTTAGAAAAACAACCTTGGGGGCTTTCGTCACCAAACGTTTCATGGCCGTGGAGATTTCTCCTTCCCTCGGATAAATGTAACTATCATCGAAAATCCGCAAAAAGGTCTTTTCCCCGCTTTCCCGTTCCAACAAACGCACAAAACGATATTTTTCACCCGAAAGATCAACCTGTTGGGCTACCTGTTCCGGGCTCAGAAACATCTCTATATCCAAATCTTCCATGACGGCCATTTTCCACGCACGTTGTTGCGTGTTCAACTCGGGGAAACGATCTTCCAAGACCTCGTTTCCCGCATCGGCATAGTAATACACGTAATTCATCTGCATCTTCGGTTTGAAGCGAATAAACTTTTTAAATCGATTCGCATCACTATTCCTCTCCGAAGGAGCCCCCCGCTGAACATTCGCCTCCAAAAGATTCACGTATGTCGTGATTGTCAACCCACCGTCCATTTTTTCCATAATCTCCTGACTGACCGGATTCAGACTATTCAGTTTAATCGACGAGGCGTCGTAAGAACATTGCAATCCCGGTCGGGAAGTCACGTATCCCAACAACATGGCCAATATAACCACCCCAGTATAACGGGTAAAAGCCATACTTTTTGATAACTTGCGTTTCCCCGACAAGATGACCATAATCGAAAGCGTCAGGAAAAGACCGATCACAACGAGGAAATAAAACACATCCTCACTGCTGATCAAACCGTTGATTAACTCGTCGGAACGCCCGGAAATTGACAGCCAATACGTGACATCCCGAATAAAAGGAACTTCCTGTCCTATTCTTCCCACGTAATTCAAGAAGGCCAAAGCCCCTAACGTGGCAACAGCCGCCACCACTTGATAGGAGGTCAGACAAGACATGAACAATCCTATCGCCGCATAGGAACAGATCACCAGATAAATTCCCAGCAACCCCGACAAAGCCAATGACATATCAAAAGAAGGCACGTTCCATGCCGTGAACCTAACAAACAAAAAGAGAATCCCCACCAGAATAAGGCTGTATATCATCATGGAAAGAAATTTCCCGAAGATAATCTGCACGCTTGATACCGGCGAAGAATATAATAATTTGATGGAACCGCTACTATATTCCCGGCTCATCAATCCCATGGTCAATAAAGGAATATACAGGTAGAGATGCACCAGCATATTCGGGAATAATCCCATACTTCCCGTGTACATCTCTTTCGCTATACTATACCATAAAGGCTTGTTAAATTGCTGCATCAACATAATATCCACCAAACGGAAATAGGTCATGCATGCCTGAACGGTAAAGATAATAAGGACTAACCACGCGATAGGCGAATAGAACAGAGTGCATAACTCTGTCAATGCTATCTTGAATATTTTTCTCATACTACACGAACTTATGATTCACGTTTACTTTTTCCCGACAAGCGAGCGAACACTTCATCCAGAGAACTCCGTTCCACGGAAACCTCGCTTAACTCCCATCCCCGGCTGACACTCTCGTGTACCATCCGGGCCGTCACGTCGTCATCCGTATCAAACCATACCCTGAAACTTTTCGAATTTATTGCCTCCACCCGGCTAACTCCCGGCACATGTTCCAACTCGGCCATTCTCGGTGGATTTTTCAGTACCACCACGAACGAATTCGGTTGGATATAATTGTTAAATTCATCCATCGTCCCCGCGAATACCAGTTGCCCTTCCTCGATCATCTTGATGTGGTCACAGGTGGCCTGTACCTCCGACAAGATATGCGTGGAGAGTAGCACGGAACGATCCGTAGCAATCTCCTTGATCAATTCCCGAATTTCCAGGATTTGATTCGGATCGAGTCCATTCGTCGGCTCATCCAACACCACGAACTTCGGATTGTGAATAATTGCCTGCGCGATACCCACCCGTTGCTGGTAACCTCCCGACAAATGTTTCAGCAACCGTTTCCGGAAATGTGTGATCCCGCATTTCTCCATCGCATAATCTACTGAAGAACGTATCTTTTTAGGAGCCACCGAACGCAGGTCTGCGCAATAGGCCAAATACTCTTCCACGGTCAAATCCGTGTACAACGGGGGTTTCTGTGGTAGAAAACCAATATTCATTTTAGCCGCAATCGGGTCTTCCCGAAAATTAATCCCGTTAATATACACTTCTCCTTCTGTCTGGTTCAACACACCACACATGATATTCATCGTTGTCGATTTACCCGCTCCGTTCGATCCCAACAATCCCAATATCCCTTTCTCGTAAATCTCGAAATTAATATCCCGTATCGCCCATTGCACACTATAACGGTGAGACAAATGTTCCACCTTTACAACCGGATTCTCCATGTTATTCATTTTAAAAAATTAACTATTATGGCAGGTAAGGCTTTCGTCACACCTTACCCGCCTGTATTATTATAAACTATTTTCCTTGAGCTGTTATATCTGAAATCTTCCCGAAACCGTCATATTTCACCTGCTTTTCCTCATCCAGATTTCCCGTTCCCGGATCTTTTTGCGGAATCAGATAGACATATCCTTCCGAATCCGATGCCTGCGTTGCCATCATCACGGCTTTCGTGTTCAACGGTAAGGTCAGCAAACTTTCCGTGTCACTGTCAAAGTCTTCCGAATTGACATTATATCTTCCCTGCGTGTAGAATTTCAGTATAGTGATGTTCTCCCCCGCTGCCGCCGTGTATTTCAACGAGGAAGCAAGCGAACCATCTATATTCAAACGAACCGCATGAATCTCTCTGGCCGTTGCCACGTACATAATAGGATCTACTGTACTGAAACAAATTGACACGGAACGATCCAACAAATCCTTGATGGCTGCCGGAACCGAATACAAATAACTCGGAGTCGGGTTAACCAACTCATAATCCTGATTCTTCGTGAAGAACGTATAGATTGAATACTCTCCCGACACTTTATCCTTCAACACCATCACCAAGGAAGAACTATTCATGAACCCTCCGGCCACGGCTTCTTTACCCGCCACGGCAGAAGGATCGAATGGGAAATTCTCGTCATTCTCAGAAGAGGAATACAACGAACATTTGTTCTGCGAGTAAGCCCCGTTAAAACGCCCGAAGCGTCCTACCTGTGAATCATACCAGATCGTCGATCCGCTGGAATGAGTCCCATCGCCCGTGGCCGCGGCAACCACTCGATTATCCACGTAATTGGACTGCAAACCGCCCAAGTCGGAAACCACTTCCGGTTTGATGAATATCGCATCATTCTGACGAAGATGCTGGTACACCTGATTATTCATCACCAAAATCGTCGTTGCGGGAGCTAAATAGAAATGTCCGGAAGTATATGTCTCGGTCACAAAAGGAATAATTTTACCCGTTTCCAAGAAGGAATAGTCCCGACAATCAGCCCGGAACAATCCATTCTTTCCGGCCATCCACAGGATATTCTGATAGGTACTCCATGTCGCTCCCGACACGGTATAGGCCACGTTATCAATCCAATCATCCAAAGGTTCCCCCTTGGAGGTGAAAATATCATCATATTGAATTTTCTCCGTTCCCGTGAATCCTTTGCTAATGTCTTTATCCATGATTAACGACAAATCGGAAGTCACGCCATCACGGGAATGAGCCACGATAATGCCTTCCCCGAATTGGCTCTCCACCACTAGAGAAAAGACAGAATAATATTTAAGCGTGGAAACTTTGTCCGTCACTTCCAAGGTCAACGTGTAACCACTAGCCTGAATCGGCATGGAAGCAATCGTGTCAAGCACCCGTTCGTTCGACAACACTTCTCTCAATCCCGCTGACGAACTTAACTCGATCTCCCATTTATATTCCAAATCCGGATGGTCCGGGGTTCCGTTTTTTTTCACGGGAATATCAATATGCAATTTGCCCAAATACGCCACGTACTGCGTTTCCGACACACCATTCAGGTCCAGTTCCACGTTAGGAATTTCTTTCGTGTCATAGGTGCTCTTGTCGTCATAACACGACACGAGGCCGTATCCCAACACGAGCAACAACAGGTAATATATAGTTTTCATCTTCATTATCTTTAATCCGTTTTATCAAAACTTTCGCGCTCTCACTGGTTGGTTTATAGCAAGTCCTCCATCATGCAACAATGGAGTTCCATGTTCTTGTTCGTAATCATCCAGATACTTCTGTAACAACTCGTAGTAAGCATTCGTGATCGCTGTATTATAGAACATATACCCATCCGGATCCATCCGGTTATACTGGGGCCACTGGTCCGCCTGCCACGGCCACCCTAAAGCGGCCAGTATCGCCTTATGCGCATTCCGGCTATAATAATTATAGTTCGCCAGATTCATACTTTGCCCCGCATTAATTAAGAAATTATAAGTTCGGGCATAAAATGAACCACTGGGAAGCATCGGTAATTGATTATCCCACGAAAACTTAATGCGTGTATATTCCGGTGGGCCGGCCACGAAATATTCCGAAGCACCCAACACAATTTCCATCATACACGTCGTGTCTTCCAATTCAACCAATTTCGGCAATTCCAGCGTGAGATACCCGTAACGTTCCCCGGCGGGAATAACGGCATTCAACACCTTACACGATCCTTCCAACAACCGACTGCTATCCCGCACGATCGTGTACCCTACCGTCCGGTCGTAATCCCGGACATCTCCGACCAACTTTAACGGAATATTCACCACCATCGTCTCTTCTTCCGGATCACTCCAAAACGAATAAGTCTGGTCAAAAGTCTTCGTTAAGGAGTTATATCCCGGATAAGTCCTCACGTCCACGCTATTCCATGGAACCGTTACCGTGGCTTGGGTCTCATCAAACGTATCTATTCCCACTTTCGAGCAACCGCCGCATAGCAACCCGCTCAAAAGAAAACATATCGCGTACAGAAAATTAAATCTGTTCATATCCTTTCATTTATAGCATTATTAATCATCATTGAACACGTCCCATTTCCCGTTCAATAGCGGGATAAGGCCACAAATATTTCTCGTCACTCATCACGATGGTCGAGTTGGGAATATCCGCTGCCCCGACACGCTTGAAATAGAAGAAAGTCACCCCCTCGCACAAGAATTCCCGCCGATATTCATTCATCAGGCATGTTAATAACTCGTCTCGTGTATAACCGCTAATATCAATATAGTTCGAACGATTCTCCCGCAATGTCTTCAAATAAGACACGGCCTCGGTCAAATCAATATTTGCTCCTCGCAAATAACTCTCGGCCACGATCAGGTACATTTCCGGAAGACGGATCAAAGGCATACGGTTTAGTTTTAAATATCCCGATGAACGATCCTGCGCTAACTTTAACGGTGTATAATACCCGTTGGAATTCCTGAAGAATAACTTTTCCCGACGGTAATCGGCATTCTCCCCACTCCCCGTTTCTTGGTAAATATTAACCAAATTATCCTCACTCAATTTGATAGCTTCATACGCCGTACCTTCCAAAAAATTATAAAGATAATAATCAGTCAAACGATCCGTGAATGCCGGAATATTTAAAGAAGTAATATGTTCCGTGGAATGAATCGGGTCTGTACTTACCAAATCTGTCGTCACCCACTGGTAGAGTCCTAAACGCTCGCCTTCACGTATCACATCCGACGCTTCTTGACGAGCCAAAGCTATGGATGCATCACTTCCCTCCCACATATATACTCTTGCCAATAAAGCTTTCACGGCAAAATAATTCAACCGGAAAGTACGGTCACTGAAGAACCCGTCGTCATTCAACGCATCGTAATAATCCGCAGGATGTTTTCCCGTGATAGGCTCATCATCCAATAATCCCAAAGCATCTGTCAAATCCTTAACGATCAATTCTATCGTCTGATCATACGACAACTGAGGAGTCATCTCTTTGTCATAATCCGTCACGTACGGCACGGTCGGTTTCGTTGATTTATCCGTTCGACCAGCTAGATTCCCGTACCCGTACAAGCGCATCATGTCAAAATGCAACATGGCACGAATAGCTAACAATTCGCCCTTAATCATCCGGTAAGAAGCCGGATCCAATACCCCCTGCCGCTTATCTATAAATTTCAACGCATTATTCACGTTGGCAATCACGTTATACGCCTTCTGCCAAACACTGTTAAGCATACTCAATGCCCGCTGGGCCGTGTACTGGTAGGTTCCCATTGCATACACGTAAGCCTGCGAGTGAATCGTGTACTGCCCGCTTTGCATTTCCGTAGAATACCACGTGAGCTGTTTCCCGTATAAATTAACATCCGCCATACCGATATAACAACCGATCAAGGCCTGCCGGAAACCAAATTCATCATCGAACTGATCTTCTTCCGGTACTTGCGAAGGGGGTGTCGTGTCCAGCCAACTATCACAAGCCACCATCGTGCATAATATCACACACAACACGATATTTTTTATTATTGTCTTCATATCTAACTAATTAAAATGTTCCAATAAGCGAAAACGACATCGTTCTGGCAAAAGGATAATCAAACCCTCTCTCGGCCTTTATAGATGAGATTTTCGAGATCTCTTCCATATAGAAAGACACTCTCAATCGTTTCATTCGAAGATATTTAAGTATATCCGCCTGAAAATCATAATACACGTTCAACGATCCCCAAGTCAATTCCTTCGCATCCTGCACGAAACGAGAAGTTGCCCTTGTCATCTCCTGACGTGACAAGGGATCATCGTCATACCGGAAAGTTCCCAAACGTTTAAAAGGAGTTACCTGGCCCGGTTCTTTCCAACGACCGTACAATGCCCGTTTGTCAACATTATAATTCATGTCCACGTTCTCCACCCGGTCGATCAATGTCTTATTATAATACTGATACCCGGCTTGGTAACGGAAAGTCGTGCTGACACCAAATCCTTTATGCTCGAAAGTGAAACCGAAAGTTCCCCTGTATTTGGGTAATGAATTACCTACCGGATATAAATCCGATTCGTAATACGTGTAGGTCAGTGAACCATCCTGACGAATATAAAGTTCCTGTCCTGTCATCGGGTCGATCCCGGCAGAGCGCACTGCCCAGATAGTCTCCATGGACTCCCCGTCCACGTATTTCAGCACCGGACGATTATTTGCTTTATCCGAAGCCATCTTATCCCGCAACTCGTTGAAAGCACGCATACTTTCCGACAACCGGATAATTTTGTTCTTCGTGGTCACCAATGAACCGAAAACGGTCAAGAAAGTCTGGTTCTGTTGTAACACACCATAAGAAAGATAAGCCTCAATTCCACTATTCCGTACCAACCCCAAGTTATCTTTCACGGTTGCGAATCCCGTACTTGTCGGCACAGAAACATCCGTCAACATATTCTCCGTATCGGCTCGGTAAAGATCGAAACGTAACGTGGCCCGATGAATCGTTGCATCAACCCCCACGTTATAATCTTTTTTCTGTTCCCACTTCAACGAGGGGTTTGCCAAGCGCCCTAAATAGGATCCCGTCATACCCAAATAATTCGCATCCGTGTAATACTGGTAAGTTGCCACCGCTTCATTGGTATCAAAATTCTGATTCCCGGTTAATCCGATCGACCCCCGAACTTTAAATTGACGAACCAAATCCTTCCATGGGAAAAAATGCTCGTTATGCAAGTTCCATCCGACTCCCACGGACCACCCTGTAGCCCAACGATTATCGTTTCCGTAAAGCGAAGATGCACTAGTCTGCACGTTAAAATCCAGGAAATACCGATCGTCATAGCTGTAACCACCTCCCAACACGAAATTAATCTCTCGACGCAAAGATGACGATCCTTCCGGACGACTGTCCAAGGCATACTGACGAGCAAATGTAATATCTGCAGACTGGCTATTGGGGAACCCTTCGGCCTTATGCACGTAAGCCTCGTATGAATATTCGGATATTCCAAAACCACCCATTGCCAAGATAGAATGTTTACCTATCGTGGTGGCATAATTCCCGTGTAAATCACCGGACACGTTACTACTTTTTCCATTATCCAAACGATAAGACCCTTTCCGTAATTGATCCTCCACCGGAGAGTCTTTCGTAATATTAGCAAAACTTGAATGCGCAGCCGGTAAGAACTCGTCACCATCATTCCGTTTAAAAGACAACATCACACGGGCTCTCAAGATCAAACCATTCAACGCTCTCCATTCCACTTGAAAATTATTCAAAAAATCCACGTAAGACTCCTTTTTTAACGTACCAATCTCGGCATCATACATCGGGTTGGGAATCCGATCTTCAGCCCAACGCACCACCTGTCCCGTTTCGGGATCCTTTGCCCGCCAGTAGGGATTCATCTTCGCGTAATCACTAAAAGCACCATAAGGGGAGTCATAACTTTTATTACTATTTACAGTCATGGTATTGCTAAAAATCAAGTCATTTCTCCGATAAGACAAATCCAATGAACCGGAAATATTCCGTCTATCGGATCCCTTCATTACACCAATAACTTGATTGTAGGACACGTCCAGCACGGCTCTTAATGTCTCGGCATCTCCCAATTCCACGCTCAAGTTGTGCTTGTGCCCCACACCCGTACGCAAAGGTTTCGATAACCAATAGGTGTCTAATCCAGCTGCAACCAATTGTTTCCGCTGCTGATACAACATCTGCTTTTGCGTGTATAACAGAAAATTAGCATCATCATAAATCCCGTCAATACGTTCCGCTTCCAACTTTTCCTCTGCATCACACAGATTATAACTACTCAAATCCGGCATCTGTATATCCACACTGCCCGTGTAAGTCACCCGTTGTTCGTTACCAGCCAAACGTCTAGTCGTGATCACCACTACCCCATTAGCTGCTTTAGAACCGTAGATGGCTTTCGCGGAAGCATCTTTTAACAAGGTTACACTTTCAATCCGGTTCATGTCCATATCCATCACCCGCTCCGCCGTCACCTCGAACCCGTCAAGGATAAACAACGGTTGATTCGGACTATTTTTATAATTTCCCTTCAAGCGGACACCTGTCTCTTCCAGCGGGAAACTCGATATACCCCGCATCTTCATCTCCGGAATCGCATTCGGGTTAGACCCCATCTCCAAGTTATCCATGATGAATAACGACGGGTCAAGATTTTTCAGACTTTGAAACAAATTTTGATTTCCGGCCCGCATAATATCCTTGGCGGTCATCGTGACAACCGCACCCGTGTAACTACTTGCTTTACGGGTAAATATACCCGTCACGACCACTTCGTCAACACTCTTCACATCCTCTTCCAGCACCACGTCAATCTTCGTGCGTCCTCCGACAGTCACTTCCTTCGGTTTGTAACCCACGAAAGAAAATATCAGCGTTGTCGCGTTTGTAGGGATCATCAACCGATAGCTACCATCAGCCCCGGCGCTAGTACCCAATAACAATGAATCACCCTTCACGACCACCGTTGTCCCCGGTAAAACTCCACCATCCGTGTCCCGCACGGTACCCGTAATCGTGATCGAAGTCGGTTGCTGCCGAGGAGTCACGACTACCTTTCCCTCGAAGTCCACACAAGTTAATCCGGTCCCATCCACACAGGCCTCTACCGCTGCCTTAACTGTCACGTTCTTCAGGTCAACCGTCACTCGCTTGGTTTCCCGCTCCACCTCCTCTTTTTTAAACACAACCACATTGTCACCCAACCGGTTGATCTCGCGTAACGCCTCAAGCAAACTAGTTGCCTCAAGTTTTAAAGAAATTCTTTTCACATTCTGTTGTCCATAGACCGGTGAGTGAGTAAACAACGTGGTTAGGGATAGTAATAACAATCCGCATAACGCACCACGCATCACCGAAAGTCTACAAAACACTTTTGCTTTGCAGTTTTTTTTCATAACTTTGTTCTGTTTTAATTAAACAAGTGCCTTGTTATCAGCAAGGTCCCAAGCCGGGAATGCCTCCTAAACATTTCCGGCATTTCTTTTTTACCTTTTCTCTACGATATGTACAATTCCATCTTCCATCCTAAATTCCGGTCCTCCCGCCAGAGTCAACATTTTTAAAATAGATTCCAACTTCTCATCCTTACTCATCTTCCCGCTAAACGTGTGTCGCCCTTTCCTTTTCCCGTCATACACGAAACGCACCTCATACCAACGGGACAACATCCGGGTCACCACTTCAATATCGTCCTCATCAAACACGAATTCCCCGTAACGCCAAGCCACCACATTTTTCGTATCTACCTTCCTCACGGAAAACTCTCCCGTTCCCTTTTTCCAGCAAGATTGCATACCCGGTTTCAGAATCATGGATGGAATATCAGATTTCTGGTCCATCAAACTGACCTGAACCTTTCCTGTCAGCAAGGTCGTGTAAACCGACTCCTCGTTCTCGTAAGCGCTGATATTGAATGCCGTCCCCAACACACGAGTTTCAACATCCCGTACCTGCACGATAAATGGCCGGGCGGGGTCATGTTTCACCTCGAAATAGGCCTCACCCTTTAGCTGTACCACCCGGCGGTCACCAATAAACTGTACCGGGTAAACAAACTCAGACGTGGAATTTACCCACACCCGCGTACCGTCACTCAGCACGACAAAATACTCTCCCCCCACGGCCGTTTCTATCCGGTGAAATTCCTCCCGCTCCGGCACGGAATCCGTATTGGCCTCATAGTATAACCCTCCTTTCGTCCCGATCAAAGTGGCTTGTGCCAGTTTCAGACTGTCGGGGACCTGCTTCACCAACCCGATACGCTCTCCATTTCCCAGTACAAGCACCACCTTCTCCTTCACGATCTTCATCTCTTTCAATTCCCCCTGCACACTCATTGACTTGTGAACCTCCACTTTCACCAAAGGATGTAAAGCCACGAAAATTCCCACGAGACAGGACGCAATCGCACCACTAACCACGACAATCCGTCTCAACGAGTACCGACGGGAACGATGCACGGCTAAACGTCGAGCCACTTCCTCATAGACTTTCTGAAAATCAGTAGTCTGGTTAATTTCATCTTCCAGCCTCAACCTTCCGGCAATACTTTTTCCTCTAATAATATTTCGATACAACCTTCGATTGGCAACCTCCTCATCCAGCCACTTCCCCAAAAGTTCCCGCTCCTCCTCGGTCGCCATTCCCAATCGTACTCGAATAATTACCCTTGCTAGTATTTGTTCTCTCTTCATCACCATATATCATCTTGCATTTGATATATAGACACCACCAGTTGAAAAACGGGATGAACCGGATCACACTTTTTTCTGCATTTAACAATCGTTTCAATCAAGGACACAGCTTTATAGCGTACAACTTAAAGTCTTCAAAAAAATATCAGAACTGGTAAAATCATTATTAACCGAATCCTACAAAAAAACAAGATTCCATTCATCCCACATGATTTCGGGCGGTGTCTATAATCATATACCGTGTCGAACAAATATCTTATATTTTGTATGATAACACTTCCTATATTTAACATTCATTATAGATCATCCGAGAATAAGCCTCAAAGACTTGTTTCCAATAATCCATCCGGGGAAAGTACCCCTACTATATTTGCAACACTTTGTTCACATCAAATTTTTCCCCAAATTGTATTCTCAAGACAAGGTTTATTCCATAATCTATATCCCGTAACAAGCAAAAAAGGATATTTCTATCAATATGCTCCCATCGTTTCAACGACACCTCCAAACGTGACCTCCACACGAACCATTCTGTCTATATAAGTGCTACAAATTATGAGAGAAAATCAACAGCTAGAAATTTTCATCCGAAAACACTACTCTTCCATGTGTGCCGTTGCCTTACGCTTTATTGGTTCTCCCGACATCGCACAAGACATCACCCAAGAAGTTATCATCAAATTCTGGAAAAACCGGAAAAACTACGAAAACATTAAATCCACGGATAACTTCCTGTATACCATGATTAAAAATGAAGCCTTAAATTACCTGCGAGGCTCACAAAGAGAGAAACAACGTTATAATCATCTTGAAGTAGAAGAATTTGAACATCCCAAAGTACTTAACATGTTGATCGAAGAAGAGATCAATCAAATTTTGATACACGCCATCGATCTGCTCCCCGTGCAAAGCGCCCGTATCATGCGCCTCATCCTGTCAGGGTACGAGAACAAGGAAATCGCTAAAGTCATGGGTGTTTCCGTGAACACGATCAAAACACTCAAGTATTCAGCGATCCGCAAATTGAGAGAATATTTCAATTCGAATGATTACGAGCTTGATCAGCCATGAAAGCGTATTTTACATAGACACAATCGTTTAGCCAGATTAAAATATTCACATTCCATTCATCCTCACTCGGTTCGAGTGGTGTCTTTTATTTAAAATCAAGCTGTTCCAAGTAACAGTCATGTTTAATTAAAACTCTACAACTATGAAATCTAAATTATTTTCAAAACGAGTACTCGTACTCTTTGTTTTATTACTGGGATTCAGTCCGCTAAGCCAAGCGTTCGCACAATTCGGGATTACGGGAACCGTAACTGACTGGGCCCGAAATCCGATCATCGGGGCAACCGTGGTAATTCAGGGTTCTATCATTGGCACCACGACCGATTTCGACGGTCATTACACGATCTACGCTATGCCCGGTGACACGCTCGTATTTTCGTATTTGGGTATGAAAACCTTGAAAGTTGGAGTCAGAAGTTTTGGAAGTGTTATCAACGTGGTCTTGCAGGACGATTCTTTCTACTTCGAAATCTCACAAAACGATCCGGTAATAAACGAACCAACAATAGAATACAAGGCTATTTGCCCCTGGCACACACGTCTGTATTATATAGAGAAATCACCACGGATTCGGGTTACCCCCCCAAACAAATCTCTGTACCTCCGTATAGTATGACATAAAATAGAACACCATGATAAAAATACTATTTATTTGCACCTTCATTGCCAGTTTTACATGGGGAAATAAAACAGACACGCTCACTCCCGACTCTCCCAAAAGCATTCATGGAATCGTAACGGATAGCGTAACCGGGAAACCGATCCCCGAAGTGATCATCATGGTCAAAGGAACAGAAATTGGCACGGTAACTAATGCGGAAGGCCGATACAAAATGGTCACGTTAACGAATAGCACGTTGATATTTTCCAAAGAAGGAATGAAGACCCAAGAAATCTCCGTAGGCGAGAAATCAGAAATAAATGTACAAATGAAAAAAGAAACGAAAGACATAAAATCACCCAAGAAAACAAAATAGTATATTGAAAAACAGGACGGAATAAACCTGCTAAATAATAAAATGATTACAAGAAAGCTGTCTAACAAGTTTAGACAGTCTTTTTCGTGATTGAATAATAAAGGCTTTTCTTCTGATTATCAATCGAAAAGCCTTTATTATTCGTGAAAGATTTCGTGTATTTATTTTGGACAACAAACTACATATCAATCACATAACAACAAAAAAGCGGTTGAAAAGCAAATTCGAATCCATTTTCATCCAAGTGATTGAGTTACTCCATGACGAAGTTTTTTTTTGAATCATCATATTTTTATGCATTTTTACTTATTTAGAATTAATATAAAATAGACAAACATATGTATTTATTGCATAATGTGATATGGCATACAAAACAAGCTAAATGCGTAAAACGGTCTAAAACATATTGATGTTTTTGTTGTTAATTATAAAATTATAATTAAATTGTGGAGCGTTTGTACAACCACTAAAATTTTTAATGACAACATATAAGTAAGATGTAATTCAATAGAAATTATATCATATACTAAAATAGTCCACTATAGTGTTGTGAAGAAAAGGTGTTTTACATTCAAAATTTAACGTTATGAAAAGGAAGGTCATTTTTAGTTATTTAAAATCCAGTATTTTTTTAATTTTGACCATATTCTTATCTTGTAATGACAGAAGGTAGTTTGCCGGGGCTGGTATATGATTATTTGTATCAAGTATTTGCGGGAGATCCAGTAGATATAAAAGATAATCCGAAACAAATGTACACTTATGGTCCTAACAGAAGAGAAATTCCTTAAATAATATAGAGATGAAAAAGTTTGAATTCATTTTATTGGTTGTATTTTGCCTCTTGGGTATTAATAACATGACATACACTCAAGAGCAAGATACGGTAGTGATTAAAGATAGTATAGCTAAAAAGAAGCTTGACGAAAAATTGATCAAGTTAACGAAACAGGTGGTCTTGAAACACGGACGAGATTATTATCGGGAATATAAAGAACCTGTTATCAAGTACAGGCGAGTGTCTAAATCTTCCAGAGACCTTCATCCATCAATTATCAGAAAAAACATGAAACGGATATATTACACGGTAGAGTATCCTTATGATATGGAAAAGGAAATATTCTACAGCGAGTATGCCGCAAAAGTCTATTTTTGGGAGGATTTAACTATTTTTGATGTCGCCTTTGGACATGGCATGGGAATTCGAGATTACGATAAATTATCCAGAGCCGAAAAAAACAAAATCGTGATTCCATATAAGCATCGTAAACCCGGTAAGTGGGTAAAAGACACTATCCGGAATGATAAAGGTGACATAATTGATGTTATGAATCGTTACGAGGATCATCAATAGAAATAATTTACTCGATTCTCAAACATGAAAAAATGGAATTTAAACTGTGTTATAAAATTAATTTTTTGCTGCCACAGGTTATTCTCAACTTTTTGAACAAATTAATCGAGGATGTAAATTAACCTGTGTCCTTTATTTAGACAGTATCATCCTCATTCGGTCTATGAACCTTCAAAGTATTCGCTACAAGCGAGGGAACATGTGACGTTCCCTCGCCCCCTTTTCGTCAACACGCTGCAAACCGCCTTTCCCTTATCCCCGGAAATACTTGTCGCCAGAATAACTCCGTCCATCCCCTGACATGAAATAACAATACAGGTGATAACATTTCGTAATTCCTTCCCTCAATTCGATCATTCCTATCCCTTCCGACCGGATTCCTGTCACATTTTCTGCCAGCAACGGACGCAAAGGCTCGTCATCATAAATCACCCCTGCACAAAGCCGATCCGTACCAGCATCAAGCGAAGTCTGCCATCCCGTATCCCAACACACGTCCAACTTGTTTCCCTTTCTTTCCCTAATTTCGAAACCCATAGGCACCTTCAAAACTCCTTTACTAAAATGAATCTCCTCGTAATTACTAATACCCATCTCCCCGTTAAAAGCCTGGATATTCGAAGAAACAAAAGCATTTAACCCGTTTATGTTCATTAATTTACCCAGCTTCACCCAAATCGGTTTCACGCAAACACCATTCAATGAACGATAGAACGAAATACAGGCACTGAAACGATTCTGCCATAATTGCTGGTTCTTGCTCCTCACCAACATCTTCCTATACGGTCGACGCCGTGCGTACAAATTCCCGTTACAATAATAATAAACTACATTCCCGATTTTCCCGGAAAAACCTCCTAAACAATTTCCCACTTTTGCCATAATTCTCTTTTTTTATTCATGAAACATTTGAATTCCCTCTAGTCATGCTACCCTCTCTCTATCTTAAAATATAGTTTTGGACAAAAATACCCCCCTTCCCAAACAAATGTTTTTCTAGCGTCACTCGCAAGTGACACGGAGAAAGCACGGAGAAACCCTAGCCAAACAACGAGCAAACAGCATATTACAAATACACCGATCCACACGATGCTAGCGGATCAATGTATCTAACATTATTTAACTTTTACAACCGGGGTATTAAAGCCATTTCTTATATTATATAAGAAAGGATCCTTTAAAATTAATAATCACTTAAAACCTAAAAGTTATGGCAGAATATCAAGCGCCAATGGCTGAAAAATTGAGAAAATCCGTGGGAAATGTAACGTATTACATCATGCACGGTAAAACATTCGCCCGGGCGAAAGTCGCACACGTGAAAAATGCGAAAACCCCGAAACAACTTCGTCATCGAGCAACCTTCACGATGCTCGTACAATTAGCACGGGTACTAATCGAAACGACTCGAACCGGTTTCCCAGAAAAAGCAAAGGGGCGTTCCTCGTCGAACGAGTTCGTGAGAGCAAACAAAAACTTCGTGGAAGTGGATGAAAACTACGAGGCCACGATTGACCTCGAAAAGCTACAGGTATCGGACGGCAAACTGCCCTGTTTCTTCGAAGTCACGGTAACGTACAACGCCGACGGCAGGATGCTCGTGTTCCAACAAGAAGCACTGTCGAACTCGTTGCTGAACAGTGACCCGAAGGATCTTCTCTACGCATCCATCCTCGAAACCAAGACAAATCTCAGCGGGATCGTATCATTAAGAGCGCGTGGAGAATCGGGAGTAACCTCGATCGAATTACCCGAGATCTGGTCGGTAGAAAATTGTAACGTCTATCTTTTCGCCACTTCAGCAAACGGTTACCTGGCCTCTCCCTCCCAACACGTGAAAATAACAACCGCATAAAACGGGAAGGAGCTAATTTTAGGAGGAATTGTCCAAAAAGTCAATTTTGAAAAACTACCCCCACTAACTCCCCCTTACACAGGGGAGAAATCGCTTGGAAATCAACTCTCCCCCTGTATAAGGGGGAGCTGGAGGGGGTAGTTTTAACACTGGATAAGACTTGTTAGACGACCTCTCTATGTGCATTAGATTTATAACGTAAAGTGAAACTGTCAATACTCTTGACCTATTAACGAAAACGATGTCAATAACAGGTCATTAAAACATAAAAAAAAAGCGCCAACTGGCGCTTTTCATTTATCCTAAATAAGTTTTTAATAGCTTACTTCTGGAAGAATGTCGCAGACGGCGAATAGCCTTTTCCTTGATTTGGCGAACACGTTCACGGGTTAACCCGAACTTCTCTCCAATTTCTTCCAATGTCATTTCTTGGCAATTGATACCGAAAAACAAACGAATAATATCACGTTCTCTTTCGGTCAATGTAGCCAATGCTCTCTCTACTTCCGTTGACAAGGACTCGTTAATTAACGTCTTGTCCGCAACAGGAGAATCATCGTTTACCAACACATCGAGCAAGCTGTTGTCTTCCCCCTCAACGAAAGGTGCATCCACGGAAATATGACGGCCGGACACTCTCAAAGTATCGGCAACTTTTTCAGCCGGTAAATCCAAAGTCTCTGCCAACTCTTCCGGTGACGGACGACGCTCATGCTCTTGTTCGAAACGAGAAAATGCTTTATTGATTTTATTCAAAGATCCAACTTGATTCAATGGCAAACGTACAATACGCGATTGTTCTGCCAATGCTTGCAGGATAGATTGGCGAATCCACCATACGGCATAAGAAATAAATTTGAATCCCCTCGTTTCGTCAAACTTCTCTGCTGCTTTAATCAAACCCAAATTCCCCTCGTTGATAAGGTCCGGAAGGCTTAATCCCTGATTCTGGTATTGTTTTGCAACAGATACCACGAAACGAAGGTTTGCCCGAGTCAGTTTCTCCAAAGCCCGTTGATCCCCTTTCCGGATTCGCTGGGCAAGCTCAACTTCCTCTTCAACCGTAATCAAATCCTCCTTACCAATCTCTTGCAAGTACTTGTCAAGAGAAGCACTCTCTCTGTTCGTTATAGATTTTGTTATCTTTAGCTGTCTCATAGTCTTCTAATATTCTCCCCCAAATATGTCGCAAAGGTAGAACAATTTATCCATAAACCAATATGTTAAAATCGACACCTTTCCAATATTAACGTTTTTTAATTCTGTAAAGATAAAGCGTAGTACTCGACACGTCCTCGCGGCGAGATAGTTGTCACAAGAACACCCTCATTTTCTGCCGCTTTCAGCGCCCGTACCAAATCGTCTTTATCATAAATCACCGTGTTATTAATTTTCACGATAATGTATCCTTCATCCAAACCAATCGCTTTAAAAGGGCCATTCTTTATATCTATAATTTTCACACCCCCGTTCAAGCGATAGCGATAACGGTCCTCCCGACTCAACGGCTCCACCGTGGCTCCCAGTATTCCGGTATAATTCTTATCCACCAAGGCAACATCACCATACGTGTTCTGGAGTACCACATCCAAATCCTTTAATTTTCCTCCACGGCTCACAGTCACGGAAATAGTCGCTCCCGGGTGATATTTAGCCAACTGTCCTTGGAACTCCGGTCTTGTCTTTATCTCGATACCATTTATGCGTTTGATTACATCTCCTTTCTTTATTCCGGCTTTAGCTGCCGCCCCGTTAGGTATCACCTCATATACATATATTCCGCTCACTTCATCCGTTCCCAGCTCTTTCGCCACAGCAGGCGTCAACTCGTCTCTCCACATGGATATTCCCATCATCGCTCTCTGAACCGTACCAAACTCCTTCAAATCCCCGACAATTTTACGGGCAATATTCGAAGGTACGGCAAACGAGTAACCCGAGTAAGAGCCTGTCGGGGATTCAATTGCCGTATTGATCCCAATCAACTCACCCTTGGCATTCACCAACGCACCCCCACTATTACCGGGGTTCACTGCGGCATCTGTCTGCAAGAATGACTCCAGACTCATCTGGCTCCGGTTTATCCCCAACTCTCTCGCTTTGGCACTGATAATTCCTGCTGTAACCGTTGAGGTTAAATTATACGGGTTACCCACGGCCAAAACCCACTCTCCCAACTCCACGTCATCCGAATTCGCGTACTCCAGATAAGGAAGTCCGTTTGCTTCTACTTTTAATAAAGCAATATCCGTGCTAGGATCTGTCCCGATTACCTTGGCCTCGTATTCCGTCTTGTTATCTAAGGTCACCGTAATCTTGTCGCTCTTGTCGATCACGTGATTATTCGTGATAATATACCCGTCCTCAGAGACAATTACACCCGACCCAATACCCATTTTTTGCGGGGTTTCCCGTGTACGCGGGGCATAACCGTAAAAAAACTCCAATAGTGGGTTACCTATATATTCCCGTCCCATTTGTACTGTTTTGACATGAACAACAGCCGGAACTGTCTTTTTGGCAGCCTCCCTCAAATCCACGCTACCCGCTCCCCCAACAGGAAGAGCCGTGTTAGACGCAAGTGAAACAGGACGAACCGCCGCTGGAGATGCAATTTCCAATTGTGAAACCGGTGCAGCACTTTCCCCTCGAATGGCATCTATCGCCACGAAAGCAAGGCAACCGCCAACAACCCCCAGTCCTAAATTTAAAAATGATTTTCTCATTGCCATATCTTTATCTCCTTTATAGATTAAACGTAAAGTATCCACATTTTGTTTGTATATTACAATATTAGCAATATCCTTGCCAACTGACTATTAAGAAATTCTTAATTAATATACCTTAACTATGTTTTGAGACGTGCCAAAATCTTTTCATTCCAAATCCTAAATTCTAAATTTTACATTTTGTATATTTGTACCTGCGATTTCGATAATTTCAATTTACATGATAACACGTATAAACAATAAAAAGAGTGGTAAAACACGTACCCCCTATTCCTTTAATTTTCTGAAGGATCCCCGGACACGTGTAGTTGTTGGGCTGATTTTTATGCTATTTTCCATTTACCTGCTGGTGTCCCTCGTCGGTTTCTTTTTCACCGGTGGCATGGACCAGAGTCTGATCGATAAAGAGACCCGGGAATTAATGACCAACCCGGATATTGTTGTCGGAAACCCGGGACGCAAACTAGGAGCGTTTCTTTCCGATTTGCTCATAAACCGGTGGTTCGGAGTTTCGTCATTCATATTCTGCTACTTGCTATTTATCATCGGGCTGCGTATTGCCGGACGGGATATCAAGAAATTCGGGAAAAAGATCATCATCAGCTTTGTTCTAATCATCTGGTGTTCCTTGTTATTGGGATATATTTTCACGTTCTTACCCACAGGATACGTATTCCCGGGCGGGGCTCACGGTTATTTCGTGTGTTTTTGGCTTAACTCGTTTATCGGAGAGATTGGCTCATTCTTCCTGTTGATTGTTTCGTTTGCTGCCATTCTTTTCTTTGGTTTCGAAAACGCTTTCAACAAATGCGTGACCATGATCAAGAATTACTTCGCTCGTCGGGCTCAACTCAAGGAAGAAAGGGCCTTGGCACGAGAAGCCGCTCTTGCCCGGAAACGAGAAGAAATGGCAAAAACAGAAGAGCCGGAAGACCTGCAAGAAAAAGAAGAGGACATTGATACCGAAGAAAAAGAGAAATTGGATATCGAAACGGTTCCGCCTGTTGAAGATGAACTTTTCCCCCGTCACGAGTTTGACACGACCGATCCGGATGAATCAGAAAAACTGGAATTGCATGATCCGGAAGAGGAATTCACGACAGAACATCACTTCGATTTATCCGTGGACAAGAACCCCGAAAATCAAGATGAACACAGAGAAGATACTCCCCCGCTCACCAATGACGATATCGAATTGACCGTTATGGCAGACAAGTTGGAAGAGCAATTAACCAAAAACTTGATGCCGGACACGGAGTACGACCCGACTCTCGATTTATCGAATTATCAATATCCCCCGCTGGAATTACTGGAAGAACACTCTTCCGGTTCACAAAAAGTAACAGCGGAAGAACTCGAAGAGAATAAAAACACGATTATCGAGACTTTGCGCCATTATAAAATAGAGATCACCAAGATCAAAGCGACCATCGGGCCAACCGTCACGTTATACGAAATTGTCCCCGCTCCCGGTATAAAAATCTCGAAAATCAAAAACCTCGAAGATGACATTGCGTTAAGCTTGTCAGCCTTAGGCATACGAATCATTGCCCCGATCCCCGGAGCCGGAACCATCGGCATTGAAGTGCCGAACCAAAATCCGGAAGTCGTTTCCATGCGGGGAATCATCGCATCCAAGAAATTCCAAGAATCCAAATATGCCCTTCCGGTAGCACTGGGACGAACCATCTCGAATGAACCTTACACGTTCGATCTGGCAAAAATGCCCCACTTGCTGGTAGCCGGAGCCACGGGACAAGGTAAATCCGTGGGCTTGAATGCCATTATCACATCGCTCTTGTACAAAAAACACCCGTCACAATTGAAATTCGTGATGGTAGACCCGAAAAAGGTGGAGTTAAGCATCTATTCCGTCATCGAAAAACATTTCTTGGCGAAGTTACCGGATGCAGAGGAAGCTATCATTACCGATAATGACAAAGTAGTAGCCACGCTCAATTCTCTCTGCATCGAGATGGATAGCCGCTACGATCTGTTGAAACAAGCTCACGTGAGAAACATCAAAGAATATAACGAGAAGTTCGTGAAACGGCAACTGAACCCGAACAACGGTCACCGTTATCTACCTTATATTGTAGTAGTGGTGGACGAGTTTGCCGACTTGATCATGACTGCGGGAAAAGAAGTAGAACAACCGATTGCTCGTATCGCACAGCTGGCCCGTGCCGTCGGGATTCACATGATCATTGCCACGCAACGACCTTCCACGAACATCATCACCGGAGTGATCAAGGCCAACTTCCCGGCACGAATAGCCTTCAAGGTGGCCTCCATGATCGACTCCCGCACTATTCTGGACTCACCGGGAGCCAACCAGTTGATCGGCCGCGGGGATATGTTGATTTCCAAGGATAGCGAGATGGTACGTGTACAATGTGCCTTCGTCGATACCCCGGAAGTAGATGCCATCACGAAATTCATCGCGGATCAACAGGGTTACCCGGAAGCCTACGCACTCCCCGAATATGTTTCCGACACGGAAAACGGGGTGAGTGGCGACATCGATCTCGGGGTAAAAGACCCGTTATTTGAAGAGGCCGCCCGTTTGGTAGTGAACACCCAACAGGGTTCAACCTCCTCTATCCAGCGACGTTTCTCCATCGGCTACAACCGGGCAGGAAGAATCATCGACCAACTGGAAGCGGCAGGCATCGTGGGACCATTCGAGGGTAGTAAAGCCCGTCAAGTACTTATCCCCGACGAGTACAGCTTGGAACACATTCTTAAAACCGTGGAGTTTTAAAAATTTAAAATGGAAAATTTAAAATTTAGAATGGAAAAAACTCCCCCCTCTGGCTCCCCCTGTGTAAGGGGGAGCCAGAGGGGGGAGTTGGAAAGATTGAAGTTAAAAGATAAAAACTAAAAGATAAAAGTTGAATGTAGTAAATCTAGAAGGGTGATTTCGTGGGTGGAAATCTAAAATTTAAAATCTAAAATTAACAACGTCATGTTTTTAGAAAAGTCATACAAAGGTAACAACAAATGGTATTTTTACATCCTCACGCTCATTATCGTGTTTGCCGCAGTACAAGTAGCGTCAATCCCGTTAGTAATTTACAGTATCATCATGAATCCCGAAATACTAAGCGGGGGGACGAATAACATTCTGGCCGTCACGAACACGAATCTGGGCCTAGCGCTCATGCTATTCACGTTCGCCGGAGGCGTCATCGCACTTCTGTTATGCGTGAAATATTTCCATCACAAGAAACCGACGGATATACTCACGGGCCGAAATCGTTTTGACGTGAAACGGGTGTTCTTCGGGGCTGCCATATGGGGAATATTAACCATCGTCCTACTGGGTGCGCAATACGGATTCGGAGACACGTCTAACCTCGTGTTCCAATTCCAGCCATTCAATTTCATCATGATGTGCATCGTTATACTGATTTTCATTCCCTTCCAAGTGGCATTCGAGGAATTTATTTTCCGGGGATATCTGATGCAAGGCAGTATCCTACTTTTCAAATACAGATGGGTAGCCCTATTACTTACCGGTTTTGCCTTCGGGTTACTTCACGGGTCCAACCCGGAAGTGGATCGTTTCGGTTTCTGGGTAGCTATGCCGCAATATATTCTGATGGGATTACTCCTTGGACTGGTAGCCATCTGGGATGACGGGTTGGAATTGGCTTTGGGGTTACACTTGGCCAACAACGTCATTTCCTCCCTTGTGGTAACACATGACGCCTCCGCCCTGCAAACACACGCACTGTTCAAGGATATGGCACCAACGGCTTCGCACATGGATACCGTGGTGATGCTCATCTGCGGGGTCATTTTCCTTTGGGTTTGTAACCGGAAATACAAATTTTTCTCTAAGGTCAACCTGTGGGGAAAAGTAGAACGGGAAGTCGTCGAGTAAAAGAAGTTCTTAAAATTTTCTTAATACTCGTGTCACTTTCATGACATTGCCAATAAAATAGTATCTTTGGCAGTAAACAAAAACGTGATAACAATTATATTAATCTATAATCGAAGTTTCAAAAAAATGAGAAAAATTACATCTTTAATGTTCGCTCTCATCTTTGGGCTGTCTTTCTTGGCTAATGCTCAGGATGCTAAAAGCAATCAACCGAAAGGTTACCAATTCACTGATATTAAGAGATTACCTGCAACTTCTGTAAAAGATCAGGCTCGTGCAGGTACCTGCTGGTCATGGTCCGGAATTTCGTTCTTTGAATCAGAAATGATCCGTATGGGCAAAGAACCAATCGATCTTTCAGCCATGTACATCGTGAGACACGCTTACAGCGACAAAGCAACCAAATTTGTTCGCCTGCACGGTAGCATGAACTTTGCTGTCGGCGGAGCTTTCTGTGACGTGATGCACGTGATCAAAAACTACGGTATCGTTCCGATGGACGTTTACAAAGGATTGAACTACGGTGAACCAAACCACGCTTTCGGAGAAATCGACGATGTGTTGGCAGGTTACGTTAACGCTGTTATCAAAAACTCAAACAAAAAATTAAGTATTGCTTGGAAAAAAGGCTTTGACGGTATTCTAGATGCTTATCTCGGAGAAGAACCCGAAAAATTCGAATACAAAGGTAAAGAATATACCCCGAGAACTTTCGCTGACGAAGTTGTTGGTTTGAACATGGATGATTATGTGAGCTTGACTTCATTCACTCACCACCCGTTCTATTCTCAATTTGCAATTGAAGTTCCGGACAACTGGTTGTGGGGAATGTCTTACAATTTACCGATAGATGAACTGGCACAAGTCATGAGCAACGCTATCGACAACGGTTACACCTTTGCTTGGGCTTCTGACGTGAGCGAAAGAGGTTTCCAAACCTCACAACCCGGAGTTGCCGTGGTTCCGACAACCGACACGAAAGAAATGAGCGGTGCCGAAATCGCTAAATGGGAAGCTATGCCTAAAGGGAACCAAACTCCGGATGCTTTCAGACAAGGCCCGGCTCCTGAAAAAGAGATTACTCAAGAAATGAGACAACAAGAGTTCGACAACTACTTAACTACCGATGATCACGGTATGCACGTAATCGGTAAAGCGAAAGACCAGAACGGTACGGTTTACTATATCGTGAAAAACTCTTGGAATCAATATAATAAATTCGGTGGATATTTCTACGCTTCTGAACCTTTCATGAAATACAAAACGATGAACATCATCGTTCACAAGAATGCCATCCCGAAGGATATTCGCAAAAAACTTGGAATCAAATAAATCCACTCTATAAGGAGTTAGAGAAAAACTATAAAAAAAGGCCGTTGATCCATCCGATTAACGGCCTTTTTTTCATAATTTCGCGGGAGCGAAAAAGAAATACATAAAATTATAATCAATATGAATCTAGCGAGAGAAATTAAGAAAGACATTTACTGGGTTGGAGTCAATGACAGAAGAACCCATATCTTCGAAAATTACTGGCCTATTCCCAAAGGTGTTGCTTATAATTCTTACATCATCGTGGATGAAAAAGTGGTAGTCATCGACACGATCGAAAGAAGCAAAATGGATGACTACGTGGAGAATATCGAACAGTTATTGAACGGGCGGAAAGTGGATTATCTCGTGATTAATCACATGGAACCCGATCACACCGGAGCCATCAAAGCTTTATTGTGCCACTACCCGGACGTGAAAATCATCGGTAACGCCAAGACTTTCCCCATGCTGAAAAACTTCTACGGGGTTTGTGACAACTTGATGGAAGTAAAAGAAGGTGATTCTCTCGACCTTGGAAAACATAAATTGAATTTCTACATGGCCCCGATGCTTCACTGGCCGGAAACGATGGTTACTTTCGAATCAACCGAAGGTATCCTGTTCAGTGGTGACATTTTTGGAGCATTCGGTACGCTTGACGGAGGTATCTTTGACGACGAGTTAGATCTGGATTACTTGGAAGAGGAAATCAGCCGTTACTATTCCAATATTGTTGGAAAATACGGTCAACCGGCTCAAACCGCACTGAAAAAACTCGGTGGCCTTCCGATCAAAATGGTATGTGCTACCCACGGACCGATCCGTCGTTCGCACATTGCCGACATCGTGGCTAAATATGACAAGTGGAGCAAGTACGACACGGACAAAGGTGTCGTGATCGTGTTCAGTTCCATGTACGGGAACACGGAAAAAATGGCTGATATAATCGCTCGTTTCTTGGCTGAAAAAGGAATCAAGAAAATCCGTATTCACGATGCATCCAAAACACACCCGTCATATATCATCAACGACATTTTTCGTTATAAAGGAGTTATCCTCGGAAGTTGCGCTTACAACGGTAACGCATTCCCAACCATGGAAACCCTGTTGTTCGAACTGGAACACATGGGCGTGAAGAACCACGTGGTGGCCTTCTTTGGCGGAAAAGCATGGGCTGGCGGAGCAATGCCCCGTTTCAACCAATTCGCTGAAAAAATCAAATGGGAAGTGGTTGCTCCTTCTTGCGAGGCTTGCGGTTGCCCAAAAGACGAAGATTTCGAAACGTGCCGTAATATCGCCTACGCTATGGCAGATAAATTGGACGAAATCTGTTGATTTAAAACGATATGAAAAAGGAGAGCGGGTATGTTTGAAATGCCCGCTCTTTGTTTTTATTCTCTCGACAAAATTGGAAAGGTTTTATAAAACTGCATCAAAGTAATAGTTTCTTGCCGAAGTTGCGTTTTGACAAATTTTTTCATTTTATCATCCATCAATTCTCCTAATCCATTAAGAATTCTTCGATCACTCATCCCTTCCAAACATTCAATACACCGTTGAAAATAATCGGTCAAAGTCATCCCCATCCGTGCCTCAACAATATATTGATTAACTGGGGTTCGACGTTGCATGAAAAACCAGCAATCAAAAATATCACGATTTGTTACTTCTGTTCTATCCAATAATGCACATAATTTATGAGCAAACATATCTGATTCAACCAGCACATTAATAGAAATTCCCAGTAGGTTCTTTATTTCATAATGATTATCATACACACGATTTGTTACTTCAACTTTTAGCTTACGTTCTCCAACACCATAATCTAACACGATGATCGGGCCATAAAATTTCATTGCCTCATCTGCAATCTTACCGTATTTAGACAATATTGCTCGCAATTTTTCATAGACAAGTTCTTCCCGTGTTATATCAAGCAGATTAAAATCCAAATCAACAGAGAAACGAGGTAATCCGTAAAAAAACATCAGAGCAGTCCCACCCTTTTATGGATAGTAAACCGTTATGTAAAGTCGTTTGCTATATATTTATTAATATTCAGCATTTTAATTTATTTTTGTATTCCATTTGCTATACATAATATTTCTGTAGTTTAGAGGTCATAATTTGTCTAATAACAGAAATATATGGAACAAACTAAAACAATCAAAAGATGGCAGATAGTATCTAAGGCACAGAATTATCTTGCCAAAACTAAACTTTCCTATGATACAAGGAAAAAACATGGCATCAATTGGCAACGGCTTCATGACTTCTGTATCCAAGAGAATGTAGAGTGTGATTTTGGTGATGCTTTATCATTGGAAATCGCGTTTAACCAGTTCTTAATGAAAACCTCCATTCAAGAGGTTGCCATGCTAAGAAGCATTGAGTATTCGGTCAAACTTCTGAAAGAGTTTATTCTGAAAGGTACAATGCGTGAACCGCGGCAATCTTTTGACTTTACAAGTCCTATCGGGCAAAAAGCACTTGAATACATTAGTGAGAAAGAGGTCGAACATATACGACCATCATCGCTAAATGCCTATAGGATGCAACTATCCCGATTTGTTGATTTTTTAACAGCCCAAAAGATAACACGGGTAGAAGAGCTTTGCAAAGAACACGTGTTTATGTATATCCGCCAGTTGAAAAGCGGCTTCAAGGCAGATACTTATCTTGCCATTTCGTTCACAAAGCGATTCTTAAAATGGCTACACGAAAACAAATATCTAAAAACCAACATCAGCATTAAGATTCCAAGTGGCAAATTTGTTCAACAGCCTAATTTACCATCAGTATATTCCAGCGAAGAAATCCTTCGCCTTCTCAAGAGTGTGGACAGGAGTAATCCTGTCGGGAAGCGTGACTATCTTATTCTATTGTTGGCATCACGTTTAGGTATGAGGGCTTCCGACATTACAAATTTACAATTTTCAAATTTATGCTGGGAAGAAAATCTAATCAAGTTCATTCAAGTGAAAACCGGAGTTCCCGTGGAGTTGCCCTTACTTCCTGAAATTGGCAATGCCATAATTGATTATCTCAAATACGGGAGAGCAGAATCGACACAATCGTATGTATTGCTTAAAACCTTCGCCCCTTACGAGCCTTTTCATGTAACTTCAGTTTATAATGTAGTAACACAATACTTTAAGAAGGCAGGGATTGATACGGCCGGAAGGCGTCATGGTTCACATTCCTTGCGACACTCCCTTGCCTCAAGGATGCTTGAAGGACAGGCGGTGATGCCAGTTATATCGGAAGTGTTAGGTCACACGGACACGGATTCGACCATGTTCTATCTCCGTGTAGATGTATCTTCACTAAGCGTTTGTCCTCTTGAGGTTCCGACAGTCAACGAAATGTTTTACAATCAATTCAATTGGTAATCATGGCAGTTATACGTTTAACAGGTATCTTCAAGGAAGATATAGAGTGTTTTGTCGAGTTGAAAAGAAAATGTGGGTACAAGTATATCGCGGAAGAAAAAATTCTTTATCTCTTTGACAAGTTTACAGTCGATCGAAACGAACATGAAAATGTTATCAGCAAGGAACTTGCACGTGAATGGAGTAAACAGCGTCCGAACGAGAGTGATGCCTACCGTTATAAACGCTGCATTACTCTCAACCAGTTTGCGGGTTATCTAAGTCTGCATGATAGAGAATCTGCGACATGTTATGCTCCCAAACCCAAGAAAACATTCGTGCCACATATCTACACGGAAGATGAGATGAAACTCATTTTTGCGACCTGTGACAATATGGAGTGTACCCCAGTAAGGTCTGATTCCATACGTTTTGTAATGCCGGCACTTCTTCGTTTCCTATTTTCTACAGGCGTAAGAATAGGCGAGGCTTTGAGCCTTCGCAAAGAGGATGTAAAGTTAGATCTCCGCATAGCAGTATTACGCGATACTAAAAACGGAAAGGAAAGACTACTCCCGTTTTCAGAATCTATGGAAAATGTTTTGCGTCAATATATCCGGCATCGTGACAGGTTGAACCCTAATCCTCTTTGCGATAAATTTTTCCTTTCTGCAAGGGGAAGAGAGTGTTCTTCAGAACAAATTTACAAGGTGTTCCGTAAAATCCTATCAAAAACCGGAATACCGTTTAAGGGTAATCATTACGGACCTCGCGTTCATGACTTCCGGCATACTTTTGCTGTAAAATCCCTGCTCAAGATGGCGGATAGCGGTATGGACATCTATTGCTCCCTACCAATTTTGTCAACCTATTTGGGACATCAATCAATCGAGGCTACCAATAATTATGTCAGATTGACCGTGGAAATGTATCCTCATTTAGTTCAGAATGTGGATGCTATATTTACAAACGTTTATCCATCATTACGCAATGAAGACAACTGATTTCGCAAAGTACCTTTCGGACTTTATGACAATATATTTAATCAACGAGCGAGGATTTAGCAATAATACGATTAAAGCTTACCGGGATGCTTTTGTCCAATTGATATCCTATATGGAAACTTACAAAAAATTGTCAATCAATAAACTTACTTTGGCTGACATAACAAAGGAAAACGTGGTCGCTTTCCTGGATTGGATAGAGATTGAACGTCATTGTAGTGTTTCAACCCGTAACGGAAGGCTCGCTGCCATCCACTCGTTCATCAAGTATGTACAGCGTGTACATCCGGATAATCTTTACGAGTTCCAGCGTGTACTTGCCATCAAAAGCAAGAAACATAACATGGCTAAAATCAATTATTTGACAATAGAAGGAATCAAACTTTTACTTGAAATGCCGGACAAGAGTTCTCGGCATGGCCGTAGAGACCTTGCCTTGCTATCATTGATGTATGATACTGGGTGTCGTGTACAAGAAATTGCAGACCTTGTGGTAGAAAATGTTCATTTGAGCAATCCTTCTTTTATCATGATAAAAGGAAAAGGCAAGAAGATACGAAATGTCCCTATGTTACAGGAACAAACAACTATCTTGCGTCAATATATGCAAGAGAATGGGCTTATGGATAACATGTTTCGTCCATATCCATTGTTTATGAACAGCCACCGAGAAAAACTTACCAGAGGAGGAATTACCCATATTCTGAAGAAATACGTGGAAAAAGCACGAAAGGTAAATCCTGATGTCATTCCCGAAGTGGTTAGCTGCCATTCTCTGCGCCACTCAAAAGCCATGCATTTGCTTCAAGGAGGCTTGAATCTTGTTTATATCCGCGATATTCTCGGCCATGTATCAATTCAAACCACAGAAATATATGCGAGAGCCGACTCTAAGCAGAAAAGAGAAGCTTTGGAAAAAGCCTATATTGAGGTGTCTCCGAAAGTTACCCCTTTGTGGGAAAAAGACAAAGAGCTTTTGGAATGGCTTAAATCATTTTAAGTATTATGTGTAGTAGTTTGACTATAATCGCATTAAGTATTAATGGATTAATCAAATTACTACACATAACGATTTACTATCCATAAAAGGGAGGAACATCACTGAGTAAAGGGTGGAAAGCAATTGAAAGGTTTAGCGAGGATATTGATTTAGCAATAGAAAGAACCTATTTAGGATTTACCGACGAGCAATTAACAAATAATACGCAGATAAAAAAATTAAAAAAAGCGTGTTGGCATGATATACATGAAAGGATCGTTCCAGAATTAAAAGAAAATTTAGAGAAAATGGGGATTGTTGATATTGAAATACAATTCCCCGATTCACAAAATTCGACGGTGGAACCGGTTACTTTTTGGGTGAATTATAAATCGTTATTTCCAAGTATCGATTACATCCCTAGTAGGGTTAAAGTTGAAATGACCGCTCGTTCTCTTTATGAACCTTACGAGGAAATCCTTATGAATTCTATATTATCTGAGGTGTTTCCAAAAGCAAGTTTTGCAGAGGTGCCATTTCCTGTGAGAACTGCAATCATTAAACGTACTTTTCTGGAGAAAATATTTTTGCTACACGAAAAATGCAAGCAAGATCACCCAGAGCAAGAGCGAATAACAAGACATTTGTATGATCTTTCAAAATTAATGGATTTCCCAGAAGGAATTGAAGCATTACAGGATCCAGATCTGTACACGATAATCGTGAAACATCGATACGAGCTTAATAATATTCCAGGACTGAATTATCGACTTCATCATCCGAGATCGATTAATTTTTTGCCAGAGGATCCGGCTGCATTAGAAAGTTGGAAAGCAGATTACCAGAAGATGTTGGAGAGCTTTATTTACGAAGAAAATCCCCTTTCTTTTGAAGATTTACTTGAAAAAATGAATAGATTACTTGAAAACATAAGGCGGATCCAGATAAATGATGAATTTTTCAATGATGATCAAGTAAAATGAGTACTTTACATTAATGCTTGAAACATGGAAATAAGAGTAGTCAAACAAGAAGCCCGTGAAAATCTCGTGTCTGTGGTCCTGAAGGGAGAACAGGAAGAAGTATTCTGCCTCGAAGGATACGAAGAACTTAATGTTCCTTGTTTTTTCGATGATGAAGATGAAGAATTTCTTCCCGGAGATCCCCTGACCGAGATTTTGTATGACCAAGTTGTGTGTTAAATGAATCCGGGAAGAAAGTAGAGGAATTGGGATATCGTGAAATGATATATTTTTTATTAGGAATGCTCAAAATATTAAGAGTTAAGCGAGAATTCCCCTGTCTTTAGGCAGGGGATGATAGCGCAGTATTGGAGCGGAGCCTGACGAAGCGGTCTTGCGGTAAAACGGCAGGGAAAAGATTGGAGAATGAAAATAATTAGATTTATTTAGCTGATTATCAGCTGAATATTTGTGTATTCAGCTAAATTTTCGTATCTTTGAGTATTGAATACCAGCGGAATACACCATTTTGAGAGCCTACAAATATAGAATCTATCCGACAGACGAGCAGAAGGTCTTGTTCGCAAAGACTTTCGGCAGCTGCCGTTTTGTCTATAACTGGGCACTCGACCTGAAGATTGAAGCCTACAAACAAGAGAAGAGGTCCGTAGCTTACAAGGAAGTGCAGGAACGGATGGTGAACGAGCTGAAGAAGGAGAATCGATGGTTGGTGGAAGTAAATTCCCAATCCCTTCTAAATTCCATACGCGACCTTGGCACTGCCTACAAGAACTTTTTTCGTGATACCCATGCTGTCGGCTTTCCACGCTTCAAGAGCCGCAAGGACAGACAGAGTTTCCAGTGTCCGCAGCATTGCAGCGTGGACTTCGGCAAGGAAACCATCTCCATTCCCAAGGCAAAAGGCATTCCTGCCGTACTGCACCGCAGGTTCAAAGGGACGGTGAAGACCGTCACCGTCAGCATGACACCTTCCGGCAGATACTTTGCGTCGGTACTGGTGGATACAGCCTTGCAGGAGCTGAAGCCTTCCGAACCCGTGCGTGAGTCAGCCATCGGCATCGACCTGGGCATCAAGTCGCTCGCTGTATGTTCGGACGGTCGTACGTTCGACAACCCGAAGAACCTGCAAAAAAGTCTTGACCGCCTAAAACTGCTACAAAAACGGTTGAGTAGAAAACAGAAAGCTTCTGCCAACCGTAACAAGGCTCGCATCCGTGTGGCTCGTTTGCAGGAACATATCGCCAACTGCCGCAAGGACAACCTCCACGAGATCACCCATGCACTCACGCACGACAGCCAAGTGCGTACCCTCTGCATGGAGGATTTGAACGTGAAGGGGATGCAGCGTAACCACCACCTGGCTCAGGCAGCCGGGGACGCATCTTTCGGGATGTTCCTCACGATGCTTGAATACAAATGCCGGTGGTATGGTGTGAACCTTGTCAAGATAGACCGCTTTGCCACAAGCTCGAAGACTTGCGGCCAATGCGGCTATGTGTATAAAGGACTGAAACTGAGTGAGCGCAGTTGGACTTGCCCGGAGTGTGGCACACACCATGACCGGGACTTCAACGCAGCCTGTAACATCAAAGAATTTGACTTGAAAGCCCCACCCACGGAGCGTGGGAAAGTCAAGCCTGTGGACTGCCCAACGGTGGATAACCGACCCCGTGTCCTAAAAAGCCGTGGTAGGAAGAAGCAGGAAAAGAGAGGAAACATCAGCCTCCGAAGCTCATGCCTTTAGGCGTGGGTAGTTCACTGCTATTTCTAGGCAGATCCTACACTCTTTTATCCGGGCGGCCGGTTATGCAGAAATAGCTAGTGTCGTGAATCCATATATTATGGTAGGTAAAATAGTAGGAAAGGTGTTGGGTGGATTAGGGAAGGGAGGATATGATCGGGAGGAATAGTAACAAAATTTGCTGAAAGTCGAGATCTGCCCCAAAAGTGAATCATTAGTAGTTATATATAGATATTTATTATTATATTTGCAGATAATTATCAATATATAGCTATATTACTATATGAATGAAATCTCTTATACTACCAATCAAGACATCATTTCACTCTTGTGTCAGCGCTTGAAGGAATACCGTCTTGCGGCACGAATAAGCCAAAAGGAGATGGCGGATAAATCAGGTGTAAGCTTGACTACCATTAGCCATCTCGAACAGGGTGTGAACCGGAATATTACGCTCAATAATTTCATCTCGCTCCTACGTGTTGTCGGGATGGAACAACGTCTGTCGGAATTGCTCCCGGAACTTCCGATGCCCCCGATTGCATTGAAACAGATCAACAAGTTTATACCCAAAAGAGTAAGGAGGAATAGCAATGATACGGACTCTTGACGTGTTCCTGTGGGGCCAAAAGGTTGGATCTTTGGTTACATACAAGGAAAGATATATAGAAAAGATATGTTTTTATTTTGATTATGATTTTCTCGACAGCGGATATGACATAGCTCCTTTACGAGCCTCGATACATGGTACATCCGTGAGAAACGGGTTACCGGTGTATGCCGAGGAAAGCAAGATTTTCGGCGGATTACCTTCCTTTATCGCTGACTCGTTGCCTGACCATTGGGGAAATAAGGTGTTCAACGAATGGGCTAAAGTCCATCAAATTAAAGCAAGGAATCTTTCGGCTCTTGACCGTTTGACATACATTGGAAGGCGTGGTATGGGGGCGTTGGAATTTCTGCCTCCGGCTGCGGAAGAGATGGAAGAACCTTTCAAGGTCGAGATTGCCGATCTGTACCGGTTGGCACAGTTGACATTGAACGAGGCAACGGATTTTAAGGCTGAAATACGGCCTGATTTCTTGGTTGAGAGTCTTTTCAAGGTTGGAACTTCTGCTGGAGGGCGTAGGCCGAAAGCTATTATTAACCTGAACCTCAAAACTGGTGAATGCTATTCGGGGCAGGTGGCAGCCCCACTTCCCGGATATATTCCAGTAATTATCAAGTTTGACGAGCATTTGGACATACCTACCACGCGTATAGAGTACAGCTATTATCTCATGGCGAAAGATGTCGGGCTAAATATGATGCCGTCGTACCTGATGGAGGGAGAACGGACTGCCCATTTTCTGACACAGCGATTTGATCGTCGGGAAGGAAAAAAGGTTCACGTGCAGACCTTGGCCGCAATGAATCCTACTTCGAACAGTTACGAAAGTTTGTTTGATACAGCTTATAAGATTGGTGTTTTGCCAGCGGAGATTAAGCAATTATTTCTATTGACGGTGATGAATGTATTAGGAGGTAACGTGGACGACCATAACAAGAACTTCAGCTTTTTGATGGATGATGATGGAGTGTGGCATATTGCCCCAGCATATGATTTTACCTTTTCTATAGATCCTTCAGCTCCGGGATACGTGAATCGTCATTGCCTGACCGTAGGCAACAAAAATTTCGATATCGGTCGAGGAGATCTTCTTGAATTGGCTGAACGTTATAATATCAGAGGTGCCAATGCTATAATAGAAAAAGCGATTTGGGTTGTTTCCGATTACGAGAGTTACGCAAAACAGGCAGGGGTTAGTAGTTATTGGTGTCATCAGATCAAGGAGGAGATGGGCTATCGGATAGCGAATATGTCCGAAATAGATGGCGTAGGAAAGACAAAAGATGGGTTGTGAAAGGGGGAGGTCCCTTTATTGGGACAGAAATCGAATTAAGAAGATAAAGAAAGAAAACGAAGTAGGATTAAATTTACCATAAAGATTAATCGGTTTATCAGAAAAAGCATTATGCAAAAAATGCATATTGCTTTTTTTATTAGTTCTTAGTTGTGCGCTCTTGATAGTACCGTGAAATCTAATTTTGTCCGAAATTAGTGCTTTCTTCCGGACAAATCCATGAACATTATAATGGCCAAAATCTTACACTCTTTTATCCGGGCGGCTGATTATGCAGAAATAGTTAGTGTAGTGAATCCATATATTACGGTAGGTAAAATAGTAGGAAAGTGTTGGGAGGATTAGGGAAAGGAGGATATGACTGGGAGGAATAGTAACAAAATTTGCTGAAAGTCGAGATCTGCCCAAAAAGTGAATTGCTAGTAGCGATATGTAGATATTTTCCATATTTTTGTTGTAGAAAACTTTTTAGTGGATATTGTTAATATTAATGATATGATGTGTTTATCTACATGGAAAGCGGTTTGCGTTTATGAAGGCAAGCTGGTAACAAGGAACTGGTTATTTTATCTTTTTATAGTGGGAGTATTCGGTTATATGCTGATGTTTTTTGTCCCTTGGGATATGAGTCAGGTGATGTGGTGGGATGTTGCGTTTGCCTCTTCAGTTCCGGTGAGGGCGACTTATTTCTTGAATCTTTTCCAGTCGTTAGTCGTGATATTTCTTGTTTGTGATATTACCCGAAAGCGGAAAAAGGCGGAATGTCGGGAGGTGCTTTCCGTTCGTCCATTAGGCAACGTTCCGTTTTTCTGGGGAGAGTTTGCCGGGATATTCTTTCCCTTTTTAATCGTGGATGTTCTTTTCATGATGTTTTGTTTGTGCGCGAATTTGTTAATACCGGATTCACTGGTGAACCCGTGGGTGTATCTTTCTTTCCTGGCGAGAGACGTATTGCCGACATTTGTTTTCGTGGTAGGGTTGTCGTTGCTGGTGAGCCGTTTTATCCGGTATCCTTTCTTAAGTTGGTTGGTACTGGTGACAATATTTTACTTGTCGTACGCTTACCTGGCAGAGCCATTTCACGGGTTGTTGGATTTTCGGGGGAGCTTGCTAGCGGAAACTTTTTCCACAATCGTGGGATTCATGCATTCCAGCACGTGTTTGTTGCAACGGGGAATATTCTTGTCGCTGGGGATAGGATTGTTGTGCTTGGCCGTTCCTTGCTCGAGGCGATTATCTAGAGAATCTGGACGAAACGTGTTTTTCTCCATCATGGGGTGCTTGTTCCTGGTATTAACGGTATGGGCAGGATATATTTATATGGATATATTCCGAGAACGTCAAGTAAACCGGGAATCATACCGGGAAATTTTCTCGCGTTACGAGTCTATACCTAGAACTCGAATTGTGACTCATGATATCACGTACATGCCCCTTGAAAATGGCTTCTCTGCTCAAAGCCGGATGACGGTGGTTAATAGAACGCGGGAAAAAATGAAGCGATTGATTTTGTACTTGAATCCTGGCTTGCAAATCCACAAGTTGGCGGAGAGTGGACGGGATATATCTTTTCTACGAGATGGACAAGCCGTGGTCGTTGAACGGGAGTTGAATCCCGGGGATAGTACGGTCATGGAGATGGTATATGGTGGGAAAATTGACGAGGATATTTACCGGGTGGGAGTTGATAACGAGGCGTATTTTACCCCAGAACGGCAGGTCGACGTGGAGCGGTACGGTAAACGGACGGCGTTCGTGTCAAGGGATTATACCTTACTTATTCCTGAAATACTCTGGTACCCGGTGGCTATACCCCCTACAGTCTTGGAAACATTCCGAGAGGTGGATTTCACGATTTACACGTTGCACGTGAAAAATCCTGACGGGTTGATGGTGTTGTCGCAGGGAATCCCAGAGAAAAGACAGGACGGGATAACATTCCGGAACCTGCAGGCATTAACTGGTTTATCGCTTTGTTTTGGTAATTACGAGAGACGTTCCGTGATGGTAGATTCAATCACGGTAGAATTCTACACTTACCCGGGAAACGATTTTTACATGCAAGATTTTGACAAGTGGATGGAGAAGATCGCTGGCGACTCTAACGCTGAAGAATACAGGAATAAATTAAAAAACGAGTGTAGGGATGCTATCGAGAGCGAGATGCCTAACTTGTACCCCTTCAAGTTATTGAAGATCGTAGAGGTACCACCCTCTTTTTTAAACAGTTTTTCGTTTAAGGAGAACGTGCAGCCAGAAATGGTCTTTTTCAGCGAGCGAATGACAGGGGAACTTGATAACCCGGGGGATTGGCTTGATGTTTCCCAGGAAGATACTGATGACGTTGCATATTCTCTGGCGCAAGAAATTTCTAATTTTTTCAAAAATACACACGCGGAACGACTTTTCTCGGATTTCCACTGGGGTGTTTCTTCTGCTAAATACCCGGGAGTAGGCTGGTTATTCAATAAGATGGTAACTCCGGAGGTGGACAGGCAATTCTTGTTTCCCTCCACGTTGAATAATATCTCAAGGTTGGGGTTGGAGGGATTGATCCAGGATGGGTGTTCGGGACATGACAAGGTGATTAGTATGAAAATCGCTCATTTATTGGCTTACTTGACAACTATTACTTCTTGGGATTCATTATCGGGGTATATGCAGGAATTTACGCAGGCTTCTCGTTTCCAGGAGATGGATTTTGAGACGTTTCTGAACGGATTCCGGGAACGTTTCGGCCAGGATATCAGGTCATTCGTGGACGAGTGGTACACGAGCCGGGAAATCCCGCGATTGATAATAAAGGACATTATGTATCGACGAACGGAAGAAATCCAGTCGGTTGATTTTAAGGTGGGAAATACAGGGAACGTGGATGGCGTGGTTTCGTTGCTCCTGGTGGAATTAACGACCTCGGGTAAGAATGCTATTGTTAATTCTCAGAGTTTCTTGATCAGGCCGGGGGAATACAAGCGTATCGTGGCACACGAGAAATTCGGTTCCAAGCTCTTGTTGTCCACCAATTTTTCAAAACGAGTACCAGAACGCATAACGTTCAGCAAACACGATGTACCTTTATGGAAAGGCGAACTGCCCCCGGCCGGGGTTACCTTGCTTGACAAGAACCATTTCTTTCCACCCGGGGAAATTATCGTAGATAACGAGGACGAAGGTTTTCATTTGATTGATTCTTCCGGTAATCGGTTAAAACGTCTGGCGGAACGATTGTCCGAAAAAAAACAGGAGGATTATAATTATTATTGTACCGATCTCAAGGAAAATTCCTGGGGAGTACCGCTTATAAGTGACGGAGTATATGGTCGGGAAATTCATAGCGCATTCGTGAAACAGGCTGGAAAAGGAAACAGTAAAGCAGAATGGAAAGCACTTCTTCCGGAAGCGGGCAAGTACGAGATTTCGGTTTATCGTTCCGGTATAGAATCCATACAAACCACCGAGTACACTTATGCGGCAAATTATCCGGGAATGAAAAACTACTACACGGTTTATACCCCGGAAGGGAAAGAGGAAATCGTTTGGGAAGTATCGGATAACGACAGCGAGTGGGTATCTCTTGGAACGTTCTACTTGCCGGCAGGAGAATCCCGGGTTGTGCTGGATGACCGGGGAGCGGGCACTCTAATTGAAGGTAACGCCCAATTAATCGTGGTCGATGCCGTGAAATGGGTAAAAGTCAAAAACTAATATATAAAAAGCCAACTAAAAAGTTGGCTTTTTATTGTGTACCTGTTCGTCATCTATCCTTAATTACTATCGGTTCAGTGGGTTCAGATGGAGGCCCTTCTCCTCCTTTTTGACTTACAGCACTAACGCGAAACTGAACTTCCCGACCCTCAATAAGATTAGTCACTGTAATTTCATAAGAAAGTATTAATCTAGGAAGCTCATCCCAAAGAGCTTCATCTGTATATTTATAACCAATACGATAACCAACTATTGGAGACCCGCCATCATTTTTAGGTGGTTTAAATTTTATTGAACATCCATCTTTCCACCAGTCAGTAACTTCAACATCTCTTGGTGCTCCAGGAGGATCATAAGCAGCCGCACTAACGAGAGTTAGTGTCATTAAGCCTATACATATGAATAGGAAAGGCTTAAAAATGATTTGTTTAATTTCTTTCATAATTCAAAATTGATGGTTTAGCTACACAAATATACTAATTTGTATTTAATAGTTGTGCATGTATAAATGATAATATTTTGACTTGTATACTCTTTTTATTTCTAGAAATACGTTTTACATATATATTTCTTCTCTTCATTTCATCTCTTCTACCTTACTCTTTTTTTATTTATCTTGTTACTGTGAAATGGGTTGATTTTTCTGTGTATTTATTTATATCCAAGGTTGGGGATTCGAATGAAGCAGGACATGCAGGCTGGCACCCCTGTATATTTATTGTGGCTTCATGTTGATTCTCAAACTGGAAAGAAAGCCCGGCATCTATGATGCCGGGACAGTGGAGTTTCTAAAGGGCATTTTTAAGAGTTAAGCGAGAATTCCCCTGTCTTTAGGCAGGGGATGATAGCGCAGTATTGGAGCGGAGCCTGACGAAGCGGTCTTGCGGTAAAACGGCAGGGAAAAGATTGGAGAATGAAAATAATTAGATTTATTTAGCTGATTATCAGCTGAATATTTGTGTATTCAGCTAAATTTTCGTATCTTTGAGTATTGAATACCAGCGGAATACACCATTTTGAGAGCCTACAAATATAGAATCTATCCGACAGACGAGCAGAAGGTCTTGTTCGCAAAGACTTTCGGCAGCTGCCGTTTTGTCTATAACTGGGCACTCGACCTGAAGATTGAAGCCTACAAACAAGAGAAGAGGTCCGTAGCTTACAAGGAAGTGCAGGAACGGATGGTGAACGAGCTGAAGAAGGAGAATCGATGGTTGGTGGAAGTAAATTCCCAATCCCTTCTAAATTCCATACGCGACCTTGGCACTGCCTACAAGAACTTTTTTCGTGATACCCATGCTGTCGGCTTTCCACGCTTCAAGAGCCGCAAGGACAGACAGAGTTTCCAGTGTCCGCAGCATTGCAGCGTGGACTTCGGCAAGGAAACCATCTCCATTCCCAAGGCAAAAGGCATTCCTGCCGTACTGCACCGCAGGTTCAAAGGGACGGTGAAGACCGTCACCGTCAGCATGACACCTTCCGGCAGATACTTTGCGTCGGTACTGGTGGATACAGCCTTGCAGGAGCTGAAGCCTTCCGAACCCGTGCGTGAGTCAGCCATCGGCATCGACCTGGGCATCAAGTCGCTCGCTGTATGTTCGGACGGTCGTACGTTCGACAACCCGAAGAACCTGCAAAAAAGTCTTGACCGCCTAAAACTGCTACAAAAACGGTTGAGTAGAAAACAGAAAGCTTCTGCCAACCGTAACAAGGCTCGCATCCGTGTGGCTCGTTTGCAGGAACATATCGCCAACTGCCGCAAGGACAACCTCCACGAGATCACCCATGCACTCACGCACGACAGCCAAGTGCGTACCCTCTGCATGGAGGATTTGAACGTGAAGGGGATGCAGCGTAACCACCACCTGGCTCAGGCAGCCGGGGACGCATCTTTCGGGATGTTCCTCACGATGCTTGAATACAAATGCCGGTGGTATGGTGTGAACCTTGTCAAGATAGACCGCTTTGCCACAAGCTCGAAGACTTGCGGCCAATGCGGCTATGTGTATAAAGGACTGAAACTGAGTGAGCGCAGTTGGACTTGCCCGGAGTGTGGCACACACCATGACCGGGACTTCAACGCAGCCTGTAACATCAAAGAATTTGACTTGAAAGCCCCACCCACGGAGCGTGGGAAAGTCAAGCCTGTGGACTGCCCAACGGTGGATAACCGACCCCGTGTCCTAAAAAGCCGTGGTAGGAAGAAGCAGGAAAAGAGAGGAAACATCAGCCTCCGAAGCTCATGCCTTTAGGCGTGGGTAGCTCACGAGTTCTGAAAAAAGTTATATAAGATAGGTTAGACCCGTTAGGTGTATGGAGTTGCTTATATAAGGAAATAATTAAAAAGATCGGCAAATGAAAATGAACAAAACAATTGGCACAATTATTTTAGCGTGCAGTCTTATCGTTAGCTGCATGGCGTGTGGCGGTAATGATCCAGAGGTAGAACCGGATCCGATTCCTACTCCACCAGAAAAAGAGGATCCAGATAAACCATTGGGTGATATTATCCTAACTATTGGGGAGCTTCCGGATTCCATTAAGGTAGAAACTAGCGAAGAATTTAAATTCTCGATCAGTCGGGAAAACTACAAAGGCAAATTTAGGGTTAGCTTAGACACGATATGTCCCAAGTTTGAAGTTATTGTAATGGAAGCTGGCAGTGCGAAGCAAATAATCCGGAAAGGATGCGAGTTGAACGTGGACGGGAAAAAACTAAATGAAATAGATAGTCTTACATCAGGCGAGCATACTATTAAATTTTCGAACCCGGCAGTCGTTGGTGAATATGAACTAGTCCTTGGCTTAACCGGTAGTGATGGGGTGAAAAAAAGCGAGACAATCAAGCTAAAAGCATATTCCCCGGAGGTAATATTCAAAATCTATGAGGTAGATCCGTACTTAGAACTGAAAATCTTTGATAAGAATTATTACGAGGTACTTAATCGAGATTACACATATGATCCGCTTTCAGAGGTATTTAAAGGGAAAAGAGTAGACACTATATACACGAAAGAGAAACAAAATGTTGGTTATCCGAATTCTGGAGAATATAATGAACATGGTGAACAATACAATATTCCTGGGCGAGGAACAACTATTTATCTTGGTCAAGAAGGAGGAAAAGACTTCTGGTTTAATTCAGGCATAACATTTAATGATCAAAATGCAACATTATCCCCTATGTGGAATAATTCTGCCCATAGTTTGACTTTCCAAAAACAAGGATTTCATTGTCTTGATTTTTGGCATTTTAATATTCCTGAGAATAATACATACCGTCACCGCCTTGGTAAGACTATGTACACAATAGAATGTTTTGATTTTTGGGGAAAAAGAGTGACGACAGACTTGACTATCGTTGCCCTTGATCGCAACGCAATACTCCCGCCAACGGGACACCGGTTGCCAGATTGACCTAATTTTAAACAGTCCTAAAAAAACGAATTTAAAAACATCTTATCATGAACAAATATTTTCCTCCTAATTCCATAGTTAAGGTTACAAGATCGTCCGAATTGCTCGAAACAAAGCACGGGATCGGGAAAAGTTAGATATCCATTTTTTCAAATTATGACTATATTTGCTGAGGTAAAAATAAACTTCATTAAATAATAAGGTATGAAAGAACTTGTAGAAGAAATTCAAACGATGATGGAAGAATTCATGAAGAATGCTAACGCACAGGTAGAAAACGGGAATAAAGCTGCCGGAACACGTGCTCGTAAAGGTTCCCTTGATCTAGAGAAAAAATTGAAAGAATTTAGGAAAATATCTCTGGAACATACTAGAAAATAAGACAACCTTGAACATGTTTTTTTATTAGATTTTCGCAATGACGATCCGGTATTCCGGATCGTTTTTATTAATAGTTAATTTCTCGTGATCACTTACCAATGTGGTCACGAGAAATTAAAAATGTCGCGATAATTCCTAGTATTAATTTGATCTAATTTACACTTCGAATAATGATACCATGATCATGACCGAAAGATCCTGCATTATCCCCGGCGGTTCCGCTTATTTCGTACTGTATTAGTCCCCCATTACTTATATTTAAAGTTTCTCCACTTGTCAACTTCACGGTTCCTGAGGTAACGGGCGACGAGCCGTTAGTACTAATATAGAAATTGTATCTTATCGTGTACTTTGTTCCCTTGGGAATATCTGTAGAAAGCAACATCGACGAGTTTATCCAACTTGTTTGATCTTTTTTACTAGCGACATTCCCGTTTATTATAACTTCAATAGTCCCCTTGCAATAACGAGAACCTGTGGCTCCATAATTCGGAGATACACTCGCTACCACGTGTACTTTATTTTCCTCGAATACCGCTACCACGTTCATTTCCCCTGTCACTGTCACTTGTAAGGGATTCATGTTTCCGGAAACAGATCCCTGCCAGCGCACGAATTTCCAACCTTCAGCGGGTTCTGCCGTGATGGTGACGTTCGTCCCTGACTCGTAATCAGATACTGAAGGAGAGATACTTACTGTACCACTGCCAATTGTCGAGGTTGAAATGGTATAACGTGGCATCTCCGTTACGCTAATACTTGTGGTAACAGCAGCTTTGCTACCCCAGCGATTTTGTGCTGTGGTTGTTGCGGCGAAATTGCCTTTATCTCTTGATGCCATTTCAAAAGTGTTTACTTTGCCAGAGTTCGTGATTACTGTAGTTCCAGCTACTCTACTCCGAGTGTTTGGTGTGACTTCAGAACCATTGAATCGTAATGTCCCATTAAAGCTTGAATTTTCTAGTGCGAAACTAACATTTAGATCCTCTCCTTTTTCATCTGTGGCGGTCAGTTTGAATGGAATAAAATCACCCATGTATCCGCTAGCACTCGTTCGGTCAGTGGCAATCTTTACTTCTGGCACTTTTACATCGAAGGTCAATTCCTTCATTACTTCAACTGAGTTTTCGTCGTAGACAAAAAGTTTCAACGGTACGGTACCGACTTTTGCCGGAGTATACCGAATATAGGAATGATCCTTGTGAGGCAGATCGTATTTACCACCGTTATATGTAGTGTACTTCGATCCGTCCGCACTTGTTTCAATTTTATCCCCGTCATTCCAACCTGTCAATTGATACGTGAATTTACCTGAATATCCTGCCTTGTCGACCATAAAATAGAACACGTATGGTTCTTCAACCGGGATTGATGTCTTACGGTTCATGTTCACGTTAATAGCTGAGGTTTTGATGTTAAACGTACTCGACGTATTTTTCTTGTTGCCCCATTTATCTCGAACTTCAACGTTGATCGTGACGTTTTGATTGAGATAAGTTGAGTTTGAAGGGGTAAAACGAATTTCTCCAGTAGAAACTCCGAAACTACCTTTCTGAAGGGTTCCGGTTACAACCCCTACAGATCGAGGTGTTATATCACTTGTCGCTATTGTTCCGGCATCAGATGGCGATAATGTTATTATATATGCAAAATCATCGGAATAATTCGCTTTATCCACGTTGAATGTATACTTAAACGTTTCTCCCAATGTTACTTCGTTTGCTTGTCCCGTGTTTACTCCAGCCAAGAATAAACTTAATTCGGGATTTGCAACATTAAAGTCAATGGTTTTTGTCGTGGTCGTTCCATAAGTATCTTTAACCATAAAAGTCAAACTACTAACTCCTTCCCGTGTAGGCGTAAAGACAACTGGCAAACCAGCTTTAATTTTTCCGTAGCTAACACTTACCTCCGTTCCATTGTACGCTTTCCCATCCACCGTGAGTGTCCCCATCGATGTCGCGGGAGTAATGGAATAAGTTACCGTTTCAGAGTCGGAATAATTTGCTTTCGTCGCTTTAAAATTAAAGTTTGTCGGGTTGTTCAATACCACATTGCTTTCGTTGTTCACAAATGCAAGGGTAATCGGTGAATTCGAAACGTTAAAGTCTATCTGTTTTTCAACGCTTTTACTCCACTCATCCGTGATTTTAATGTTTAACACGATCGCTCCTAACCGAGTCGGCTTGAATGTAATATTGGCTGGGTTAGCTGTTAATTTCCCGCTTAGACTTGTACTTCCGGCAACAGTCATATCGCCCGCGGCGTAGGGGTACTGGGTAACCTCGTAAGTGTAGGCTCCTGTATATCCTTGCTTGCTTGCAGAGATACTAAAACTATGCGAGCTGCCTAATGTCAAGTCGGTTCCTGAATTGTTTATGGTTAAATTTACAGCCGGATTCGTAACGTTAAAATCTAAAGTTTTTTCCGTTTTATTTCCAGTCTCATCTTCGATTTCGAGCAGAAGAGATACATATCCCTCGATGACGGGTGTAAATCCAATCTGTAATCCTGCCGGGGCGGATACCTCGGTATAATTTCCAGTATGTGCTTTCCCGCCCACTGTTATTGCTCCGGCTGCCGCTGGAGAAGTTGAGATCCTGTAATTGAATTTGCCACTATAATTCGCCTTCGAGATAGAAGCGTTAAAGGTTGTTGTAGACTTGTAGAGAACACTACTTTCTTTGTTTGTTATAGTAACCTCGATAGCTGGATTCTCCACTGTAAATGGAATTGCAATTTCTTTTTCTCCACCTAAATTGTCACTAACAAGTATTTTTAAAACAATAGCTCCTGCGGTAGTCGGAGTAAACACAACCGTGTTATTAGCTTGAAGGGCAACTGCCGTTCCCGTGTGAGCTGAATTATTTAATTTGATCGTCCCGGTATTCGTGGGATCTGTCACAATCTTTGCTGTGAACCCGCCACTATAATTTGGCTTTGAAACTGCAAAATTGAATGTTGTTGCCTTGTTTAGCAGTAGCTTGTACTCGGCATTTGTTACATCTATGGAAATGTCTGTGTTCGAAATACTATAACTTAATGGAACTTCGGTAGATTTTCCCCACTCGTCTGTTATCGTTAATTTTAAAGTAACTGCACCTATTTTTGTCGGTGTAAATTCTACCGAATTACTACTAATATTCGTGATATCTATTTTCCCTCCTGAATATGCCGTACCGTTTACTTTTATAGTTCCAACATTCACGGGATCTTGTACAATTTGATACTGGAATTTACCACTGTAATTTGCCTTGCTAACTGCAAAATTGAATGTTGTCGGAATATTAACGTTTGCATCTGACTTGTGTCCTGTGACATTTACCGCGATAGCCGGATTCGTTACGTTAAAGTCATAGGTTTCAGCTACTTCTCCACCGACTTTATCTTTAATTGTAATTTTTAAAGAAACTCTACCTTCTACTGTCGGTGTAAATCCAATACGCAAGTTGGCAGGATTCGTTACGGCAGCTGTTCCACCACTATACGCGACACCATCTATTGTTACTCTCCCAGAACCCGCGGGAATCTGTTCTACAATGTAATCGTAAGCTCCAGAGTAATAATCTTTTTTCATTGCCACATTAAAGTTAGTCGCGGTCTTAAAGATTATATTCTCTTGCTTGTTGGTTACGGTTAGATTTATTCCGGGATTCGTCACGTTAAACGTGATGGGGACTTCCTTTTCTCCGCCCAGATCATCAGATATGATGATTTTCATCATGATCGCTCCGGTTCGTGAAGGAATAAATTCCACCGTATTTGTTGCTTGAATGGCTACTGTCGTTCCCGTGTGAGCTGAATTATTCAACTTAATCGTTCCAGTATTTGTAGGGTCCGTGACGATTTTTGCCGTAAATCCACCGCTATAATTCGGTTTACTTACAGAAAACTTGAAGGTTGTCGCTTTATTTAATAATAATTCGTACTCGTTATTAGTAACATTTGCGACAATATTAGTGTTGGAAACACTGTAATTTATCGGAATTTCCGTCATCATTCCCCAGGTATCTGTTACCTGCAATTTTAAGACGACAGCACCTAATTTACTCGGTGTAAATTCTACTGAATTACTATTGATATTCGTGATATCTATTTTTCCTCCGGAATATGCCGTACCGTTTACTTTTATAGTTCCGACATCTGCGGGATCTTGCACAATTTGATATTGGAATTTGCCCGTGTAGTTCGGTTTTGCCACGGAGAAGTTAAATGAAGTTGTGGCATTGGCTTGGATATCCTTTGTCTGTCCAGTAACATTTACCGCAATAGCTGGATTTGTTACATGGAAATTTAAGTTTTCGATTACTTCCGCGCCAACCTTGTCTTTTATAGTTAATTTCAAGGAAACACGTCCGTCAGAAGTCGGTGTAAATCCAATACGCAGATTGGCAGGATTCGTTACGGCAGCCGTTCCACCATTATATGCCACGCCATCTACTGTAATTGTTCCGGATCCCGCCGGGATCTGTTCTATAATGTAATCGTAAGCACCAGAATAATAATCTTTAGACATTGCAACATTTAGGCTTGTTGCCGTGTTAAAAATAATATTTTCTTGCTTGTTGGTTACGGTTAAGTTGATACCGGGATTGGTAACATTGAAATTAAGGGCAACATCTTTCTCTCCATCATGTTCGTCGAATATTTTTAATGTAAGAAGAACGGCTCCTGTTGTTGATGGAGTAAATGTTATCGTGTTATTTTCTTGCAGGTTTACCTTCCCGTTCGAGTAAGCCGAGCTATTTAATTTTATCGTGCCACAATTCTCTGGATCTTGAACTATCTCCGCTTTAAACGATCCTGAATAATTGGGTTTGTTCACGGTAAAATTCAGCGTGGTAGCTTTGTTTAGCAAAAGATCAAATTCCTTGTCCTTAATGTCTACCAAGATATCGGTATTGGAAACACTGTAATTTATTAACTTCTCGGTCGAAATTCCCCATTCGTCGGTAACGGTTAGTTTAAGCGTCACTGCCCCGGTTTTGTTCGCGGTGAATGAAATCGGGTTGCTATTCACGTTCGTGATGTCTATTTTTCCGCCAGTGTAGTCTGTTCCATTTATCTTAATTACACCTGATACCGGGGATTCTTCCAACTGATATTGGAATTTGCCCGTGTAATTTGGTTTGCTAACCGTAAAATTAAACGTTGTCGGGGTATTAACTTTTATATCCGGAGTTTGTCCTGTAACATTTACTGCAATGGCAGGATTTGTCACGTTAAAGTCTAACGTTTGGACGGCTTCCGCCCCGGTCTTATCCGTGAATCTAAATCGCAAGGATACCCTGCCTGCGCGAGTCGGGGTAAACGCCACGCGAATGTTCGAGTGATTGGTTGCAGTTACAGATCCTCCCGGATACGCCACGTCATCCACGGTGACGATCCCTGAGTTTGCCGGAACTTGCTCAATTTCATAGTCGAATGTTCCAACATAGAAATCTTTCGTTAAAGCAATGTTGAAGTTAGTACGAGTATTATATATCAGTTCGTCTTCCTTGTTTGTTATCCGCACTTGAATCTCCGGATTCGTTACATTGAACGATAAAGGAACTTCTTTCTCCCCGCCTAATTCATCTGTTACCTGTAATTTTAATAAGATCGCACCTAGCTTTTTAGGGGTGTACTCGATGCTATTATTGGCTTGTACCTCTATTTCTTCACCGCTGTACGAGTTATTATTAAATTTTATCGTACCAGTATTTTCCGCATCTATTACACGGGCTTTGAATGTTCCCCCGTAGTTCGGTTTACTTACAGAGAAATTTAGCGTTGTTGCTTTGCTTAATAGCAGATCTTGTTCCTTATTCGTTATATTTATCGAAATATCGGTATTAACCACGCTAAAAGGAATATCTTTTACAGTGGATTTGCCCCATTCATCGGTAACGGTTAGTTTAAGGACGATCGCGCAATTTTTGTTCGCTGTAAATTTGACTGTATTATTTAGAGGTGTTGTAAGTTCTAATTTACCTCCTGTATATGTTGTACCATTAATTTTTAGTGACGCTATTCCCGCGGGGGATTGCTCGATCTGGTACATTAATTTTCCGGGGTAATTCGCTTTTGCTGCCGTGAAATTGAATGTGGAGGTCGCGTTTACCATCACGTCCGGGGTATGGTTTGTTACATTCACTTCAATTTCAGGATTTGCAACAGAGAAATTGTATATTTCCTCGATAACGCCCTCGACATCATCCATGATTTTTAACTTCAAGGAAACGGCTCCTTCTCGTGTCGGGGTAAACCCGATCCGGAGATTGTCCGGATTTGTCACGGTAGTAATACCACCGTCATACACGGCTCCATCCACGGTCACGACTCCTGAATTTGCTGGAATCTGTGAAATTTGATATTTGAATGTACCGGTATAAAATTTCTTGGCTAATGCCACGTTGAATGAGGTCGGAGTATTATAGATAATACTTTCCTCTTTATTTGTTGTGTTTATAGAAATTTCCGGGTTCACGCAGTTAAAGACGATGTTTTCTACCGCTTCACCGCCAAATTCATCATACACTTTTAATTGTAACGTGTTTTGCCCGGCTTTGTTAGAAACGAATTCGATAATCGTGTTTACGGGGTTCGTTACAGGTACTTTGCCACTATTATAGGCTGTGCCATTAATTTTTATTTCACCCGCATTTTCGGGAGTAATAATTATTTCCTGTTTATATGATCCGGAATAGTTTTCCTTAACCGTCGAATAATTGAAAGTTGTTGGCTTGCCTAGTTGGATCGTTTTCTCCACGTTACTTGTTACGATACTAAACTTAGAATTCGCTACAATATAACTTAGACGCTCTTCTGTTTCCCCTCCAAATTCATCCCATATTTTTACATTTAGGAATGTTGCCCCAATTTTTTCCGGAATAAAGGATACTTTCGTGTTTGTTGGGTTTATTACATCAGTTCGCCCGCCCTCGTAAGGGGTGCCATTTACTTTTATTTTCCCTGCCGTTACAGGTTCCGATGTTATCTCGTAAGTAAACTTTCCCGTATAATTTGCTTTGCTTACCGCGAAGTTGAAGGAAGTTTCTTTATCGAGAGATATAGCGGTTTCTTGATTTGAAACGACTAACTTAGTCTGGTTGTTTACGATGTTGTATTCGAATGCTTTTTCCCAGCGTCCGCCAGTTGCGTCCGTTACAATCAGGTTTAACGTTATTTTCCCGGAAGTAGTAGGTTTAATATTTACTTTCGTGTTTGCTGGATTTGTGAGTTCACTTAATCCTCCATTATAAATTTCATCATTGACCTTAATCTGTGCTGCGTTTGATGGAACGGTTGTGATGATGTAGTTATATTTCCCTGTATAATACTCTTTAGAAACAGAGAAGTTAAATCCATTTTCAACATTTAAACTCCCTTCCGGAACGAAACCAGTTATTTCAGTTTTGATAGCTGGGTTTGTAATCGATTGAGATATGGTTTCGACTGTTTCCCCGCCAAACTGATCCGATGTAGTAAGCTTGAAACTTACGTTACCTTCTTTCGTAGGAGTAAATTTCACCGGGACTTCTTTACCTGACTGGATCTCGACTTGTCCGGAAACGTATTGTTTCCCATTAACGACAAGTGTTCCCATTCCTTCAGGGGTTGGAGTGATCTCGAATTTCAGATTACCGGTGTAATTGGGTTTAGACGCGATAAAGCTGTATTCTGAAATTTCACCCACGTGTAATTTGGGAGAAACATTTTTCAGTTGAAGGCTGATATTTGAATTAACGACGTTAAACACGAGGTCTTGCGTCGCTGTTTTTCCCCAATCGTCAGTGACAGAAATTTGTAATTTAGTGGAAGCCGATCCGACAACGGTAGGGATAAAAGATACTCGGGTTCCTGTTGAAGAAACTTCTATTGGGGTATTTTGGGAATAAGCTATATCGTTAATTTTTATATCTCGACAGTTTTCACCAGTGATGATAGCATTAAATTTCCCGGTATAATTTGCTTTATTAACAGCAAAATTGAACGCGGATGTCTTATCAATAGTTATATCTGATTCCACGTTTGCTAACACGAGGCTTAAATCCGGGTTCGTGACATTGTAAGTGAAAATTCTCTCGGTCTTTCCACCCACGTTATCGGTTACATTCAGTGTTACCGTGATTTCGCCAGCGACAGAAGGAACGAAAGAAACTTTCGTGTTTGCCGGATTCTCTAGCGGTACTACCCCCCCGGCGTAAATTTTGTCATTTATTTTTATTACACCAGCCCCACTCGGAGTTGTCGTGATGGAGTAATTGAACGCCCCAGTATATTGATCTTTCGTGGTGGTGAAATTGAACACTTTTTCGGTGTTAATGGTGGCTTCAGTCGTGTAATTAACGACCTCTAGCTTGATTGCCGGATTCGTGATTACCTGGTTGATCGTTTGGGATTTCTCACCCCCGAATTCATCGGTAACCTTCAACAAGAAAGAAACTTCACCTTCTTTGCCGGGAGTAAAGGTTACCGAAACATCTTTGCCAGCACTAAATTCTATTTTCCCCGACGAGTATGCCTTTCCATCAACGACAAGGGAACCCATCCCTTCAGGAGTTGGGGTGATTTCATAAGATAAATTGCCCGTGTAATTTAATTTTGTTGATGAGAAATTGAAAGTTGAAGGTTTTCCAACATAAACTTGATTCTCCACGTTTGTAACCTTCAAATCAATATCAGAATTGGTTACAGTGAATTCAAGGTTTTTGACTACCGTTTTCCCCCATTCATCGAAGATATGTAGTTGTAATCGGACCTTCCCGACCTTTGATGGAATAAATGTGATACTTGTACCAGTTATGACTGGAACGTCTAATCGGGAGTCAGCTGGATATGGAGTGTTATTTACTTTTATGTCGCTACATCCCTCTACATTTGCAATTTGATATTGGAATTTCCCCGTGTACTGTTCCTTCGATACAGCGAATAAGATAGATGCTTGTTTATTTATGGTTAATTCTTCCGTGGGGTTTGTGACCAGAACGTTTAATTCCGGATTTGATACTTTATAAGTGAATGTCCGTTCAAGTTTACCACCTATTTCGTCTTCAATATTTAATGTAAGGCGGGTTTCAGCTTCTTTTGTGGGCGTAAAACTTAATGTCACATTATCCGGTTTGTCAAGAAGATTTTTACCACCCTTGTATTCTTCGCCGTTTACTTTAATAGTGCCGGTTCCGATAGGATCTGTAGAGATCGTGTAGTTGAATGTCCCGGTATAGTTTTCTTTGGAAAGTGATAGACTTAAAAGATTTTCCGTGTTTAAAACGGAAGCCGGATTGTAGTTATAAACTTCCATTTTCACAGGGGGATTGCTAACCTTGTACGTTACAGGGTAACTTGTTTCTCCACCAAATTCATCAAAAACTTTTATCAAGAGGTTTGCTTCCCCTTCTTTTGTTGGGGTAAATGAAATGATAGACTTCTCTCCTGTTTTAATGGTTGTGTAAGCTCCGACGAAATTGCTATAAGCTTTCCCGTCTACTTTCAATTTTCCGGCATCTTCCGGAGACATATCAATCTCAAATCGTAGATCGCCCGAATAGAAATCTTTTGTTGCTGAAAAGTCGAAAGTAGTTTCTTTACCTAAGATTATATTTCCTTTTTCTAAATTTGTAACAGCTAACTTTATACCAGTATTAGTTACTGTATATTTTAGTGTTTCCGTGAATGATCCGCCAAATACATCGTAGACGGTTAATGTCATCGTTACCTCTCCCACCTTGTTCGGGGTAAAGCTAACTTGTGTATTCAAGGGATTGGCTATATCTTGTCTTCCCCCGTAATAGTTTGCTCCATCAACTTGAAGAGTTCCGGAAAGTGGGAACATGGAGATTTCAAATTGGTATTTATCATTGTAATTTGGTTTTGAAACCGCAAAATTGAATTTGTTTGTTTCAAGTAAGTTTAAAGTTTGCTGTTGATTGGAGATTGTTATCTTTCCTTGAGTATTCTCTACCGTGTAATTGAGTTCAGAGGTTGATTCTGAATTATAATCATCGTAGACTTTTAAAGTTAGTTTCAAATCACCCGGTCGGGAAGGAATGAAAGATACAAGTGTATTTTGTGGAGATACAATGGAAATTTGACCGCCCTTGTAATCTTCACCATTTACTTTTATCGCGACAGAATTTAATGGATTCTGAATGATCTCGAATCTATAATTTCCTTTGTAGTTCTTTTTATTAACAGCAAAATTGAAATTTTGCGTGTTATATACAGTAATGTTTCTTTCGTGGTCGGAAATATTGATATTTGTCTCTGACTTTTGAACCTTGAAGTAGGCTGTGTCTTTTTTGACAGAATTATATTTATCTTTAACAATAAATTCGAGGGCAGCCTCTCCGAGTTCCATCGGAATAAATTCACAGATGTTTTCTCCTTTCTGTAGTTGAAGGGTGCTTCCAACTTGCAATTCGTTGTTATTTATCCGAAGTTTTCCTGAATTCTGAAGATTCCGGTAGGCTACTTGGTATATGTTTTGTCCGTGATTGTCCGTGTCAGTGACTTTTAGCAGGAAATTGTTGGTTGCACCTGCATCAGCAACGGTATCCGTGATTGTTTCCACGGAGAAATCCGGTACATATACATCGATTGGAACGTCTATTGATTGAGAAAAGCCAAGAGAATTGGTTACCTGAAATTGTAAGACGTTTTTTCCGGCTTTCCGAGAAATGTATGAAAGTTGGTTTTCTCCTTCAATAAGATAATTTTGATCTTTTGAATTAGATCGTGCGAAAAGATTTTTTTGAGTAGAATCTGTTTGGATCGTATCAATTTGTTGAAATACAATCTCTCCTGCCCCATCCAAGACTGTAACGCTAGTGGCAAATGATTTTGCCGTTGTTGCATCTGCAGCTTTCTTTAGCTTTAAATTGAACGTGAATTGTTTGTCAACGAGAGGTTTTGCTGGAAGTTTTATAACTTCTGTCTGGAAGTACAGTTTCGATGCTTGTCCTTCGAAACGTTCTGTCACGTTGATAGCTTCATTTGATAGCTTGAATAGTAATTTATGATCTCCGGAGCTTGCCGGTATATATCTGAATTTTAATCTGTCTTCTTTGCATGAAACACTAATTCCAGGTTCGATAATTGTATCGTGGTATTTTAATACGCCCTCCCCTTCTTCCTGGGTATAGCTTAATTTGTAACTGCCAATATCGCTTGTTTTTTGTATGTCAATCGCGAAATCTGTTTCGGTATGCATGTATAGATCCTTGAAATCTTGACCGTTAAGATTTACTATTTCAGTTTTGAAACGGTAGTCTTTTAAGAGATCATCGATCTGATCATCATAGCACGCGTATATCGCTCCAATAATAGTTAATATTATTGATAGATAAAGTGACTTCTTTTTCATTTTGCTTCTGTTGGAATTGATGGATATTGAAATAAATTGAAAGATTTTATCCGCGCATGAAGGCTAGAGTATTGAGAAAAAAGCTTACCTTTGCGAGATAAGAATGTTGTTGGCATTATGCCCACTTCGTTTGTTAGGACTGGGTTCCCCCGTTTAGAACGGGGGAACTTTTATTTTTCAATTTCATAATGTTATTTTTTGAAGTTAATAAATTCAGTATATTTGTATCGTTTCAATTTTATCACAACCTTTTAAAAATCAGTATTATGAATTTCTTTTTATGTAATTCAAAAAAAAGTTCGTTTTTTTGCTCACGGGTGTGTAAATATTATGTATAAAATTGTTTATTCCTAACAGATTACCTTTCAATAGCCTAAATTGAAAGGTTTTTATTTTTTTTATTGAAAGAATAATTTTACTTTTGTCGTAATAAAACGAACGTTTTATTGAATCTTCTGGTTGATGGTGTTTATTTCTTGAAATTTTTGTTTACTTGCTTGTACCTTCCGTTTTTTGTATCGACAAATCACTAGAATTCAAAATAATTACAATGGTAGTAGCTTATTTGAGGGTAAGTACAGATAAACAACATCTCGATAATCAAAAACAAGAAATTAGAAGGTATGCCGCGAAAAGAGGCATCACGATCGATCGATGGGTAGAAGAAACTATTTCTGGGACTAAAGATCAAAAACTTAGAAAGCTTGGAGGGCTTTTAAAGCGTCTTAAAAAGGATGACACGCTAATTGTCTCTGAAATATCTCGATTAAGCCGTCGGCTACTCGAAATCATGGGAATCTTGAATACCTGTATTCGTAAAGGAGTTATTATTCATAGTGTAAAAGAGGGATATGAACTCTCCGATAATATAAATAGTAAAATCATCACGATGGCATTCGGTATTGTTTCCGAGGTCGAGAGAAATCTTATCTCGTCTCGAACGAAAGAAGCACTGGCAAACAAGAAGGCTCAAGGGATAATTCTTGGCCGACCGCAAGGATCTTCCCCGAAAATGGATATACTTGAAAAAAATTCTGAGGTTATCACGAAATTGCTTGATAATAAAATCCCTTATGTGCAAATCGCGCGGTTGTTTGACGTCTCTATCGGGACATTATGTAGCTACGTGAAGAAACTAAAAAACTCCCCATAAGTGGAAGTTTGGCAAGAATACATGAGAAAATTGTAAATTAAAATTTTATGTGTCTTATCGATAGTTAATAGTAAACGTGAAAGAAGGAGATGATTAGAGGCATTGTAGGTTGATTAGGTTACATAAAATTTTTATCATTGCATAATTGTTAGACTAACAAAACAATATCATAATGTACTAAGCGTGTGTGAACACTGTATTTATTTTTCAATAAAGCAACGAATTGAATATTTAACAATTGGAGTTTGAGGATCATTACAATGGATTGTTATTGTTTTATTTTGTTTACCTAGTTTCCCTCGTGCCTGAAATCCTATTTCAAGTGTAGTTGATTGGTTTGGAGGGATAATTCTATTAGCAAGAGTAGGGACAGTACAGCCACAAGACGTTTCAATTTTGCGAATGATTAAGGGCGTTTTCCCTTTATTTGTGATGGAGATATTTGTCGTCTTTCTTTCTCCTCCATACATATTTCCAAAATCATGTTCTCTAGAATTGATTTCAATTATTGGTGCAATTTCCATTTCTTTTGGGCTTAATGGCTTGAATCTCTCTTGTATATTAGCTTTTAGAACAAAATGTTGATATTGTTCATGACCATCTATTGCAAAACGGACTTCATCAATATAAAGCCCTAATTTATTAGTATCAATTGTATGAAATGTAAAAAAAATGGTGTCGCAATATTTTGCAGGGATATTAATTCCTTTATTTACCCAATTATTAGGATGGCAAGTTTTACTGGATATGCTACAATCAGTTAGCTCGGTAATACCTTTTAGATTGACAACACTATCTGTAGGATTATATACTTTAATTGCTTGACAATTTCTTTCTCCTAAATACACAGATTCCCAAAAAATATTATATTTTTCAAATAATAAATTTCTTATTTTTATTTTACAATCATATTTGGGAGAATTGCTACATGAATATAGAATAATTGTCAATAAGAAGATCAATATGCCTTTCATATAACTAACTATTGTTATAAATACTTTTCTACTGTATTTTTTGGATAACATCTAGGTAATCACCTTTTCCCTCGAAGATAAAGTATATTTTCAGTTTTCTTTCTGTGCCATTAGAATATTCCGTAGTCTGAATATTTACTGCGTCATCTAATAATGTTAGCCTAAACCATTCTCCTTGAAGAATATTCAAATTATAGTCGAATTCGTGATGGATCGTGTCTCTCTCGACGAATTCAGCTACCTTTAATATAGAGGTAAGCCCTTTACAGTTAAACTTGATAAGGGTGTCATGTGCATGTTGATTTAGAACAACTTCATGAGATTCTAAATATCCCTCCCATACGTGTTGATCATTGTCTTTGGAACAACCTAAAACTATATTTACTAAACAAGAACTAGATATAAGTAGTAATTTGATATTCATTTTGATAAAGTTAAAAATTTAAGCGTTATAACAGCTAAAAGGGAGTTTAATCTTTGAACAATTCAAATTTAAATAATTCAAAGTTTACAGAGAAATGAGGACGACAAATAATATTGTCGTCCTTTTTTTTATTCCCAAACGCACCAAGGACAAATTGGCATAAAAGTTAATGACATTTTGTGATAATACTGGCTAGGATTGTACACAGGTTT
>OJSE01000226.1_pt1 | contig 85635 bp, 67 predicted proteins | sample 1599351 | NCBI WGS metagenome assembly OJSE01 (sample SAMN04168656, study PRJEB22393) | human gut metagenome | biome: human gut microbiome; feature: stool | host: Homo sapiens | collected 2014-03-17 | reverse complement strand
CTGGCATTGAACATAGTGTGCAGGACTGCCTGTAGCTTATATTTGTCGTCCGTTCATCACCAACTAATATTCAATTAAACAACAATTCCCCCCAAAAAGTAGTAGACAAAATATATAAAAATCCCCATGTGTTAAGCTCTGTTATTGGTGTATTAATAGAAAATGCTGAAAAAACATGACAATAAATATCAGATTATTGACTTAACATATTACAGCCATTACAATGAAAATAAATGGTGTGTATTAAAAGTATATAAAGAATACAAATACATCATATTAGCAGCATTATTAACATTATTACATATACCGGTAAAATAAATACATATGACAGCCGGATAAGATGGCAATTAATATTAAAAGGGGTGGTCATTGATGAAACGAAATTATAAAAGAATGGCACTTTCAGCAGGAATGGCACTGGTTCTGGCAAGTATGCCTGTTACTGCTATGGGCAGGAACTTTAAGAAACGGACATCCGAAGATTTCCAATATAAGTACAACTAGTATTATAAGTAAAACCAGTAATATCAGTACAGCAGCAGCTAATAGCAGCCTGATTAATAACAGAGCAGAAGTTATCCTTGATGGATTTACATATGATGATAAAACGGCAGCAGAGGAGCTTGTCTTAAGGCTTAGTGAAGCTGGCGTGAAGGTTGTTATATATGCAGATGGAATTCCACAGGAAAAGAAGACACAGAGTCAGGAGTTCCTTGGCGTTACGTGCAGCGATATTGTATTTAAGAATGGCTATCCGGATATGGATACTAAGCTTGGAGTGCTTTATCCTGATCTTTTCCCTAAAGGATATGCAACATGGCAGACAGTATATGTTACAGGTCTTGATAATACATGGGGAAGTGTCATGGACAACGGTCTTAAGCTTGATTTTTATGGTACAGTTAAGAACGATAACATAATAGTATGCGGTCTTAATCTGGCATACTACTATGGAGTGTCAGCTGATAAGTCTGTTGGAAGACTTCTTAGTGATATGATGGATATAACATCTGCACAGCTGCCTGAAAGAACTAACATAGAGCTTAAAGTAGAGCATGACGTGAACGGAATAACTATCACATCAGATTATGATAATGTAAATACAAGCATTGCTTATCATGATATATTCGTATCAGATGAGTGGCTTGGAAAGAAGAATAATCTTACATATGTAAGAGCAGGAGTGACTAAGATAACGTTTAAGGTACCATACTTATGGCAGGGTTTGTGCGTGTCAGTGGCAGGTCTTATATTATCAGTTGCATGGGTGGTCGTTCTTGCAAGATTTAATAAAAAGCACCAGACACAGGAAATAAGAGAGGTTGTGAATGAAGATATTTGATACACATGCTCATTATGATGATGAAGCATTTGATAAAGACCGCGATGAATTATTAACAAGTCTTTTCAGCGGTGATATAGGAGCAGTTGTAAATGTAGGTGCAAGCCTTGAAGGATGTATAGAAAGTGTCAGGCTTGCAGAAAAATATGATGATATATATGCAGCTATAGGTGTGCATCCGGATGACTATGAGAGGCTTGAGCGTGGGGAGAACCCAAGGAATTCAGTGATAGATGATAATTCATATATAGCTGGAAACTTCATGGACTGGCTAAAGAAAGAGGCACTTACGAACAACAAGGTTGTTGCGATTGGAGAAATCGGACTTGATTATTATTATGATGAGCCGGGAAGAGAACTTCAGAAAAAGTGGTTTGCAAGACAGTTAGAGCTGGCAAGAGAGGTCAGCAAGCCAGTTATTATCCATTCAAGAGATGCATGTGCTGATACCATAGATATATTAAAAAGCGGACATGCCAGTGAGGTTGGAGGCATAATCCACTGCTATTCATATTCTAAAGAAACAGTTAAGACATTTTATGATATGAACTTCTACTTCGGTATAGGCGGAGTGCTTACCTTTAAGAATGCGAAAAAGCTTATAGAAGCAGCAAATGTCATACCGCTTGAGAGGATAGTGCTTGAAACAGACTGTCCATATCTTGCACCAGTGCCTAACAGAGGAAAAAGAAATGACAGCAGTAACATACAGTATGTTATAGAAAAGCTTGCTGATATAAAGGGTGTTACGAAGGAGCAGATAGCAGAGGTGACATACCAGAATGCATGCAGAGTATATGGACTGTATCTGTGATTTACGTGTGATTTTAGTATTTTGTTATCTGATTGACATACTTATTCAGAAAATGTATATTTGTTGTTAAGGTTTGTTATAAAACAGAGCAGACTGTGTTAATAAACATAAACAGTCTATGTTATGTGTGATACAGGAATGGAGATAAATATATATATGAATAATAAGAATTATGATAACGTCATGCATCTTGGAAATCCGACTAATACGATAGCTGTTCTTAACAGGTATGGCTTTAATTTCCAGAAGAAATTCGGACAGAACTTTCTTATAGATGAGAATGTTGTTCAGAAAATAGTAAGAGAGGCTGGCGTTACAGAGGATGATTTCGTGCTTGAGGTAGGCCCTGGAATTGGAACTATGACACAGATTTTGTGCGAGAATGCAAGAGAGGTCGTAGCGGTTGAGATAGATAAGAAGCTTATACCGATACTTACAGAAGATACGCTTTCGTGGTATGACAACGTGACAGTTATCAACGAAGATATATTAAAGCTTGATATAAAAAAGCTTGCAGAGCAGAAGAATGGAGGAAAGCCTATAAAGGTGGTTGCTAATCTTCCATACTATATAACGACACCTATTATTATGGGACTTTTCGAGAGTGGAGTTCCTCTTGACAGCATAACTATCATGGTTCAGAAGGAAGTGGCTGACAGGATGCAGGTGGGTCCTGGAACCAAGGATTATGGTGCGCTTTCACTGGCAGTACAGTACTATGTCAGACCTAGAATCGTGCTTAATGTTCCGGCAAGCTGTTTTATGCCAAGACCAAACGTGGATTCGGCGGTAATCAAGCTTGAAAGATATGAGAAACCACCGGTAGATGTAGCTGATGAACATCTTATGTTCAGAATAATAAGGGCATCCTTCAATCAGCGTAGAAAAACTATGATGAACAGTGTTGGCAACAGCGGTGATGTTAATGTTTCCAAGGAAAAGCTTGCTGCGGCACTTGAAAAATGTGGACTGCCTCTGACTATAAGAGGTGAGGCGCTTACACTGGAGCAGTTTGCACAGGTTGCGAATGCGATAGTGGAATAATGGATTGTATAATTAGCACGAACGACATGACAAAGCTGTAAGCAGCTGGGCATACTGTGTTCAATGCCAGAAGCTTTGATTGGATATTTCTAAGTCTTTCCTTAATAAATTGTGGTAACTGACGCCACCGCTCAGACACGCCATCCATGGCGTGGCTTCGCTGCTTCGTACATCCGTGTACGAAGCTGGCTGGCAAGCGTAAGGAAAGACTAAGAAATATCACAATCAAACTTCAAGTGCATTTCACATAGTATACCCAGCTGCTTACAGTTTTGTCATGTCTGGCTGTGGGGAAATTAAATTAAATAAATACACCGATATACATATTTAGCTCCTGGCAGACATAAGATTACATATCAATCTTATATTGTCAGGAGGTTTTTTATGGCTGACTATCAGCGGTTTGTTTCATACATTTATTCTTATCCGGGAGGTGTGAAGGATAAGAATGTAGGGTTTGCAAAGGTAGAGGTCAGAGCAGGTGAGATGAGGCTTAATATTAATCTTAGGGGTGTGTATACAGACACACCGCAGATGTTTGGAGTACATATGCTTATAGACAGGGATGCATCTATTCCTGGAAGATACAGGCTTATGAAAGTGGGGGATTGTATAGTAAACAATGGAATGGCATCATATGCTGGAATATTTAATGCCAGTAATATAGATAATACTGGCTATGCATCATCAGATATATGTGGAATAGCTGTTGCCAACAAGGGTGACAGATATTATATGATGTTTTCTATGTGGGAGGATTATGATGTTAATCCTGACGTTATAGAATTCGCGGGAAGCGATGTAAGAAAGTACAGGATAAGTGACACTAAGGAGAATGTTAAAAAAGCCTCTGAAGAAAATGCTGGATGTGTGAGTAAAGAAGGCATAGATACTGCATATAAGGATACGGAAAGCAAATACAGTGAAAGCCAGAATGGCAGAATTAAAGCTGCTGCATACAAAGATGAAAAAAACAGACATAACGAAGCAGCAGCGGATATTAACGTAAGAGAAAGTATGGAAAGTATGGAAAAGATGGAAGAATTACATGCTATGGAATGTATGGACAACACAGACAATGCAGACAATATAGATAATACATACAAGACAGACAACATTGACAATGAATATAATGCATACAACACATACAACACAGACAATGCAGATAAAACAGCAGTGGTGAATACTTCTGCAAAGAAGAAATGTGCGGATAGCAATGAGCACTTATATAAAAAGCTGTACTCAAAGGCTGATTATGTGGATGCATTTGATGATGATTACTTTTATGATTGTATAGAAGTGACACCGCAGATGTTATCAAAGCTGCCACTTAAGGATAAGGAGATTATAAACAACAGCTTTCTGATACATGGGTATTATAATTTCCACCATCTTTTGTTTGGAAGAGTGTGTGATAATGAGAACAATACGAATTATTTTATAGGGGTTCCAGGTATGTACTGCAATAGGGAGCGCTATATGGCATCCATGTTTGGATTCTGTAACTTTAAGAAGAGCCACAGGAGTGACTACAATAATCCATACTTTGGATACTGGTATCAGGAAATATAGACAAAGCGCCTGTGATCCTGCCATATACCATTTAGTCTGACATATGAGTGGGCTATGCCTTCATCGATAAAGCCGAATTTCTCCATGAGATGAAGCGATGTAGAATTATCCGGATGGATATAACATTCAGTGCGGTGAAGCCCGATATCAGGAACGATATCTTCAAGGGCTGTGGCTATCATAAGGGATGCCAGTCCTTCGTTGCGATGATATTCATCTATCTTATATCCCATATTGGCAGAAGGGGATGAGCCTCTGCTTATATGGGAGAAGGACAGAGAGCCAAGAATATAATCAGGTTCGTGTCTGTCCATCAGAAAGAATCTTACAAATGTCATAGAAAGCAGGCCTTTCATTTCAGCCTCAAGCATGCGGCTGATAAAGTTTTCAGTATAGAAGGAAGCCGGCTTATCTGATTCATACTTATCAAAGTCCCTGCGGTTACGATAGTAGAAGTCAAGAACATCTATAGAATGACTTTTGTTAAGAACTTTGAGAGAGTATCTGCCAAGGTTGTATTCGAGTTTCATGTTAATCCTCATTTCTGTATATATCTATGTTAAATGGCTGTGTTTTATCATGTCCGATTATTTCAATAATTATATTGGTGTGTAAATCTAAATCAGCTTTATAATGAAATTATTCGTTAGTTTTCAGAGCTCCTTTTATGATGGCTTTTTCAGCTTTCTTTTTCTGGCGTAATTCCTTGAAAAATGTGCTTAACATAGTAGAACATTCTTCATCACATACTCTGCGTACAACTTCAGCCTGATGGTTGAATTGTGGCATATTAAGAAGATTTATTATAGAACCTGCACACCCAGCTTTGGAATTCATGGAGCCTATGACAACTCGTGGAATACGTGCCTGTACGATGGCACCTGCACACATCTGGCAGGGCTCTAAAGTAACGTATATAGTACAGTATTCAAGCCTCCAGTCGTTCATATAACGGCTGGCTTTTTTAATAGCAGTAATCTCAGCATGACCGAGCGTTGTTTTATCGGTGTTTCTTCTGTTGTACCCACGTCCTATGATTTTTCCATCATAGACGATTATACATCCTATAGGAACTTCATCAAGCAAAGCAGCCTTTTTAGCCTGTTTGATGGCAAGCTTCATATAGTGTATGTCTTCACTGGAAAATGTAGTATTCGTATTTATATTATTATTGATGCTCTGGTTATTGTCACAGCTGCCATTGCAGTTATCATTGTTATTCATATTATAATCAGTCCTCGTATTTATACAATGCTTTTGGTACACCTCAAGCATATGGTTTATATAATGATTAATTCATGCAGCTATTATCTTATCATAATTAAAAAAGGAATTCTATAATGAGATTATTTGCCTATACTTAAAATATAGTGAAGTAAGAACTAAAAAGTTATAAGTTATAACTGATATTTTCGAGTAAAACAACAATTTTATAAGTTATAACTTATAAAAATAATATTTTGCAATTCATAATAAGATATGAATTATTCCCATCTGCAAAATGCACAGGCTTTACATGATGAGATTACAAAAAAAGCTACAGAGATTGAAGGTAAAGTATATTTGTTTTTTGATGAAATACAAGAGGTCAAAGACTGGGAGAAGTGTATAAATTCTTTCCGTGTTTCATTGGACTGCGACATCTATATCACCGGCTCAAACGCAAAGCTGCTGTCTGGTGAACTTGCAACTTATCTGGGTGGACGTTATGTGGAATTTGTAATCTATCCATTTTCATTTGGAGAGTTTATGGAGTTGTATCGTTCTATAGAACCAGACGAGCCAACCAGAAAGTGCTTCCAGAAGTATTTGACTGTCGGTGGTATGCCGTATCTTGCTAATCTTTATTATGCAGAGGATCCATCCAAGCAATATCTTCACGACTTATTTAACTCTGTACAGCTCAAGGACATTGTGAAAAGGAATAAAATCCGGGATGTTGACTTGTTGGAACGAATCATTTCATATGTAACAGCCAATGTAGGAACGACTTTCTCCGCAAGCTCTCTTGCAAAGTTTTTAAAAAGTGAGCAGCGTAGAGTTGCTCCGGAAACAATTCTGAACTATATCAAATACTGTTGTGAGGCATACCTGTTTTATCAGGTGAAGCGTGAAGACCTGCAAGGTAAACAGATTCTTGCTTCCAATGAGAAGTATTATATTGCTGATCATGGTATTCGTGAAGCTGTTTTTGGTGGTAATATGCGAGATATCAATCTCATTTTAGAAAATATCGTTTATCTGGAATTGTTACGCCGTGGTTATGTAGTAACTGTTGGCAGATCAGGTGATAAGGAAATTGATTTTGTATATGATAATATCCATGACAATTATCCAAAGTACGTTGTTTCTCTTGATGAACTTGATATGAGTCGAAATGGTATTAAACACCGAAATATCTGCGATTTCCTCTTAGCAGAGGAATGGAACTAAATACAATTTAACTGGTTGACATGCAAGGTCTAACGTGTTAGACTTAAGCCATAAGATGATTCTGAAAAGAGGTTTTAATATGCAGCCAGTAATATATGAAAGTGAGTATAATTTTTGTAAAATATTATGGGAAAATGAGCCAGTCAAAAGTACAGAGCTTGTAAAGCTGTGCAAGGAAAAGCTTGAGTGGAAGAAATCAACAACATACACAGTAATAAAACGACTTAGTGAAAGAGGAATTATAAAGTCGGAAAATGCAATAGTTACATCACTCGTTAAGAAGGAAGATGCACAGACTATAGAAAGTGTCAATATGGTGGATACAAGATTCGGTGGTTCACTGCCAGAGTTCGTAGCAGCTTTCGTACGTGCCAGAGGGATAACAGACGAGGAAAAACAAGCAATAATAAAGGAATTTGACTTAGATAAATAACAAATCATAGGGGTAAAGATATATACGAATGATTATATCGGATAGAGAGGTTATATGAGAATACAGTTTCCATTATGGCTTTATATTGTATGTGAAATTATATTTGCAGTTTTTGTGTTAAGTATATTATATAAGGTATGGAAATATGGTGTTTATCAACATATTTTTTCAAGAAAGAAAAGTGTAAAAGCAACACTTGTATCAAAAGTGCAGGAAAGATATAGGGAAATAAAGGTTTATAACACTACGTTGACGTCGAATAGACCAGCACCTGGATTTGGTGCTACATCAAAGAATAATATAGCATACCGATTGTATTTTGATGTTGCTGGAAAAAATATAAAACTGGATGTAGATAAAAAAATCTTTGATGAGGTTCAGGAAGGAAGTACGGGCATGTTGACGTATAAAGGGTGTGTGTTTTATTCATTTGATGGTGGTGTAAATTGTAATAAAAAATTATAGTCAAAAATGTTGAAACAATACAAGGTATAATGTATTAATAAAAAGGGGTGTAGTATGAAGAAAAAAATATGTATTTTTTTAGTAGGTATAGTAGTAATAGCTGCATTAGCATTGTTTGTGGTTCCACAGATCCCGGTAAGAAAATTCGAGCCTGTTACACATACTATGTTAGAAGAAGATGAAGCGTATGAGCGTGCATATAATCTGTATGGAAAAGTAATATTCAAGGATAGGAGAAAAGCTCTGGATAAATTTAAAACAGATTATAAATCGGCATTAGAATACATAGAGGATAATACTGATTATGGAAAGTTTAATACCAGTTATAAGACGTTGTCAGAATATTTTCTGTACGGACTTAATGGTTTGAAAAACAGAGATGTGGACAATGCAGATGTATTAAATAAGCAGTTACATGGTGTTGCTGTTTTTTGTAAAACATATAGGAAAAGCAACTATAGGGAATATGTATATCTGCCTTAAAGTAATATTGTTGATTGCCAGAGTTCGTGGCAGCTTTCGTACGTGCCAGAGGGATAACAGACGAGGAAAAACAGGCAATAATAAAGGAATTTGATTTGGATAAATAATAAATGTGTTTTTTGGGGTGGGATACATATGATGGGATATATTCAAATTATATTGGAAAATAATATTAAAATAGCATTGGCGATACTGGCATGTTTGCTTATATGTAAGATAACACATGTAAAATCAGTAAGAATCAGAATGTTATTGATGTCGTTGGTATGGGTTAGGATTATAATACCATTTTCTATTAAATTTAATGTGAATAGTACATCTTCATATGTATTAACAAAGATGGTTAATACAGGAGATTTTAATAGTCAGACGATAGTCTCTGAATTTTTTTTAAAGATATGGTGTGTAGGAGTTGTGCTGTTGCTGTTCTATAATATAGTAGTTGATATCAGATTTAGAAATATATTATCTACTAGTGTTCCACAGAAGTTATTAATTGGAAATTGCATGGTAAAGATATATAAGAATGATTATATTAATTCCGCATTAGTATATGGTTTGATAAAACCTAAAATATATATATCAAGCAGAGTTAATGATGTTGATATTGAATATCTATATGAACATGAAAGTATGCATATTCGTAGAAAACATCATATTATCAAGATTATAACTGGGGTAACGTCTTTAATATATTGGTATAATCCTTTAATATGGATATTTTATATGCAATATGCTGAATGTATAGAGCTTGTATGTGATTATGATTGTTGTGATAAACATATAAATGAAACGGATTGGAATAAGAATTATGTCAATATTCTTTTAAATGCTGCACAGGTTAAGCAGGTTACACAAATAAGAATATTAGGTTTCGCAAGTGCAGCAGTGGCAGTTAGAAAAAGAGTTTCCAATATTATGAGAGAACAAAAAGTAACTATTAGTAATAAGCTTATATCTATACCAGTTTTTATTATTATTATGCTGATGTTGTTTCTGAAACCAGAGATACAAAATATAGAGAAGCCTGATAAAAATGAAGATGTACACAAGAGTGTTATGGCATATGATGCAGATTATCCAAGAGTGATAAATCGTGGTACAAATGGCGCATATGTTAAAAGTTATAAGGAATTTGATGGCGAAGGAAATGTGAATATAATATTTGATTTTGAAGATTAGTGAGGTTGAGATTAAAAAACATTTATAAAACACAGAAAAGAGGATTTGGAACGAATCATATCTGATGAAGGGGTATTGTATCGGATGAACCGGAGCATTCAGGCTGAAGGCTCATTTGGAGACATAAAACAGGACATGCAGTTCAGAAGATACCTAAGCAAAGGGACTGCGAATGTACTCGCTGAAAGTACTCTTTTAGCAATTGCAAGAAACATAAATAAACTTCATAATAAGATTCAGAACGGTAAGACAGGAACACATTTATTTCCTTTAAAAAGTGCCTGAATTTAGAAATATCAAAATAAAAATTTTTAAAACCTATATAGGTTTATTAAAGTACGCCAATTTTTGGAACATCCCACTTATTTTAATAAATAGTAGCTTAAAAATCGTATTTTTATTAAGAAAAAGAGGCTTCGCCTCAACGATTTTCAATCGTTAAAGCGACAGCTCCAGTGTTAAGTCATATGCCCGTACTTGTCATGGAGCTGTATAAGCTGTTATGGGTTAAAAAAGGAATAGTTGTGTTAGCAATAGCGGTTGTTATTGTTTCCAATACTGGTATAAAAAAGGGATATACATATGATTCAGATTTGGCTGTAGCTATGAAATATTATAGTGAAGCAAAAGACATGCAGTTATCAGATGAGCTTTCGGATATAGTATACAGATATGAGCAGGAGAGTGAGTACTGGAATGACAGGCTTAAGCAGATAAATACAGCATTTGCCAATGAAACCAAGGAATTCACCAGGGAAGATATGAACGAAGCCACAATGCAGGTGTCGTTATATAAAAAAGGATTGGAAGAGATACACCGGAATATAAACAATCTTGAATATCTTAAGGGAAAAAATATAACCGGAGAGGTAACAATGCCTTTTGCTGTTGAAGAGATGCTTGGTGAAAAGAAACAGAATATGCTTATATCTATACATACAGCAAAAAGGGGAAGACTTAGCTGGTGTATGATGAAGCTGTGTGCAGTACTTATAGTTTCGATATGCATAGGGGTAGTGATATTCATTCCGGATATCGTGAATATTACAAGGGTATATAAGATAGATGATATGCAGACAGCCATACAGAATTATCCCAGGTTTTCATTTGTTCCATTTAAAATGTCACTTATGGCTTATCTTATCTGTAATATAATATGGAAGCTTGTATTACTTATGGCAATAGCCGGTATAGTAGTACTTATATCAACAATGTCTGGTTATGTGTTATCGCTTGTCGTATCGCTGGCACTTGTGCTGCCGGACTGGTCTGCTGGGTGATAAGCGTCAGAAGAATTGTAAAAAATGGACATTGATTATTGATTACAGTAAAAAAGTGTGACTGGAATATATCGGGAAATGGAGCGTGGATAGTATGGAACTTAGGATTGATGATTTAAAGAAAACCTATGGCAGCGTAAAAGCATTAAAGGGAATAAGCTATAGCTTCACGCCAGGTGTGTATGGCATACTTGGAGCCAATGGTGCAGGAAAGAGCACAATGATTAACCTTATAACTGATAACGTGAGCAGGGATAAGGATGGTGGAAGTATAACATACTGTGATGGCTATAATACATGTGGAAACAGTCAGGAATATAACTGTGATGATAATGAGAAAACAATATCAGGTGAGCCGCTGGATATATTAAAGTTAGGTGCTAAGTTTCGTGGGATTGTTGGATATATGCCACAGCAGCAGGGATTCTATGAAGATTTTTCACCGAAAGCATTTCTTAAGTACATGGCAGAGATAAAAGGTGTGAAAGCCATAAAATCAGTGGATGATAATGGCAAGGTGACTGTGAAAAAGGTCGGACAGCAGATAGATGAGCTTCTTGGAATAGTGAATCTTACATCCGTCGCATATAAGAAAATAGGTGGCTTTTCTGGAGGCATGAAGCAGAGAGTGCTTCTGGCACAGGCATTGCTTGGCAATCCAAAGATACTTATACTTGATGAACCGACAGCCGGACTAGACCCTAAGGAAAGGATAGCTATCAGGAACTATATTGCTGAGCTATCTAAGGATAAGATTATATTATTCGCTACGCATGTTGTAAGTGATATAGAATGTATAGCAGACAAGGTTCTTCTGTTAAAGAATGGCGAGATTATAGCAACAGGAACTCCATCACAGCTTATTGAGCAAATGCAGGGAAAGGTCGGGGAACTTACATGCACGCTGGATGATGTTGCCAGCCTTCAGGAAAAGTATCATATAGGAAATATAAGACAAAGAAAGGATGGGCTTGTTTTAAGACTTGTTGGAGATGAACTGCCAGGGGAGGCGGTAAAGGTTGATAATGATATTGACCTTGAGGATGTATATCTGTACTATTTTGAATAAGTTTTTGACCGCAAATGCAGATAGTTACTGTGTTTGCGGTTATATTTTTTGGAGTGATATAGTTTATAGAAAATTAAAAGTCTGTTAGATTGTGTTAATTGTGTCAATTGCAATATGATGTCGGAGTCAAAAGCCCCCCCGGCTTTGATATTTATCGGTTTTGGTGTATAATAACAAAGTGTTCTTAATTATAAGAATAATTGAAAAATCAGATATAATGGAGGCACAATAAAGATGGAACATATATCCAGAGATGAAGCATTTACATTACTAAAGAAGTATAACAAAGATCCTTTTCATATCCAGCATGCGCTTACAGTAGAAGCTGTCATGAAGTGGTATGCCAATGAGTTAGGATATTCGCAGGATGCAGAATACTGGGGTATCGTAGGATTGCTTCATGATATAGATTTTGAGCTATATCCAGAAGAACATTGCATAAAGGCACCAGAACTTTTAAGAGAAGGTGGAGTGTCAGAGGATATTATTCATGGTGTAGTATCACATGGTTATGGAATAACTGTTGATGTAGCACCTGAGCATGAGATGGAAAAGGTGCTTTTTGCAGCAGATGAGCTTACAGGCCTTATATGGGCAGCGGCACTCATGAGACCATCTAAGAGTACAAAGGACATGGAGCTTAAGTCTTTAAAGAAGAAGTATAAGAGCAAAGGCTTTGCAGCAGGCTGTTCAAGAGAGGTTATAGAAAGAGGTGCAAAACAGCTTGGATGGGAACTTGAAAAGCTGCTTACAATGACTCTTGCGGCTATGGCAGCCTCAGAAGATACTATCAATGAAGAGATGGCAGCTGAGTCAGCTGCACAGTAGACAAGTAAAGAAAGGACGTATAGTAATGAAGGTTTTATTAATTAACGGAAGCAGGAGAGATGCAGGTTGTACATATACAGCACTTTCAAAGGCAGCTGAGGCCATTGAAAGTGAGGGTGTAGAAACAGAGATTATCAATGTGGGAAGCAGAGTGCTTAAGGGAGAAGTCGATGAGGTAGTCAAAGAAGCTGGCGACAAGGTGAAAACGGCAGATGGTGTTATAGTAGGTTCGCCGGTATATTACGCATCAGCCAGTGGAGAAATAATGATGTTTCTTGACAGATTCTTTGGAGCTTTCGGTGCAGATATGAAGTATAAGCCGGGCTCAGCAGTGGCATCAGCACGTAGAGGTGGCACAACGTCAACTATTGATGATCTTAACAAGTATTTCCAGATTAACCAGATGCCTGTTGTATCATCTAACTACTGGAACATAGTTCATGGAAACACACCTGAAGAAGTTGTAAGGGATGAGGAAGGCATGCAGACTATGCGGCTTCTTGGAAAGAATATGGCATGGCTTGTTAAGTCTATAGATGCTGCAAAAAAGCAGGGTGTTGAGCTTCCTTGTGGTGAGGATAAGATAAAAACTAACTTTATAAGATAGTCTGCGTGAGTTGCTATGTGAGTTGCTATGTGAGTTGCTATGTGGGTTGCTGCGTGAGTTACGTTGCATGAGTTTGCATTGCATGAGTTGCTATAAGAAAACGATTGACAGAGTTAGTATAAAACATATATAATAAAAGAACCGTGCAGCCGGGGAGTTAGCGGCACCTTGTACCTGCAATCCGCTATAGCAGGGGTGATGTTCGGCAGAGGGCGAGATTTTATGGAGCCGCCCGATATAAGTGGTGATGACATCTGGGTCTTCCGCAACAGGAATTCATGAACCATGTCAGGTCAGGAATGAAGCAGCATTAAGTGAAACCTTCTGTGTGCCGGAAGGCAGCCTGGATCGAGCTAACTGTATCGGTAACGTCTGTGGATGATCATTCGAAGCCGGGCGCACGGTTTTGTGCGTTTTTAAACAACATGACAGAAAGGAAGTCCTAAGTTATGTCATATCAGGCATTATACAGAAAGTGGAGACCAGACAACTTTGAAGATGTCAAAGGTCAGGAACATATTGTTACAACTTTAAAGAATCAGATTAATGCCGACAGAATAGGACATGCTTACCTGTTTTGTGGAACCAGGGGTACTGGTAAGACAAGTGTGGCAAAGATATTTGCAAAGGCAGTTAACTGTGAACACCCGGTAAATGGGAGCCCATGTGGGGAGTGTCCTACATGCAGGGCAATAGCTTCTGGTACTTCCATGAATGTTATAGAGATAGATGCGGCATCAAACAATGGTGTCGATAATATAAGGGAAATCAGGGATGAAGTGCAGTATTCCCCAACAGAAGGAAAGTATAAAGTATATATAATCGATGAGGTTCATATGCTTTCCATAGGAGCGTTTAATGCACTTCTTAAAACACTTGAGGAACCACCGGCTTATGTTATATTTATACTTGCTACGACAGAGGTGGCAAAGATACCTATAACTATTATGTCAAGATGTCAGCGATATGATTTCCATAGAATATCTATAGAAACAATAGCTGACAGGCTGTCAGAGCTGATGAAGGCAGAGAATATAGTGGTTGAAGATAAGGCTGTCAGGTATGTGGCTAAAGCAGCGGATGGTTCTATGCGAGATGCACTAAGCCTTCTTGATCAGTGCATAGCCTTTCATCTTGGGGAAGAACTTAAGTATGATGATGTGCTTGATGTACTTGGCGCAGTCGATACAGCTATATTCAGTAATATGTATAAGACGATAAGGGAAAATGATGTGGCACGCTGTATGAGCCTTATGGAAGACATTATCATGCAGGGACGTGATTTATCACAGTTTGTCACAGATTTTATATGGTATCTGAGGAATCTTTTACTTATAAAGACTACTAAAGATACTGATAAGATAGAGGATGTAATCGAGGTATCTAAGGATAACATAGCTGATATGATAGAAGCTGCTAAAGAAGCTGATGCAGATACACTCATGAGACATATAAGAGTGTTATCAGAGCTATCCAACGATATGAAGACATCAACACAGAAGAGAGTAAAGGCAGAGGTTACATTTATAAAGCTGATGAGACCAGCCATGGAGAATCCAGCTGATATGACGGAGCTTGCAGGACGTATCAACACACTTGAGACACAGCTTGGTGATGCCATGCAGGTTATAGATAAGCTTAAGTCAGGTGAACTTATCCCTGCTGGTATGCTTAATGCCATAAGTCAGGGTGTTGCTATAATGCCGGGTGGAGTGAATGGCAGCGACATGACAGGAGCTGGTGCTGACGGATTCGTGGCAGCCGGAGTTAATAATAACGATAACAAGCCAGTTATTAAAAGAAACTATGATGCAGTGACTGATGATATAAAGCAGATAGCATCACAGTGGAATGTCATAATCTCATCCATAGATGATGCACTTCTTATGAACTTCTTAAAACAGGCATATGTTACTGTAACAGAGGATGGCAATAGTCTTGAGATTATGATAAAATCACTTAGTGGTTACAATGCTATAAGCAGGGAAGAAACAGTTACCATGCTAGAGGAGCTTATAGAAGAAAGGACAGGGGTATCTGTCAGAATCGTAGTAACCAAGATGGATGAAGATGAAGATTTTAACAAGCGTTATGTAGCACTTGAGGAGCTTGTTGGGATGAATATAGAAATAGATGATAAGGAGGAATTTATATAATGGCTAAAAGAGGTGGATTTCCAGGAGGAATGCCTGGCAATATGAACAATCTTATGAAGCAGGCGCAGAGAATGCAAAGACAGATGGAGGAGCAGCAGGCTGCCCTTGAAACAAAGGAATTCACAGCAACAGCAGGCGGTGGAGTTGTCGAAGTAACTGTAACAGGCAAGAGAGAAGTTACTAAGGTTAAGATCGATCCTGAGGCAGTTGATCCAGATGATGTAGAAATGTTAGAGGACTTAATAGTTGCTGCAACTAACGAAGCACTTCGTAAGTGCGAGGAAGAGTCACAGGCATCTATGTCTAAGATTACAGGCAGTCTTTCAGGACTTGGCGGAGGCCTTTTCTAATGGACATATACAGCGGTCATATTAATAAATTAATAGAACAGTTGTCAAGATTACCAGGGGTTGGGGCTAAGAGCGCCCAACGCCTGGCATTTCACATTATAAACATGCCTAAGGAGGATGTGCAGTCAATAGCGGATGCTATGGTAAGTGCAAAGGAGAATGTACACTACTGTAAGGAATGTTTTACACTTACTGATGATGAGTTATGCCCTATATGTAAGGATCCTAAGAGAAATCATAAGCAGATTATGGTTGTTGAGCATACAAGGGATATGGCAGCGTATGAAAAGACAGGTAAGTATGAGGGTGTATATCATGTCCTTCATGGTGCGATAAGCCCTATGCTTGGAATAGGACCATCAGATATCAAGCTTGCAGAACTCATGAAAAGACTTCAGAAGGATGTTGATGAGGTTATCATAGCAACGAATTCCAACCTGGAGGGTGAGACAACAGCTATGTATATAAGCAAGATGATAAAACAGGCTGGAATCAGGGTTACACGAATAGCAAGTGGTGTGCCGGTAGGCGGAGACCTGGAATATATAGATGAGGTTACACTTCTTAGGGCGTTGGATGGAAGAACTGAGTTATAGTGTGGCTTTGAATCTGGCTGGTGCAGCCGGATTGCAGCATTGCTTTACAATCCACAGAATCATATCATGTATAGAAAGCAGAATTGTTATAAAGAATATAGAATCAACAAAACAGATACTTAAAGAATGAGGTGTGTTATGGCAGGAAGTATGATAGGAGAGATAATCACAGATCATAGGGAAAGAATGCTTAATCTTAAGAAGTATTATCCATTTTTCAGGCTCATGGACGCTTCATTTGACCAGTATAAGGATGGAAAGTACTGTGCGCTTGATATGGGTTATATTCTTATGGCTGTTCTGCGTTTTTTTATTGAGGAGAATAACTTTAAGGAAAAGGATATTACATATAATGAATATCTTGATTTCTTTAAGCTGCTTGTTAAAAGGGATTTTGGTCTTGAGCTTTCGGATGAGGAATGCAGGGAAGCGGCGGATTATGTGTTCGATAAGATAAAAAATGAAGGCAGGCCTTTTGAGTTCAGGTATTATGATCCGGTTGAACATAAGAAAAGGGTGTCAAGAATGAAGCTTATTGAAAGCACAATAAGAGATAACAGTGTGTGGTATTCGATAAGCTCTGATGCTGTGGAATTCTATCTTGATACTAAGGAGATAAAAGATGAAAGCAGGATAAGTGTTTCACAGCTTCTTCTTGAAAAGATGATTAATTCGAATAACTTTAAAGGCGGAGTAGAGGTTGTTGAAAGAATCAACGAAGAGGTAGGACGCTTAAAACTTCGCAAGGCAGAGGTTATGGAAGTCCTTTCGCAGGATGTGAATGCAGGTATAGATGCATATGAGGATTTCGTAAGCACTGGCATGAAGTGGTTTAATGATGAGGAGAAGCTTTTTAAGAAGAACAAGGAGCTTATAGATAAGGCGATATCAAGACTTGAAGGCTTTCCATCGGGAACAGACAGCTATTACAGGACGATGAAAGAGATACATTATCTTGAGGATCAGCTAAAGATAGCCATGAACAGGCATGCAGAACTGCTTCGTGACTGCACACAGATGCAGAATACAACGGATGAGGCAGTAAGAAGGGCTAAGCTGTCGAGGCTGCGTCTGCATATGGATTTTTCAACAGCACTGTCGGATATGATAAAGAAGGATAATGCGGAAGCACTTAAGTATCTGATAGATCCTTTATTTAAGCTGAATATTAAAAAGACTATAGATCTTAGGACGATAGATGAAGCACTTATGGTAAAGCCTGAGAAATATGAGAAGAAAGAATATGTTAATGATAAAGAACCAGAGAAGATAGTCTATGAGGATGAAGTAGAGGATGAAAGAATCCGTCACAACTATATATTCATAATGACGAATCTTCTTACGTGTATAGATAAGGTGTGTTTGAAAAAATCGGACATATTAACACTTGATGAATTCGGAGAATACATGAGCAGGGCTTATGGTGATACTATACTTAAAAATGCGGACTATTATGCATTTTTTGTTAATCTGTGTCAGAGAGATGAGTATGTTATAGGTGGAGATGACATGCACAGCGAAACATTTCTTGATGGCATACTTGAAGAGGGTTTTGGTGGTAAAGAGGTCAGACATTTTAAGATAATAAAAGGTGGGACTTTACCAGAGAGTGAACAGGCTGACAGTGAATACATGCAGGTTACTAATGTAGCATTTATGAAGGCTTATGATGATGCTTTGTTATAGCTGGCATGGTGGACTCAGTATAATGAACATGGAATGGTGAACTCAGTATAATAAACGTAGTATGATGAATATAGTATGATGAACATAGTACGATGAAACGATGCTGTAAGAATTCATACAGGATAACATGGAGGATATATGGAAAACAGGAATCTGGACAAGGCGCTGGATATAGTATCAAAGCTTATAATGGGTGAACAGATAAGCGAAAGTAAAGATAACAGTCAGCTTTATCAGGAATACAATACTAACGCCGAGGTGTATGACATAGTTCATATGTCACTTAAGAAGTTCAATCTTAATATATATGAATATAACAGCAGCTTATATGTCAGTGCAGGGGATAATAACAAGGTGTTTGGCTACACTAACGAAGAGTTGAGAAATAAGCTCGGATTAAGGGTGAACAGGGAGTTATATCTTGTATATTTTATAATATATAACATAATTACAGAATTCTATACTGATTCGGCAAGCACAACATACGCAGAGTTTGTGAGAGTTGAGGATATAGTAAAAAATGTAGACTCATCCGTATCTGCCATAATAGATAAGAAGCTGGGCATGATTATAGATGATGTTGAAGAAAACAGCTTCAAGCAGATAGCACTAAGCTGGGATGTTCTTCCAGTAATAACAGTAGCTGATATGGCAGATGTAAGGGCAGCTAAGAATTCTAAAACAGGCTTTGTAAAGATAGCACTGAATTTCTGTGTATCACAGGAGCTTCTTATGGAAGCACAGAACAGATTCTACCCAACTGACAGGTTCAAGGCACTTATAGAGAACTATTTTGACGGCTATAAGGGACGCATGGCAGAACTGATGCAGGAACAGTCGTAAATTTACTTCGTAAAAACAAGGAGGTATATATGCCACAGATTAACAGAGTTAGGGTTAATAATGTAAAATATAATTTTGGTACTCAGTTTTATGATGATTTTATGATGCGTTTTAACTGCAGGAATACCATATATGATCTTGCTAATGGTGGTGGCAAGAGTCTTCTTATGCTTCTTCTTATGCAGAATATGATACCAAACTGTACACTTGATGAAAAACAGCCGATAGAAAAGCTGTTCAGGAAAGGCAGTGGCAACACATGCATACATTCGCTTGTAGAGTGGAAGCTTGATTCACATTGCCAGAGGGATGGTTACAGATATATGACGACAGGCTTCTGCGCAAGAAGGGCAAGGAGTGCAGAAGAAAGAGAAGATGCACAAGACAAAGAGGCTTACATGGCAGCAGCCACGGATACAGGAAGCATGACAGCCAGGAGCAGTACAGCTTCAGATAATACAAGTATAGAGTACTTTAACTACTGCATATTCTATAAGAAGTTCGGACCTGATGATATAAAGAACCTTCCGCTCGTGCACAATGGTGAAAGAGTAACTTATAATGGATTAAAGGCATATCTGAGAGATGTAACTAAAGAAGATAAGGACATAGAGGTTCATATATTTGACAGGAAAGGCGACTATCAGAGCTTCATATCAAAGTATGGCATATATGAAAGTGCATGGGAAATAGTAAGAGGTATTAACAAAACTGAGGGCCATGTAAGAACATATTTTGAAACCAACTATAGAACAAGCCGCAAGGTCGTTGAGGATCTTCTTATAGAAGAAATCATACAGAAATCTTACAATAACAGGCTGTCTGTTGAAAATGATGACTCCATGATGGCTAAGACACTTCTTGATATAAAGGATAAGCTTATAGAGCTTTCAAGAAAGAACAGTCAGATAAGCAGTTATGATAACCAGATGGAAGTGCTGGAACGGTTCAAGGAGTATGCCGATACATATACAGAATTCTACAAGAATAAGAAAAATAAAGAAGAAGATTTATATTCAATGCTTGCATCGGCAGTACATATGGCAACAGACAAGCAGTCAGAACTTGAAGCACATGACGAAAGGAATACTGACCTTGTAAACAGGCTTGAAGATAAAAAGAAGAGTATTGCTGTTGCCAAAGTATTATCAGAAAAGAAGTCACTTAAGGATGTTGAGGGGCTTGTAAAGAAGTCAAAAGAACTTCTTTCACAGAAGCAAAGCAGGATAGCTGCAGTAAAGAAGCGCCTTATGCTTATGGAATCAGCCAATGATTATTATGATTATATAGAGTATGAGAAAGAACTGTTAAAGGTTGATACAGCACTTGATAACAGAATGAGGGAAGATGAAGACATAACCTCTGAGCTTGAAAGGCTTGCAGGCGTGTACAGGATATACTATGAAAAGCATGTAGGTGAACTTGAGGATATGACACATGCCGCAGCAGAGGATGAAAAACAGGCATATGACATACTTGCAGAGGCAAAGGATAATCATAGAAATGCAGAAAAAGACTGCGCAGTTGTTCTTGGCTTAAGGGATAACATGCAGGAAAAAATAAGCAGGGATGAGATAAGACAGCAGGAGCTTTGCAGACAGTATGGAGTACTTGTTGCAGATACAGCTTTGTCTGAGCTTGAAAAATGCAATAACCATATATCAGATATAAGCGGTGATATACATAGTGTAAAGAGTGGGCTTGAAGAGGATACAAAGCAGATATATAAGGTACAGGAGCAGATTAATCTGTTAAAGACCAAAAAGGTTATGCTGCAGGAAAATATCAGCAGAATGGATGAACAGTCGCAGCTGTTAAGGGATAATGCCGACAGACTTGCAGATATAGAGAAGGTATATGGTGTAAGATTAGCCGATGATCTTGATGAGGCTGTACTTAAAGCATATACAAAGATGAATACAGAGTACAATGAAAAATCCAGGGAGTATGATAAGCTTAACCAGTATATAGAAGCACTCAATTCCGGCTCATATTATATGGATAGTCCTGATAGAAGGGTGTTTAAGGATTATCTTTACAATACATATGGCACAGATGTTATAGAAGGTCATGTATGGGTTTCGCAGCTTGATGATGTCCAAAGAGAAAATGTCTTAAAAAGAATTCCGTTTGTTGAATACAGCTTTATAATAAAAAATGATTTTGACAGAGTTAAGAATAATAATGTTTTAAATACATTTGGAAGAGGTACACAGATATATCCAGTCATAAGTGAGAAGGTACTTGATAGCCAGCAGGCTGCCATAGATAAGGATATGATGGTATTCGCACTTAAAGATATGAGCTTTTTAAGGGATGATACGAAACGCAGACTTGAGATTAAGACAGCAAAGGAAGAACTCGACAACCTGAATGAAGATATGCAGAAGCTTGAAGGCAGAAAGCAGATAGTATGGGAGGATTATACATTTGTTGTAAAATACGAAGCTATTTCAGGAAATACCCATACTAAAGCAGTTGAAAATGCAAGGCAGGAGCTTGACCAGGTTATAGAACAGCTTTCACAGGTGGATGGAAGCATAGACATATACAAAGAAAAAAAGGCAGAGGATGCCAATAAACTTGAGAATCTAAAAAAACAGCTTGACAGTGCACTAGGTCAGGCAGAAGGGTTAAAGAAGATATCAGACCTGTATGCGGAAATATCAGAAGAGAGGAACAGCCTGAAAGCATACAATGACAAGCTTGCCAAGGCAGAACGTGCGATAATCGGGTATGCAGCACAGCTTGATAAGTCAAGGGAAGAGTATCTTAGGATTAACGAATACAAGGATAATGTTGATAAGAAATACACAGAACTTGTATACAACTGGGAAAATATTTTCTCAAAGTATTATGTGCAGGATGATACACCAGCAGATGAAAACAAAAAGCCAGATACTACAGAGTATGATGAAGAAAATATAAGGGAGATTACAGGACGTTTCGCAGGACTTAAAGATATTCTTATGAATAAGAATGCAGACCTTACAGATAAGGAAGCACTTAAGAGTCATCTTGAAGCATCAATGAAAAAATGTATTGATTCTATCATCTACAGAGGTGAAGAACCTGAAAAACTTAAAGAGCTGTATCTTCAGGGAAAGATATCGGTAAGCAGCCAGGAAAAGCTTCATGAGATATCAGATGAATTAACAGAACTTAACAAACAGTATAATGATTCAGACCGTGAACTTGGCATGCAGGAGGCTATGCTTAACAGACTTGAGGGAAGTGTTTCATATGCTATATCACAGATTGAAGAAAGGTATGGAACATATGAAGAGTTTGAGTGTGACGATCCGGATGGCTACGTTAAGAATAATACTGTCATAACAAGAGAACTTGAGGATGGTATAAAGAAGGAAGCGGCAGCAGGAAAGAAGCTTGAGAATGAGCTTAAAGATATCCAGGTATGCAGAAAAGATATTGAAAGAATCATGTCAGGTGCAGGAATAAATATACCTGATGAAGAAATATTGAAAAAAACGGACATAAAGTATCGGGATTATAATAACCTGAATAAGGAATATGAGCAGACTGCAAAAGAATATTCAGCAATACTTAAGCTGGAGTATAAAAAAACAGATGAATTTGTAAAATATAAGAGTAAGCTTATAGATTCACTAAAGAGCTATAATGCAGAGGATCTTGCTGTGCAGATAAGTATGTCAGTAAACATGCCAAAGGATGAGCAGCAGACAAGTGCACTGATTGCTTCTCTTGATGAGACGAATAGTTATATTGAACTTGAAAAGACAAGAGTACACAAGGGAATCGAAGATATGGAGAGAATAAAGGATAACTTCGAAAACCGTTGTATACAGACGTGCAGCAATATACGTACGGAACTTGAAAGACTTCCTAAGCTTTCACATATTAAGATGGATAAAGAAGATATATCTATAATAGGTCTTAATATTCCATATGTTAAGGAGAGCGTATACAAGGAAAGAATGTCAGAGTATATAGATGAGACTATAGAGGCAGCAGAAAGCTTTAAAGATCCTGAGGAAAGGTTCAGATATATACGAAACAGACTTACATGGAAAAGACTTTTCTCTGTTATAGTAACAGATATGAATTCAATAAGGATTAATCTGTATAAGAGAGAACGTATAAAAGATCAGAGCAGGTACTTAAGATATGAGGAAGCCGTAGGCTCAACAGGACAGTCACAGGGTATTTATATACAGTTCCTTATTGCAATAATAAACTATATATCGAATATTAATACAGTTATGGATGGCGGAATTGTGGGAAATACTATATTTATAGATAATCCTTTTGGCGCTGCAAAGGACATATATATATGGGAGCCTATATTTAAGCTTCTGAAGGCTAATCATATACAGCTTATAGTTCCGGCAAGAGGTGCAACGCCTGCTATAACAGCACGCTTTGATGTCAACTACATATTAGGACAGAAGATGGCAGATAACAGGCAGCAGACAGTTGTTGTTGATTATTACAGCAACGTAAAACAACAGGAGTTAGAATACACCAGAATGAATTATGAGCAGGCAAGCTTTGATTTCTTATAGTCTGTATGTGTTATAACAGCTTGCTTTTCAAGCCGGATTCGAGCCGGATTTAAGCCTTTTTTTACATTAACTGGCGGTTTACAACAATACTCTGCTGTGATAAAATTATATGGAGTGTTTAGATATGAGGGTCAATTTATTGACACATTGGAGGTCTTTAACGTGGATAAATACGAGTTTAATATAAAGTTGGAACAGATTAAGAAGCTTGCCGCTAAGAAAGAGTATAAGCAGGCTGCACAGATAGCTAAAGAAATGAACTGGAATAAGGTCAAAGACTGGTCTACTCTAGCAACAGTCATCAATGTGCAGGAGGCAGCCGGAGATTACGAGGAAGCAAGGGATATGGCTATACTTGCTTACAACCGTAACCTTGGTGGAAGAAAGCTTATATACAAGCTTACAGAGTTTTTCATAAAGGTAAATGATTTTGAAAATGCAGAAGAATTATATAAAGAATATGCTAAGATATCAGCACATGATGTTAACAGATATATTCTATATTATGATTTAAGAAGGGCACAGGGAGCACCAGATACTGAGCTTGTAAAGATACTGGAAGATTATAAGGAATCAGAGATAGACGAGAAGTATATGTATGAGCTTGCTAACCTATATTATAAAACAGGACGCAGGGAAGACTGTATTAAGACATGCGATAACCTTGTTTTATGGTTCCAGGATGGCATATATGTTGAGAATGCAGTCAGACTTAAGGAAAAACTTGGAGTTAATCTTTCTAATACACAAAGAAGGATACTTGGAGAGATCAATGCAAGAAAGTCTGACGAAGAGGCTAACAAGGAAAGAATGTTCATGGAACAGAAGGAACTTGCACGGCTTAAAAAGGATGAGGTTGGAGATGTGCTTGAAGCAGATGAGCTTAAGAAAACTGAGCCTGACAGTGTAAAAGAGCAGCCTGCATCCGAAGTCAAAGAGAATATAGCTTCAGAACATGATAATGACAGCTCAGAAGATAGTGATGAACTGTCAATAGACCTTGTGCAGAATAACCAGAACAGTGCATTAAAGGAATCGATTGTAAAAGCTATTGAAAGACAGAACGAAGCGAATAAAGAAGCAGCAGCTGCAATAGCTGAGAATAAAGAAAAGCAGAAAGCCGCAGAGGATAATCCAGCTGGCAGTCTGCCGGATAGTTTGTCAGAAAGTCTGTCAGATAGTTCAGATAACAGCTTCTCAGAGAATGTAAGTAAAGCTTCGTTATCGCTTAAAGAGCTTATCGAAAATGCTAAGAAAAAAATAGAAAACAGCTGTGAGAAAATAAGCAGGGAAGATGAAGAAGAAGCTAGACGTGTAGCTCAGAAGCGTATAGATGAACAGGCTGATGCCATGAATATAGAAGTTTCAGTTCCTAATTACAGTATATACGATACACATAATATTCAGGAAGAGCTTGCAAAGAATGTAAAGAATCTTTTTGAAGATGAGCAGGAAGAAACATTCAGACCACCTTTTGAAAGAAAGGATAGTAGAAATAACGAGAATGTTGATAAGACCTTAGCAAAGACTGCATCAGCAGAAACAGACAGTGAGCAGCCATATAATGATGACCAGACAGAGGATGAGCAGATAGAAGGCCAGCTAAGTATCACAGACTGGATAGAATCTGTAAGGGAAGAAAAGTATGGAAAGCAGGATACGAGGGAGTTCTCTAAGGCAGAGCTTGAACGTATGCTTGATGAAAAGGATGAGAAGAGCAAGGCTTATGAACGTATAATCGCAAGGAAGAAGGAAGAGGCTTTAAACAAAGGCACAGAATTCGATGAAGCAGAGGCGAAAAGACTTGCAGAGGCAGAGGTTGCACTTGATTCGGCCAGACGTGACCTTGCCATGAGAACAGGCAAAGCAGCATTTATCCTTGAACAGAATACAGTAAAAGAACTTAAGAATGCAGAGGAAGAGGCTGCTAAAGAGGTTATCAATACATCTGATATGGCTGCACAGACACCACAGAATAATTCTAAGGTAGTGAACTTTGACAGTCTGGTGGAGAAAGATAACAAAGATGATTTAAATGAAGAGCTTTCACTTGATACAGCAAAGTTAAGTCCTGTAACTGACGAAATGCTTAAGGAATACGAACAGAAACAGGATAAGGTAGATGAAGCTTCATATGCAGCTGATATCATAGCAGTGCAGGTAAATGAAACAGCAGCATCATATTCAGAAACAGCATCTGTTTATTCTGATAGCGACAGCAAGGAAGGCAAGCAGATGGATGATATGGATGAAGAACAGTCAGAGAAGAAGCTTTCTGGAGAATTAGCAAAGATATTCAGAAAGTACAGAGAAATGCCGGGACTTGAGGCACAGCTCGTCGAGCTGTTTGAGTCACTTGATAAAGAGATGAATATGAAAACATCAGCATGCGGTAATATTCTTATATCTGGTAACTCAAGCTCTGACAAGACAGATCTTGCAAGAACAATAGTAAGGGCGATTAATTATGTATACCCTGACAAGCCTAAGAAGATAGCCAAAACATCTGGCGAAAGTATCAACCAGAGAGGTATAGTAAAGGCGATGGGTAAGCTTAAGGGAACAGCACTTATCGTAGAAGGAGCAGGAACTATCCAGCCTAAGAGGATAAATGAGATAGTTTCATGTCTGAATGAAGAGACAGACAGAATGATAGTTATATTTGAAGATTCAGATGCAGAAATGAATGTGCTTCTTAACTTTAATCCAGAGCTTACTAAAACATTTAACCATAAGATAACTCTTAAGCAGTATAATGTTAATGAGCTTGTGGAAATGGCTAAAAGATTTGCAAGAAAGAGACAGTATGAAGTAGGTGATGATGCACTTCTTGAGCTTTATCTTAAGATAGATAAGCTTCATAACATAAATGATAATATCAAGCTTGATGATATTAAAGAAGTTGTTAATAAAGCAATCGCAAACTCTGAAAGGAGAGCATCAAGAAAGTTCTTTGGTGGTCTTAAGAAGAAGCGCAGTGATACTGGTGATGTGATATTCCTTACAGAGGCAGACTTTAAGGATTGAAAAAAAGAGTAAACATAAGATGTGGAAATACATCATAGAAATGGAGGATTAATATGAATATTGAAGAAATGTCAGTAAACGCGATCAGGGTGTTATCCGCTGATGCTATCCAGAAGGCTAATTCAGGACATCCTGGTCTGCCACTTGGAACAGCACCTATAGCTTATGAGTTATTCTCAAAGCATATGAACTATAATCCACAGAATCCTGAATGGATCAACAGGGACAGATTCGTTCTTTCCGGTGGACATGGTTCTATGTTACTTTACTCATTATTCCACCTTTTTGGAATAGGTAATCTCTCACTTGATGAGGTTAAGAACTTCAGACAGTTTGGTTCTTTAACACCAGGACATCCAGAGTATGGACATACAGTAGGTGTTGAGGCTACAACAGGTCCACTTGGACAGGGTATGGCTATGGCAGTAGGTATGGCTATGGCAGAAGCACATCTTGCATCGGTATTCAACAAGGAAGGATATCCTGTAGTTGACCACTATACATATGTTTTAGGAGGAGATGGCTGCATGATGGAAGGTATTTCATCTGAATGCTTCTCACTCGCAGGAACATTAGGACTTTCAAAGCTGATTGTATTTTACGATTCTAACAATATATCTATTGAAGGAAGCACAGATATAGCATTCACAGAGGATGTTGTGACAAGATTCAAGGCATTTGGTTTCCAGACAATAGAAGTAGAGGATGGCAACGATCTTTGTGCAATAGGAAAGGCTATAGAAGAGGCTAAGGCTGATAAGACAAGACCATCACTTATTAAAGTTAATACTCTTATCGGATACGGCTGTCCTGCTAAGCAGGGTAAGGCTAGCGCACATGGTGAGCCGCTTGGTGTTGATAATGTTGCCGCACTTAAGGAAAATATCGGATGGCCATGTAAGGGTGACTTCGAGGTTCCACAGGAAGTATATGATCATTATAAAGAGCTTTCAGCTAATATGGCAAAGGCAGAGGATAAGTGGAATGAGCTGTTTGCAGCTTATGTAGAGAAATATCCTGAAATGAAGGAGCTGTGGGATAACTACTTTGATGGCTATGACATGTCCGATTTATTCAATTCTGATGAATATTGGGCAAAGGGAGATAAAGCTGAAGCCACAAGAAATACAAGTGGAGCTATCCTTAATATGATAAAGAAGGCTATGCCTAATCTTATAGGTGGTTCAGCAGATCTTGCTCCATCTAACAAGACTAATATGAAGGATGCAGGAGATTTTTCTAAGGATAATTATGCAGGAAGCAATCTTCACTTTGGTGTAAGAGAGCAGGCTATGGCAGCAATAGGAAATGGACTTATGCTTCACGGTGGACTTAAGGCGTTTGTTGCAACCTTCTTTGTGTTTAGTGATTATGTTAAGCCAATGGCGAGACTTACAGCACTTATGAAGCTTCCATTAACATATGTATTCACTCATGACAGCATAGGTGTAGGTGAGGATGGACCAACACATGAACCTATTGAACAGCTTGCAGCATTCCGTTCACTTCCAGGTTTCACAGTATTCAGACCTTGCGACAGAACAGAAACAGCAGCAGCATGGATGTATGCGGTTGAGAACGAGTGTGGACCAACAGGACTTGTACTTACAAGACAGAATCTTCCACAGATGGAGGGTTCATCTAAGGATGCACTTAAGGGTGGCTATGTTATAGCTGACTCACAGAAGGAAGTTCCAGATGCAATTATAATTGCAAGCGGTTCAGAAGTAAGCCTTGCAGTAAATGCTAAGGAAGAACTTAAGAAGGATGGCATAGATGTAAGAGTTGTAAGTATGCCAAGCATGGAGCTGTTCGATAAGCAGTCAGCAGAATATAAGGAAAGCGTGCTTCCTAATGCTGTAAGAAAGAGAGTTGCAGTTGAGGCACTTTCAGACTTTGGCTGGTATAAGTATGTAGGACTTGATGGCAGGGTTATTGCTATGGAGGGCTTTGGTGCTTCTGGTCCAGCAGCTACATTGTTCGAGCACTTTGGCTTCACAGTTGATAATGTTGTTAAGACAGTTAAGAGCGTGATGTAAAAGCAGTCAAGAGTGTGATATAAAAGCATTTAAGAGTGTGATGTATAATAAATAGATAATATAATAGATATTATCAATAATATATAAAAATCCCGGGTAAGCAGGTTATAGTATGCATTATACAATGGTGTATTATGCAGCTACAATCTGTTAACCCGGGATTTTGCTTAATAACCGGATGTGTTATTATATGATGTCGGGGTCAAAAGCCCCCCGACTTTGATACCTACGAATTGTTCCGTGCTACGCACTCCCACAATTCTCCCCAATATTCGCATATCGTGGGATTATCATCCCACTTTTATGCTCATATCGGGGCGGGTCCCAAGGTCTTTCACCCACCTATGAGCAAGCTCATGTGGGTTTAGACCTTTTGACCCTGGTATCATTATATATAATGCAATTAAAATATAATTAACCTCTGGAGTATGTCTTTGCTTAATAATTAAATATATTATATGAATTATCGATGATTATAGAACAGCCTGGGCGGATATTGTTAAGTATAGCTATCATTGATGACTGAGGAATGGAAACACAGCCATATGTAGGGGCGCCATTAGAGCAGTGCAGAAATATTGCACTTCCGGCACCTTTAATACAGCTGGTGTTATAATCAATAGCAATCGCATATGCATAGGAATCCGGATAATCGATAATATGTTCAGCACTTGACCAGTCAGGTGTGGTTGTTTTCGTTGTAACGAATCTGTTATACAGGTCGGAGGCAGGGTCGTCCACCCAATAGTAAGATGAGTCAGCCTGTGTATATGGAAGTGCTGTTCCTGGGTTGCTATTCACGCCGAAAGCAATACTAAGGCTGTATATTCCAGAAGGTGTGACACGGGTGTATTCACTCGCATTGCCTACTCCGTCAACACCGACATAACCAGATGTATCAACAATAGTTTCCCAGGTGTTGTCATCGTTTTTACTATACATGGATACAATGGCATGTGAGCCATTGGCAGCTACGATTATGAGCTGGTTATTGGAGGAAGAAGCTGAAAGTTCATTAATCCATGCGTTTGGGTCAGAATATTCAGGCTGTCTGTCACTATCGGAGTAAATGCTGTTATCGGAGTAAGTATCATCATTGAAGTAGGTGCTGTCATCGGAATAAGAGCTGTTGTCAGAGTAGGAATCATCATCAGAATAAGAGCCGTTGTCAGAGTAGGCATTATCATCGGAATAAGTGCTATTATCCTGTAAAGTATTGTTTCCTGTAATCCAATTATCATAAATGTCTGTTTCTGCCATATTATTATAGCTGGAATTGAAGGAATCATCATTAGTAGAAGTGGCGTTATCTGTGACTGCAGAATCTGCATCAGTCTGTTTGATAGCTGTAATCATGGAATGAGAACTGTCACATCCTGTTGTAAGAAGAACAGTTGTGAGTGTTGCTGCTGTAATAAGGTATTTTATGTGCTTAAAATAGCTGGTGTGTCTGACTATTTCAAATGTGTCTATATATATTCTTTTCATAATAATCCCCCATTCTTGCGCTGCTTCTTTGCGCATCTCAAGTTTGTGCGAAGCACAAATCTTGCGTGTGAAAAATCTTATTTTTCGATCTAATTCTCCCTGTGCATATATATTATCTGAATTATATTATGTATAACAATATAAGAAAAATATTGCCTAAAGCAGATTAATCTATTCGATGATAGAATAAGCTATGAAGGTTAACAGGTATAATATGTCTGTTAATCATATTATAGCGGAATATAACCGATAATTAAACAAAAAATGTTTATTTGCATATCGTGGGATTATCATCCCACTTTTATGCTCATATCGGGGCGGGTCCTGAGGTCTTTCACGCATATATGAGCAAGCTCGTGTGGGTTTAGACCTTTTGACCCTGGTATCTATATATAAAAGTAAGATATATATTGGATAATGGAGATATAATGTGAAAATACATATAAAACAAGAGATAAATGTTAAAAATAAGCTTCGTTTTTGAAAAGAAAAGAAAATACATATAAAATACAAAAAAATATCATATATGTACTTGAATAAATTAAAAGAGTGGTATATACTATCAGTATAAAGATTGTTATGGAATTAACAATCAATACGATTCATTTAATTATTCTATTCTATATGTATTAGGAGGTACAGGATTATGGTACGTTTTACATTACCAAGAGATTTATATCATGGTAAGGGAGCTCTTGAAGCACTTAAGACTCTTAAAGGAAAGAAGGCTATCATCTGTGTAGGTGGTGGTTCTATGAAGCGTTTCGGATTCCTTCAGAGAGCTGAGGATTATCTTAAGGAAGCAGGAATGGAGGTTAAGCTATTCGAGGGTATCGAATCAGATCCTTCAGTTGATACAGTTATGAAGGGTGCTAAGGTTATGGAAGAATACCAGCCAGACTGGATAGTAGCTATCGGCGGTGGTTCTCCTATAGATGCAGCAAAGGCTATGTGGATTAAGTACGAATATCCAGAAACAACATTTGAAGATATGTGCAAGGTATTCGGTTTACCAAAGCTTCGTACTAAAGCTCATTTCTGTGCTGTTTCATCTACATCAGGTACAGCTACAGAGGTTACAGCATTCTCAGTTATTACAGATTATGAGAAAGGTATTAAGTATCCTTTAGCAGACTTTGAGATTACTCCTGATGTTGCTATTGTTGACCCAGAGCTTGCAGAGACTATGCCTAAGAAGCTCGTAGCACATACAGGTATGGATGCTATGACACATGCTATTGAAGCTTATGTATCTACTGCTAACTGTGACTACACAGATGCACTTGCACTTCATGCTATGAAGATGATTAAGGATGATCTTGTTGGTTCATATAACGAAGATATGGAGAAGAGAGATGCAATGCACAACGCACAGTGTCTTGCAGGTATGGCATTCTCTAATGCATTACTTGGTATTGTACACTCTATGGCACATAAGACAGGTGCAGCATTTGAAGGTGGACATATTATCCATGGTGCAGCTAATGCTATGTATCTTCCTAAGGTTATCAAGTTTAACTCTAAGGACGAGACAGCAGCTAAGCGTTATGCATACATAGCTGATTTCTTAGGCTTAGGTGGAGATACAACTGAAGCTAAGATTGATAACTTAATCGCTATGCTTCGTAAGATGAATGACGAGCTTAACATACCACAGTGTATTAAGAACTATGGTGAGGGTGGACTTCCAGCAGAACAGGGAATCGTTCCAGAAGATGAATTCCTTGCTAAGCTTCCAGATGTTGCAGCTAATGCTATCAAGGATGCATGTACAGGCTCTAACCCACGTCAGCCAAGCCAGGAAGAGATGGAGAAGCTTCTTAAGTGCTGCTACTATGATACAGAAGTAGATTTCTAGAAATATAATGATGTATAGTGTTATAATATAATGCTGTTAAAGGCGGAGCGATACTAAGGTCTAAGGTGTCGGTCCGCCTTTGATGTGTGCATGGTGACATATGTTTCTAAAGGACCAGAACTTCTTAAGGAACATTACGATGCGAAAGAATATGGTGTTAAGAGCAAGAAAGGTTTCTATGATTATTCTGATGGTAAGGTTGAAGAAACAATAGCAAAAAGAGATGAAAAGTTCTTAAAGATGTATCATGCGTTATATCAGTAGATGTAATGGATAAACATATTGAATAAAATCTTTTAGAATTCATATAATTAATAAAAAAGGATGCAACAATTTATCTTAAAATGTTGCATCCTTTGAATGTTTGTTCTACTCAATTACATATTCTATATCGTCATATAATAATAATACTTAACTGCGATTACTAATAAAATTATAAAAATAGTTTGGGTTAAAAATGTTATTGTTTTATTTTTATTATCTTATTTTTATTATCTTATTTTTTATTATCTTATTTTTTATTATCTTATATTTTTATTTTCTTATTATTTTTATATTCTTTCACGACTTTTTCAAGTTATAAATTTACCTTATAAATTCACACTTAAAAATACCGAATCTTTATCATCCTGCTTTATCCCAAGATATCTTTTAGTTATTTCGTATGATGAATGATTATATATATCCATAAGAACTGCTGGTGGTGTTCCATACTTCCATGCATAATATCCGAATGTTTTTCTCATAGAGTGGCAGCTTATTCCATTCTCCATATTAAGGGAAGAGGCGGCCTGCTTTATTATCCGGAATGCCTGTGAACGGCATAGATGGGTGTGTTCTTTCTGCCCCATAAATATATATTCATTTACGTCAAAATAGTGCAGACTGTTAAGATATGTCTGCAATCCGGTTCTTGTACTTGCGTTAATAGCTATTCGGTTTTCTTTTCCAGTCTTTTTCTCTGTCACTATTATATGTTTTTTGAAACATTTTTTCCTGGAATCATAAACATCGTTCCATTTCAGCTTCAGTATATCACTTATTCTTAATGCTGAATTAACGCCAAGACATATTAAGGCATAGTTTCGGTAGTTCGTTTTCTGATCCAGATAGTAGTTTCTAAATGCTTCTAATTCTTCATCGTTACGTATTGGTTGTGCTGTTCCCATATCAAATCCTCCATTTAATTCAAAAGGATGCAACATTTTAAGATAAATTGTTGCAGATAACAGGTTAACAAGGAGGTTATATGTTAAAGCTTACGATTAAGCCTGGTGAATTTATCAACATAGGTGAGGATATAAGGGTTGTTTATTCGGGAGGTTCAGAGGGAAATATCCACCTTCTGATAGATGCCCCTAGGGAACTGAATATTGTAAGAAGCAAGGTGCTTGCAAGAAACAAAGAGAAGGAAGGCAAAGAAGCATCACGCTTCATTTCTCCTTATTATGCAGAATCCAAGCTTTCACCAGACACACTTACCAAGATACGCCGTCTGATTAAAGAAGACAAGATGGCAAACAAAGATAATACGCAGAATTAGCATGGAAGTTCTGCTTATTATAAAGGATTTGCTTTATGTGAATTGCTTATATTCAAGTAAATGGTAAGCAAATGTATATGAAGCATTTGAGGGAACGGATTCCCCAGAAAAAATTATTATATTTACACGGAGGTACATACTATGGTAGTACAACACAATATGTCAGCTATGAACGCTAACAGAATGCTCAGTGGAGTTTCATCAGCTCAGTCAAAGTCAACAGAAAAGTTATCTTCAGGTTACAGAATCAACCGTGCAGCAGATGATGCAGCAGGACTTTCTATTTCAGAGAAGATGAGAGGACAGATCAGAGGTCTTAATCAGGCTTCAACTAACGCTCAGGATGGTATCTCACTTATCCAGACAGCAGAAGGTGCTTTGAATGAATCACACTCAATCCTTCAGAGAATGAGAGAGCTTTCAGTACAGGCAGCTAACGGAACAGAGACAGATGACGATAGAGAAGCAGTACAGAACGAAATCGAACAGCTTCAGAGTGAGTTAACAAGAATCTCTGATACAACAGAGTTCAACACAATGAAGTTACTTGATGGTTCACAGTCAGGAAGCAAGGTTCAGGTATCTGCAAGTAAGAGTGTTGCAGATGCTGCTCTTGATACTGCAGAGGCAACAAACGAAAAGAATACAGCAGCATTAGATAAAACAGTTGCGAAGGATAAAGAAATAAGTTATTCAGTAACAACATTGGATAAGAATGGTAATTCAACAACAACTAGTATTACGCTTACATCAGGTGGTACAGGTGCTAAGTTCAAGGATAAGGATGGAAATGAATATGGAGCTGCTTTAGCAGGTGATACTTCTACAGCAGAAGAAACAAACAAAGCTTTAGCTGAAGCATTATCTAAGACTGATTTAGGAAAAACATATAATATATCAGGAACTGCAACAAATATTGTATTCGAGGCAAAAGAAGGCGGTGAAACAGCTCAGGTTGCTTTAACATCAGTTTCTGTAGATGGTGCGGCAGCTACAACAGCAGCAACAACACGTACTACAACAGGTGCAGATGCTTATACTAAGTTAGATGCTACTCAAATAAAAGCATATGATGGTAAAGGAAATATTGAAGATAATATTTTCACAGTTAATGGTGAAAAGTTTGCATTCGTTACAGATTCTACATTATTAGGTGATGATTATAAGGATGTGAATTATGTAAAAACTGCAACAGCAACACCTGGAGACGATGAAGTTAAAACAATGGCATCTTTAATAAAGGCTAAAACAGGTATTGATGCTGCAGCAGATAAGGGTGTAGCAACAACAATCAATTTAAAGCCTTCATCAACAGCTACTGGTAAGGGTATTGAACTTCAGATTGGTGCTAACGAAGGTCAGACAATGAACTTCACACTTGATGATATGAGCGCTGACGCACTTGGCGTAGGTACTGGTAAGGTTGATTTAAGTACACAGGATAAGGCTAAGACAGCTACTACAACTATCGATGCAGCTATTAAGAAGGTATCTAAGGCAAGAGGTCAGATGGGTGCTGTTCAGAACAGACTTGAGCATACAATCAACAACCTTGATACAGCTTCTGAGAACCTTCAGACAGCAGAGTCACGTATCCGTGATACAGATATGGCTGAAGAGATGGTTAACTACAGCAAGAACAGCATCTTAGCTCAGGCTGGACAGTCTATGCTTGCACAGGCTAACCAGGCTAACCAGGGTGTTCTTACACTCCTTCAGTAATTTAGGCAGTATGTAGCTAATATATAAGAACAGCTTATTTATAAAAGTTTGTCGATACACATTAAATATATTTAGTATGTAATCGTTATAATCCCCCATTCATACAACCCATGTGAGTATGAATGGGGGATTTATTTTTATTTAATTGTAATTGTTTTGCTAAATATTTTATTGAAAAGAGAGGATGCATTTATAATTCTGAATATATTAAAAGCAGACTGTTAATGATGTCCGTTAATGATTTGTTGAAACAAAAATATTACCAATTACAACATTTATCCTGCAACATACAACAAGTGTATAAAAAACATATTGTAAATATACATCAAATATGTTTATATAATACCAATACTATTATTACTAGTATGACAATAAAAACGTAATTAAATTAGTAATAAAATTAGTAATGAAATTAAAAGTACGGAGGGGATATGAATTTGAAGTTAAACAGAAAGTTCAAGGATACATTGTTCAGGAAGGTTTTCAATAATAAGAGGGATTTGTTAAGTTTATACAACGCGTTGAACAATACAGAACATACGGATGAGAGCCTGATTACAATTAACACGATAGAGGATGCGATATACATAGGGTATAAGAATGATATTTCATTTATTATTAACAGCGAATTGAATCTTTATGAGCATCAGAGCAGCGTGAATCCCAATATGCCTGTAAGAGGGCTGATTTATTTTGCTGAGCTGTATAAGGGCTACATAGAGCAGAATAATCTGCTTATATATAATGAGCGGCTTGTTAAGCTACCATTTCCAAGATATGTTGTTTTTTATAATGGAACGGAGGATGAACCAGAGGAACAGGAATTAAGATTGTCAGATTCATTTGTACAGGTGCCTGAGGGGGAAGCACAGAGAACGGATATAGTAGAAGCAGAAGCTAATAAACCTAGCGTAGAAGTAACTGTACAACTACTTAATATCAACTATGGGTGTAATCAGGAGCTGATGGAAAAGTGCCAGAAGCTGATGGAGTATTCCAAATTTGTTGCACTTGTAAGATTGAAAAGCGATATGTTGACGGAGAAATATAAGAAAGAAATGAAGTCAGTTAATAAGAAAGAAATATTTGCAGAGGCAGTAGCACTTGCAATTGATGAAGCAATACGCGATAATGTACTAAAGGATATCCTTAGTGAAAATATGGCGGAGGTGACAGATATGTTGCTAACAGAATTTGATGAAAAGGCATATATAGATGGCGTGAAAAAGCAGAGCTATGAGGAAGGAGAAGTAAGAGGAGCGGAGAAACTAGCAAGGTTAGTGGTGGAGCTAAAGAAAAGAGGCAGAGTGGAAGATATAGCAAAGGTGACAGATGAAAGTGAAAGAGAAAGGCTGTATAAGGAGTTCAATATATGAGGGTTTAATATTGTACAATCATCAGAATATGCGTATACAATATGCTACAATCTTTACACAATTCAAACAATTCACATTACTATCAAACAACTGAATGACAAGTTGGAAATAAAACAAAAATAATCTAAAAAAGAGTTGACAAATCAATAAGTGCATGTTAATATACAGTTACAAACAAACAAGACCTTAAACATATTAATAATCGATATAAAAGATATATATTAACTATATTAAAAGAGACAAGTTCATAAGATAATATATTAATAGATAGATTATATATCGAAACCATTCATTAAGAATGTTAATATAGATGTAAGGAATTGAGTGAGAAAGGAAGGTATAGTCCAATGGAAATATGACACATACCAAGCATTATGAATAATTAAATTCATTGTAGAATAGTTAATTAAAAGAATAATGATTTGGAGGAAAACACAATTGAATAACTTAAAATAACGGTTACTATATTACATAGCGATAATATAGTAACCGTTTTTATTATCTTATATTTTCTATTTTTATATGATTTGTTTAATGAACAAAAAATAAGTTGATTACAACGAAAGTATAAAAATGATATTGCAAATATACAAAAAGTGTGTTTTTATAGATATATAATATTATTAATAGATGAAGTGTTGATAGCTGATATACATAGCTGAATATATGTGAAGCTGATATACGTAAATATAAAAATACAGGAGCAGAATATATGGAATTAAAGTTAAATAGAAAATATAAGGATACGCTTTTTAGAAAGGTTTTTAATAATAAAAAGGATTTGCTTAGTTTGTACAATGCATTGAATAACACAGAGCATATGGATGAGAGCCTGATTACAATTAACACGATAGAAGATGCGATATACATAGGGTATAAGAATGATATTTCATTTATTATTAATAGTGAATTGAATCTTTATGAGCATCAGAGCAGTGTGAATCCCAATATGCCTGTAAGAGGGCTTATATATTTTGCTGAGTTGTATAAGGGATATATAGATCAGAATAATCTGCTTATATATAATGAGCGCCTTGTGAAATTACCATTTCCAAGATATGTTGTTTTCTATAATGGAACAGAGGATGAACCAGAGGAACAGGAATTAAGATTGTCTGATTCATTTGAAAAGGTGCTTGAGGGGGAAGTACAGAGAACGGATATAGTAGAAGCAGAAGCTAATAAACCTAGCGTAGAAGTAACTGTACAACTACTTAATATCAACTATGGGTGTAATCAGGAGCTGATGGAAAAGTGCCAGAAGCTGATGGAGTATTCCAAATTTGTTGCACTTGTAAGATTGAAAAGCGATATGTTGACGGAGAAATATAAGAAAGAAATGAAGTCAGTTAATAAGAAAGAAATATTTGCAGAGGCAGTAGCACTTGCAATTGATGAAGCAATACGCGATAATGTACTAAAGGATATCCTTAGTGAAAATATGGCGGAGGTGACAGATATGTTGCTAACAGAATTTGATGAAAAGGCATATATAGATGGCGTGAAAAAGCAGAGCTATGAGGAAGGAGAAGTAAGAGGAGCGGAGAAACTAGCAAGGTTAGTGGTGGAGCTAAAGAAAAGAGGCAGAGTGGAAGATATAGCAAAGGTGACAGATGAAAGTGAAAGAGAAAGGCTGTATAAGGAGTTCAATATATGAGGGTTTAATATTGTACAATCATCAGAATATGCGTATACAATATGCTACAATCTTTACACAATTCAAACAATTCACATTACTATCAAACAACTGAATGACAAGTTGGAAATAAAACAAAAATAATCTAAAAAAGAGTTGACAAATCAATAAGTGCATGTTAATATACAGTTACAAACAAACAAGACCTTAAACATATTAATAATCGATATAAAAGATATATATTAACTATATTAAAAGAGACAAGTTCATAAGATAATATATTAATAGATAGATTATATATCGAAACCATTCATTAAGAATGTTAATATAGATGTAAGGAATTGAGTGAGAAAGGAAGGTATAGTCCAATGGAAATATGACACATACCAAGCATTATGAATAATTATATTCATTGTAGAATAGTTAATTAAAGGAATAATGATTTGGAGGAAAAACAATTGAATAACTTAGAATAACGGTTACTATATTACATAGCGATAATATAGTAACCGTTTTTTATTTGTTGCATTGCTGCAGAAAGGCTTTATTTATTATTAGTTATGAATGGTTGTATTATTACATTAAATATTAATTATATTAAGTACCTTATCATCATAAGATGTAAGCTGCAATAAAAAGGGAATAGTTACCAATACATTATATAGCCGTCGCCATACATTATACTGATAAATATTCCCTGTTATATATAAATGCTAAGACCTTATGGTAATCTATTACTTAGCATATCTTTCGTTATACTCTTTAACTCTCTTCTGGATTCTGTCAACAGGATTAAGAAGGTCACTAATTGAAGAATCATGGTTAAGTGTATCAATAAGAAGAGCCATGTATTTACTCATGTCTACGTTGATATACCAAGGCTTAGAAAGAAGCTCTGCTGGCTGGTAAACAAGGTTAGTAGTAAGAATCTTATCGATAATACCCTTTTCGTAAGCTTCATCGAACTTATCAAAGCCGTTAGTGAAAAGACCAAATGTAGTGGCACAGAATACTCTGCTTGCACCTCTCTTCTTCAACTCAGAAGCAACATCTATCATACTTTCACCAGAAGATATCATATCGTCAATAATGATAACATCCTTGCCCTCTACGTTAGTACCAAGGAATTCGTGGGCAACGATAGGGTTACGTCCGTTAACAATCTTAGTATAATCTCTTCTCTTATAGAACATACCCATATCAAGACCAAGTACATTGGCAAAGTATACAGCACGTCCCATACCACCCTCATCAGGGCTGATTACCATCATATGTTCGCTGTCGATATGAAGATCATCTACGCCAAGTAAAAGGTACTTAATAAACTGATATGTGCATGATACAGACTCGAATCCCTTAAGTGGAATAGAGTTGTGTACTCGTGGATCATGTGCATCAAAAGTGATGATATTCTCAACACCCATAGCAGTAAGCTCCTGAAGCATAAGAGAACAGTCAAGGGATTCTCTTCCAGATCTCTTATGCTGTCTGCTTTCATAAAGGAATGGCATAATAACGTTGATTCTTCTTGCTTTTCCACCGGCTGCAGCGATTACTCTTTTAAGATCTGCGTAGTGGTCATCAGGTGACATATGGTTAGTGTTACCGCAAAGTGAATATTCGATGCTGTAGTTACATACATCTACCATAATATATAAGTCATAACCACGGACAGAATCGTTAAGTACACCTTTACCTTCGCCTGAACCGAATCTAGGTGTGCTGGCACTTACAACATAGCTGTCTCTTTTATATCCGCTAAATGCAAGATTAGACTGATTCTCGTGTTCTCTTTGTTCTCTCCAGTTTACAAGGTATTCATCAACCTTTTCGCCCATAGCAGAGCAGCTCTTTAAAGGAATGATTCCGAGTGTTCCGTATGGAATTGTTGCAGTATGACGTTCGTCTCGTGGCATTGTATTATCCTCCATTGTATAGATAAAATATTTATTATATAAAGAATCTAATTCATACTTTCCAGTGAATTAAATTCTAAATACACATACATAATTAACTATAATCATAAATATTATAGAAGTCAATTATATTTGGCATTTTTTAAGATTATATTTGGCATTTTTTAAAATTAATGTTTTCTTTTTGTAGCCTGTTGTACCCGTATATCTTCACAGAATAAGCGGAGTATCGTATATGCACTGATAAGTCTTGAGAATATACGTTCTGAATATGTATTCTCTAACTGGGGCATAGAAAGATTAGTTGATATAATAACACTCTTTCTTCTAAGTATTCTTTCGTTTATGACATAAAACAGCTTGGAAATAGTATAAGAGTTGTAGCTTTCTGTTCCAAGGTCATCAATTATAAGAAGATCACAGTCAATAAAGTAGCTGACATCCTGATATTCCACATCTTCGCCTTTGTTGAAGTCACTGTTTTCAAAGCATTTGAACAGCTCTATGGCAGTGAGGTATATAACGCTGTGATAGCTGTCTAGCAGTTCCTTGGCTATACAGTTGGAAAGGAAAGTTTTTCCTACACCGGTTTCTCCTAATAATAAAAGGTTTGAAAAGTTCGTATCAAAAGTTTTTACAAAAGACTGGCATACATCAAATACCTTGTGAATATTATTGTATGGTGTGAGTCCTGTTGCAGAATCAATAGTCGTTTTGTCATACCAGTCAAAGGAAAATGTGGAAAAGTTTTCGTTGGCAGTGATGTTCTTTAGATTGGAATCATGATATATAAGGTCAATAGCTTTTTTCTTAAAGCATGAACATCTGGTGCCGTTGATATATCCTGTATCTTGACATTTTTTGCATGTATAAATATTGTCAAGATAATCAGATGGCTTGCCTATAGAAGCAAGGAGTACAGCTTTTTGTTTAATAAGGGACTGCAAGCGTTCATTGAACTCATCAGTATTCGTGTCAGATGAGTCATTTCCGATACGTTTGGCAGCTTCCTGCATAGAAAGGGAGATTATCTCATCTTCGATTGTCTGATATTGTGGACAAAGACTTGTTACTTCTTTGTAGCGCTCGTTCTGTATGGCTGCATTGTGTGTATGAATATCATCGTACATCCGCATAACAGCTGCATATTGTGTGTTAGTAAGTGACATAACTACTCCTTTTCATATAATTAAATATATTGATACCAGTGCGTAGCACAAAACAATTCATAGGTATCAAAGTCGGGGCTTTTGACCCCGACATCATATGTTGATAAGTTAAATCTGATAATATCAGTAAGCTGTAAAACGTAAGCTATGCTGACAGGTTAATTGTTATTGCTAAGTAAAGAGTTGTACCAGTCATCGGATTTTTTATCACGCTGCTGGAAGTTGTTGAATTTTGTTGAACCGGTTTTGGCAGAACTCTGATATCTGGTTTTGCTGTTGCTGCTTGCTGCATATGCTGCATCATCCTTTTTGATGTCTGCCATAGTTGTGATGTTTGAGCTTTTCCACTTTGAAAGAATAGTATCAGCATATTCAAAGCTTGGCTGGTGTATGGCTTTGATTGTTCTGTTGCAGGCCTCTATAATTATATCAGTGTCAAAGCAGTAAGTATCAGCCCACTTAGATATCATGGCACGTTCATGCTGTCCAGGATCTCTGTTAGAGATTCCGAAGGCTTTCATAATCTGGTAAACAGAGTCGGTATGGTTAGATACTTCTTCCTTTGCTTCTGTAACAGTATGTATACCTTTATCGGCCCACGCAAGAGCAACCTTTTCAATGTAGTTAATGCTTTTCTTGTTGTGTTCTACACAATATTCAAAAAGATAATCTATAAGTTCGATAGAAAAGTCAAGTGAATCATAAAAGTATACTATTGCATTAGTTTCTTTAATAGACAGAGGACGTCCAAGGTATGATTCTATAACATAAAGCAGCATAGAAAAGTTCTCATCGGAGTTAAGCTCGCTTATTTTTTCCGCAGAATATTGCATGCTAGAAGGTTCGACATGTTTTGGACCTTCTGATATGTTATATGAAGGTGCAGCAGGCACTGTTGGTGCTATAGCTGCTGAGGATGCCAGCTTGGCAGTTTCAGGAAATGTGGTATTGTTAAAATCAGCTTTAGTAGTGCTGGCGGCACTGTTGTCAGAGCTGAAGTCATTGATGGTTATGTTGGACAGGCTGTCGTTGTTACCGGCAAATGTTAATGATATGACATTGAGCTTGTCCCAGTATCTGAGTGCTCTCATAATATCGGCCTCAGTCTGGTTAAATGTATCTGCAAGTAAAGAGATACTTATATTGGAATTGCCAGTGCTTATAAGGTGTAAAAGATAAAGATATACCTTTACGAATTCGCCATTGGCTTCAGGTACAAAGCTGCTTATAAATATATTGGAAATGGCTGTGTATCCATAATTGTTCTTTGTAGTTAATTTAAGATTGCCCATATGATATTAAAAGCTATAAATATAGCTTGTCTATCCTCCTGATGATTAATGATTGCTATGATGTAACATAATGTTAAGCGGCAGATATTCTGCCAGTGCAGATTATATCATAGTGAAAATTAAATGAAAAGTGTGTTAAAAGCAGGTGGATATTGTTGTGGATATTGTGGATAATGTGGATAACTCGTGGACAAAGTGGTATAAATAATGTATTTTGCTGTATTTTTGACTTAAAGGTTGTTAACAAAAAAATCCACACTTTTATATTGTGTATAACAACATAAAAATGTGGATAATGTGGATAACTTTGTTGAAAAAATATTATACAGGGGATAAATGCCTATTTTAACAGGTCTTCCCCGATTTTATAAACATCACCAGCCCCCATAGTTATCAACAGGTCACCGTTGATACAATTTTTTTTCAAAAAGTCTTCAATTTCTTCAAATGATTCGTAATAGTAACATTCTTTTCCTTCAGCTTTAATAAGATTGCAAAGATTGGCAGAACTTATTCCCAGATTATCTGTTTCTCTGGCAGGATATATTTTGGCAAGTACAACATTATCTGCAAGTGCAAGTGCTTTGGCAAAATCCGGCATAAGTGCTTTAGTTCTTGAATATGTGTGTGGCTGGAATACACACCATATTCTGTTGTGTGGATACATTTTTGCAGAATTAAGAGTTGCAGTTATCTCATCTGGATGATGTGCATAGTCATCTACAACTGTTATTCCATTAAATACCCCCTTTTTCTGGAAACGTCTGTCAGTACCTGTGAAATTCACAAGACCTTTAAGAATAGCTTCCATGGATATACCAAGCTTAATACATGCAGCGATTGCAGAAAGCGAATTGTATACATTGTGTACGCCAGGAACAGAAAGCTTTATAGTTCCTGATGGTTTATTATTAATAAGAAGAGTGTAAGAACAGCGACCATATTCATCATGATTTATATCGGCAGCACTGTACATTGACCTGGCTGGATCGGAACCGAAGGTGATAACTTCACAGTCTGTATCCTGGTAGAAGTATTCGTAATTATCAATATCTGTGTTGATAACTAAGGTCCCATCAGATGGAAGTTTTTCTGTAAAGAGCTTAAATGAATGACGTATATCATCAAGGTCTTTAAAGAAATCAAGGTGGTCAGCTTTAACGTTAAGTATAATGTTTAACGTAGGATTAAAAGAAAGGAAGCTGTTTGTGTATTCACATGCTTCTGTAACAAAAATGTCTGAACTTCCAACTCTTATGTTGCCGCCTATACTGTGTAATATACCACCAACAGATATAGTTGGGTCAGCGTTGGCGGCAAGAAGAATTTCAGTAATCATGGAAGTTGTTGTTGTTTTTCCATGTGTACCAGCTACATTGACAGCTGTGTGATAGTTCTTCATAATCTGACCAAGCAGTTCTGCTCTTGTCATAGTAGGAATACCAGCAGCAATAGCGGCTTTAAGTTCTTTGTTGTCAGGGTGGATAGCAGCAGTGTATACGACAAGGTCAATATCACCAGTGATATTGTCTGCTGACTGTGGATAAGATATAAGACATCCATCCTTTGTAAGTTCATCTGTAAGCTCTGATTCGTGTGCATCAGAACCTGAGACAGTGAAGTGCCTGTCAAGAAGAATCCTGGCAAGTCCACTCATGCTTATGCCTCCTATGCCTATGAAATGTACATGTATCGGATGATTAAAATCAATATTAAACATATGATATTCCTCTTTCTATAAATTATTGTTAATAAACTGATGATGACATGACGTCAGAACATAAAGCTTAAGCAGGCTTGTATACATGTTCCAGAATTATATTACATTATATTAATATTTAGTAAGATATTTAAAAGTCATCATAGAGATTATATGCCTAAAGCATATATTTTTCAAACATAAAACGCATAAAGTTATATATGCAGGGGGTACTATGGTTATGAGAAATAAGTGGCAGATGTTTAGCATGGACCAAAGCGTAGCGTAGACGTGGGAGTGCGTAGCACAGAACAATCCGTAGGTATCAAGGTCGGTGGCTTTTGAGCCCGGCATCATATAATTGTAATAATAATGATGTGGAATGCATAAAATGTATACTGCATATAAGTGCTGTGTAAAATAAAGCGTAAAATTAACTAAAAATACATATGTTAAAATGTAACAATAAAAAGGTGAATAAATTGTATGAAAAATCACCAAAAAAAGACAAAATTATTTTTACTTAATCAGAATTATATGGTATAATTTATACAACTTAAGATAGTAAATTAAACATCAGAGGTGGTAGCATGATTAAAAAAGAAATGATAGCTATGCTGTTAGCCGGTGGTCAGGGCAGTAGACTTGGAGTTTTAACAGCAAAAGTAGCAAAGCCTGCAGTTGCGTTTGGAGGAAAATACAGAATAATCGATTTTCCACTCAGTAATTGTATTAACTCAGGTATTGATACTGTTGGTGTACTGACACAGTATCAGCCATTAAGACTTAATTCCCACATAGGAATTGGTATTCCATGGGATCTTGATCGTAATGTGGGAGGTGTAACAGTTCTTCCTCCTTACGAGAAGAGTACAAGCAGTGAATGGTATACTGGAACTGCCAATGCCATTTATCAGAATCTTGAATATATGGAACAGTATCATCCAGAATATGTGCTTATTCTTTCAGGTGATCATATATATAAGATGGATTATAAGATAATGCTTGATTATCATAAGGCTAACAATGCTGATATTACAATAGCAGCTATGCCGGTACCTATTGAGGAAGCCAGCAGATTCGGAATCGTTGTTACGGATGAGGATAACAGAATAACTGAATTTGAAGAAAAGCCAGCAGAGCCTAAGAGTAATCTTGCATCTATGGGTATATACATATTTAAGTGGAGTGTGCTAAAGGAAGCACTTATAAAGCTTAAAGACCAGAACGAATGTGATTTTGGCAAGCATGTAATTCCATACTGCTTTAATAACAACAAGAGAATATTTGCATATGAATATAACAGTTACTGGAAAGATGTTGGAACATTAAGTTCATATTGGGAAGCTAATATGGAGCTTATAGATATAATTCCTGTATTTAATCTTTATGAAGAATTCTGGAAGATATATACAAGAACAGATACTATTCCACCTCAGTATGTTGCAGATAATACATTTATTGAAAAGAGTATAGTAGGCGATGGAACAGAAGTATATGGCAGAATCTATAATTCTGTTATAGGTTCAGGTGTAACCATAGAAGAAGGTGCCGTAGTAAGAGATTCCATCATTATGAATAATTCCGTTATTGGAAAGAATACAATAGTTAACAAGTCAATAATAGCAGAAGAAGTAGTTATAGGTGATAATGTAGAACTTGGTGTAGGCGAAGAAGCACCGAATGTCAAGTTCCCTAAGATATATAATTCTGGTCTTGTCACTATTGGGGAATGTTCGGTTATTCCTGATGGAGTTAAGATTGGAAAGAATACGGCGATATCTGGAGTTACATCAGCAGAGGATTATCCGGATGGCTTATTACCAAGCGGTGGAATCATAATTAAGGCAGGTGAAGTAGAATGAAAGCAATAGGTATAGTATTAGCAGGCGGTAACAACAGGATGATGCGTGAACTGACAAACAAGCGGGCTATTGCTTCCATGCCTGTTGCAGGAAGCTACAGGGCGATAGATTTCGCACTTAGCAACATGTCTAACTCACATATCCAGAAGGTTGCAGTTATAACACAGTATAATGCAAGATCACTTAACGAACACTTAAGTTCATCTAAGTGGTGGGATTTTGGTAGAAAGCAGGGTGGATTATATGTATTTACACCTACTATAACAGCAGAGAGCAGCAGCTGGTACAGAGGAACAGCAGATTCACTTTATCAGAATATAGATTTCCTTAAGTCAAGCCATGAGCCATATGTAGTTATTGCTTCTGGTGATGGTGTCTACAAGCTTGATTATAACAGGGTGCTTCAGTATCATATAGAGAAAAAGGCTGATGTTACCATGGTTGTAAAGAAGCTTGATAACAGAGCAGACATAGGAAGATATGGTGTTGTTGCACTTGCAGAGGATGGACGTATTACAGATATTGATGAGAAGCCTTTAGAAACGAATCTGTCAACTGTATCAACAGGTATATATGTAGTAAGAAGACGTCTTCTTATTGAATTGCTTGAAAAGGCAGCAGAAGAAGACAGGTATGATTTTGTCAGGGATATACTTGTAAGATATAGAAACATTAAGAAGATATATGGTTACAAGCTTGATACATACTGGAACAACATATCATCTGTGGATTCATATTATAAGACTAATATGGATTTCTTAAAGAGAGATGTAAGAGATTATTTCTTTAAGCAGTATCCAGATATATATTCTAAGGTGGATGATCTTCCACCAGCTAAATATAATTATGGTGCCAATGTATCAAACAGTCTTATATCGTGTGGATGTATAGTTAATGGAGCAGTTGATAATTCAGTTCTGTTTAAGAAGATATACATAGGCAATAATGCTGTTGTTAAAAACTCAATTATCATGAATAATGCATATATAGGAGATAATGCATATATTGAGAACTGTATAGTTGAGAGTAACAGCACTATTAAAGCTAATTCACGATATGTCGGTGAGAATGGTATAAAGATTGTCATAGAAGACAGTCCATCATATTATTAAAGGTTGTAAATATATATTTAAGGTCTTAACCAGAGTAGAAAAAGGTTGTATACAAGACAGATAGGGGTAACAAATGAATATTACAGATGTTAGAGTCAAGAAGATTGCAGGCAGTGGTAAACTGCGGGCTTATGTATCAATTACTTTTGATGACGAGTTTGTTATACATGACATAAGAGTAGTCGAAGGAGAAAAAGGCTTGTTTGTAGCTATGCCTAGTAAGCATCTTATTGAGGGAGGATTTAAGGATATAGCTCATCCTATCAATAGGCATGCCAGAGAAAATCTTCAAAGTGCAGTTTTGAAAGCATATTATGATGCTGATGAAGTAGAGGAATTATCAGAGAACGTAGCGCAGTAGACATCAGGATTGGCAGCATAGAGATACGGAACTGAGATTCTAAACTGTAAGTTATTATAGTGTTAAAATTCGCTTTTGACACGCATATGATTAAATAAAAAAGATGTCATATTAATATTGCTTTATTAATACGGCGTCTTTTTTATATAATATGATATTTTTTAAATTTTAGTATACATTATTTAGTAAAAGTGCTATTATACATGTATATAAATCATTTATCCTGTGTTATCCGGCATAAAACTAATATACGGATTGGGATGATTGTTTAATTAAGAGGAGGTATTAATATGGGGACAGTAGTAAGATTAGAACACTACACAAAGTCATTCAAGAAAGTAACAGTACTTGAGGATATAAATCTTACACTTGAAAGTGGCAAGGTTATAGGTCTTAAGGGAAAGAATGGTTCAGGTAAGACAATGCTTATGAGAGCGATAAGCGGTCTTATACTTCCAACATCAGGAAAGGTATTTATCAATGACAGGGAGCTTGGTAAGCAGATATCATTTCCACCAAGTATCGGACTTCTTATAGAGAATCCATCATTTATATCTAATTATACAGGTTTTAAGAATCTTAAGATTCTTGCTTCTATCCAGAACAGGATTAATGATGAGGAGATAAAGGAAGCCATAAGAAAAGTTGGACTTGATCCTGATGATACAAGAACATTCAAGAAGTATTCTTTAGGTATGAAACAGAGATTAGGTATAGCAGCAGCTATTATGGAAAAACCAGATATAGTTATACTTGATGAGCCTATCAATGCTCTTGATGAAGCAGGTGCAGGTCTTATAAAGGGCATACTTGATGAACTTAAGGCAAATGGCTCGCTTATAATTATAGCATGCCATGATACAGAGGAGCTTAATTATCTGTCAGATGAGATATATGAGATTTATGAAGGACAGATTGTAAGCAAGAATGGGGAAAAGATAGAAGAAGCAGTGTAAGGATTGAAAAATACCTCTCTGTCATCCAACAAGATTATTGTAGGATGGCAGAGAGTTTTTGCATATTATGCTTTATTTGGTTTATATTTTCTCCTGAATTCAGAAGGAGAGATGCCATTTACAATCTTAAATGTATCACCAAAGTAGTTAGAACTACAGAAACCGCATTCATCGGCAACATCTGACATGCTTAAGTCAGTCTCAATAAGATACCATTCAGCATGATTAATGCGGGTATTTCTTAAATATTCAGAAAAACCTATACCGTGGAATGCTTTGAATTTGCTTGAAAAATATGCAGGGTTAAGATTAAGAAATTCGGCAACATCATTTAGTGATATGTTGTTTTTGAAATTCTCAGCAATATATCTTGAGGCACTTATCATATCAGCCTCTATTTTTTTATGTGAATGTGTTATATAATTTTTTTCATCTATGTTAGTTCTGTCAACTCTTATGAGCATTATAATCAGATATTGAAAAAGCTGACGGATACAGCAGTCTGAATAGTGGTCAATAATGTTATATTCAGAGATAATCTTGTCAAATAAAGAGTTGATATAAGATTTATGTGTTGGTTCTATATATAGTATATGTCCCCACAGATTTTTGTCTGTCCAGTTTTTTCCAAGGATATCTTCAATAGTAGATATATAATCAGAAGAAAATTCTATGTATATGCGTTCGGATGGATTATCACCTATATAGCTTGTTCTGTGGATTGCATTAGCAGGGATAAATATAATATTTCCAGCGGAAAGCGTATAAAGCTTGTTGTCCAGGGAAATTGTACAATTACCATTAACGAGATAAAAAAGTTCATAATATGTATGACTGTGTGCAGAGTGCATGGAATAATGTGGTTCATGCATGCCACGTTCAATACGGAACCTTGAAATATTGTGTATCGTCTGTTTCATATGTTTATAATCCTTCTTTCTAATGAATATGATGCTGTATAAGAGCTGCGTGAATTGTAAAATATAAAGAAATGGAGCGTTCTGTATATAAGATAATATTTTGAGTTGATTCATATGTTCAGCATATAATTAATACACATATAAAATATATGCAAAATAACCAAAAAATAAACAAATATTTATTTATATTGTAACAATATGTATTTTAACACTAAAAATACATGTAATCAATAAGGAAAATATAAAAATATAAGTTGTTACCAATTCGATAATGGGATATAGTAGTAGTCAATCTAGCGGAATGATCCGTAATATTTCAGGAGGTATTTTATGAAGATTGGCAGAAAAGCTAAAAAGCTTTTAGCAGTTGTTCTTACATTCGTTTTAGCGATTGGAACATTCCAGTTTGCACCTGGTGTAAGAACTATAGCAAAAGCTGCGGGGGCACCAGAAGCTGGCAAGAGTTATGTACTGGATTTTACAAAATTATATAGTACAAAGACACAGCTTAATGGTTATACATCTGATGATGGTGTATTTAAGGTAGTATCAGAAGCTGATAAAGCATATTGGCATGATGGACAGCATGGTGCAGCAGTTTATAATGGAGACAAGATTGAAGTTAAGGTTGCAGGAAGTGCAGAGATTGCATTAACTTTATGTAAGTACGGCAAAGGAACTGCATTTAAGGTTACAGATGCTTCTGGTACGGAAGTTGGTTCAACATCAGGTAAGTCAGATGCAGATGCAGGATCACAGAGCATATCTTATAACGGAGATGCTACAACACTTACAATAACATGTGAAGCAGCAGGTGAGGCATATCTTCACTCAGTAATGGTAAATAATTTTGCTAAATCAGATAAAGTTGAAAGCTTTACTTTAATGCTTGATGACATTGCTAAAGAAGATGTTGTTGCTACAGGTGATTACAAATATGGTGACAGCACGCTTACATTAGTAGGTCAGGGAGAAACACAGTATACAGTAAAACCAGGAAAGACAGTAACAGTTGACGGAAAAGAATATAATAGCTATACAGCAGGTAAAAGACATGCAGATAGTAACAATATTCCTACTATTCCTGGACAGGGAGATGGTACATTAACTATCTTCACTCCAGCAGCTAAAGGTACAATGACAGTATACTTTAGTTCAACATCATTCTTAAGAATCCATGATTATAATACAGCAGATGGTTCTAAGAATGGATATACAGATACAGAAACAAGTATTAATTCATATACATTTGCAGTAATACCAGGACATACATATGTAATGTCTACAACAGGAAAGACTAATAACATGTTTTATGCAGGTTATAAGTATATTGTAGATAAGGAAGTAAGCGTTCCAGTTAAGTTTGATAATGTAGATGCTAAATTATCAGATTCATTAGAGATAAGCGTTGTAGATGCTAATCTTGGTGGTAACGCTATCAAGTTAAAGGATGGCACAAATGCAGACCTTCTTGAAGGACATGAATATAAGTTAAGTACTAATGATGGTGGTGTAAGAGCTGCTGTTGGTGACAGCGATACATTTACAGCTACAGGTGAAGCAATAGTTGTTTCTCTTTATGATGTACCAGATGTAACTGTAGAAGGTAAGATCACAGGCACTCCAGAAGGAACAGTTAAAGAACTTTCACTTACAAACATGGTTAACGGACGTGCATATAAGGCTACTGTATCAGGAGATTCTTATACATGTACATTAAAGCCAGGTGAATACAATACAAGTGTTGTAACAACTAATGGTGGTGTAACACATGATAGAGTTTCAGTTAAGACTGAAGGAACAACAGTTAATGAAGTATATGTAGAACTTCCAGCTAAGGAGGCAGAACCAGTAGCTTTTAAGAGCGAGCTTAATGTTCCTGGTGATTATGCTACATTAAATGAAGCTTCAGATGCAATTCTTAGAATGCAGGACAGACCAGAAGGAGAAGCAGGCAGAGTTACTATTAATCTTAAAGCAGATATATTCGAGCAGACAGTTATGGCAGCTCCATATGTAACACTTAAAGGTAATAACCATACTATTTCATGGTACTATGGTGTTGGTACATATTATTATTCAGTAGATCCTGTTACAGGTCTTTACAATGAAGTACTTGCAAGAGATAAGTATTCATATGTAGAAGGTAACGGAAGTCTCTGGGGTGGTGTATTCATCGTAAGAGGTGATAACTTCATCGCAGAAGATACAACATTTAAGAATACTTATAACTATGAATTAACAGAAGCAGAGAAGACAGATATTGCAGGTACAACATTGTCAGTAAACAGACTTGCAAAGGATGCTGATGTTACAGCATATGCTTATAAGGAAAGATCAAATGCTTTCTATATAGAGGCAGATAACATTGAGTGTTATAACTGTAAGATTCTTTCTTCACAGGATACACTTGGAAGAAATGGTTCTAAGAACAATAACTATCATACATATTTCAACAATTGTGTGATTGGTGGTAATGTAGATTATATTTGTGGCGAATTTGCAGCAGTATTTGATAACTGTGAATTACAGTGGAAGACATATAAGGATGATGAAAAGGATGCTGCTAAAAACAATGCAAAGCTTGGTTATATTACAGCAGCTAAGACAAGTCCATATGTATTCAGAAACTGTAAAGTGACAACAGATGGCGTAAGCACTGGTACAGTATTAGGATATTATGGTAGAACATGGGGCGCAGGCTCTAATGCTACATTTATTGGAACACAGACTAATGGTTATGTGTTAGAAGATGGATGGGGTGAGATGAGCACAGGAGATGGAACATCAGCTATCTTCAAGGAATATAATAATGTTTCAGGAGAAAATGCTTTTGTAACTAAAGGACAGTTCAGCAAGGCTGAAAATCAGTCAGCTGAGGCAGTTGCAGATTATATTGAATCAGCTAATGTTTCAGCAGTTAATACAGTACTTGGATGGATTCCTGCTCATTATGCATATGATGTTAAGCCAGTAGAGATAGTTACTCCAACAGAAAGTGGAATAGCAGCCGTTGAGGTATCAAACGAAGCTAAATTCGTAGATGAGTCAGGCAAGGGCGTAGCTACAGGTTCTGTTACAGCAACAGAAAAGGCTGCAAGTGAGGAACAGGTAGCAGCAGTTAAGGAAGCAGTTGCTAATGCAGAGGATATAAAGCTTACAGACAAGGCACAGATTATTGATATTTCTTTAAGCAATAAAGATGGTAGTGTTGTTAAGCTTTCTAATGGTACACTTAAGATAAGTCTTAAGAAGAATGCAGATATTGATTATACTAAGTATGCAGTAGTTGTTTATCATCTTAAGGATGATAATACACTTGAAAAACTTGATGTAACAGTATCTGATGATGCTATATCATTCGTAACAGGTGGATTAAGCCCATTTGTTATTGATTATGTGGAAGTTGAGTCAGCATCTGGATCTGATACAACGATTACAGAAGATGCAACAGTTACAGCACCTACAACAGGAGATGCAGCTCCAGTTGCTATCTACTTATTACTTGCAGTTATGGCTATAATGATGGCTTGTACAGTAGCAGGAAAGAAACGCATAAGATAATATAATATGAGATTTCATAAAGTTAAATTTGTTTAAAGTTGTAAAATAAAAAGATTGCAGTCATAATAGTTAGGAACACGCTAACTGTTATGATTGCAGTTTTTTTATATTGCATAAATAGTTAAAAATAATATAAATACTTCCTTTTTTGACGGATATCATTTATATTATGATGGTGGATCAAAGTGTCAGAGGATTGTACGAATTGCATAGCAATGCGGCAATTAAAGTTTAATGATAAGATAAACAGAACAGGGAGAATAAATTTATGTATATAGTAGCAGGCTTAGGAAACCCGGGAACACAGTATGCAGGGACAAGACATAATGCGGGTTTTTCATGCATAGATGAACTTGCAGACAAGTATAATATTAGTGTTGATACAGCAAAGCATAAAGGACTTATAGGAAAAGGTGTTATAGAAGGGGAAAAGGTTCTGCTTGTAAAGCCTATGACATATATGAACAATTCAGGCGAATGTATAAGAGAGGTTATGGATTATTATAAGGCTGATATTGATGACCTGATAGTTATATTTGATGATATAAGCTTAGAGCCTGGAAGGTTAAGATTACGTCCAAAGGGAAGTGCTGGCGGACATAACGGAATAAAGAGCATAATAGCTCATCTTGGCAGTGATAAATTCAAAAGAATAAAGTATGGTGTAGGAGACAAGCCAAAGGGATGGGATCTTGCAGATTGGGTTCTTGGAAAGTTTCCAGCTGAATTATATCCTGCACTCAGAGAAGGAAATAAAAGAGCCTGTGAAGCAGTTGAATGCATAATAAGCGAAGGCATTGAAAGTGGTATGAATAAATTTAACGGATAATTATACCTGATGTAAGTGACGGAACAATTCGTAGGTATCAAAGTCGGGAGCTTTTGATCCCGACATCTTTATATCAGACAGATTTAATTGGGAGGATGGTTTTGAACACATTTTTTAAGCCTGTATGTGATACAGCAGCAATAGAGCAACTTAATAAAGAATTATCAGTGGATGGTGGAAAAACAGCACTTATAAGTGGCTGTATTGATACGCAGAAGGTACATATAGCAAGTGCTATAGGACAGGATTATCGTTTTATGCTTGTTATAACAAGTGATGAAGCTAAGGCAAGAAATATGTGCGATGATGCAGCATTTTTTAATGGCGATGCATTGTATTATCCAGCTAAGGATGCGATATTCTATAGTGCAGATGTTACAGGCAATCAGATAACAGGACAAAGATTAAGCTGTATAAGCAGAATCATAGAACATATAAAAGCGGCAGAACACGTAGAAGTATCGGACAAAGACAGCAGTAAACAGAAAGCGGATAAACATAATGGAGAAGCTGGAAACATCAGAGCCGACTCAGGTAGTCTGCTGACAGTAGTAACTACCATTGATGGAGTATCAGACAGACTGATTCCTCTGAAAAGATATATGGATTCAATAATAACGATTGATAGCACAAGCAGTATTGATACAGAGGAACTTGCAAAGAAAATGGTATCCATGGGTTTTGTAAGAACAGCAATGGTTGAGGGAAAAGGCCAGTTTTCAATAAGAGGTGGCATCATAGATATATTTTCGTATACAGATGAGGCGCCAGTAAGAGTAGAACTGTGGGATACAGAAGTTGATTCCATAAGAATGTTTGATGCAGAAAGCCAGAGGTCGATAGAAAAGCTGAAATCATATCATATATTTCCAGCTACAGAATATCTTTTTACAGCGGAAGAAAAGCAGGCTGGACTTGATAAGATAAGAAAAGAAAGAGATGAGCAGCTTCAGTGCTTTGATTATGGTAAACGAAGGCGTACACAGGAGCAGATAGAGGCTGGCAACAATATTAATAAGATTGTTGGGGATGTAGAAAGAACAGGCAGTTATGATAAGTTTCTGGATACAATAATTAAAGACACAGTAGGCTTAGCAGAGTATTTTCCTAAGGAAAGTACTCTTGTTGTGCTGGATGAACCTAACAGACTTAAGGAGTGTAACGAGCTTACATTATATGAATATGGTGAAAGCATGAAAAACAGGCTTGCAGCAGGCTATGTCCTTCCAAGCCAGACGCATAAGATAAAGAATCTTGGTGAGATAACAGGTGATATAAGAAAATATAAAAAACTTATACTTACAACTCTTGATTATAAACCGGAAGGTTTTGAAATAAACTATAAGATGCATGTTGAGGCAAGAAGTATAAGCTCTTATAACAACAGCTTTGAGTACCTGTCAAAGGATCTTATGAAGTACAAGAAGAGTGGCTATACAACGGTGCTTGTATGCAGTTCTAGGACAAGGGCACAAAGAATAGCTGACGATCTTGGGAAACTTGATATACCAGCATTTTACAGTGAGGATTTTAGTAAGGATTATGGAAAAGGACTTATTATAGTTACATATGGAAGTCTTCATAAGGGTTTCGAGTATCCAGTTCTTTCGTTTGTTGTTATAGCAGAAAATGATATATTTACGTCCAAAAGAATAAAAAAGCTTAAAAAGAAAAAACATGATGGCAAAAATATAGCAAGCTTTAATGAACTGAATATAGGTGATTATGTTATACATGAGAATCACGGGCTTGGTGTATATAAGGGAATAGAAAAGATAAAGGTGGATGGAGTAGAGAAGGATTATATAAAGATAACTTATGCGGATGATGGTAATCTTTATGTTCTTGCTACTCAGCTTGACAGACTCCAGAAGTATGCAGACCAGGATGTAGAAAAGAAACCTAAACTTAATAATCTTGGAGGCAAGGAGTGGAGCAAAACTAAAGCGAAGGTTCATGGGGCGGTTGAAGTTGTAGCTAAGGAACTTGTAAGACTGTATGCGATAAGACAGAAGGCAGAAGGATACAGGTTTTCAAAGGATACGGTCTGGCAGCAGGAGTTTGAGGAAATGTTTCCGTATGAAGAAACTGATGACCAGCTTAACGCCATACAGGATACAAAAAACGATATGGAAAGTGGTCGTGTTATGGACCGGCTTATATGTGGAGATGTTGGATATGGTAAGACGGAGGTTGCCATAAGGGCAGCCTTTAAGGCAATACAGGATGGAAAGCAGGTGGCTTATCTTGTGCCGACAACAGTACTTGCAAGCCAGCATTATTCAACATTTGCAGAGAGAATGAAAGGCTTTCCGGTAAATGTAGGACAGTTGTCAAGCTTCAGGACGTCAGCACAGAATAAAAAGACTATTGAGGAACTTAAAAGCGGAATGATAGATGTGGTTATAGGAACACACAGAATTCTGTCAAAGGACGTTAAGTTTAAGGATCTTGGGCTGCTTATCATCGATGAGGAACAAAGATTTGGTGTTACACATAAGGAGAAAATCAAGGAGCTTAAGAATAACATAGATGTTCTTACTTTAAGTGCAACGCCTATTCCAAGAACACTGCATATGAGTCTTGTTGGAATAAGAGATATGAGTGTGCTGGAAGAACCACCAGTTGACAGACATCCTATACAGACATTTGTAACAGAGCATAATGACGAGATGATACGTGAGGCAATAACAAGGGAGCTTGCCAGAAATGGACAGGTGTATTATGTATACAATAAAGTACGTAATATAGAAGAAAGAGCCGAATATATACAGAATCTTGTTCCGGATGCTGTAGTAGCATATGCTCATGGACAGATGGATAAAAGGCAGCTTGAAAAGATTATGTATCAGTTTGTTAATGGTGAGATAGATGTACTTGTATCAACAACCATTATCGAGACAGGTATGGATATTCCAAACTGTAACACTATGGTTATAGAAAATGCAGATCAGTTCGGACTTTCACAGTTATATCAGCTAAGAGGAAGAGTTGGACGAAGTACAAGAACTTCGTATGCATTTCTTATGTATAAAAGAGACAAGATGATATCTGAAGTGGCAGAAAAAAGACTTAGTGCCATAAAGGAATTCTCAGATCTTGGTTCTGGTTTTAAGATAGCTATGAAGGATCTTGAGATAAGAGGTGCGGGTAATGTGCTTGGTAAGAGCCAGCATGGGCATATGGCTGCGGTTGGATATGACCTGTACTGTAAAATGCTTAACCAGGCGGTGAATACTCTTAAGGGCGTGAAGAATGAGTATGAGTTTGAAACGACAGTTGATATGGAAGTAGATGCGTATATTCCAGCAACTTATATAAGAAGTGAATATCAGAAACTTGATATATATAAAAGAATCGCTGCACTTGAAACAAGAGAAGAGCTGTCAGATATGAAAGACGAGCTTATGGATAGATATGGAAGTGTGCCATCAAGTGCTTCTAATCTGCTTATGATTGCACTTATCAAGATGAAAGCACATAAGATAGGGATTATGGATATAAAAGGTGCTACACAGCATAATCCATCTGGTGGTGCCTCTAACTGGCGTACGGTTATGACGATATATCCTAAAGCAGATATTAACTCGGATAATATACCAAAGCTTGTAGATTCATTTGGCGGTGCGCTGGAGTTTAAGCTTAAAGGTACACCTGAATTCGTATGGACAGTCACTAAAAGAAAGTTTACAAGTGCAGCTGAGTATCTTGAGGGTATGCTTGATATGATGGATATTATGGAGGATGCGCTTGAAACATAAAAATTGTGGTAAAGGTATTTACAAATTAAATAATAGTGTTATAATAGACAACAGTTTAGCACTTTAAAGTGTAACGCTTTAAAGTGAATTATATTTAATCGTGGATGAATTTAAAGTTATCTGCGAACATTTAAGGAAGAAGAGGTAATCAGGTTATGGAACAGAAGGGTGAGTTAGTATCATACAGACCAGATATCAAAGTTGTAGATTGTACACTTAGGGATGGAGGCCTTGTTAATAATTTTGAGTTTAGTGAGGCTTTCGTGCGTGACCTGTATAAGGCCAATGTGGCAGCAGGTGTTGACTATATGGAATTCGGTTACAAGGCATCAAAGGAAGTCTTTAACGTGGATGATTATGGCAAGTGGAAGTTCTGCGATGAGAAGGATATCAGGGAAATAGTTGGTGATAACAATACTGACTTAAAGATTTCTGTTATGGCTGATGTTGGTAGAACTGATTTTAAAAAGGATATCATACCTAAGTCTGAAAGTGTTATAGATATGATAAGGGTAGCTACATATATTAATACTATTCCGGCAGCTATTGAGATGATTAATTACTGTGCAGATATGGGCTATGAGGTGACTATCAATATTATGGCTATATCTACAGCAAGTGAGAATGAGTTAGATCTTGCGTTAGAGCTTCTTGCAGCACAGAGCAAGGCAAGTGTAATATATCTTGTTGACAGCTATGGTTCACTTTATCCAGAGCAGATAAGAAGACTTGCAGATAAGTACCTTAAGGTAGCTGAAAAGTATGGAAAGAGCGTAGGTATCCATGCACATAACAACCAGCAGCTTGCATTTGCCAATACAATAGAAGCATGTACTATTGGCGTAAGCTATCTTGATGTTACGATGAGTGGCATGGGAAGAGGCGCCGGTAACTGCTATTCAGAGCTTCTTATGGGCTTCTTAAGAAATCCTAAGTATAGAATATCACCAGTACTTAAGTTTGTTGAGAAGCATATGGTACCGCTTAAGAAGGCTGGAGTCGTATGGGGATGTGATGTCCAGTATATGATAACTGGAAATGCTAACCAGCATCCAAGAACTGCTATCGCATTTACAGCAGATGGAAGAACAGATTATGATAACTTCTATACACAGATTACAAGCTATGAATGATCGCGAAGGCAATGAGCCGTGCCAGTAAAAATAGCGGAAAAAACAGCTAAAAAGCATCTGTACCGCACAAATACAAAAAAAATACATGGATATAATGATTAGATAGACAAAATTTATTGACTTATAGAAAATGTGGGTATAAAATATCCGTAATTTAATTAATCGATGGGATTCATTATAGTGAACACAAAAGAATGTGTTATGCCAAGGGGTTAGTGGACTGGAGTATATGCTGATTGTACTGTATGTGAATTATGCAGGATAGAATGTCTGCGGCAGTTATCTATAGAAAGCTCCTGACAGTAGGTGAGTAAACTGTCGAACACGAAAGGAAGTAGAATTATGGCAAAGAAAGATATTGATTGGTCTAATTTAGGATTTGGCTATGTAAAGACTGATAAGAGATTCGTAGCTAATTATAAGGATGGAGCATGGGATAACGGTGTTATCACAGATGATGACAAAGTAGTTATCAGCGAATGTGCTGGTGTTTTACAGTATTCACAGTCATGCTTTGAAGGTATGAAGGCATACACAACAGAGCAGGGACACACAGTTATCTTCAGACCAGATATGAATGCAAGCAGAATGGCAGATTCATGTAGAAGACTTGAGATGCCTGTATTCCCAGAGGATAAGTTTGTAGAAGCTATTGCTGAAACAGTAAGAGCTAATGAAGACTGGGTACCACCTTATGGTTCAGGTGCATCACTTTATATCCGTCCATATATGTTCGGAAGTAATCCAGTTATTGGTGTTAAGCCAGCTGATGAGTATCAGTTCAGAGTGTTTACAACACCTGTTGGTCCATATTTCAAGGGCGGCGCTAAGCCACTTACAATTAAGGTTTCTGATTTCGACAGAGCAGCACCTCATGGAACAGGTCATATCAAGGCAGGCCTTAACTATGCTATGAGCCTTCATGCTATTGTTACAGCTCATGCAGAAGGATATGCTGAGAATATGTATCTTGATCCTGCAACAAGAACAAAGGTAGAAGAGACAGGTGGAGCTAACTTCCTCTTTGTCACAAAGGACGGAAAGGTTGTAACACCTAAGTCAGACAGTATCTTACCTTCTATCACAAGACGTTCATTAGTACATGTTGCTAAAGAGTATCTTGGTCTTGAAGTTGAAGAAAGAGAAGTTCTCTTTGATGAAGTTAAGGATTTCGCTGAGTGTGGTCTTTGTGGTACAGCAGCAGTTATCTCTCCTGTAGGAAAGATAGTTGATCACGGCAATGAAATCTGCTTACCAAGTGGTATGGACGAGATGGGACCTGTAACTAAGAAGTTATACGAAACACTTACAGGTATCCAGATGGGTAGAATCGAAGCTCCTAAGGGCTGGATTTACACAGTAGACTAATATCGCTGATTGTTAACAGGCTGGTTAGAAGCTTAGCTAACTGGTTTATAGATGTTTATTACAGCTGATAATGTAATTATTATATTCGGTCAGAATGTTAAAAGTACGTTCTGACCGAATTTTTGTGTTAACTACAGATACCAGATTTAAAAAATAATTATAAGATAATGGAGTTACATATGTTGTTTAGTGGTAAAGATTTAAGGAAGCTTATAATCCCGCTTATGTTTGAACAGCTGCTTGCTGTTCTTGTAGGACTTGTGGACACACTTATGGTATCCCAGTCAGGAGAAGCGGCAGTTGCAGGAGTTGCACTTGTTGATAATATCAACAGGCTTATCATACAGGTTATGGCAGCACTTGCAACAGGTGGCGCTGTTGTTTGCAGCCAGTATATAGGTAAAGGCAGGGATGATGAATCAAGAAAGTCAGGGGCACAGCTTGAGACCGTTTTGTTAATATTTTCAGTTATAATGACTGTATTTTCAGTTTCATTTACAAGACCACTGCTTAAGATGATATTCGGAACAGTTGAAGAGTCTGTTATGGATTGTGCAGTGCTGTACTTTATGATAACAGCGCTTTCGTATCCATTCTTAGGAATGTATAATGCGGGTGCGGCGATATTCAGAAGTGTAGGTAACAGTAAGGTAAGCATGAATATAAGCATACTTATGAATGTGATTAATGTAGCTGGAAATGCGTTGTTTGTATTTGTATTTAAGTGGAGTGTAGCTGGTGTTGCGCTTTCTACTGCGCTCAGCCGTGTGGCAGCAGGTATCGTTATGTCAGTGCTTGTGTGTGGTAAGACGAACCCTGTTAGAATAGACCATATAAAGTACTTTGTTCCGGACTGGAACTATATAAAGAAAATTCTTACAATAGGTATTCCATCCGGTATAGAAAATGGAATGTTCCAGATAGGCAAGCTTATGGTTGTAAGCATGGTTGCTACATTTGGAACAGCCTCAACAGCAGCGAATTCTGTAGGTTATACGGTTATTGATTTTGCTAATATACCGGCTGCTTCTATGGGACTTGCACTTATAACGGTTGTAGGACAGTGTATAGGCGCAGGTGAGAAAGAACAGGCGAAAATGTATACAAAAAAGGTGCTATGGTGGTCTTATATTGGTGACTGGGCATGTAACATACCACTGTTCTTTGCAGCAGGATTTATAGCCTCATGGTTTCACCTTTCACCAGAAGCAACACATATTACTCTCACTATATTAAGATGTTTTAATGTTGTATCACTTTTTATATGGCCGCTTTCATTTACATTGTCGAATCCTTTAAGGGCATCGGGCGATGTGAAGTATACTATGACGGTCAGCATTATATCTATGTGGCTTTTCCGTGTCGGCAGCAGCTATATATTCGGAGTTGTACTTGGACTTGGCGTGCTTGGTGTATGGATAGGAATGTTCGTAGATTGGGCTGCAAGATCATTATGTTTTGTCATAAGATTTGTGAGTGGCAAGTGGCTTGAGAGAGGGTCGCTGGCGTAGAAAGTTAATTAATTTTGGATATTACCGGTGTAGAATTATTAATAAGATATTACTTGTGAAAAATATAGTGAACTAAGCAAAAAATAGGAAAAACTAAGTGGAAAATTAAGCAGAAGATATTATTCCATATTAAGGGAAGATGGTATCTTCTGCTTTAATGTTTTATAGGAAAATTTCTGATGTCCTAATTCTTGTTTTGTTTCTTGAGATTTGTTACTTAAAATTTTTAAAATATCATATTGAAATAAACATAAATGTATGATATATTGTTAAATGAAATTAACATAAGAATTAATAAACAAAGCTAAAAAATAATTCTGAAAAATAGTAAATAAAACTAACAATCAGGAATTATAGTTTATTATAATGAATTAAAAATTCAGAGTTATAATTTTTATAATGTATCTTAAAAGATAGCAGGATAGTTAAGAATTATTGTTAAGAGTGAGATTACTATACCCGCTATAATTTGTTTCAATTATAATCCCCCTATTATTAAAAACAAATATGAATGACAGACTATTAATAGCTGATGAATAACAGAGAAAAATCTATTGTGTGTACATTAATACATAGATAATATGAGTTACGGAGGTGTAAATGAAATATCTAAAAGTAAATACAAATCTTGCAGAAACGCTTACCAGCATAGAAGAAAAGCAGGCCATGCATGATGACTATGCAAAGCTGGTTCTTGCTGATCCGCAAGTGCTAGCCAATATTGTAAAGGTGATTGTGCCAGAGTTCAGGTCATATAGTATAGATAAGATAATTCCATGCATAGGCGAAACAGTAGTATCACTAAGATTGCCTGAAAAACTATGTATAAGGATAGAAAGCGTAGGAACAGAGGATATAGATGCGGATGATGGGAAAATAGTTTACGATATACGATTTCCATTGTATTATAATAACAGAACAATAAAGTTCCTTGTAAATGTAGAGGCACAGAGAAGCACGTCTAATAATAAACTTGGATATCACATAGAATCAAGAATAGCTTATTATATGGCAAGAATGGTATCTTCCCAGAAAAATGTGGAGTTCATAAAGTCGAATTATGATGAGTTAAAGGATATATACAGCATATGGATATGCATGGATACGCAGGATGGAGAAGATTCTATAATAGAGTTAGGAATACAGCCAAAGCTTCTTTATGGAAAAAGTAACTGGATGCCAAAGCGTAGTATAATGAATGGTGCTATAATAAGAATAAGAGATAGCAAAAACAGGGAAGAATCTAAGAATAAGTTGATAGCAATGCTGGAAGTGCTGCTGTCGAGCACAAAGAAGAAAGAAAAAATGCAGCAGCTAGAAGGCTATGGACTGAAAATGACAACAGAACTGGAAGGGTGTGTGAGTGATATGTGTAATATAAGTGAGGCTATATTAGAACGAGCTCTGGAAGAGGGTCTAGAGAAAGGAATAGAGCAAGGATTAGAGCAAGGATTAGAGCAAGGTCTAGAACAAGGAATAGAGAAGAATCAGTTAGATAATATAGTAAAGTTGATGAAAAAACTAAGCCTGACAGAAGAAGAGGCAATGGACATGTTGGATATAGCTGAGGAGAATAGGAGAAGGTATCATGATATACTTAAGAAATAAGAGCAGATAGGAAGAATATATCTTAAGGTGCGACAGGACAGTAATAACAGTAAGGATTGAATATAATATTTATGAAGCGTGTGTATGAATAATGACATACGCTTTATTTAATACTTTTTATATTGATTTTGTATAAGATAAATAAATTAAAACTGTGAATTGTGCTGAAAATATTTAAAGTGCATAAAAGAGTAAGCATAAACGACTTTTCGACTTTCAATCCTTACATCATATAATTACAAAATTAAATATGTTATTATAAAAGCTCTTAAATCACGGTGTACCGGTATACAACAAAAATTTAAGAGCTTTTTTATATTATTTTCATTAGTTTTGTACAAATTATCCAAAATAAAACTAGCGATACCGCCGAAAATGTGGAAAATACCCAAATAATCATTGATTTTTGTGGACAAAAATGAGATACTAGATGCAAAGTTCGGTTGAGGTGACTTCGCCGGATACAACGGGTATACCGTAATATATTAGGAGGTAAGTTATGAAGAGACAGACAAAACGCAGAATAATGGCGTTAGTTATGGCTGCTTTGATGGTAGTTGGATTGATTCCTACTGGATTCGCAGCTAAGGCAGTTTCAGCAGCTAATAATGTGTATACATTTGATGCATCGGCAGAAACAGCTATAACAACAGCTGAAAAGAAAACAGCGATAGCATCAGGTAAGTATGGTACAGAAGGATACTTTACATTATCAGGAACAGTAACAAGAGGAAACAGTGATACATTTTCAGCAGAACTTGCAAAGGGAGCTGATGACAAAGAAGAAGGAGCACTTACATTTACAGTAACAGGAACAGCGGATGTTGTAGTTACAGCAACAAGTACAGGCAGTTCTAATACATCAGATCTTGCGTTAGTAGATGCATCAGGCAATAAGATTGATGGAATAAAGGCTGTAACAGGAACAAAGCCAGTAACAGAGATTAAGTACACTAATCTTGTAGCAGGTACATATTCAATCATAGCACCAAAGGATGGAGAGAATAACAGAGGTGTAAGAATCCTAAAAGCGGTTGCTACTCAGACATCAGGTGGAGAAAGACCAGCAAGAGCTGACTGGAGCGGTATAGCTGCACCAGTACTTGGTGAAGTAACATCAAAGGATGGTAAGATAACAGTTCCATTTACAATGGTTATTGGTTATGATGGTGCTGATAGTGTTGTAGTTACTATGACAGATGAAGCAGGTAAGGAAGTAGCTTCAGAAAGTTATGCAAAGGACACAACAGGAGCAAATGTTACATTTACTCCAAGTGCATCAGGTAAATATACATTCTCAATCAAGGCAGTTCGTGATGGCGAAGCAGACAAGACAGGAGCAGAAACAAAGACAGCAGATTTTGTACTCCCATTAGCAACATCTGCTATAGGCAGCATTTACAACAAAGGTAACGGAAGTGTTGCTGTAGAATGGTCAGCAGTTAAAGAAGCTACATCATATGCTGTTGAATACTCAAATGATGGCAAAAACTGGGCATCATTAGATGCAGCAGATAAGACAGAGGCTACTATAAAGGGACTTACAGTAGGTTCTGAATATTCAGTAAGAGTAGTTGCTAAGAGAGGTGAAGACTCAACAACATCTAAGGAAGCAACAATCAAGGTAACAAAAGAAGCACAGCAGAAGTGGGGACAGATTACTTATGGTAACGGCGCAAGCTCATCTAAGGACAGCTTCACAGGTTCTGCTAATGAAGGCAAGGTAACAATTAAGAGTAAAAGTGGTAAGTTAGTACCAGCTTCATTTGATGGTTTATCATTCTACTATACAGAAGTTCCTGCATCACAGAACTTCACATTAAGAGCTAAAGTAACAGTTGATTCTTGGACATTATCAAACGGACAGGAAGGCTTCGGTCTTATGGCAGCTGATAAGTTAGGTGGTTCTGGATGGAACAACTCTTATATGGCAGTAGCTTCTAAGACAGAATATTACTGGAATGAAGAAACAAAAGAAGTAACAACTGATAGTTCGGCAACAAAGATATCTCAGAAGCTTGGTCTTGCATCACAGGAAAAGACAGGCGTGACAAAGGACAACATTGCTGCTATTGAAGCTAATGATACAGCAACTGTTCAGGCGAACTTTAAGTCAACATCTTATCCACTTGAGCAGAGATATCCAGAAGCTAAGAATATAATAGGTAACTCTACTAATACACCAGCAGATGCTGGAGATATAACAGAGATGTACCTTACAATCCAGAAGAATAATACAGGTTACTTTGTAACTTATGAGTCAGCAGATGGTTCATATTCAACAACAAAGAAGTATTATGATACTGAGGCACTTGAAAGAATTGATTCTGATTATGTATATGCAGGTTTCTTTGCATCAAGAAATGCAACAGCAACATTCTCAGATATAACATTTACAACAATTGATCCTAAGGAAGATGCACCAGCAGAAGAAAGACCTATTGAAAAGGTGGCAGTTAACACATATGTACAGTCTGCTACAGCAACAGGTAGTGCTGATTATGAATTCTTATTCTCAGCTAACTGCGATGGTACATTATCAATCGAGGATGCTAATGGAGAAGTTATTGTTTCTGATGTAGAAGTAAAGGCAGATACACTTGTTAAGCCAGCTAGTGTAACACTTAACAAGGGTAAGAACGCATATAAGATAAACTTTACACCAGCAGAAGGATATAAGCCAAATGGCGAATATTCAGCAATGGAATCTTATGAAACAGTAGTTATTGATCATACAGTAACTTATAAGACATTCGGTGAAGCAGGTCAGTCTATCTGGGTTGCACCAGATGCAAAGGGTTCAGGTTCTAAGGAAGATCCTATGAGCATCTATGATGCTGTTAAGTATGTAATGCCTTCACAGCAGATTGTTCTTACAGAAGGTACATATAAGCTTGAATCACCATTAAAGATTGCAAGAGGTATCAATGGTACAGCAGATCAGATGATATACATGGTAGCAGATCCAGATGCAAAGACTCGTCCAGTTATTGACTTCCAGGGACTCTGTACAGGTATGACTATCGGTGGTGATTACTGGTACTTCAAGGGCTTTGATGTAACAGGTTCAGCAGATGGACAGAAGGGACTTCAGGTTTCAGGAAACCACAACACATTAGACCAGATTGAAACATATCACAATGGTAACACAGGACTTCAGATCAGCAGATTAAATGTAACAGATACATATGCTGAATGGCCTTCATACAACTTAATCCTTAACTGTACATCATATGGTAATGCAGATAAGGGTTATGAAGATGCAGACGGATTCGCAGCTAAGCTTACAGTAGGTGACGGAAACGTATTTGATGGCTGTATCGCTCATCATAATGCAGATGATGGATGGGATCTTTTCGCAAAGGTTCAGACAGGTTCTATCGGCTCAGTAACTATCAAGAACTCTATAGCATATGCTAACGGATATCTTGAGGATGGAACTAACGCAGGTAACGGTAATGGATTCAAGATGGGTGGAGACAGCATGCCTGGTTCACACGTACTTGAGAATTCAATAGCATTTGCAAACAAGGCAAAGGGTATTGATTCTAACTCATGCCCAGATATCAAGGTAAAGAATTGTACATCAATTAACAATCAGGGTGCTAACGTAGCATTCTATACAAATTCAGCTAAGAATACAGATTTTGAAGCTACAGGAGTAATATCATTTAGAACAGCTAAAGAAGATGTTGCAGAAAATATCAAACCAGTTGGTTCACAGGATTTAACAAAGATATATAAAGCAACAAACTTCTACTGGGATACAGCTTCTAAGACTTCATTCAACACACCAGCAGCTGGTGAAGCAGTAACAACAGTTTCAGCAGACTGGTTTGCAAGTCTTGATTACTCATCTATATTAGATGGTAATAAATCAGTAGCAGGTATTGTAAGAAATGCTGATGGTACAATAGCACTTGGTAACATCTTTAAGCTTACAGATAAGGCTCCAGCAGGAGTTGGTGCTGATTTCTCAATAGAGAAGTTAACTAAGTCATCAAATCCTACAATCGGTACTCCAGTACCTACAGGAGATAAGGCTAATACAGCACTCTATGTTGTATTAATCGTACTTAGTGTTCTTGCCCTTGGTGGTGTATGCTTCTATGAAGTAAAGAGAAAGAAGAACAATGTTAAATAAGTTTATATCCTAATATACCTAATATATAGTATAAGACAACCGTTTTATGGTTAATCCATAAAACGGTTGTTTTTTGTGGAAATTGTTTTTGTGGAAATTGTTTTTATAGAAACTGTTTTTATGGAGAATTATGTGTTGTTTGAGTGTGATTTTTTATAAAAAATCCGGATAAAATGTTTTACAATAATTAATCAAAAGTCATATAAATGATAAAAGATATTATAAAATGATTGTATCTATCATAATTTACCTAATTATTTTAAGTGGATTTTTTAGAATTGATGTGATAAAATCTAAAAGTATAAAGGCAAAGATGATGAGAGGTGTCAGGTTATGAGTGAAGTTTCTACAATGGAGAGAGTTATTCGTTCAGATGTTTCTAAGGATGAATGTAAAAAGATAGAGAAGGTGCTTAGAAAGAATAATATTTCATATTTTGAGAGATGGAAGTTTCATACAGGCCTGTTAAGATTCCTTAACAATGATAAGAATGCGAAGTGTGACATTCTTGTTCATATGGATTCTTTTGAAAAGGCTAAGAATTTATTGGAACAGAATCATGAGAATATTGGGTAGGATTGTAGAAGTGCGTAGTAATAAACAATCCGTAGGTATCAAAGTCGGTGGTTTTTGACCACGACATCATAATAAGACTATAAAATAGCAAAGTAATAGGATTATAAAACAATATTATAAAATAGCAAAATAATAGGATTATAAAATAAGATCATAAAATAATAAAGATAATAAAGATGTTATATGGTGATACTATATGTACACATGGTACAGGCAAGCTGTGATATGAATGAACATTGGATTCATATTACAGCTTTTGTTAAATAATATCTTTCATCTTGATTATAGAACTATTGATGATAGATAGAATAAGTAAATGTCGAATGGAGTTATTATATGATAAAACATAATTATGTCAGTAAACTAAAGAGTGCAATGAGAGAAAATATTAAAAAGAATATAGCAATGTTAGCATGCATAACAATGTCAGGTACGCTCCTGCTTACAGGATGTGGAAAATCATCAGAGACAGCGGCTGATATTGATAACAAAAACAACAGCAGTGAAGTTGTAACAGAGGAAGTAACAACAAGAGATGTACATCCTTATGATATAACATTGACATTTACAGGAGATATTAATCTTGCTGAGGGTGAGCCGACAACAAAGGAACTGGATAAAAATGATGGAGATATAACAAAGTGTATATCGCCTGAGCTCATAAAATATATGAAGGCTGCAGATATAACGCTTGTAAATAATGAGTTCTGTTATAGTGACAGAGGGCAGCCATTGCCTAATAAAATGTGGACTTTCAGGGCTAAACCAGAAAGAGCGAAGGTGCTTAATTTGCTAGGCGTAGATGTTGCACAGCTTGCCAATAATCATGTGTATGATTATGGTGCCGATGCCATGAATGATACATTTGCAGCACTTGAAGCTGTTGGAATACCTTATGTAGGAGCCGGTAAGAATCTTGATGAGGCTATGAAGCCATATTATGCAACAGTTGATGGTAAAAAGATAGCGATAGTGGCAGCTTCAAGGGCAGAAAAATATAAGATGACACCACAAGCTACAGATTCAACTCCAGGAATACTAAGATGTTATGATACAGAGCTTTTTATACAGACTATTAAAAAAGCAAAAGAAAATGCCGACTATGTAATAGCGGTTGTTCACTGGGGAACAGAGCATACAACAGTTCTTGAAGAGGTTCAGAGGTCAACAGCGAGAGATTATATAGATGCTGGTGCAGACATAATAATAGGTGGTCACAGCCACTGCCTTCAAGGAATAGAGTATTATGAAGATAAGCCAATATTCTATAGTCTTGGAAATTTCTGGTTTGATGAATACAATGTTGACACTATGCTAGTTAATATAAGGATAAGTGGTGATGATGATACAGAAAGAAAAGTAGATGTATCAGTAGTTCCAGCAGTTCAGGATGGAACGCTTTCAGGTTGTGTAACTAGAATATGTACTGAGGATTCAGACAAAGACAGGATATTCAGTCTGCTTAACAAGGTTAGTATTAATGCAAATGTAGATGATAGTGGAGTGGTTACACAGGTGAAATAATCTATGCCCCTGTTTGTCTTTGTTACAAACAGGGGCATAATTTCTTTTTAGTAGGGAGATAAAATGGGCTTGAGTGCAGCACACTCAAGCCCACAGAGTATGGCTATGCCTCATCCAGCGACTGCATATAAGCATGCATGGATTCAGCTACGATTTTACTATGTGCAACAGCTTCAACAACGGTTCTTGCACCATTTACAACATCACCTGATGCGAATATGCCTGGTCGGGATGTATGACCGGTTTCATCAGCTTCTAGAAGTCCACGTTTGTTGGCGTTAAGACCTTTAGTTGTATTAACAAGTCTTGTCATAGGGCCCTGGCTTATAGAGATGATAACACTGTCAGATTCATACAGCTTGTCTGTTCCTTCTACATCAGTGAAAGAACCATCTTCATTCTCTATGATATCACGGAATATAACTCCATTATCTTTAATCTCAACAGGACGTTTATTATATTCAAATTCAACACCTTCAAGCTTGGCATAGCTGTATTCATACTGGCTTGCAGCAACCTCTTTAGTTATAGAGAAGCATGTGAGGTAACGTACGCCTTTTCTTATGGCAGTTCTTGCTACATCCATGGCAGCATTACCGGCACCGATTACAATAACACGTTTACCAAGCTTATAGCTGTCAGGGTTGTTTAAGTAGTTAATGCCAAAATGAACGTTGCCAAAGGTTTCACCTTTGATGTGAAGAGTATTAGGATTCCATACGCCTGTACCTACGAATATTGCTTTATATCCGTCACGGAAGAGATCCTCGATAGTTATGGCACCTCCGATAGTTGTATTCGGACGTACCTTAATACCTTTAAGTTCAAGATGGCGGTATTCTATATCATCAAGCACTGCTTTAGGAAGTCGGAACTCAGGGATTCCGTATCTTAAGACACCACCAATCTTATCTTTTCCCTCAAATATAGTTACCTGATATCCATATCGTGCAAGTATAATAGCGATAGTGATTCCGGCTGGACCTGAGCCGATAATAGCGACACGTTTACCATTGGAAGGCTTAGGACCTTCGGTCATCTTGTTAGCATAAGTTGTGGATATGTAATTCTCTATAGTAGAAAAATGAACTGGAGCTCCTTTACGCCCAAGTACACAGTGCCCCTCGCACTGGTTTTCATGGTTGCAGACAAGACTGCATACAGTCGTAAGAGGGTTGTTTTCAAACAACATTTTACCAGCTTCATCAAGCTTGTTTTCTTTAAGAAGTCTGATAGCCAGAGGAATGTTAGTGTTTATAGGACAGCCCTTCTGACACTGTGGAACCTTGCACTGAAGACAACGATTAGCTTCATCCATTACATGTAATGCCATAAAATACCTGCTTTCTGCGCAGAATGCGCTTTATAATAAAAAGAGCTAAGATGCAACTTAAATGTACATCTTAGCTATATTCTATCATATGGATAAAAATATTAAAACAAAAGATAATATTTTAACGAGTATTAAACAAGTATTTAAACGAGTATTAAACAAGTACTTAAACAAGTATTTAAACGAATATTTTAATAAATGTTTTAATGAATATTTATGATGATATTTATCTTAATTCCCTTATAAACATATATAATTCAGAAGCATAAGCAGTAGCTTCATAATCTCTTGAAATGGTTGTGCCATCTTCATACTCAACAGTAAGGGTTAACTGTGTTTTAAGAGAGGACTGGTTATAAAGACAGAAGCTTATATAAAGGTGTTCAAAGTCATTATAATCAGCGGAATATCCGTTTGCATGGTCTATATAAAGAAACTTTTCTTTTGAGTTAAATAAGCTGAATGTATGATATCCAAAATCAGCAGATGGTCTGAAAAGAGAATGCTGCATGCCATATTCCTCAGATATTTTATAGTTATTTTCGATAATCTCATCAGGAACAGGTTCGCGTGTAAGTAAATGTGTGTTTTCATCAGATGAGGATAAAGTTATCCGTCTGATTTGTGATGTGCTGTCGGTCAGCTGCAGGTTGAGATCAAAGTATAACACCATGGTCTGGTTATGTCCCTGTGGTCCCCATGCCTGTATGTTGCTGGCATGGTCAGCAGAATTCCTGCTGTATGCAAGTGACAAGCCCCCTTTTCCAAGTTCTTCATTGTTCTCACCAGCATATACTTTAAGAGTTGATGATGATGGACTGCTATGACTGCTATTTAGTGATGGTAATAATATATTATAAGATATAATGCATAATGTAACAGCAGCGGCAATAGCAACAGCGGTTATTATATAGCTTAAGCCTTTGTGCGAAGACTTTTTTCCCATACGTTTTAAACCAGCTTTGCCAGTGCCATAAGGCGTGCGGTTATCCATAGTATGTGAGTTATCAATAGTATGTGGATTGTCTATAGTATGTGAGTTATCATCATCTGTCATTGCAGCCATAAGAGTCCGGTTTATAAGCTCGTCGCTTACATTTATTTTGCTGCAGTCTTTATCGAAGGCATCTTTAAAATTCATAATCGTTCACCTCTTTTCTTAAGATTTCCCTTGCTCTTTTTAGACGTGTTCTTACATTTACAGTAGATATACCAAGAATATCTGATATTTCTTCAGTTGAGTACTGCTCATGATAGAAAAGATATATTACATCGCGGTACTTTTGTGGAAGGGCAGCAACAGTTTCCCATACATACATCGAATCTATATCAAAATCCTTATAAGAGCTGCTGTTTAGTGGTTCGTAAGAATTGTTTGTATACCCCGAAGAATTATTTACTGCGTTATCTGAGCTTACAATAGAAGAATTATCACCGTATTCACAATTATCATTGACACTTTTAATAACCTTTGAATTCCATGAACTTTTAATAGTATTGATACATTCATTCACAGTTACTTTAAGCAGCCAGGCCTTTATGTGTATATCTGATTCAAATGTCTTATCATATGTGTATAATTTGATGAATACATTTTGAAATATATCTTCTGCCTCACTGACGTTTTTGGTTTTAAGAAGCGCCATTCTGTAGACGTCATTACTGTACATCTTAAGAATACGTTCATATTCTTTTGTGTTGTTTTTATATCCCATGCTGTTTCCCCCTGCTGTTATCTGGATATTGCTAATATTAACACAAGCATATGTATTATTGTAATATGCTGTGTATAGATAATACAATTACATGAAGAAAAATGTGACAAAAAAATATAGGTATATAAAAATAAATAGGCACATAAAAAATATAGGCATATAAAAATAAATAGTTTGTTAATAAAATATTAATATTTATACAATTTGTTGTATAACATTGTATTTTACTTGTATTTTGTATTCACTTCCCAAGGCTTTAACATATAAAATATATTAAAATGTTATACTTGTATATAAATTTTATATTGGTATAATTGCATAAATACAAAATTAGTATTATTAAAACTGTGAAAATGACCAATAGTCATTTACTTGCACATTAAATGTCTATAAGAATTCTAACAGGAAATAAAATAGAAAAAAACAAAGAAAAGCCAGTGTTTATCCATAATAAATGGAAATGTACCATGACTTTTTAATCGGAGGATTATATAAAATTAGCTGAATAAAATTAAGCAATAATTAAAATTGTACTAAATGAGATACAAGAAATTGTATATATTTTAAAATGTTTATAAAAATCATTGTTAAAAAATAAATTATTTGGCTTTACATTTACAAAAAATGGGTATACAATCCGCAGTATGAAAACGAAAGGATAAGGAGATGGTTTTTTGAATGATTTAGCACAGAAGCTTATTGAAGAACTTCAATGTGAGACCGTCTTTACGATTCCTGTTTTGGGTGGAATACCAGTTTCAGAGGCAGTTGTGGTCACATGGATCATTATGGCTGTGCTGGTTATAGTTGCATTTATACTTACCCGAAACCTTAAAGTGGATCATATAAGTAAGAGGCAGGCTGTTGCAGAAAGTATAGTAACAGGTCTTATGAATATGGTTCAGGGAATGGTTGGCGAAAAAGGCAGGAAATATGTGCCTTATCTCACAACAGTTATGTTGTATATTGGCGTTTCCAATATCATCGGACTGTTTGGCTTTAAGTCCCCAACTAAGGACTTAAGAGTCACGGTAGCACTGGCACTTATGAGTATTATACTTATTGAAGCAGCTGGTATCTATCACAAAGGTGTTAAACGCTGGTTACACGGCTTTGTTGAACCGGTTGCAATAGTAACACCTATAAACATTCTTGAAGTAGTAACAAAGCCACTTTCGCTTTGTATGCGACTTTTTGGTAATGTATTAGGAGCTTTCGTTATTATGGAGCTTCTTAAGATGATACTTCCGGTAGGTCTTCCGGTTGTATTCAGTCTGTATTTTGATATATTTGATGGTCTGTTACAGGCATATGTTTTTGTATTCCTTACATCATTATATATTGATGAGATTACAGAGTAGTGCATATAGCGTATATATGTATGGCACAGTTATATGCAGGATAAAGTCTGATAAGGCTTGTGCAGCCAGCAGAAGATATTATTAGAAAAGAATCTGGAAACTTAAGAAAGAAAAAGGAGATTAGATTATGAGTGGAACAATCATAGCTATTGGCGCAGGTATCGCCGTATTAGGTTCATTTGGTGCAGGTATTGGTATTGGTATAGCAACTGGCAGGGCTTCAGAAGCTGTTGCAAGACAGCCAGAGGCAGAAGGCAAGATTACAAAGACACTTATTCTTGGTAGTGCGTTGGCAGAGGCTACTGCTATTTATGGTTTCGTTATCGCCCTTATGATTATCGTTATGCTTGGCTAATCCGCATGGATTAAGCATAAAGGCATGATGGTATCGTGTGTTTATATCCGGTATTATCCGGGTACATAATAAAAATGTATCTGCATTATGATGTATGAATGTACATAAAATAGTTGTACATAAGATATATCAGGTAGAATATAAGCATACAGATAACAAAGAATAGACTACGAAGAAAGGCAGGAAAATAAGATGCTCCAGTTAGATGTTTGGAATGTTTTATTTACAATTATTAACCTTTTAATTCTCTTCGTGCTTATGAGAATATTCTTATACAAGCCAGTTCAGAAGATTATTGCTAAAAGGCAGGAGGAAGCTGACAGACAGTTTGGTGAGGCCGCTGCTAAGCAGAGTGAGGCTGAGGATCTTAAGACAAAGTATCAGGCTGTGTTAAGCGATGCAGAGAATGAGAAGAAAAAGGTTGTTTCTGAAGCAAGAAAGACTGCTGATGAAGAATATCAGCGTATAGTTGCAGATGCCCACAAGACAGCATCACAGATTAAGGATGATGCTGAGGCAGAAGCTATAAGCCAGAAGGAACAGATATTAAAGAAGGCAGAAAAAGAAATTGCAGATATGGTTGTTGATGCTGCTGCTAAGGTTGTAGCAAGCAACAGTAAAGATACAAATGCTGCACTTTATGACACATTTTTGAATAAAGCAGGTGATAAATAGTGATACAGACAGCGATTGATTATGCATCAGAATTACATAAAACAGGTATGTCGCACGAAGAGTTATCCACTATTAAGGATATATTCGATGTTGTACCACAGGTTAAGGAAGAACTTAGTGACCCAACAGTATCACTTGAGAAAAAACATCTTGTGATTCAGAAGGTATTCTCTAAGAATGTGAGAAATTTCTTACAGCTTTTATGTGATAACGATGATATAAATTTATTTGATGAAGTATGTAAGGCTTTAAAGGAGCTTGAGATGACTCCTGAACAGAAGGAAAGTACAGCAGTACTTACTTATGTTGAGGCACCATCTGATGAACAGCTTGCAGGAATCAAGGGCTTTATAGCAAAGGAATTCCACAATCCTGATATTAAGTTAGAGATGGTACAGGATTCATCTATAAAGAGTGGTTTCGTGCTAAAGGTCGGCTCTAAGGAGTATGATTGGAGTGAGAAAGCACGTATTGACCAGTTAAAGAGCAGCATAGCAAAGGCTGTAAGTGCTGGTAAGACTACAGCAAGTGAGGAAGGTATACTTTCAATACTTGAGGCTAATATCAAGGATTTCGAGCTTGCAGTTAAGGATAAGGAAATAGGTGTTGTTAACTGGGTTGGTGATGGTATCGCCAATGTTGACGGCATTGACCACGCATTTTACGGTGAAATCGTTGTATTCGACAGCGGTGTAAAAGGTATGGTTCAGGATGTAAGACGTGATGAGGTCGGTGTTATCCTTTTTGGTAGTGATGTGACAGTTAAGGAAGGCAGCAAGGTCGCACGTACAGGCAAGATGGCTGGTGTTCCAGTTGGTGAAGGCTTCCTTGGAAGAATAGTTGATGCACTTGGATCACCTATAGATGATAAGGGTGATATCCAGGCAGATGGTTACAGACCAGTAGAGTGTGAAGCACCTGGCATAACTGAACGTAAGTCAGTATCAGTTCCTATGGAAACAGGTCTTCTTTCTATAGATTCCATGTTCCCTATAGGACGTGGACAAAGAGAGCTTATCATAGGTGACAGGCAGACTGGTAAGACAGCTATCGCAACAGATACTATCATAAACCAGAAGGGTAAGGATGTTATCTGTATATATGTAGCTATAGGACAGAAAGCATCTACTATTGCTAAGCTTGTTAATACATTAAAAACAGCAGGTGCCATGGATTATACAACTATTGTATCAGCAACAGCAGCAGATCCAGCACCACTTCAGTATATAGCACCTTATGCAGGTACAGCCATGGCAGAGTATTTCATGCATAACGGAAAGGATGTTCTTATTATATATGATGACCTTTCTAAGCATGCGGTTGCTTACAGAGCTATATCACTTCTGCTTGAGCGTTCACCAGGACGTGAGGCTTATCCAGGTGATGTATTCTATCTGCATTCAAGACTTCTTGAAAGATCAAGCCGTCTTTCACCAGAAGCAGGTGGAGGTTCTATAACAGCACTTCCTATTATTGAAACACAGGCAGGTGACCTTTCAGCATATATTCCAACCAATGTAATATCTATTACAGATGGTCAGATATTCCTTGAAAGTGAGCTGTTCTTCTCTGGTCAGAGACCAGCCGTTAACGTAGGTCTTTCTGTATCCCGTGTTGGTGGTGCAGCACAGACTAAGGCTATGAAGAAGGCAGCAGGAAGTATCCGTATCGATCTTGCGCAGTATCGTGAGATGGAAGTGTTTACACAGTTCTCATCAGATCTTGATGAGGGTACTATGAAGCAGTTACAGCATGGACGTGCACTTATGGAGCTTCTTAAACAGCCTATGAGTCATCCATTTAGTATGGCAGAGCAGGTTATTATACTTGTATCAGCTAATGCACATGTATTCAGTGATATTGAGCTTTCTAAGATCAAGGGCTTCAGGGCAGATATGCTTGAGTTCTTCCATAGCCAGCATTCAGAGATAGTTAATACTATTGAATCAACTAAGGATCTTACAGATGAGACGAAGGAAGCTATTATAGCAGCAGCTAATGAGTTCAAGAGTGAAAGATAAGGGGGATTGCTATGGCGAATACTAAAGAAATTCAGGCAAGAATAAGTAGTATTCATGATACGATGAAGATCACCAAAGCCATGTATATGATGTCCTCAGTTAAGCTTAGAAAGGCTAAGCAGAAGCTTGAGAATACCGAACCTTATTTTTATGGATTACAGGATCAGATAAGAAGTATATTATTTCATTTTCCTACTATGCAGCATCTTTTCTTTGATAACAGAAATGTAGATAAGCATGAGAGTGTCAAGAAAAAAGCATTTATTGTCATAAGTGGTGATAAGGGTATGGCAGGAGCTTATAACCATAATGTTTTAAAGGAAGCAAAGAGATTGTGTGACGATGCAAAACAGTATAAGATATTTGCCATCGGAGAAACAGGAAGGGCTTACTTTAACTCACTTGGTTATAATGTGGAGGATTCTTTCAGATTCTCTGCAAATAACCCATCAGTCCATAGAGCCAGAGTTATAACGGAGGATATAGTAGAACGTTATAAGAAGGAAGAGATGGATGAGGTGTATATCGTGTATACTAAGATGGAGCATGGCATGAAGGAAGAGGTTCAGGTTGAGCAGCTTCTTCCTCTTAAGACTAACGAATTCATCAAGGAAGAGTTAGCAGCTAATGCCAGACAGGGAAAGAGTAACGGTACACTTGAGGATTTTGAAGGTAATGATGATTATTTCGTTATCTATCCATCTCCAAAGGTTGTTCTTAATGATCTTGCATATAATTATGTTACAGGTTTCGTGTATGGAGCTCTTGTTGAAGGCTTTGCAACAGAGGAGAATGCCCGTATGGTTGCCATGCAGGCAGCTACAGATAATGCAGAAGCTATGCTTAAAGAGCTGTCTATAGAGTATAACCGTGTAAGACAGGCAGCCATAACACAGGAGATAACTGAGGTTATTGGTGGTGCAAAGGCTCTTAAGAAGAAAAAGATGAAGAAAAAAGCCCAGGCAGGATAAAAAAGGGCTTCAGACTAGGCAGAAAGAGGTGTAATTCACGTGGAAGAGATGAAAGGAAAGATAGTACAGGTTTCAGGACCTGTAGTAGACGTTGAATTTGAAGGTAATTATCTTCCAGCTATCAAGGATGCACTTTATGTAATACAGGACGGTAAAAAGAAGGTTATGGAGGTTTCACAGCATATAGGTAATAATGTTGTTCGATGCATTATGCTTGCAGCAAGTGAAGGCCTTTGTAAGGATATGGAAGTCACAGCAACAGGAAGTGGTATATCAGTTCCTGTTGGTGAAAAGACTCTTGGACGACTTTTTAACGTTCTTGGTGATACCCTTGATGATGGAACTAAACTGGATGGTGGGGAGCACTGGAGTATTCACAGAGATCCTCCATCATTCGCAGAACAGAGTCCTGTAGTAGAGATGTTACAGACTGGTATCAAGGTAATCGACTTACTTGCACCATATGCAAAGGGTGGTAAGATAGGTCTGTTCGGTGGTGCTGGTGTTGGTAAGACAGTCCTTATTCAGGAACTTATAAGAAATATAGCTGCTGAAAGCGGTGGTTATTCTATATTTACAGGTGTAGGAGAGCGTAGCCGTGAAGGTAACGACTTATGGACTGAAATGAAGGAATCAGGAGTACTTGATAAGACAGCCCTGGTATTTGGTCAGATGAATGAACCACCTGGAGCAAGAATGAGAGTTGCAGAGACAGGACTTACTATGGCTGAGTATTTCAGAGATGTTAAGAAACAGGATGTGCTTTTATTCATTGATAACATATTCCGTTTTGTACAGGCAGGTTCAGAGGTTTCAGCACTTCTTGGACGTATGCCATCAGCCGTTGGTTATCAGCCAACTCTTGCAACTGATTTAGGTGAACTTCAGGAGAGAATCGCTTCAACAACAAAGGGTTCTATCACATCAGTACAGGCTGTATATGTACCTGCTGATGACCTTACTGACCCAGCTCCTGCAACAACATTCTCACATCTGGATGCAACAACGGTTCTTTCAAGAAAGATTGTTGAACAGGGTATATATCCTGCTGTTGACCCACTTGAGTCAACATCAAGAATCCTTGAACCTGATGTAGTAGGTGAGGAACATTATACTGTTGCAAGACGTGTTCAGGAGGTGCTTCAGAAGTACAAGGAGCTTCAGGATATTATTGCAATTCTTGGTATGGAAGAGCTTTCAGAGGATGATAAGCTTACTGTATACAGAGCAAGAAAGATTCAGAGATTCTTATCACAGCCATTCCATGTAGCTGAGAACTTTACAGGTACTCATGGTAAGTATGTTCCTGTTGAGGATACTGTTAAGGGCTTCAAAGCTATACTTGATGGTCAGATGGATGAATATCCGGAAGCAGCTTTCTTTAATGTAGGTACTATTGAGGATGTTAAGGCTAAGGCAGAAACATTGAAATAAATCCCGCATTTTTTACTTCGTAAAAACAAGGAGGTAAAACCTTTGGCTCCTGCAAGGGCAGTCGCATTTTTTACTTCGTAAAAAACAAGGAGGTATGGGTTGAATACATTTTCATTGAAATTAATAGCCTGTGATAAGGTATTCTATGATGGACCATGTGAGATTCTTATATTTGATGGTTTTGACGGTGAGATGGCTATTATGGCTAACCATGAGCCTATGACATGTAGTGTTGAGACTGGAGAATTAAGATTCAGGGTTCCAGGAGAAACAACATGGCAGGAAGCTATAGTTTCGACAGGACTTCTTAAAGTTGAACACAATAAAGTTGACATAATAGTGTATTCAGCTGAAAGACCTGAAGAAATAGATAAGTTCAGAGCTGAGGCAGCGCTTGAAAGAGCGAAGGAACAGCTTGCACAGAAACAGAGTATTATGGAATACCACGTATCAACGGCATCACTGGCAAGAGCTATGGCCAGACTTCGTGGTGTAAAGAATCATGATGTGTAAAGATATGAATTAATAATAAAGTTAGAAACTCTTCGATATTTTATAAGAATGTCGGAGAGTTTTTTGCGTTAATTTTGCGTTAAATTTACATTATTTATTTGTGTTATTTCTGCGCTATCGTTATAAGAAAATGACTAATATATTAGCTAAAATTGACAAAAAACTGTTAAATGGCTAAAATATTAGCTATGAATAATATTTTAGATTTAATAAAAACACCTAAGGATGTCAATAATGATATTGTTAAAAGAATGAGGGCAAGAAGAAAGGAGCAGAAGTTAACACAGGCTGAGCTTAGCAGGCGTGCAGATGTGAGCCTTGGTTCATTAAAACGATTTGAACAGACAGGTAACATAGCGCTTGATTCGCTTATTAAGATTGCTTTCGTACTTGGATGTCAGGATGATTTCGAAGGATTGTTTGCCAAGAAGGGGTATTCGTCTATTCAGGAGGTTATAGATGGTCAGCGTAAATAAACTGGATGTTGTGATTGATGGAAACAAGGTTGGAACTCTTGCAGTTGCAGATAAATATCTGTGTGCATTTGAATATACAGATGAATGGCTTATGAATGGATATTCGATAAGCCCCTTTTCACTACCGCTGGAAAAGAAGGTGTTCGTGCCAAAGTCATATGAGCCTTTTGAGGGACTGTATGGAGTGTTTGCAGATAGTCTGCCTGATGGGTGGGGCAGATTGCTTGTTGACCGACTGCTCGTAAAAAACAAGATAAATCCATATGAAGTTAATTCAATAAACCGACTTGCTATAGTTGGAGCAGGTGGTATGGGAGCATTGGAATATTATCCAGAAAATCAATTCCTAAAAACAGATGAAAAGATGACTCTTGATGAGATAGCTGTAGAGTGCGAAAGAATATTTGAAACTAATAATTCTGATAATCTTGATGAGATATTCAAAATGGGAGGTTCATCGGGTGGAGCACGTCCTAAAGTGTATTATGAGATAGATGGAGAGGAATGGATAGTGAAGTTTCCATCATCTTATGATGTTAAAGATATTGGAAAACAGGAATATGAGTATTCACAATGTGCACGAAAATGTGGAATAGATATGCCTGAAACAAGGTTATTGAGTTCTAATTTTGGCTCAGGGTATTTTGCAGTAAGACGCTTTGACAGACAGAATGGCAGAAAAGTTCATATGATATCTGTGAGTGGCCTGCTGGAAACTTCTCACAGAATACCGAATCTTGATTATAACCAGTTAATGAAACTTACATTCATTCTTACAAAGAGTTACGAGGAAGTTGAGAAAATGTACAGACTTATGTGCTTTAATGTATATGCACATAATAGAGATGACCATTCTAAGAATTTTTCATATATATATAATATAGACGAGAAAGCATGGAAGTTATCTCCAGCATATGATCTGACATATAGTAATTCCATTGGTGGAGAACATGCTACAATGATTGATGGTAATGGTCGCAATCCAGGAATAGATGATATACTCCGGGTGGCGCAGAATATACAGATGGATGAAAAAAAAGCAAAGAGTATAGCAGAAAATATAAAAGAAATAGTAGAAAATGAGTTACAGGAGTATATACTTTAATACAGCCTGCGTAAGTCAGAATTAAATATCTGTCTTATGCAGGTAATTTTTGTCCTTTTTTTGCATAATATGTCCTTTTTTTGCATGGACTATTGTATGTGAGAGAATAAAATGATAAATTCACTTAGGAAGATAAATTGCATAATGATTGATGAAAAGATTGCTGAATTAATAGATAATATTGTTATTATGCATATCAAGGATTCAATTAAAGGAGGTTATCAACAGTTAAATATAAATAATAAAACAAAGGAACACTTAAACTTTTAAAGAAGCATATTACATCAGCCTAAAAGACCTAAGTAAGGGGTTATACTTATATAAAGCATTAAGAGGGATTAATATAGAAGTATAGTTACGAAAGAGATTAACGAAAGAGATTATAAGATTAAGTAATAAGCACAGGAAAAATAAATTTATGCCCCTTTAGTTTCTTTGCATATAACTGGTATATATAGTATGATGTAAGTGTCAAAAGTATAAATTGCATTTGTCTAGCAAAAATAAGCAATTTATACTTATTGACATAGTAGTATCATAATAGATATATGCAATCATAGCTGTGTAGATGAGTTGTGTATGTGACAGTATCAGTTCGGCAAAGGAATAAGGGACATATTTATGCTTAAGATAGCGGTATGTGATGATGAAGAAATATTCGCAGATAGAATTAAGAAGCTGCTGGAAAAACAGCTTATCAATAAGGGAATTGAACATAAAGTAGATGTATATAGCTCGGGAATAGAATTAGCGAAGCTGGGGGATGCTATATCAGAATATCGCATTGTGTTTCTTGATATAGATATGGAAGGAATGAACGGAATCCAGACAGCAGAGGTAATAAGAACATATTCCGATGATATATACATTGCTTTTGTGACAGCATATATTAATTATGCACCAGAGGGATATCGTTGCAATGCAATAAGATATATCCTTAAAAACAGCGATCAGCTGGCTGCATCTATATATGAATGTATGGATGCAATACTTGATAAGATAAGCAGCAGCCATAAAACGAAGACTATAGATTTCTGTGGCGGAAGCTGTGAGGTATTGGTCAACCAGATAATGTATATTGAAAGTAATAAGCATAAGCTTCTGTTTCATATAATTGGAAAAGATCCTGAGGATTACAGTATATATAGTACATTAAACGATGTTGAAAAAGAGTACATAGAAGCAGATTTTTTGCGTGTGCATCAGAGCTATATGGTTAATATGAAGTATATTAGTAAGCTCGTAAGATATTATGTTATATTAGAGAATGGTGAACGTATAAGTATACCAAAGGGGAGGTATAGAGAGGTTGCTGACAGCTATATAGCATACAGGGGAAGATTATAATGGGGAATAGTATTAACAGCGTGATAATAATAACTATCGAAATGATAACCTGCAGAATGTTATATGAGTCTTTTGTTGTCCGTAAGAAAAATATAACAGATAAAGTATATAATATGAGCATGGTTCTTCTCATAGGTGTAATGTTTATCATTTCCAGGATTCTTAAGACATATATACCAGTAAAGCTGTTGGCAGGGATGATAGCGATAGTTATATATATGTATATTATGGAACAGATAAGTATCATCAAGTCAGCAGCAATAGCCCTGATATATTATTCGGTGGCAATTGTGCTTGATTATCTTGTTATGCTGGTTATGATAAGCATATTTGGAAGCTTGGAAAATGTCGGGAATATATCAGAAACTGCTGGTAACTCACTTATTATACTGAGCAGGGCAGTATTTTTATTAATAACGATATTCTTAAGGCAATATAGCCTTAGGAAGAATGTTAACAGAGTAGATGTAAGCAATAGCGATTGCAGAAAGCTTCTGTTTTTCCCAGTGTTTACAGTTTTTATCGTTATAGCGCTTAGTGGAACGATGATGACGATGGATGCTACACAACTTGCTGTCATATATTATGTAATAGCAGTAGGCGTTGTTATTATGGATATCGTTATGTTTCATCTTGTAAAGGATATAATAATGAATTCATATAAGCTTCGTGAAAATGAGGTGTTAAAACAACAGGCAGCAGGACAGATAGAGTTATACAGAACTGTATCAGAGAATTTCGACAGGCAAAGAAGAAAAACACATGAGTATAAGAATCAGATGCTGTGTATAGAGACACTTGCTGAAAATGGGGAGTATGATAAGCTAAAAAGCTATGTTAAGAGCATAACAGGAAACCTTAACAGGGAACTTGATATGATAGATACTAATAACAAGATAGTTAATGCAGTACTTAATGCAAAGTATCATGAAGCTGTTGATAACAATATACTTATGGTATTCAAGATTAACGATCTTTCGGGAATAAATATATCAGATGAGGATATAGTCCAGGTGTTATCTAATCTTCTTGATAATGCAATAGAAGCAGCCAGGCAGTGTGATATTAATCACAGGCTGATAAAGCTTAAGTTCACATGCGAGGATGCACATACGATATTATCAGTGTCAAACACTTATAAATATGAACCACAGATTACAGATGATGGATATATGATAACAAGAAAGGAAGAAAAGCAGGAACATGGCTTTGGACTTCGCAATGTTATGGCAGTACTTGATAAGTATAATGCAAGGTATGTCATAAGATGTGAGAGGGGAGAGTTTTTCTTTGCTATGATGTTATAACAAAATAGTCTTTTTTTGCATTTTATGGTCTTTTTTTGCATGCGATATTGTTATAGAATTATGTTAGTGATACATTGTATCTTAACATATGTTATGACATTTTAAGACGCGTTAGAACAGCATAAGTTTTTGTATAATAGTGGCAAAGGATATGATTATCAGAAATTATATATAATATGAGGTAAGTAAGGTTGAAGATAGCCATATGTGATGATGAAAAAGTTGCTGCTGAATATATTGGTGAGGTGTTGGAGACATATTTTAAAGATAAATCAATGGAATATAGCATTGAATTATATAATTCAGGTGAAACCTTGATGGCACTTCAGGATAAGATAATGACTTATGATGTTGTGTTTTTAGATGTTGATATGCCAGATGCAGATGGTTTTGAAGTTGCTGGATGGATAAGAATGTTTTCAGACAGAGTGATTATAGCGTTTATAACAGCTATGATTAGTTATTCCCTAAAAGGCTATAATTATAATGCAATAAGGTATATACCGAAAAATACTAATCAGTTGGAACAATCAATATATGAATGTATGGATGCGGTATTATACAGGATGAATTGTTTTGGCACCGATAAAAAAGTATTCACATGCAATCAGCAGGAAAAAGAGATTACACTTAATAAAGTTATGTACATAGAAAGCAGTGCACATAAAGTACAATTCCACATAGAAGGAAGGGAGATGGATAGATACATTACTAATGATAAGCTGAATAATATAGAAAAAGAATTAAGTGAATATAATTATTTTATAAGGGTACATCAGAGTTATATAGTTAATATGATGTATGTCAGAAAAATCAGTAGTTATCATATTTTGTTGAAGAATGGTGTTGACATAGGAGTGCCTAAAAAAAGATATAGGGAAGTAAAGAAAGCAATATTGGAATTCAAAGCCAAGTTATAGGTTAATGGAGGTAAAAGAAATGAAAAGTTTAAAGGTAAATGTGCTTAAAACTGTGAATAAGTTGACTAAGGAAATGGTTCAGAGAAGAAATGAAGAATGGCCACCAGGTTGTATTTCTATTTTACATCAGCCTAAAAGACCAGGTGTAAAAGATAAGCAGTAGTACTGTGGGAGTAGTTAAATGTTTGAATATATTACAGACATAACAATTTTGATTATTGAAATTGTTTGTAGTTTTATTTTTTTCGATATATTGGCAGTTAAAAAAGAAAAAAATAAGAAAAAGGTAATATTATCAGTTTTAGTATTAATATTATTATTAAGGCTATGAGATCGGAAGAGCGTCGTGTAGGGAAAGAGTGTAGATCTCGGTGGTCG
>OJSE01000223.1_pt1 | contig 85986 bp, 76 predicted proteins | sample 1599351 | NCBI WGS metagenome assembly OJSE01 (sample SAMN04168656, study PRJEB22393) | human gut metagenome | biome: human gut microbiome; feature: stool | host: Homo sapiens | collected 2014-03-17 | reverse complement strand
CTTTTCTGGACGGACCAAGATCGCTGGATGCCATGCCGCCTTTTCCTTTTTCTCCATTCCGATTTTCCCAGTTAATAGAACGGGACTGTCCGCTTTTCAGCTGGAAAATGTTTTGTAAACCACAATCAAACATCATATATTCCTCCTTTTGTTTTCTTTTGTTTTCTTTTGTTTTCTTTTGTTTTTTCTCTCTTGGAAGCTTTTGATTTCTGCTTTTTTGTGTGTCTGCCTTTCCTACCCTGCCGTCATTTTTCCGGAATTTTGTTTCTTTCATCCTTTTGCCGGAAAGACTGCTTTAAAACAGATGCCATCTCGTGTCCGCTCTGCGGTGATTTTTCCCTTATGTGCCTTTACAATTGCAGCTGCCACGAAAAGGCCGATTCCATAGCCGCCGCTTTCCCTGGCCCGCGACGCATCCGCACGGTAGAAGCGGTCAAAGAGGCGGTTGAGATCACCTTCCGGCATGGTATCGCAGGTATTCTGCACCGAAAATTCTGCTTTTTTGCCGTTTTTTCGCCAGAAAATGTGGATTTTTCCACCCTCCGGAGTGTATTTAACGGCGTTATCCACAAGAAGAGAAACGAGCTGGTGGATTCTTGCGGCATCCCCTTCCATATGGAGTTCTTCTGCAATATCGCTCTGCAGCGCGATCCTGCCCGGATGTTTTTTGAATTTACAGGAAAATTCAAAAAACATCCGACCGGCACTTTTGCATGGGTGCTCGCAGCCGGATGTTCGGTTTGCATTCATTTTCTTTTTTTCTCTGCCCGTCTCCGCAGCAGCTCTTTTGCGCCTGCGTACAACAGAAAATATACCGTCAGAATCATAACAACTACAATCCTGTTATCTTTCAGGCTGAAAAAAGAGGTCACATTGACTGCCGCCAGAAACAGCAGCAGTGACACACTGAGATCAATTTTTTCTTTTCTGTCGGCCAGCACCATTCCCGCGGCCGCCAGAACCAGAAGAACGGCAATTCTTGCAATCAGATTTGCCATTTTGACGCCTCCTTACTGTTTCCGGAAGGTAATTTCCCCGGTTTTATCATCCATACCATCGACGATGGCAAGAGATTCCAGATGAATGCCGCGGTCACGCAGCAGCTGTCCGCCTATCTGGAAACCTTTTTCGATGACAACGCCTGCTCCTACGAGCTCTGCACCGGAATCCTGTACCAGGGTTGCCAGTCCTTCCAGCGCTTTTCCGTTTGCCAGGAAATCATCGATCAGGAGAACTTTGTCTCCTTTTCCCAGAAATTCTTTGGAAACAATGATATCATAAACTCTTCCATGGGTGAAAGATTCTACTTTTGTGGTATAAACATCGCCGGCGATATTTTTGGTCTGTGTTTTCTTTGCAAACACAACCGGAACATTAAAAATTTCAGCCACAACACAGGCAATTCCGATTCCAGATGCCTCGATGGTCAGGATTTTCGTGATCTCCTCTCCCGCAAAACGACGCTGAAACTCTTTTCCGATTTCCCGGAACAGATTGACGTCCATCTGATGATTTAAAAAGCTGTCCACCTTCAGGACATTTCCCTCGCGTACTTTTCCGTCTTTGCGGATTCTGTCTTCCAATAACTGCATTTTTTTGAAGCCTCCCGAATTTTTATTATACCCATTGTACTTACTTCTCACTGGAAATGCAAGTCCAAATCCATCAAATTTCGCACTGTCTCAAATTTTATTCATGGCAGCCGCCGGTGTCTCTGCAGCAGAGATCCTCTTTCCGGTCCAGATCCTTTAATTCCCACGCGGCTTCGACCAGGAACGGAATTACCGATTCCCAGTGCCGTTTCAGCACCTTTTTCCCGCCGCGGTCGCCGGAAAGTTCTTTTAGTTCTGAAAAATAAGGTTTTGAAAACCACGCCGGATTGCCGCTCTCGCCGCCGCAGAAAACGCAGCCAAGTGGAGCCTTCTGCATCTCCATGGATTCCAGAAAGCGCTCCGCCGTCTCTTCCTTCATGCACGGCTGATCCGCCACAAAACACGCACAGGCATCGGCATTTTGCTTCTCCGCCGCCTCGATTCCCGCGCGGATTGTATAGGAAATTCCTTTTTCGCTGTCCGGCGAAAACACCGTCTGCAGACGCCCGGCTTTTACCAGCGGCGCAAGCTCCTCCAGAATCCTTTCATACTGCGTCACAACCAGCAGTTCCCAGTTCTCATGCCTTCCGGCAATTTGGGCCAGCCGGTCCAGCAGATGGCGGTACACCGCCTTTCCATCCAGCGGATAGAGCAACTTATTTTCCCCGAACCGTCTGCTGTTCCCGGCTGCCAGATAAAGTATCGTTACTCGCATTCTTTTTCCGCAATTCCCATTGCAATCTGCTCGCTCGTGATCGGCAGTTCGCGGAACCACAGACCCGTCGCATTGTAGATTGCATGTGCCAGCGCCGGAGCCGGTGTGTTGATGACGATCTCGCCGATCGATTTTGCACCGAACGGACCGGTCGGCTCGTAGCTGCTCCGAAACTCGACGCGCAGCTTGCCCATATCGAGGCGGGTCGGCACTTTATACTGCATAAACGAATTATTGATCATCTGACCCTTGTCCGTGTACTGGATATTTTCAAACAGCGTCATGCCGATGCCCTGCACCAGACCGCCCTCGACCTGTACGCGCGCAAGGTTCGGGTTGATGACGGTTCCGCAGTCGACAACGGCGGCATAATCGAGAATCCTGACCTCGCCGGTCTCTTTATCCAGCTCGATCTCGACCGCACCAGCCATATAAGGCGGCGGCGATACCGGAGAGCAGTTGCTTTCCGTCGCTTCCAGCGCGATGCCGTTATTGCACATGGCCGCTGTTGCGATTTCTTCCATCGTCATGCTGCTTCCGCTCTTTTCATGCACGACGCCGGTACCGGTAAATTCTGTCTCATCTTCCGGCACGTTCATCCGCTCTGCCGCCAGGGCACAGATTCGTTTCCGAAGCGTCATGCAGGCTTTTTCCACCGCTTTTCCGGTAATATACGTCGTACTCGATGCATAGGAACCGGAGTCATACGGGGACGTATCGGTATCTGCGCCGACAACGGTAATGTCATCCACATCACACTCCAGACACTCTGCCGCCATCTGGGACAGAATCGTATCGCAGCCGGTTCCCATATCGGCCGCTGCGATCAGCATCGTATAGCCGCCGTCGTCGTTGACTTTGATCGTTGCCGATCCGACATCGAGATTGGAAATACAGGAGCCCTGCATCGCCATCGCAATGCCGACGCTGCGCACCTTTCCATTTCCCATATCACGGCACGGATATTTCTCATCCCAGCCGATCATCTCTTTCGCACGCTCCACGCACTGGTCAAGCGCACAGCTGTTTGCCGTTTCGCCATAGTAAGCCGGCATGAACTGTCCCTCACGGACCATGTTCTGCTCCCGGATCCGGATCGGATCGATGCCAAGACGCGCTGCCATCTCACTGACAGCAGATTCTACGGCAAAGATACCCTGCGTCGCACCGTATCCGCGGTAAGCACCGGCTGACATTACGTTGGAATACACAACATCATACGCAAACCGGTAAGCCTCAAGAGATCCATACATCGGAATCGATTTGTGGCCGGAAAGGCCGACCGTTGTCGGTCCATGCTCGCCGTATGCACCCGTGTTGGAAAGTGTATACAGATCGATCGCACGGATTCTTCCGTCCTTCATCGCACCGAGGCGGATCGTTACTTCCATCTCATGGCGCGGTGTGGATGCTGTCTGGGACTCTTCTCTCGTAAAGATCATTTTCGACGGTTTTCCGGTTTTCCAGGTTACAAACGCCGGGAAAATTTCGGCAACCACCGTCTGCTTCGCTCCGAATCCGCCGCCGATTCTCGGCTTGGAAACACGGATCTTCGATTTCGGAATGCCGAGTGCATTGGACAGAATGCGGCGCGCATGGTAAACGATCTGGGTCGAGCTCAGCACATTCAGCCGTCCGTAGGTATCCATAAAGCAGTATGTCCGGAACGTCTCCATCATCGCCTGCTGGGCTGCGCGTACATGATACGTATGCTCTACGACCTCATCGCACTCTGCGAGCACGGCTTCCACATCTCCGTTGTGATCTTCCGCACTTGCACAGAGATTTCTCTGATTGTCCGCACCGACCGGACAGAGCGATTTCCAGCTTTCCTCCGGATGCACCAGCAGTTCATTATCCTTGGACTGATGAAAATCCAGAATGGCCGGAAGCACTTCGTACTCTACTTTCAGGAGTTTCCGCGCACGGTCCACGCATTTTTCATCTTTTCCGGCAATAATCGCCACCGGATCTCCCACGTAGCGCACATGCTGGTCGAGGATCAGACGGTCATACGGGCTTGGTTCCGGGTAGGTCTGTCCTGCCATTGTAAAACGCTGTTTCGGCACATCCTCCCAGGTATAAATCGCCTCAATGCCCGGAACACGCTCTGCTGCCGTCTTTTTCACGGATTTTACGATTGCATTGGCATGCGGACTCCGCAGTACCTTGACAATCAGACAATCCTTCGGCGCCAGATCATCTACATAAACCGGCTTTCCGGTTACCAGCGCGAGGGCATCCTTTTTGATCACCGGCTTATTCACACTGCAGAGCTGATCGGTTCTTCCCGACCAGTCCGGTTCATAGATATGATTTTCTCTGCTCATGACGCACCTCCCTGCTGCTTTTTCCAGGCAAGGAAATTCAAAATTCCCCGAAGCTGTCCTTCATATCCGGAACAGCGGCAGAGATTTCCCGCCAGATATTCTTTAATTTCTTCCTCACTCGGATCCGGATTTTCCCGGAACAGCGCAATCGCATTCATAATCATCCCCGGATTGCAGAACCCGCACTGCTCGGCGCCCTGTCCGGCAATAAAGGAACCAAATTCTTCTGCTTCCTCCTGCAGGCCTTCCAGCGTATCCACCTTACATCCATTCGCCCGCGCCGCAAGCACCGAACACGACAGCACCGGTTTTCCCTCCAGAAAAACCGTACACAGCCCGCAGTTCGACGTCTCACAGCCGCGCTTCACACTGCAGCATCCCTGGCTTCTCACAAAATCGATCAGGAGCATGTCTGCATCAATTTCCGCTTCCGTCTTCTTTCCATTTAAGATCATCGAAATCTTCATCACTGCTCCTCCTTCTTCTGAATTTCTTCCATACATCTGCGCAGCAGCACCCGTCCCAGATGATGACGATACTCTGCACTTCCGCGCATATTACTGCCATATGTAAACTGATCAGAAATCTCCGAAGCCGCCGCCTTCAGCTCCTCCGCAGATGCCTTTCCAGCCGCCAGCTTTTCCGCCAGCTCCGCCGGAAGCTCTACACGTGCCGCCTTTGCCGGTCTTGCCCCAAGCACCGCACATCCTTTTCCGTCTTCCACCCGCACCGCACACGTCAGCACCGGGAAATCCGTTCTGGAATTTCGATGACTCTGATAAACCGTAACACCCTCATGCTTCTTCACAATCAGCCTTACCAGCACATCCCTGTCTCTCTTTGAACAGGCAAACTCCGCCAGCGGCATCCGTCCCGCATGAACCAGCTCCACCTCCGTATCCAGCGCCAGAAACAGCGTCAGCACATCCGAAAATCCAAATCTGCCGAAAATACTGCCTCCCACCGTAGCCAGATTCCGGAACTGCACCCCGACAATACTCCGCACACTCTCCCGTGCCGCACCGTCGGTATAAGCATTCAGCCCCTCATGCTCCTCCATCTGCCGCAGCGTCACCATACATCCAATCGAAAACTCCTCCTCGGACTCTTCAATCTGATCCAGTCCCAGCCCGGACAAATCAATCGCCGTCTGCACCTGCCTCTGCCCCATCTTCGTCCAGAGCATCCCGCCCAGGATACAGGCGCTTCTCTTCTGATTCAGCTCATACGCCTCCTCCAGCGACCCCACCCGGACATAATCCTTAATCTTAATCATACTTACCCTATATCCTCCATTTTTACTCAATATAGAAGCCCATATATTTGATATTATACCCGACCTGCTCCCCCCTTTCAACTTTTTTCTATTTTTTTCAAAAAAACCCTTGCATTTTCCCTCCACATCCAGTATAATCATTCAATGTCGGAAGTCATTCTGACACAAAACAAAATACATGGACGGATTCCCGAGTGGCCAAAGGGGACAGACTGTAAATCTGCTGCAAATTGCTTCGATGGTTCGAATCCATCTCCGTCCATATGCCGCAGTGGCGGAACTGGCAGACGCCCGGGACTTAAAATCCCGTGGGTAGTGATACCCGTACCGGTTCGATTCCGGTCTGCGGCAGTAGGTAAAAGTGAGAGAAACGTTGAATTTACAGCGTTTCTCTTCTTTTTTTGCTTCAAAAAGTTTGAACACCTTTGAACACCTTATGAAGAAATTCCCAGTTTTTGAAAAGCAAAGCGGTCATTCTTCCTCTTGTTGACGTTCCGTAAATAGTGGAGTGTGGTTGCCGTTTCGCTATGCCCCATTAAATAACTCAAGGTTGTGAGATTATTCCCGTCAAAGGCTGTGGAAGCATTGTAGAAACGGATTTTATGATCTGAAGAATCTTGATTGCTTCATCAGTCAAGAACTGTTTGCGGAAACCATAAGAGGTATTTCCTTTCATCTGGTTGACTACCTTTACTTCTCTTTTGGAAAAAGTTAAATCATCATTCAATGTCCGCTCACAGGTTGCCTGTCTGTGCAGATAGACGATTCTGTTTTCATAGTCAATATCTTCCCAGCGGATTGCTTTTGTTTCCTCGATACGGATAAACAGATAAAAGGATAGTTGTATCGCAAGGGAATAAGGTTCTGTGATACAGCTAAGATAATGCAGTAGCTTATGTGTATCGTCACGGGAAAATACGTTGTCACTTTGGACTTCCACAGGCTTGTAGGTAAACTGCTTGAAATTCATATCAGAGACGGGATTGTAGGAGATGATTTCTTCCTCAATCGCATAACTCATGATTCCATTTAAGACAGAACGGGCGTTGCTGATTCTCTTGTGGGTATGCTGTCGTTCTTTTGTGGCTTCTCTGAAAAAACGGATAAGGGTAATCGGTTTGATTTCTCCTATCTTCATTTTGGAAAGAGCCGTGTCTTTAAAATTTGCTGAGATAGCGACCACGGTTCTCCTTGCTGTCTACATCAATACGGTTTATCTTAATAAATCCATGTGACCATAAATCCTGTAATTTTTCTTTTGCTATATACGGAAAATCAAAGAAAATAACATGATAGTGGATTGCTCCACACTTCTGTTTCTCCCACGTTGCAATATATTTTAATAACTGGATTTTTGTATGGTATAAAGAATAATTTAATCGCTGAATAAAATACTTAAATTCTCTGTTGGTTACGGTAATATCTTGAATATTCTCTTTGAATGTCAGCGTTACAAATTTGGTTCTGTTATTGAAATTACAATCCACGATACGGGCAATCTCCCAACATGTCTGTTCATAGTGCTTCTGTTTGCGTTTCAGGCTGTCATATTGCTTATGAGCCGACATCTCATCAAAGGTTTTACGTTTGCTTGTTTTCTCTAAATCTGCTTTTTCTATTGAATGACTGAAAATAGGATTCTCATAGATATATACTTCTTTGGTGGTAGGAGTTTCGATGATTTTCGTATTGTATGCAAAACATTCCTTTGCTTTGCTCACGAAATCCACCTCGTATCCTATTTTGTAATGTGTTTTCTTTCTGCTTTCGGAAGATGTTGTTTTATATATCAAGTAAAATATCTGAATATCCGATAAAAAGATTGACGGACGGAAAATCTTGAAATATAATGTACCTATGAAGGAGGTGCTTGAACGTGAATAAAATAAAAGAATTGAGAAAAGAAAGCAATATCACGGTTGCGGAACTGGCAAAAGAACTGGGTATTTCGCAGAGTATGCTGACAAACTATGAGAACGGCAATGGAACACCGAGAGATGAATCTATATGGGAAAAGCTGTCGCAGATATTTGGAGTAAGTAAAAGTCATGTCATGGGACTGACTACGGATATTGAAACTACACAGAAAACCAATCGGCTGAAAGTAGTGGTTGATATGTCCCAGCCAGTATCCGTACATCCAAAGAACCAGACAGAACTTGATATACTGGTGAAAATGGATTTACTGGACGATGATGACACGGAGAAACTGCTGTGTTTTATCAATGAACTTCTTGCGAAAGACAAATATGAGGGAAGAAGAGAATCGGCGATAGAATATCTGGCAGAATAGGGAATGTGTAGAGAACCGTCCACTTGCCCAGCCGACCCTCCGCCCTGTTAGGAACCGTCGCTCTGGGCATCCTGCGGAACGTTAGTCTTTGAAAGATACGGACAGCGAATGAATAATGGTGGTAAGTCGAAAAGGATAGCAGACAGCACAGGTGGTGTGTTGTTATGTTATTCTTTTTTATTGAATTGCTTAGAAAATGGAACTATAATGTGGGGGGAAGAATTAGACAATCTTGAAGTTGTAGGAGGCTTATATGCAAAGAGAAGATATTGTTAAAAGTTATTTTCAATCGTGGCTTGATAAAAACATCGAACCATTGGAAAGTATTTTTTCTGATGATATTATATATAGTGAGTGCTATGGACCTGAATATCATGGATTAACTCAAATCTTGAAATGGTTTGCTGATTGGAATATAAACGGCGCGGTTTTGAAGTGGAAAATTAAAAAATTTATTCATCAAGGTATGTTCACAGTTGTCGAATGGTATTTTGAATGTGATTATAACAATGAAATCGGTGGATTTGACGGAGTATCTATTATTGAATTTAATAAAAATATGAAGATTATTAACCTAAAAGAATTTCAATCAAAAGCTGAACATAATTATCCTTATGAGTAATCTACAAATACCAGCTTGTCGAGATGAAAAATCAATTTATTGAACTGAAAACTATTGACTCTCACGGAACGTCATAGATTAAAGTTATCTTATCAGGAACAGGAGGTCAGCAGTTATGAGGACGGTAAAAGAAATATCAGATTTAACAGGTATCAGCGTTCGCACGCTTCACTATTATGATGAAATTGGATTGTTAAAGCCAACAGAAAAAAGTGATGCGGGATACCGGCTTTATGACGATAAGGCATTGGAAACATTACAGCAGATTTTGTTTTTCCGTGAGTTTGATATTCCATTGAAAGAAATCAAAGCTGTTATGGATAACCCGGTTCTTGAAAGAAACCAGCTTTTGCAAATGCAGAGAAAAATGTTGGTAGCAAAAAAAGAACGTATGGAACGTCTGATTACCAGCATTGATGATATTCTGAAAGGAGAGAATAAAATGGATTTTGCAATTTTCAGTAAAACAGAAGTGGAAGAAATGTTTCAAACTATGCTTGAACATATGCCCGACAATATGAAAGAACTTGCTGTCAAAGAGTTTGGAAGTGTTGAAGAATGGAAAAAGCATTATATTGAGGCAGTCTCATCAGAAGAAATGCAAAAAGGCTATGCCAAAGTTGTTGAGTGGTATGGAGGAAAAGAAAAATATTTATCTGTAGTCAACAATCCTATTAGCAAAGACGTAGCTGACAGTTACAACAAACGAATAGAAGCAGTTTTGCAAAAACTAATTGCAAAAAGAAATTGTGATGTAAATTCTTCGGAAGTTCAAGAAGTTGTTGAAGAATATGGCTTACTTATGAAGCAGTTTTCACAAATAAAAGAAGAACAAGGTTTTATGATGGCACAGGCACAGTATTATCGCAACGAAAGAATTAAGTCTATGACTGATGAGAAATATGGTGAAGGTACTGCTGATTTCTTAGCACAAGCTATTGAAGCATTTTACAAGTAAAAATACGGTTTGTGAATGAGAAACATTTGAACACTTTTTGAACACCCAGACCGTGATGAAGTCCTCAAAGCCCCTTTCTATCAGTATATGTGATTGCTTAAAACGGTTCGATTCCGGTCTGCGGCATGACCTGAAACCCTTGATTTTCAAGGGTTTTTTTGATGTCTGGATATATTTACACCCTTCTGGATCACCTCTTATTTACCCCAAATTGGATTTTGACAGCAGATATTTTTTTGACTAAAATTCGTAGAGCGATAATGAATATTTGGTCTGCGCCCAGGGGATGTTTTATACATAGTGAGCCTGGATCGTCTCAGCAGGAAAAGGGAAGACATCAAGAATGAGATCGCCTGGTTCAAGGAGCATAAGGTAAGGCTGATGATCCGCAAGCGGCAGAGGGAAGGAATCGAGACTGCCAGAAAGATATCCAGTACCAGTTTCTATAGACAAGCAAGAAAGTGAGAACAGAGTGAAACAAAAGGTGGATGAAAGAAAGAGGGAATTGTAATTGGATAAGAGACAAAAAGATTTAAGTAATTATCGAATTACAGAAGCTAATGATAGTCTGAAAGTAGCTGACCATTGTTTAAAAGAGGGCTTGTATAGGGATTCAATCAACCGTTCTTATTATGCCGCATTTTACACGATCAAAGTTGTAACATATTACTGTGTGGTTAAGAAATATTAAGAGTTTACCAATGAATGGGGCGAATTCCAAATTCCAGGTAATGTAAAAATCTTCCTATTCAGAAAAGGCTATAAAATACTTAGATTGCTGAATGATTTTAACTGCAGTGTTGACAAAATACTATAAGAGCGTGGAGACACTAAAATGTGTTAAGGGGCTGTCGGGAAATGGACAGCCCCTTTTTGATGCTCAGATATATTTAGATATATTTTAAATAAAATAGCACGAGAAACAAATAGAAGTGTAGAAAATGACATATAAGTGAAGAATGTGAAATTGAATGATTGTGCATTATATAATAAAATCTAAATATAAAAAAAACATATTTGCGCAAAATGTTAGAAGGGAGGAATGATGGATGAAATTTGGAATACATTTTAATCATTGGGGCAGCTTTTACGAAAGCCAGGGAGTGATAAAATGTTTACAGCAAGCCAAAAGTGTTGGAGCAGAAGTTTTTGAATTTTTTCCAACTGATGCGATGTTTCAGAAGAATCAGAAAGAAATTGATTTGTTGAAAGATGTAATAAGAGATTTGGATATAGAACCTACTTTTACATTTGGCTATCCAAAAGAGTATTGCATTACATCAGATCAAGAAGAAAGCAGAAATGGTGCAGTAGAATTCCTAAAACGTGGGATTGAGGGAGTTTCCTTACTTGGGGGAAAATCAGTAGGCGGAATCGTATATGGCTCCTGGCCCGCAGACTATGGTGTACAAATTATTGAGCCAGAGCTGAAAGCGCTGCACAGGGAAAGAAGTATAGCGTGTATGAAAGCTGTAATGAAGACGGCTGAAGATTTTGGTGTAACTGTAAATCTGGAAATTGTTAATCGTTTTGAACATTATCTGATCAATACAGTTGACGAAGGCTTGGAATTTTGTAAGGAGATTGACAGTCCAAATTGTAAGCTTCTGCTTGATTGTTTCCATATGAATATTGAAGAAGACGATATAGAACAGTCAATAGAGAAAGCTGCTGATCACATTGGATATTTTCATGTCAGTGAACCCAATCGTAAAGTCCCAAATACCTGTGCACATATAAATTGGAAAGCAATAGGAAAGGCTCTGAAAAAAACAGGTTATGATGGTGCCGTTGTACTGGAACCCTTCTATAAGTTTGGTGGGGAACAGGGACATAATATGAGAATGTGGAGAGATCTGGATAAGGATCTTTCAATGGAAAATCGATTACGGATTGCAGAACAGGGAATTGAATATATTAAAACACAATTTGAGGAGTGATAAAATGCTAAGTGAACGAGTAATTGGAAAAAAAGCGTGGGTAACAGGCGCTGCGCATGGAATTGGAAGAGCCAGTGCGTGGGCATTAGCTGAGGCAGGAGCTGATGTGGCAATTTCAGATATTAATGAAAAGGGGCTGGAAGAGACTGCTGAGTATATTAGAAAGCTTGGTAGAAAAGCACTGGTCCTGCCAGCTGACATAACGAAAGAGAATGAAATTGAAGAGACTATTAATACAATAGTGGATAAATGGGGAAAACTGGATATTGCTTACTGTAATGCCGGCACATTTCAGGATATTCCGGCAGAAGATATGCCTTTGGAAGAATTTGAAAGAGTTATAAAAGTAAATCTGACCGGTGCATTTATCTCTTCACGTGCAGCAGGAAAAGCAATGATAAAACAAAAAAGCGGAAGTATTATCCTTACTGCATCTATGTCAGGACATATAGTCAATATTCCACAATGCCAATGTGCATATAACTCTTCAAAAGCAGGCGTTATCTTACTGGGAAAGAGCCTGGCAATTGAATGGGCAAAACATGGTATTCGGGTAAATACAGTCAGTCCTGGTTACATTCGTACATGGAGTGATGAACCGTTAAAACCAGAAGAAATCGGACAGTCCAATTTTGAACAGTGGACACCATTAAAACGTTTTGGAGCTGCAAGTGAAATTGCCGGGATTATCGTATACCTGGCCAGTGAAGAAAGCAGTTTCGTAACAGGTTCTGACTTTGTAGTAGATGGAGGCTATACAGCATTCTGATAGAAAGGAAAAATAAATTATGAAAAAGTATACAAAGAAAATTATGGCAATGGTAACTATAGCAGCAACAATGGTAACCGGAACAGCGATTCCTGTTATGGCAGATGATGCGCCGACAATTCGTTTAATAACTTGGTTAACACCTTCAAATCCTGCACAGAAACCATCATATGATGCAATTGAAAGCTTTGCAGACGATCATGCAGATGAATTTACCCTGGAACACGAAAATATTGTTGGAGATGAGCTGAAAGCTAAGATTAAAACAGATATCGCAGGAGATACAGTACCAGATATTTTTATTTATTGGGGAAGCGGTGGAAACTCTACTATGCTGTTGGATGCAGATGTTATTATTCCATTTGATGAATATCTGGATGCGTCAGAATTGGTTAGCAGAGATTTATTCCCGGAGGAATCATTTAGCAGAACATCATCAAATGGGACGTTGACCACTATCACAACATCTCTTCAGTACGGAGTATGGCTGTGCAATAAAGCACTGTTTGAAGAATATGGTTTGGAATATCCAAAAACTTTAGATGATATGCTTGAAGTTGGAAAAGTGTTCAATGAGAATGGAATTACTCCATTTGCAATGGGATCAAAGGGTGGAAATCCAGCACATGAATTCGTAGCTGAAATTTTAGGGCAGATGCCAGACTGTGAGAAAGACTTTGAAAATCTTACACAAAATTATACCATTGACACCCCTAACATTCATAATACCCTGGAAATTGTCGACACAATGAGAGAAAACAACTTGTTCCCGGCAGATACCATTTCTATTGGAGATTGGAATCAGCAGTTTGCACTGTATAATGAAGGAAAAGCTGCAATGATCTATGCATGGACATGGCAGATTCCTAATATTACAGAAGAGACAGCAGAAAATTCAGTTATTATTGATGCCCCTGTTATGCCTGGCGGTACAAGAGATACCTCAAACTTCACACGTGCAGGCGGTGATATGGGATATATGATTTCTAAAAAAGCATGGGAAGATGATACCAAAAAACAGGCAATTATTGATATTGTAGACTATTTATATTCAACTGAGATGCAGGAAATTGGATTGTATAATGCAGGAGACATTCCGGCCAGAAATGATGTAGAAATTGACGATGCGAAGGTTACTGTTCCGCTTCTGGCAGATATTATTGCTTATGGAAAGGGAAAAGAATCTTGTCCGAACTTCCCACAGATTTGTCCGAAGACAGAATGCTGGACTGATTTTGCAGATGGATTTGATGAATTATTTGCTGGTATTTCAACTCCTGATGAGGTGATTGAACATATTGATGAATCACTGGAGTCAGCAAAGAATTAAACGGAGTTGCTTATGAGAAAAGGAAAAATCCATGATAAAATATTCGCTATATTATTTCATTTTCCGTCATTTTGTCTCTACACTGTTTTTTTGATTCTTCCTCTTGTAGCTTCTTTCTTTATTGCATTATTAAAATGGAATGGTGTTGGAGACAGTGTATTTGTCGGATTAGATAATTTTTTGGATATTTTTTTACGTGACCGATATTTTAAAAAAATAATCGCCAATACATTGATCAGTATGGGAGCTGGAGTTTTTATCCAGCTTCCGCTGGCTTTGATTCTGGCTTACATGGTTTATCGTGTGAAAAAGGGTTTCAGATTCTTTCAGACATCGTATTTCGTACCGGTAGTTATTTCAGCAACTGTAATAGGCTTAATGTTTTCATTGTTCTTTAATCCTACATTTGGACCAATCAATACGTTCCTGAAAGCTGTTGGTATGGAGAAGTATATAAAGAATTGGTTATCTGATCCTGATATTGTATTATTTTCTGTAATTTTACCTGGTATATGGCAATATCTGGGGTATCATTTTGTTATTCTCTTGGCGGGAATGCAGTCTATTCCAAGTGAGATAATAGAAAGTGCAAGGATAGATGGTGCAAATACGGTAGATATTTTTTCAAAGATTGTAATACCAAATGTGAAGAGTATGATTCAGGTTTGCATTATTATAAATTTATCCGGAGCAATTAAAACGTTTGATATTCCATACATGATGACGCAAGGTGGACCTGGTGCATCCAGTACATTTCTGGCTATTTATATGTACAAAGAAGCATTTGTGGATTCCAGCATCGGACGTGGAACTGCTATTGCGGTTTGTATGCTTATAATGGCTGTTCTGGCTACGGCAGTGGTGAACAAAATATTTGCCTATATTAACAGAAATGATTAAAGGAGAAGGAATATGCGCAGTAAAGTAAAAATATCTGTATTGATTAAATACATTGTTCTGTGTAGTGTTGCGCTTATAATGCTGTATCCACTTTTTTGGGTTTTCCTGTCTTCCTTAAAAGAGAATAATGAAATATTTTCTAGACCTTTTTCATTTCCGTTGAAACCCAAGTGGGATAATTACTCTACGGCATGGGAAGCTGCTGATGTACCGCTGCATATGTTAAATACTGTTATTTATGCAATTTGCAGTGTGGCAGGAGTTACGATTGCAAGCGCAATGACATCTTATGTCATTGCACGAATTGAAAAGGGAAGAAAGATTTATCACTATTATTCTTTGGGAATTATGATACCTATAAATGCGATTATAATCCCATTTATTCTTATATTTCGTAAAATAGGAATATTGAACACAAGGATTGGAATTATATTGGCTTTTATTGTAACGAATCTTGCATTTAGCATTTTTATCTTAACTCCCTTTATGGAGTCGATTCCAAAAGAACTGGAGGAAGCTGCAAAGATAGATGGATGTAATCGCGTGCAGATTTTCTGGAAAATAATTTTGCCGATATCAAAAAGTGGTTTGGCAACTGTTGCAACTTTTGTTTTAATTAACAGCTGGAATGATTTATTTTTAAGTCTGTTGATCATATCAAAACAGTCTTTAATAACATTGAATCAGGTATGCTATAACATGAAAGCCCAATATGTGGCAGATTATGGATTGATCTCAGCAGCAATTATAATTTTGGTCCTTCCGGTAATCGTGCTCTTTGTGGTATTTCAGAAGCAGGTTATAAAAGGAATGACAGCTGGAAGCGTGAAAGGATAAGGAATGATCAAATATAGTAAAGAATTAGAAGAACAAGGCTTTTTTGTGCAGAGATATGAAGATCGCTTTTTTTGGGATACCCCGGAAAATCTGAGTAAATATCCCTGGGGCACAAAAGATGGATGGGAAAAAGAAGAAACAAACCCGGTTTTAGGAGGAAAATTTGGTACATGTTTTGATCTATCCGTTATGAAAGATGAAAATATGTATAAAATGTGGTTTTCCTGGCGTCCAAAAGAATGCATTGCTTATTCAGAAAGTCCGGATGGTGTGCATTGGAAAGAGCCCATCGAGGTGTTAAAACCAAGAGAGGATTCATGGTGGGATAAAGATGAATTAAACCGTCCATCTGTGATAAAAGTAAATGGAATATATAAAATGTGGTATTCCGGACAGATGGCACCTTATACAAATGAAGGTAAATCCTACATTGGTTATGCCCAGAGCGTAGATGGTATTAACTGGGAAAGATTTGATGCTCCGGTACTTGTACCTGACCAGGATTGGGAATTAAAAGCTATCATGTGCCCTCATGTTATATATGATGAAACAGAAAAAATATATAAGATGTGGTATTCCGGAGGAGGTAACCATGAACCGGATGCTATTGGATATGCATGGAGTAAGGACGGCATGAATTGGAAAAAATACGAAGGAAATCCTATTTTTTCCAGTGATGTTAACATTGATTGGGAGAGAAATAAAACAGCAGCCTGCCATGTGCTGAAATGGGATGGCTGGTACTATATGTTTTATATCGGTTTTATCCATGTGGATCGTGCAGCAATTGGATTAGCCAGATCAAAAGACGGAATCACAGGATGGGAGCGATATTCTCAGAATCCGATCATTGCACCGGATAAAGGAAAATTTGACGAAAAAGCAGTATATAAACCATATGTAATGAAAAATGATACAGGATGGATCATGTGGTATAATGGAGCCATGTATATTCCTGATTCAGAAGAGATTGTACGGGAACAAATCGGAGTTGCATATCTGAAACGTGAAAACTTGTGGAATGAATAAAAAATAAAATTACATATGAGGGAAAGAACAGCAATGAACAGAAGAAAAAATACGATACGAAAACAATTGACCATATCCTATGTATTTTTGATTTTGCTATCTACAGTTCTGCTTAATATCGTTCAATTTTGCCAGATATACAAATATACGAAAGACCAACAGCAGAACGAGATTGAGAAGGAATTTATACAGACAAAAAATAATATTCAGACTGTTCTTTCCCAGATCAATACCATACGATGCCAGGCTATTGAAGTGGTTTTAAATAGTAATGAGCGCTTAAAATATGGTGAAAAGGGCTACCTTTATAGCTGCAAGGAAATTGAAAAGAATTTTCAGACACTTCGCAGATCCGGAACCTATATTGCAGATATCAGCTGGATCGATACTACAGGCAGGATAAGCAGCACAAATGAAATCATAAGAAAAGATAGTTATTATGATAATCCGTGCATGAAAGACCTGTGTGAATGCAAAGAGAATATTGTGTATACAGGCTTTTATGATCGATCCCCCTACTTGCTGGCAGATGATCACACCCCTGTGTTTTCTGTAGGACAGAATATTTATGATATATATTGTCCAAATTTGAAAATAGGATTTCTGGAACTTGATATTTATACTGATGCATTGAAGAATAATGTTAGCTTTATTCCAAGTGGAACAGATTCCAATGCGATTTTAACAGATAAAGACAATAAAATCATTTTCAAAAATGAAAATATTTCAAAAAGTAATATCATACAGAAAACATACACATTTGAAAACGGCTGGACTTTAGAAATCGGATGTGGAAATGAAGCTGTTATCAGAAATCTAAAGGAAAATCTGAAAGGTTTTGTAGGTGTAGCTGTTGTTATTTTGATACTGTCTGTGATATGTGCATCTTATTTTGCCTGGTCTATCTCAAATCCATTGGGAAAATTGACTGCCAGCATGAGTTTGATGAAAGCCAATGGAAAATTTAAAAATATAGAAGTAAATTCAAATTTAAAGGAAATAAACACCCTTGAAATAACATACAATGCAATGGTGGTTTCCTTGGAAGAGATGTTGAAAAAAAATGCTGCTATACAAAGAGAAACAAATAAGGCAAAATTGCTTGCACTGCAAACGCAGATAAATCCACATTTTCTTGCAAATTCTTTTGAAACGATCAGAGCATTGGCAATTAAAAGTGAAAGCTATGAAGTTGAAAAAGCAGCAGATGCACTTGCCAAAATGTATAGATATGTATTAAATGATAAAACGCATATAGTTTGCTTAAAGGATGAAATCAATTATGTGAAAAACTATATACGCATGCAGGAATTTAGGTTTGGAAAAAAAGTTCAGATATTTTACAGGATTCAGCAGGAACTGTATGATTTCCCTATTTTGTGCTTAACGATACAACCATTAGTAGAAAATGTATATTGTCATGGCCTGAAAGATGAGCAGAAAACAAAAATAATGATCATAGAAGCTGTACTGGAAAATGATAATTTAAGAATTGTTGTAAGTGATAATGGATGCGGAATGAGTCCGGCTCAATTACAATATGTTCACTCACTTCTTGCAGCTAATATTACTTTAAAAGTTATCAGCGAAGAATCTCCCAGAACAGGAATTGGTCTTGTAAATGTAAATAACCGTCTTGTTCTGTATTATGGAAAAGAGTCGGGAATCACTATTGAAAGTGAAGCTGGAAAAGGAACAAAAGTTTCATTTAGGATAAAAAGGGAAAAGGTGGTGCCGGATGAAAGTTTTGATAATTGATGATGAGGAAAATATACGTTTTTTGCTATGTAATTTTCTGAAAAAGTTTGAAATCGAATTACAAATTGTCGGAACCTGTGATAACGGAGAAGAAGGTTTGGAATTGTGCAAGAAACTATCTCCAGACTTGATCATTTCTGATATCCGAATGCCCAAAATGTCTGGCCTTGAACTTCTTAGAAAAATACGGGAAACGAATAAAAACTGTTTTTGTATTTTTGTCAGTGCATATACAGAATTTTCTTATGTGCATGAAGCTATTAAAAATGGAGCAGTAGATTATATTTTAAAGCCCATTCAGGAGGAAGAGTTATATAAGATTATCAGGAAAGTGATAGGTGAGTGGAAAAAAAACAGAAATGAAAAGGAAAAAGTAAAATTACTTCAGAGTGAAGTAAAAAAATTAAAAAAGGAAAAGCAGATCGATTATAAAAGCAATTACGATTCAGAAAAATACAGTAAATCAGTTAGAAATGTATTAAGTTATATTGAAGAAAATTATCATCAGGATATTTCTCTGGAATCTGCCGCTACAGAGGTGTTTATGAATAAAAATTATTTATCCAGTTTATTCTGTAATGAAATGGGCGTGGGATTTACAAAGTATCTTAGTGATTTTCGCTTGAAAAAGGCCAAGATCTTATTGAGAGAAACAGAATTAAATATAAATGAAATAGCGAATATGACAGGATTTGCAACAGCAAATTATTTTGTCAGGGTGTTCAAAAAGCAGGAAAACTGTACCCCCAAAGAATATAGGATTATGGAGGAGCGGAAACTTAAATGAAAGCACTGGAAATTGGAAATGTAAAAATTACAAGTGGATTTTGGAAAGAATATCAGGAACTGATATTAAAAAAAGTAATCCCTTATCAATGGGATATTTTGAATGATAAAGTAAAAGGAATCGAAAAAAGCCATGCTATAGATAACTTCCGAATTGCAGCTGGTATTTCAAATGATAAATTTTACGGAGAAGCATATCAGGACAGTGATTTGTACAAATGGCTAGAAGCTGTAGGAAACGCACTACAGGTGGAAAATAATATTGAATTGGAAAAAAAGGCAGATGAGGTTATTGACCTTCTGGAAGGAGCTCAGGAAGAAGATGGATACTTAAATACCTATTTTCAGCTTGTTGAACCAGAGAAAAAATGGTCTAATATTTTAGAGTGCCATGAATTATATTGCGCAGGGCATTTAATCGAGGCTGCCATAGCTTATTACAAGGGAACAGGAAAAGATAAAATATTAAAAATTGCCTGCAAGCTTGCAGATTGTATTAATGAGAAATTTGGACCGGAAGAGTGGAAGATGCATGGATATCCAGGGCATCAGGAGTTAGAACTTGCGCTGGTGAAACTGTATGATCTCACGAATGAAAATAAATATTTAAAATTAGCGGAATATTTTATTGACATGCGTGGAACAAATCAATTTTTTGAAGAAGAATTTATAAAACGTAAAAGAATTTGTCACTGGACAAAATGTAAAGTGGAAGAACCAAATAGACGATATAATCAATTTCCATATCAGGAGTATAATCAATTCCATCAACCGGTACGTATGCAAAAGAAAGCAACGGGACATGCTGTCAGAGCAGTATATATGTATACAGCAATGGCAGATCTGGCTTATCATAATGGAGATAAGGAATTGCTGGATAGCTGTAAATCATTGTGGGATAATATTACGAATAAGCAGATTTATATAAATGGAAGTATTGGTTCTACACCCTCCGGTGAAGCTTTTACGAAAGACTATGATCTTCCTAATGATACGAACTATTCGGAAACCTGTGCAGCTCTTGGAATGATCTTTTTTACGTTTAAAATGCTGCAGAATTTTGAGCAGAGTTGTTATGCAGATGCAATTGAATATATTTTTTATAATGCAGTATTATCAGGCCTTGGCCTGGACGGAGAACATTTCTTTTATGCGAATCCAATGGAGATGCTTCCCAGACGTAGCAAGGATAATCCGGAGAGGAATCATTTGAAATCCGTTCGGCAACAGTGGTATGCCTGTTCCTGCTGTCCACCCAATATTGCACGTACATTAGCAGGACTTGGGAAATACATATACGGATTAGAAGAGGATGAAAGTATACTGTATGTGAACCAGTTTATAAATAGTGAAGCTACTGTTGAAAGAAATGGAAAACAGTATCAGGTAAAATTAGAGACACAGTTTCCGTTAAACGGAATAATCTCAATAACAATCAGCGGCAAAGATTGTAGTAAAATAGCTATTCGACATCCTGCCTGGTCCTCTGGTGTTAAAGTAAAGAAAAACGGGCGAGAAATTTTCTGTGAGAGATCAGAATCCGGGTATATTTTAGTTGATTTAGATACGCAGGAAATTAATAGAATTGATTTGGAATTTCAGATGGAACCAATTGTCATAGCTGCGAATAGAAAAATCAGCTATGACGCAAGAAAAGCTGCAATTATTATGGGGCCTTTACTGTATTGTTTTGAGTCTATTGACAATGGATCTGAAATAGAAGAACTGGGCTTATATGCGCAGGGGGAGCTTGAAACAAAGAGAAACAGTATTGCAGGAAAAGAAATTAATACAATATATGCAAAAGGAACCAGAAGAAGAGAACTGGAAGGAGATACACTCTATGGGGTGTATCAGGAAATGAAAGAAGATGTAAAGCTTACAGCGATACCTTATTTCCTTTGGAATAACCGTGGAGAGGGAGAAATGAAAGTGTGGATTCCGGTTGAATAATTGTTCCTGCTCTTGAAATAATGATTATTGGGGATACTTGACATCTCCTTTCTCGTTCTGTATTATAATATGCAAACTCACAGACAGTCACCTCCATACGCTATGGCTCATTTGAGTCATCTGTCGTATACAGTGGCTGTTTGTGCATATTGGATGGGGTGTAAGTATGGAACAAGAGGAAAAGAAGATATATACCATTGAGGATATTACCCGGGAACTGGGAGTGAGTAAAACTACAGTTTCCAGGGCTATTTCCGGAAAAGGACGAATCGGACGAAAGACCAGGGAGCGGGTTTTTCAGTTTATAGAAGAACATGATTATTGGTCAATGTGCTGACTCGGGGGCTTGCACAGAGGAAAACTTATAATCTGGCGCTACTTTTGTCAAAGGATCATATTGCAACGGAATTTCTTTTTTTAAGGACTGCATGAATGGGATTTGTGAAGTTGCGTCCAGATATGATTATGATATCCTGATCTGTATGGTGGAAGAGGATGTTTTATCTCAGCTTCAAAGACTGGAAGCAAATCGGAAGGTGGATGGGATGATTTTGAGTCGTGCTCTGGAGAATTCCAGAACTCAGAAGTATCTAAAATCCTGTCAGGTACCTTTTGTGGTGATTGGACCGTGTAAAGATAGAGAAATTCCCTCTGTAGACAACGAGAACCAGAGAGCCAGCGAGGAAATGACAAGCATTATGCTCATGAAGGGCAGCAGAAAGCTTGCACTTCTGGGAGGCGCGAAGAACTATAGCGTAACAAAAAGCTGATATTAGGGATTTGCAGCTGCTCATAAGAATCTGGGAGTAGAAATAAATGAAAATCTGATTTTTATGGATGCAGATAATCAGATAAAAGTGGCAGAATCTGTGAAAAGTGCTCTGGAACAGGGAGCGGATGGAATTTTATGTATGGATGATGTGATCTGCGGCATGTGTCTTGGTAGCTTCAGGGAAAAGAAGGTTCATATTCCTTCGCAGATCAAGGTGGTCAGTCTGTATGACAGCAAGAATCTGGAGGACAACAATCCGCCGGTGGCCAGTGTGAAATTTGACACAGTGCTTCTGGGAAATATGGCAAGTAGAAAGTTTTTGGAGCTTTCGGGCGAACAGACAGAAAAAGAAGAAGCATCATTAAGTTATTAGGTGGTTTTAAGAGAGTCAACACAATAAAGAATGAACAAAATTATTGATTCCAGAACTGTACTAGGAAAATTTTGGTACTTCGGTTCTGAAATCTTTTTGTTTACCCGTCTATGTGTTAACTTCCAATTGTAGGTATAACTAAATAAAAATCCGCTGGATATTAAATATAAAAAAACTTGAAAATAAGCTAAAAGGGGCTGCCGGGAAATAGGTATTAACCGACAGCCCCTTTTTGATGTCTGGATATAAAGCGGATGCAAACAGGAAACTATGTGGGTAAATTTCTTGACATAAATATAAATTGAAAATATATCAAAAAAAGAGTATAATTATATTAAAGAAAAGATATGAAAGGAGGACGAAAATGATTATCAAAGCATCAGCAGCATTGCGAAATGATTATGCTTCAATTTCAAATTTAGCTAAAGAGAGTAATGAACCTATTTATATAACCAAGAATGGCGAGGGTGATATGGTTCTTATGAGCATTGAAGCATATGAAAAGCGTGAACAGTTACTTCAATTACGTGCCAAGGTACTGCAGGCTGAGCAGGAAAGAATAGATGGTGCTCCGACTATAAGTGTAGCTGAAGCACGAAAAAAATTAAGAGAGAGACTCAGTGAGTTGTAGAGTTGAGATTCTTCCATCAGCCTGGGAGGACTTAAAACAGATTGAAGATTATTATGCTTTAAATTTTGATGTTGAGACAGCTCTTAAAGTAAGTGACCATATTTTAGATACCATAGAACGGTTGCAAGACTTTCCCGATTCGGGATCATACACACCAGATATCTGGTTAAATGAGCGTGGTTATAAAATGGTCATTTGCAAAAAGCATGTAGCAATATACAGAAGAATACAAGAGTGTATCTATGTTTATCATATTGCAGATACACAGACGGATTATACCAAATTGTTTAAATAATGCGTGTAGGTAAGAAGTTATCATAGGAATGGAATATATTATTCTGAAGCAGCTGAGTATTACTAATAGTGGGGGCAATTCCAAATTCCAGAAAATATAAAAATTTTCCTGTGTGAGAAATGCTAAATGATATATGGATTTATGAAGTATTTTGACAGCAGTGCTGTCAAAATCATATAAGATCGTGGAGACGATAAAATACGTTAAACCCTTGATTTTTCAAGGCTTGAGAGAGTTATTTTAAGAAGTAGAAGATTATTGTAGAATAACTTAAAATCCCGTGGGTAGTGATACCCGTACCGGTTCGATTCCGGTCTGCGGCATGATTTTAAGTGAGAGAAACGTTGATTTCACAGCGTTTCTCTTATTTTTTTGCTTATAGGTTTTGAACACACTTGAATACAATTTTTACAGTTGTATACCTCATCTGCGTTTCTTTCTTCTTATAATTCAGAGAACAATTATTAAGACGGAAAACTGATGCCTGATAGAACAGAGATAAGAATAAGCCGGATAAATGCTGAATGTTACAGCATTTATCCGGTCTTTGTTCTGTAAATTTTCACCACATTTAATATAAAGCACTATACCTGTATTCTGTCTGCAACTTCATTTCCAAGAACAATCTTTCGGTTTGCAGAGGAAATGATCAGAGAATCGTGGAATTTGCGGAGAACACGAATCGTGCTGCCTTCATGAATATCCATATCGTGCATGGATTTCATAACTTCCGGCAGTCCGAACATCCATTTAATGGTGTAAGTGTATCCCTGAATAGAATCTGATAATGAATGCATAAAAAAAACCTCCCTGTATAAAGCAATATGGTAAATAATGTCAGATAATTTATTGCTGTTATTGAAATAATTGTATATCTATGAGCGCTAGTTCGTCAATTATAACATTATTTCATACAATATCTGAATAATCATTCATTTATTCAGATATTTCCAGGGACTTTTTTTCGCATATACATATAATTTATTCGACAAATTTCAGATTATCAAGAGCATAGCGGAGTGCCATGCACATTAATTCATTTCTTGAGCGTCCGCTTTTGGCAGACAAGTCATCATATTGTTCCTGCAGTTCACGTTCAAGACGAATGGTCATGGTGATTGATCTGTCTTCTTTTTTATCTGTACATTTTGGCCGGACAATAAAGTCGTTTGGCATGATTATCCCTCCTGTAAAACATTTATTAGTGAATAGAGTTATCGTAATTAGTCTTGCTTATTCCAATTTTGATTTCTGTAATCACTGTTATGATATAAAGTATAGTTACACAGGATTGACATTGATATAACACAATTTTATAATACATAATAGTGTTACTTATGTTGCCGCTATAATTGATATGAGTGAGTTGTGAATGTGTGGGGAATACTTGTAACATTAGAATGCAGTAAATAAATATTTTCAGAGAGACTGGGTAAATATATGGAAAATGTGATTCGGAAACTGTATGCTATGTATATGGATAATGGCAATGGGGAAGAAAATGAAATATCAGAAATACATGATGATTTATGTAAAGAGAAAAAAGAGGCAGCATACCAGTGTTACCAGAAATTAAGAGCCCGGCTGACAGATGAACAGGCTGAAGAACTGGATGTATTGATGGCTAAAAATATGGAAATATATCCTCAGGAATTGGAAAAGAGCTTTATTATGGGGTTTAAAACAGGGGCAAGGCTGATGTGCGAGGTTTTTGGTGAAGAAACAGAATGATTGTAAAGCAGATATGGCAATTCTCCAGATAAAGTATGATTTTAGAGGATTGCCATAGGTCTGATAAGTGGGTCTGACATATAATTTTTGATAACATGATCAGGATAATTTATGGTTGTGTTGAACGTTATCAGAAATTGTGAGGTTGTCAGACGTAATTTCATTCAGGAGATATTCTATAGTATGCATATGTTCGTTCATAACTTTTTCTGCAAGAGGTGCATCATTATTGGTTATTGCCTGAACAAGCCGGGTGTGCTGGGAATCAATCTCCGGTGCATCATTATTTTTCTGCATAAGATAGGAACGTATTCCAACGATCATATTTTCGGTAATCTGTGCAGAGGCATTTAAGACACTCAGTATTAATGGATTGGCAGAAATCTGAGCAATTTTCAGATGCAGGTCACGATCCAGATCACCGCGGATTTTTTCATCCTGAGTGCTGTCCAGTCTGGCGATGATAAGCCGGAGTTCAGCAGCATCCAGTGGTGTACAGTTCTGGGCAGCAAGAAAAGCAGTTTTGCTTTCCAGTGCACCTCGAAGCTGCAATGCATCCTGAATTTTACTGTTGTACATTTGAAATATGATAGACAGCGGTTCAGTAAGACAGCTGTGAAGATCAGTTGCAATATAATTGGCACCGCCATGTACGCTGACAGTGATCCCGAGCAGGGAAAGAGCCTTCAGGACTTCTCGTAATGCAGGTCTGGAGATTCCGAATTCTTCTGCCAGAATACGTTCAGCAGGAAGTGCGTCGCCGGGTTGTAATTCTCCGTTTTGGATTTCTTCGATAATTTGCTTCAGAACATCGTTGAAGGTACTGGTTTTATCTATTTTTCTAAACATTTATTTTCCTCTTTCCCGGTACATCGAAAACGATGTACCAGCCTTTGTTGTATTATGCAGCTCTATATCAGATAACTGTTCCGCAGAGATTTCTTTGATTGTTAAATAGTTACATACATTTAATATTATAACGGATTGAAAAGGAGATGCAACTGATTCCTGCAAAATTTCTAAAAGTGTAAAATTTTTGCAGCTGTTTTATGCTTTTTATAGACAAACCTGTTGCATCACTGGCATCTTGCAGAGAGTGAGTTTCTTTTGCATCCGCAAATATTTTATTCTTTTCCCAATTATACGTAGTTTTACGCGCCCTCTTTTCATAAATATGCCTTCTTATGTCCGTATAAAGGCAGCCAACTCTATTTGGATAATTAAATTCTCCACATAAGACAACCAGCGAGAGAGGTTGAGATTCTCTGTTCTGGCAATATGTGATAGATAAGAGATAGCCGCCCATTCTTTACCAGGAATCAAGGCGGCTATTCTTTGTTTTCGTTATTTCTTCGCTTGAAGGTTAAAAGTTCATTTTACTGAAATCAATATACAGATCATCATAGATTCCTGCCTTGATCGTATCGGCAAAGGTGTACTGTTCGGAATCGCTGGTATCAAAATTATAAACCAGGATCAGGTTTTTGATTGGGTCTACAATCCAGTATTCACGAACTCCGGCAGTACGGTATTTAAACAGTTTGGTAAAGTAATCAGTTTTCCTGCTGCCTGGTGAAACAATCTCAATGATCCAGTCCGGAGCACCGACACATCCCCGCTCATTCAGTTTATTTGGGTTACAGATCACGGAGATATCCGGTTCAACGTAGTTTTTATCATCTTCATTCAGAAATACAGCGAATGGGGCAATATAGGTCTTACAGGAGCCGCTGTTACTGTCGATATAGTCCGCAATCTTCCGGTATAGTGTTCCGGCAATATCCTGGTGCTTTCTGGTAGGCGGTGCCATGTAATAGATCTGCCCGTCTATCAACTCCGCCCGGGTTCCCTCTGGCAAGTTATAAATATCTTCTACGGTGTATTCCTCATATTGTGGTAATGCCATATAAACACATCCTTTCATGGTAGAGTGTTGACAGAGTAACGATGATTATGCGTTGTCACGTTCCATTCGCTGATCCACAGCCTTTTTGATATAGCTGTTTACGGATTCTCCGGCGGCGGTTGCTGCCAGCATAATAATTTCTTTTTGACCTTTAGGAAAAGTTACATTAATGCGGTCGTAGTTACTTTTTACATATTTGTTTACAGCTTTTTGCTGCGCTTTGCTTACTCTAGTTTCTTCTGACATGTTCACACCTGCTTTCTGAGTGATCATAAGGGGCGGTAATACAGGTTTACCTTTTCCACCATAACTGAAATATAACACAAGAATCTATTGGTGTAAATATACAAATCCGGGAATCCCGTAAAATCAACATTCTTTGCAGTTTTTTTATAAATTTTATAATTATATTAGAAATTAGACAAATTTCTCTCACATTTATAGGTTATGATATTTACATCTTAAGGAAATGACGTACCTTAAGAGAAAATCTTTCCTTTCCCTAAAAGTGTAAAATGAACGTGAATCACCGCTTAACCGACAAGATCGACGGAGAAGCGGTGATTTTATTATGTCACTGAAGCAGGATTCTTTCTTATAAACCTCTGTAACGATTAAGACAGGCATAAATTTCCTGGATACGGGGGATGGCGTAACCGCAGGAAATTTTTTGATTCTCCGTAAAGAAGGACAGACCATGTGAAGAGAGATTTTTCCAGAGAAACTGCACAATCTCAGGCAGGGTACGTCTGCCGTCTGCCAGATGTTCAACTGCATATTTCAGCAGGAGTCCTAAGGCAGCGGTCTGTTCTGTGTCGATAAGCTGTTCTGTATAGCGGAGATCAATCTTCTGTTTGCCGAGAGAGAAGCTGTCTGTCCCGGAGATTCTGGTTTTCAGGCGCTCAGGTCTTGTGGCATCGGAATCGGAATGATTTCCACGACTGTTATGTCTGAGGCGCTTAGAAGATTCGGCAGGCCTGCTCATAATGCGATGGCTGTGCGGAAGCTGAAAATCAGTAACTGAAACAGAAGGCAGAGGATATTGACAGCATAATTTTTTGACAGAAGCTGTAATATCTTTTGGAACGTAATTGTCCATCTGGATAATTGTATCTGCAATATGAAAGAATGCCCCGGAACTTCCGGCAACAAGAATTGTAGAAATCCCTGCTTTTTTATAAAGATCCTCTGCACGCTCCAGAAACGGAGTGATCGGCTCTTTTTCACGCTGGATAACCTGCTGCATGAAAGCATCACGAACCATGAAGTTAGTTGCGGAGGTGTCTTCATCAAGAAGAAAAAGGTGGCTTCCGGCTTCTATGCTTTCTACGATACCGGCTGCCTGGGAAGTGCTTCCACTGGCATCCAGTGTAGAGAAACAGCGGGTATCTTTCCTGTTGGGAAGATCATTTATAAACATGGAGATATCCACATCCTTGATAAAACGGCCATCTTCTGAACGCAGTTTGACAGCTGTTGCATCTGTGATCACGTATTCACGTCCATCTCCGGGGATATGATTGTATACACCAAGTTCAAGTGCATTCAGAAGCGTGGATTTGCCATGATATCCACCGCCCACGATCAGTGTGATTCCCTTTGGAATCCCCATGCCTGTGATTTTTCCTTTATGGGGAAGATTTATGGAAATGCGCAGACTGTCCGGAGAAGTAAAGGGAACGGAAGCTTTCATAGGGCGGGAGGAAATACCGCTTTCTCTTGGGAGAATGGAGCCGTCGGCTATGAATGCGCAGAGATTTTTATCAGGAAGTGTCTGACGGATAAAATCCTGATCCTCTGCAAGTTCTATATAATTCTGTAATTCATTTGCATTAAGGCTGGAATAGAAAAAAGATTTTTGAATGCACACAGGCAGAAAATCAAAAAGGATTTTCTCCAGTTCAGTGGCATTGATAGTGCGGCCATTAGCAGGGAAACCCACAAAAAAGCGGGCGGTTATGCCTTTTTCTGTTATTTCACAGGCTGTCCGGGAAAGAACCTCCTGACCACAGTGACTGACAGTGAGCAGGCCGCTTTTGCCGGAGCCTTTTGCACGAAAGCTGTACTGCCTGACCTGTTTTTCAAACTGACGTGTAAGATAGTCGCAGAGAGTAGTCCCGGTAAGTGTATCTTTATAATATTCGACGGGAAATCCGGCATCTCTGTGTGAAATCTGAATGCTGACATGAGAGGGAGAAGCAAAAGGATCTCCCTGCACATGGTCGATGGACAGAATATAATTTCCAAAATGATACAGACCTTTCAGCCCTTTATATGCCGGATAACTTTTGCGGTTTATGGAACGAAGCTGCTGACGCAGTTCCTCTGAATTTTTCATGACAGAACCTCCTGGTATTGCAGATACTTTTATAATAATCCTCGCAAATAATGAATTTGAGAGGAGAAACATTAACCTGCCATCAACTATAGCGGAAATGAATCCTAATGTCCACTGACAAATAAATATTAATCATATGGAAAATTTTCAGAGGATGTTTTATAATGAAAAACAGGTAATTGTTCAATACCATTACATAATAGCGAACTGATGAATAGTTACCGTTATCAAAGCAATACTATGAATGACAGTCATAAAGAAAGGCGGAACAGTAAATGGAACGTAGAAATGCATGGCTTTCTTATACAGAAGCAGAAGAAAAAGAACTGGAGCAGGTTGCAAAAGCGTATCGCAATTTTCTTAATGTGGGAAAAACAGAGCGTGAATGTGTGACGCAGATCATCAGAGAAGCACGGGCAGCAGGTTATGAATCTCTGGAAGAGAAGACTGCGAAGGGTGAGAAACTGAAAGCAGGAGATAAAGTTTATACAGTCGGAATGAAGAAGATCATTGCACTGTTTCATATCGGACAGGATGATATTTCTGAGGGAATGAATATTCTGGGAGCACACATTGATTCTCCACGTCTTGATGTCAAACAGAATCCATTATATGAGGATACGGATCTTGCATATCTGGATACCCATTATTATGGCGGTGTTAAGAAATACCAGTGGGTGACTCTTCCCCTGGCAATCCATGGCGTAGTGGTAAAGAAAGATGGAAGTACAGCAGAAGTAAATATCGGTGAGGATGAGGATGATCCGATCGTATATATCACAGACCTTCTGATCCATCTTGCAGGAAAGCAGATGCAGAAAAAAGCGACAGAAGTGATCGAGGGAGAGAATCTGGACATCCTGATCGGCAGCAGACCACTGAAAGACCTGGAAGATGATAAGAAGAAAGAGGCAGTAAAACAGAATGTACTGAATATCCTTAAAGAGAAGTATGATATGGAAGAGGAAGATTTTCTTTCTGCAGAGCTGGAGATCGTACCGGCAGGAAAGGCAAGAGAGTGTGGTCTGGACAGAAGTATGATCGCTGCTTATGGACAGGATGACAGAGTGTGCGCATATACTTCTCTGCTTGCAATGCTTGGGATGGACACCCCGAAACACACTTCCTGCTGTCTGTTTACTGATAAAGAAGAGATTGGAAGCGTAGGTGCAACCGGTATGCAGTCACGTTTCTTTGAGAACGCAGTGGCTGAACTTCTGGATGCAATGGGATGCTACAGTGATCTGAGATTGAGAAGAACTCTGAAGAATTCCAGTATGCTTTCCTCTGATGTAAGTGCAGGTTACGATCCGGCTTATGGGGAGGCATTTGAGAAAAAGAATGCAGCTTATCTTGGAAGAGGTATCGTATTAAATAAATTTACCGGAGCAAGAGGTAAATCCGGCTCGAATGATGCAAATGCAGAATATGTGGCAAGAGTCAGAAATATTTTTGACAGCCATGAAGTTGCGTTCCAGACAGCTGAGCTTGGTAAAGTTGATGTAGGCGGAGGCGGAACAATCGCTTATATCGCAGCACTTTATGGAATGGAAGTCATTGACAGCGGTGTGGCAGTGCTCAGTATGCATGCACCATGGGAAGTGACAAGTAAGGCAGATATTTACGAAGCTAAGAAAGCATATAAGGCATTTCTGCTGGAAGCATAAAAAGTCAGGCAGATACGGAACAAAAATATGAAGAAATCGTGGAAGCTGTATCGTTTCTGATAACAGAGACTTGCAGATTCCGCAGATAAGGGCAGAGCTTTTGGAAAACTGAAGCGCTGCCCTTTTAACATATAAGTGAGGTTATGATTGTAAAAGGTATTTCTGATATCTTACGAAAGACAGGTTGCGATTCTGTAAGATCTGGATTAGAGCAGGATATTTAATAGACGGGAGGGAAAGATGGAGGAAGCGCTGATCAGAGTAAAAGATTTGTGTAAAATATATAATCCCGGCGAGAATGAAGTACGGGCGCTGGATCATATTAATCTGGAAATTAATAAGGGTGAGTTTGTTGCTATTATCGGACAGTCAGGTTCGGGAAAGTCTACATTTATGAATATGCTGGGCTGCCTGGATGTGCCTACATCCGGCGAATATTTTCTGAATGGAACTGATGTGTCCACAATGGAAGACAATGAACTCTCAGAAGTCAGAAACCGGGAGATCGGATTTATTTTTCAGGGATTTAATCTGATCTCGAATCTGACTGCAATCGAAAATGTGGAACTACCGCTGGTTTACAGAGGGGTAGACAGAAAAACGAGACATAAGCTGGCAGTAGAATCACTGACCATGGTAGGGCTTGAGAAACGTATGGATCACAGGCCAAATGAAATGTCAGGAGGACAGCAGCAGAGGGTGGCTATTGCAAGAGCAATTGCAGCTCAGCCACCGGTGATCCTGGCAGATGAACCTACAGGAAATCTGGATTCTGCATCCAGTAAGGAGATTCTTCAGATTCTTAAAAGCATGCACGAGCAGGGAAAAACGGTCATATTGATCACACATGATAATGGAATCGCTGCTCAGGCAAGGCGTGTAGTGAGAATTATAGATGGAAAGATAGAATCAGATTTTATCAATAAAGACTATGGGAAAGAAGAATATATAAAAAACCAGCTGGATGCATAAATCCGGTTACAGGGAGACAGATATTATGAAAAAAAAGAAAAGTAAAAAGAAAATTATTATTGGAGCAGCAGCTGTTCTTGTTGTTGCCGGCGGAGTTACAGTAGCAGGTCAGAGAAATTCAACAGAAAATCAGATCCCGCAGGTTCAGGTAGTAACTGCAGAGAAAGGAGATGTTGAGGAAATTGTAGATGCTACAGGAACAGTGGGAAGTGAAGAGGAGAAGACCTATTATTCTCCTGTAAATGCAGAACTGAAAACTGTTTCTTTTTCCCAGGGCGATGTGGTAAAAAAGGGAACAAAACTGATCGAGTTTGATACAGAGAATCTGGAAAAAGATAACCGGAAAGCAGAACTGAATCTGAAATCAACAAAGTACGATACAAAAGATACAAGAAAGAAATCTGACAAAGCAGAAAAGAAGCAGAAGGATGCCAAAAAGAATGTTCAGGAAATCGAGAAGAAAATAAAGGATAAAAAGGCTTATGTCTCGTCTCTGAAAGCACAGATTTCAGCAGCACAGCGTGAAGCGGCAGCTCAGGCATCCGCACAGGCAGCAGCCCAGGCTCAGGCACAGCAGCAGGAAGCTCAGGCAAAAGCCCAGGCAGAGGCAAAGAAGCAGGAGGAAATCCAGAGTAAATATCAGGCCGCACTTTATACATACAAGACGGAGACTCTTCCGCAGTACCAACAGCAGCTTTCAGATCTGAATGCACAGTATAATCAGGCACAGAGCGATTATAATCAGGCAGACACCGCATATCAGATGGCATTTGCAACATGGCAGGCAAACCCTTCAGATGAGAATACACAGGCTCTGGATAATGCAGAGGCTGCAAGAACACAGGCACAGCTTGCAATGCAGCAGGCACAGCAGACTTATAATGATTTTAAGCAGCAGACACCGAGAATGCCGGTACTTTCTGATTTCACAGAAAGCAGTGCAGATTACTCATGGGGAATTTCAGACGGTTCAGATGCAGATGACAGCGATGGGGAAGATTCTTCCTCTTCCGGATATGATTACAGTGGAAGTAATGGCGGGACAGCAACTGCGGATACTTCTGCTCTGGAAAGTGCACTTGAGACAGCAAGCGATGAACTTGCAGAGCTTCAGTCAGATCTGGCTTCTGAGAAAGCTATTGCAGAGGCAGATTCCACAAGCCTGACAAAAGAAGAAAAAGAGAAATTGAAAGTAACGGATAATCTTTCTGAACTGGACGCAAAATCAGCCGAGGAGCTGGTGAAGGAAGGAAAGAAAGGAATTACCGCGGAATTTAATGGAATCATATCCAAGGCAGATATTAAGCAGGGAGCAGCAGTTACTCAGGGAATGGAATTATTTACTATTGAGAATACAGACAAGGCAAGTGTGGATGTGACTCTCTCTAAATATGATTATAATACAGTGAAAGAGGGACAGGCTGTTGAGATTACCTTAGGGGATAATACTTATCAGGGTACTGTAACAAAAATGAGTCATATTGCGGTGCAGAATGAAAAAGGAACGCCGGTCATTTCAGCAACAGTAAGCATTGATGATCCGGATGAAGATATTTTCCTGGGAGTAGATGCAAAGGTCAAGATTCATGCGGCTTCTGCGAAAAATGTGGTGACTCTTCCTGTGGAAGTGATCAATATCGGAAAAGAAGGCTCCTTCTGCTATGTGATAGAAGATGGACTGGTGACAAAGAGAAATATTACCACAGGAATCAGCTCAGAGGATTATGTGGAAATTACGGAGGGAATCAAAGAAGGCGAAGAAGTAATCGCAGATCTGGGTGATTACACAGAGGGAATGGAAGTACAGGCAGTTCCTGAACAGACAGGAGAGGATGCCGATGAGTAAGCTGTATGAATATATCAAGATGGCAGTCCATAACATTATGGCAAATAAGGGACGTTCATTTCTGACTATGCTTGGCATTATCATTGGCATTGCTTCTGTAATTGCCATTGTATCTGTGGGTGAAGGAACCAAGAACCAGATGAACAGTGAAATTGATGATATCGGCGGCGGGCAGATTGCCATCAGTGTCAGCGATGAGGCACAGACAGATGAGGAGTGGATCACTGCGGATGATGTGGAAGCAATCCGGGCGGTAGACGGTATAGAAGGAGTAAATGTTTCGGATTCATTCAGTGGAGAAACTACCACAGGTAAGGGAAATTTTTCTCTTATGCTGACGGGTGAGGGACCGGATGCAAAGCTGTTAAATAATGCCACCATGAAGCATGGAGTATATTTCGGGGAAAATGAAGTTCAGGAAGCAAAAAATGTCTGTGTGCTTTCCGATGCAGATGCAAAAAGACTCTTTGGCACAGATGATGTGGTTGGAATGACTGTAGATGTCAATTGTTATGGACTGACCAAAAGTCTTCGTATCTGCGGGGTGACAACCCAGAAAGAAAATGGAACCTTTGTCAGTTATACTTATGAGGGAATGCCGGTGACTATTAATGTTCCCTATACTACAATGAATGAATTCACCGGTGTATCCGATTACTTTTTCTCAGTAACAATGCAGACAGATAAGAGCTTAAACAGTCAGGATGTTGCTGACAAAGTGGTAAAACTGATGGAAAAAAGACATCAGTGTGCAGGAAAAGATTACTTTCAGGTACAGAGCTTTCAGGATATTATGAGCTCTATGAATCAGATGCTGGATATGGTGACTGCTTTTATCTCCTTTGTGGCGGGAATTTCCCTTCTGGTTGGCGGTATAGGCGTTATGAATATTATGCTGGTTTCCGTAACAGAACGTACCAGAGAGATTGGTATCCGTAAGTCACTGGGAGCGAAAACCTCTTCTATTATGATGCAGTTTCTGGCAGAGGCGGCAATTCTGACGGTGATTGGAGGGGTGATAGGAATTGTTCTGGGTGTGATTGGCGGATATGTGATCTGTTCAATCATAAGCAGCAGCATGGGAATGTCCATCACTCCGGGAATCAGCCTGAGTACAATTATGGCGGCGACTTTGTTTTCCTGTGCAGTAGGAGTATTCTTTGGAATTTATCCTGCGAAGAAAGCAGCAAAACTGAGCCCGATCGAGGCTTTGCGGCGGAATTAATGAAAACAGAACTGCGATGGTATTTTGGTGTACCTGTGTACTGATATCATTACAGAATAGTTGTAAATTGTTATAATTTTGCGAATCAAAAGAAAAAAATAAAAAATTCAAAAAAAGTGTTGACAAATGCTCCAGTATAGAGTAGAATACTCATTGTTGTGAGGGACACGAGATAAGAACTTCACAAGGATGTGCGTTTAGCTCAGCTGGATAGAGCGTTTGGCTACGGACCAAAAGGCCGGGGGTTCGAATCCTCTAACGCACGCTAATAAAAAATAAGACAGTGTATATGCACTGTCTTATTTTTTATTCGAGTCCGGGTCGGACTCGAACGGGTTCGATCTACGCTTCGCTCCGGTCGTTGCTAAACGCGTGCCACTGGCACGCAGCAACCTCTAACGCACGTAGAACCGCTAGAAATCAAGGCTTCTAGCGGTTATTTTTTTGATTGGCCAGTCCTGAAATTACTTCCATGAGAAGCGTTGGAAAATGTTCTGAAAGGAATTTTATAAAGGTTAGGCATGGACGTGGAAAAGGGCTATACAATAAATAAATAAATGAAAAAGAAACGCTGGTTCCGGTAAATACCGATTCCGGCGTTTCTTTTTATAATTTTCGGATCATTGCGCTTCCATGCAGATCGCATACAGGATCTGCAAACAGATGGTTTTTCAGACAGAATTCCCCGACCGCTTTTCGACATCCGGAAAACTGTGTACTGTACACATCGTGGATCAGGAGAACTCCTCCGGTGGCCAGGCGTTCATAGAACAGAGGAAGTGCGGCTGCAGTTGGAGCATAGAGATCTGCGTCCAGAGATACAAAACAAAAAGTTTCATCTGTGACATCGGAAAAGGTATCCGGAAACCATCCTTTGTGGATCACAGTACGTGTAGGATCAGGCATAACATGAAGAACAGAGTCAATATCAGTAGAAGAAAAATCACCTGTTTTGGCACGGGACAGATTACCGGAGGCTTCTATTGTGATATCCTTTTCTGAAAAGCCCTCAAAAGTATCAAAAAGATGGATTTTTCGGTCTGGAAAGGCTGCACTGATCAGGGAAGAAAATTCACCTCGAAAAACACCTAGTTCTGCAACATTTCCCGGAATATCCAATTGATAGATCTGCTCAGATAAAAGACGCATAACAGCAACCCGTGCGTCAAACATGCGAAGGACGGAGGGATCACGAAAAGGTCCGTGATAACCTAAGTTTTCCATCTGCTTTATCATAGAATTGCGCCGTTCTTCATCCAGAACTCCCAGGATGACCAGATCCGGGAGAAGTGCTGCTGCAGTATCCGGAGAACAGACTGGAATATTTCCAATATATGATCCGTGTTTATGGGGGTCATTATCAGCAAAGCACAGGAGCTGACAGGGACTGCTGAGAAGTCTTGCGGTCATTTGTCCAATTTGTCCGGCACCAAATATTACAGTTTTATATACTGATTTTGCCATCATTTTGATGTAGCCTTTCTGTCAGCGCGAACCTGGATCATCTGTCCTGTGATGGAGATGGCGATTTCAGCCGGTGTTTCTGCTTTGATCTCCAGTCCTATAGGTGAGATGATATGGTTTAAATCTTGTTCATTAATGTTGTATTCTTCAATCAGACGGTGAAATACAGCAGCTTTTTTTGCACGGCTTCCAATGACGCCTATATAACATGCAGGTGTAGCGAGAAGCTGTGCCTGTACAATGGTATCATAGGAATGTCCACGTGTCATGACGCAGCAATAATCAGCAGCTGTAATAGAAACATACTGGTCCAGATGGTTGAAATCACAAAGTATTGTTTCAACTGCTCCTGGGAAAAGAGCAGGATTTGTAAATTCCGGCCGGTCATCCAGGACAACACAGCGAAAATCAACGCTTGCAAGGATTGGGACAAGCTTTTGTGAGACATGTCCGCCGCCGAATACATAGACAGTTCCTGAGGTTCCAATCTGTTCAGAAAACAGATCATAATCTTCACTGTGATATCGGTGTGGCTTTGTAGACAAAGAAGATAATACAGAAGAAGGAACATTGGCAGTTCCGATGAGACCGCATGCAGGACTGTAGAGGCTCACACCGGAGGTGGTGAGAAGATCGCAGATCAGCCAGAAATCTTTTCGCTCTTCATAGAATTTTTCAGCAGTTTCCGTGATTTCCATAATAATCGGATCGTTATGATCAAGATACTGGAAAAAGGCCGTAACATCACCACCACAGATCATACCAATATTTTCAACATCTTTATGATTCAGCCGGAATTCATGCTCGCAGGATTCCTTTTTTTCAAGAATATCCAATGCCATACATTCAGCACGATATTCTACAGCTCCACCTCCGATGGTTCCGGAAATTCTGCCGTTTTTTCCGACCAGCATGCGGGAACCGGCACCTCTTGGTGTAGACCCTGAGGATGCTGTAACGGAAACAAGTACAAGATCGTTTCCCTCCAGGAATTGTTGTTTTATTGTCTGAAATAATGTTCTCATATAATAAAATACCTCCTAACTAAATTAAGTGATTTTTCTGCTCCAGTTGTGTACGTCTGCCCGCCTGAACTAAAGCGTGATATGGCAGAGTGATTGTATCATGTCCTGCAGTTTGCGGGCTTGTTCTAACTGCTGCTCATGAGCTTTGCGAGCTTCCGGACTTTTGCATTTACTCATGCTGTCGGCAAATCTTTTTTCTATGGTTACACGCTGTGTTTCCTGAATCAGTTTATCAGCCAGAAATACAATAGCTGCTTCATCCAGCGTGGCTTCCAACAGACCATGGTGCTGTGAAATGATCTGGCTGATCTCAGGATAACCTAACTGTAAGAAAAGTTCACCGCCTGTTTTCGCGTGATGCCTCTGAAGTCTGGCAATATCATGCAGAAGTGCACCGGAGCGAACAAGCTTCTGGTCAAAGATATAACCATTGGATTCCAGCATATTGCATAAACAACAGGCAAGTTCAGTAACAGCATCACTGTGAGCTTGTACATGACGGGGCAGAGAAACAGCATTGCGAAGCCTGAGACATAGTCCGTCATTTAATTCAGGATGAGGCAGTATATAACTGGGATCAGAGAAAGAAATATTATTTTTTTCATTCACTTCCAGATGATAGTAAGAGCCGCAGGGCAGACGAAACCGCTGCCTGCTGTACATATCAGAATGTAATGCATGTAAATAAGAAGAGATTACATCTGTATGAGTTACCACTGCAATATCACCTTCAGAAGCGCAAAGAATCTTATGAACTGCCTGCGAAAAGCGAAAACCAGATGCAGCAGGAGTTTCTGCTCCCGGGATCGGATGATCAGGGTTATTCCCACGCGCTTTATAAATGTCCGGCCATCTCTGGCGTATTTCATCAAAAGAAAGGCCATCCCATTCTCCCAGATTTCGTTCTGACAGATCAGAAACAATGATATGTGGAAGCTCAGGTGCCATATGGCCTGCTGTCTCAACTGCTCTTAACAAAGGACTGCAGTATACCCCTGATATTTTATCGGACAATTCTTCGTTAAGAAGGACTGCCTGCAGATGTCCAAGCATGGATAGAGAGAAATCTGTCTGTCCTACACAGTAAGAATGTTCATCCGGATACTGTGGTTTTCCATGCCGGACCAGATAAAGGTTACGCATTTAAAAACCCTCCGAAACATTCTTCAAATATTTTTTTTGAACAGGAACGTGTTTCTTCTGAAAAACGGGCATATCGTTTCAGAAATTCTTCGCCGTATGGTGTCAGTTCGCTATGGCTTCCCCTTGTACCGCCTTGGCTTCTGATGATCAGAGGTTCATGAAGCTGTGATTCCAGGGTATGGATCAGGTTCCAGCTGGTAGAATAGGAAATGTGCATGCGCTCACAGGCATCGCGGACAGATCCTGTTTCATGGATCAGTGTAAGCAGCGAATAGAGTTTTTCATCAAAAAAAACTTTTTCCCGGGCTAGCTGAATATGGATTTCAGAACGGATCAGACTCTGGTTGTGTATGCGGAGAAGTTCAGCATAATCCTCTGGTGTATCAGCATCATGAATAATACCGGGATCCTTTACATTAAGATAATACATGGGTTCCCCGCAGTTATCCACAGCACCTTTAAGTCCTGATTTTCCGTCATCACTTAGGATGGAATCAATCAGTGTGGAACGGATCAGAATGGGATGACCGGGATTGCCATTACAGACCGGAGTTACAAGGGGACGCCCCAGAGAGAGCATTTGAGTGACTGTCTGGGCTGTGAACAGCGGAACATCAACAGGTGTAAAGAGTACCGTATCCACTTTGTCTTTCAGATACTCAAGTCCGATTCGGACAGAATCAAACATATGAGTGTTTGCATAGTTCTCATTTCGAAGAAAGACTACATTATTGGAAGCCAGGTGGCATTCCAGAACATCTGCATGATATCCGGTTACCACTACTACTTTGGAGATTCCGGCCTGCCGGAAATTATTGATCACGCGCTGTGCGATGGAAATGGAGCCAAGCTGAAGCATGGGTTTAAAGTCTCCCATTCGTGATGATTTCCCCGCAGCCACGATGAGGGCGCCTGTCTGCATTTAGATACCTCCTTCTTTCAATGATATTATACAAATTTGATATTATTATAACATATAAAAGAATAAAAATAGTTAAAATTTTAAATAAAACAAAATAAAATTGTCTGCAATATATAAAATAGCCAACTATTAATTATTTGTAATTTGTATAATTGTGCAAAATTATGGTAGTATGGATATATAAAATAACATGGACAGGAGAACTTTTTTATGGATAAGATTTTTGAGATTACCGCAAAAGAAGTTACTGTACAGGTAAAAGATGAGCGTACAGGGGTTGTATATAGCCGGACGCTTCCCATCGATTATTATGAGAATGCAAATGTTTTAAAGCTCAGCGGTGAGAATCTGGACGGGAGCAGCTCTTCCATTGTTTTCTATTCCGCCAGAGGAATAGAGAGACTGAAAGATCTGACAGGCAGGGGAGCTGACCATGATTCGTGCGGAACACATAAGCCTGAAGATCAGTAAGATTGAAATGAATTTTTTTAAAAGGAGGAATGGGACATGATTAAAAAGACATTGAAGATTAATGGTGTTGAGAGAATACTTATTCTTGATAAGGATGAGACACTGGCGCAGGTGCTCCGTGATCACCTTCTTCTTACAGGATGTAAGATTGGCTGCGGTGAAGGTCACTGTGGAGCCTGTAATGTTATTATGAACGGAAAAGTCACAAGATCCTGTATCTACAAGATGAGCCGTGTTCCCGATCATGCAGAGATCACAACCATTGAAGGTGTGGGAACACTTTCTGATATGCATCCAATCCAGGTTGCATGGATGGCATATGGATGCGCACAGTGCGGTTTCTGTTCACCGGGATTTATTATTTCAGCAAAAGTGCTTCTGGACAATAATCCAAGTCCTACCCGTGAGGAGGTAAGAGACTGGTTTAACAAACAGCGTAATCTCTGCCGTTGTACAGGCTATAAGCCGCTGATCGATGCTACTATGGCTGCAGCAGCAGTTATGCGCGGCGAGATGACAAAGGAAGACCTTGTGTTCAAACAGACAGGTGATTCTATTGTTGGAACAAATTATATCCGTCCGTCAGCAGCACAGAAGGTAACAGGTACCTGGGATTTTGGTGCAGATGATGCATTAAAGATGCCATCAGGAACACTTCGCCTTGCTCTTACACAGGCAAAGGTTTCTCATGCAAATATTCTCAATATTGACACAGCAGAAGCAGAGAGTATGCCTGGTGTTGTTCGTGTTATCACAGCAAAAGATATTAAGGCAGCAGGCGGAACCAATAAGATCAATGGTCTTGTAATGCTTCCAAAACACAACAAGACAGACGGTTTCGAACGTCCTGTACTTTGCGATGAAAAAATCTTCCAGTTTGGTGATGCGATTGCCATCGTAGCTGCTGATACAGAAGAGCATGCAAGGGCAGCAGCAGAAGCAGTTAAAGTTGAGATCGAAGAGCTTCCTGCATATATGAATGCAATGGATGCCATCGCACCGGATGCGGCAGAGATTCATCCCGGTATTCCGAACGCATTCTTTGAGACAAACTGTATCAAGGGTCCTGATTTTGACTGGGACAGCATTCCGGATTCACAGCAGGTTGAGATCGAATCTTACTGTTCACGTCAGCCTCATCTTCATCTTGAGCCGGACTGCGGTTATGGTTACATTGACGAAGACGGTATGATAACTGTTCATTCCAAATCCATTGGTATCCATCTGCATATGCCTATGATCGCTGATGGTATCGGTGTGCCAATGGAGAACTTACGAATTGTTCAGAACCATGCAGGAGGAACCTTTGGTTACAAGTTCTCTCCTACAAATGAGGCTCTGATCGGCGCTGCTGTTAAGATCCTTGAACGTCCTGTGTCTCTGGTATTTAATCAGTTCCAGAATATTACTTATACAGGAAAGAGATCCCCTGCATTTATGAATATCAAGCTTGCAGCAGATGAACATGGTAAGCTTCTTGCACTCTGGGGCAATAACTATGTGGATCATGGTCCATACTCAGAATTCGGTGATCTGCTTACAATGAGACTTTCCCAGTTTACAGGTGCAGGCTATGGAATCAATTCTATCCGTAACAAATCTACAACAGTGTTTACAAACCATGCATGGGGTTCAGCATTCCGTGCTTACGGATCTCCTCAGTCTTATATGGGATCTGAGATTGCGATAGATGTTCTGGCTGCAAAGATGGGAATCGACCCCTTCGATATCCGTGAAATGAACTGTTACAAAGAATCAGAAGGCAGTACGATCCCTACAGGTTATCCGCCTGAAGTATACTGTGAAGAAGAACTGTTCAAGACAGCTCGTCCACTGTATGAAGCAGCTAAGAAACGTGTGGCTGAAAAGAATGCAGCTTCTGATGGCAAGATCAAATATGGTATCGGTGTATCTCTCGGTGTATATGGCTGTGGTCTTGATGGTGTTGATACATCAAACGCATTTGCAGAGCTGAATCCGGATGGAACAGTTACAATGTATGCTGCATGGGAAGATCACGGACAGGGCGCTGATATGGGGGTTCTTGTATCATCACATGAAACACTTCGTCAGGCAGGAATCAGACCGGAACAGATCAAACTTGTTATGAATGATACCAAGACATGTCCTAATGCAGGTCCTGCAGGTGGATCACGTTCACAGGTTATGTCAGGTAATGCATGTCGTCTGGCAGCAGAAAACCTTGTGGCAGCCATGAAGAAAGAAGACGGAACCTTCCGTACTTATGATGAGATGGTGGCTGAGGGTCTTGCAACAAAATATGAAGGTAACTGGGTGACAACCTTCTGTGCAGATCATCCGATCGATCAGGATACAGCACAGGGTGATCCGTTTGCAACCTACATGTATACGATCTTCCTTCCGGAAGTTGCTGTTAATACAGAAACAGGTAAAGTTAAAGTTGAAAAATTCACCTGTGTGGCTGACGTAGGTACCATCATGAACAGACTTCTTGTAGAAGGCAACTTCTACGGCGGCCTTGTACAGGGTATTGGTCTTGCTCTTACAGAAGATTTCGAGGATCTGAACCATGATACTTCTCTGAAGAACTGTGGCATTCCGTATCCAAATGATGCGCCGGATGATATTGAACTTCATTTCAATGAAACATATCGCCCAAGCGGTCCTTACGGTGCTGCCGGCTGTGGGGAGGCTCCGCTGGATGCTCCTCATCCTGCAATCCTGAATGCGATCTACAATGCTACAGGCGCACGTATCACACGTGTTCCTGCCCGTCCTGAAAAGGTTCTTGCAGCATTAAAGGAACTTGAGAAATAACTGTCAGTATAATTTTATCATGTGATATAATAAGGGGAGACGGGAGACTGTCTCCCCTTTGGAAATGAAAGGAGTATCGGGTTATGACATATATACAGGAAAGAGGTTCCACTCATGTTTATCACGTAAATCGAATGTCAAAGGAAGAGATGGATCATATGATCAGCCTCTGTGTTCATGAACAGCCGGCGTACTGTGTTGCAGCCTGTCCTTTCAAAGCAGATACAAAAGAAATGCTGTTTTATGCTGCAAAAGGAAACTTTAAGAAAGCTCTGGCTATCTATGAAAAGATCACACCATTTCCCATGATCCTCTGTAACGGATGTACTGCACCATGTGAGGAAAAATGCAGACTCTGTGAGCTGGGTGATGGCATATCCATACGTGAAGTAGAGCGTGCCATTGTACGATATGGGGAACCTGGAAAACGGAGCAGTGTATTTCGTATCAGAAAGAAAAAAAAGGCTGTGATCTTTGGCTCAGGATTGTTCCCGCTGTTTCTTGCAGGGGAACTGGAAAAGAAGATGTATCCTGCAACCATTTACTGTCAGGAGAAAGATTATGAAGCCTATATTGCAGCAGCAGCTCCGGAGCTTTTGGAATCAGATCGCAAAAATGAGGTAAAACGTCTCAGTTCCATGGACCTTTCCTTTGAATTCGGATGCAGTCTTGACCTTCCGTTTATCAGAGCGAAAATGAAGGAGGCAGATGTGGTCTGTGCTTCAGAGGAGGTGGCCAAAAAGCTGGCTCCAGAGGAAACAGCAGACGCAGAGATCATGCTGAGAGAACAGGCGGGAATTGTCAGCGGTCCGGTCCGGTCTGTGATGGATGCAGCTTTTGCTGCAAAGAGAGCTGCCCTGACTGTAGACCTCCTTGTACAGAATCTTTCGCCCCACAGCAACAGAGGCAGTGAAGGAGCAGTTACCACCAGGCTCTATACAAATATGGACGGGATGAAAGGCTCCAAAAAGATTCCCTGCAGCACAGATGGATATTCAAAAGAAGAAGCTGTTGAGGAAGCAAAGCGATGCATTCAGTGTCACTGTGATGAGTGTATGAAAAGCTGTGTCTATTTAAGGGAATATAAAAAGCATCCGGGTCTTCTTGCACGTGAGATTTATAATAATACCCAGATCATTATGGGAGATCACCAGATGAATAAACCGATGAATTCCTGTTCACTCTGCGGACAGTGTACTGTAACCTGTCCAAATGGGTTTGATATGAGCCAGGTCTGCAAATCTGCAAGAGAAAACATGGTATCTACAGACAAAATGCCTCTGGCACCTCATGAATTTGCACTGATGGATATGCTGTTCTCCAATTCGGAGGCTTTCTTATGCAGACCTCAGCCGGGATATGAAACCTGCAGATATGTATTTTTCCCAGGATGTCAGGCAGGAGCTATAGCGCCGGATGTTGTCACAGAGGCATATGAGGATCTGTGCAGGAGGACAGAGGGCGGTGTTGCTCTGATGCTGGGATGCTGTGGTGCTATCAGTGAATGGGCAGGACGCTATGAAATGACAGAAAAGGTAAATGAACAGCTGAAGCAGGAGCTTGCAAAACTGGGAGATCCTATGATTATAGCAGGCTGTCCAAGCTGTATGAAACAGTTAAAAGAGAGTCTTGGCGCCAAAGTCACAGGAATCTGGGAGATTTTAAAGGAAATCGGACTTCCCGGACAGGCAAAAGGACTGGAGATACCTGTTGCAATACATGATGCCTGCGGTGCCAGGGGAGATACACAGACACAGGATACAATAAGAGAGCTTCTTGCAGATATGGGGTGCACTGTTGTAAATACAGAATATTCCAGAGATCTGTCTCCCTGCTGCGGATACGGCGGACTGACTGCCTACGCTAATAAAGAGATGGCAGATAAAATGACAGAAAAGTGTCTGGAACGATCCGATTCCCCATATATAACGTACTGCATGGCATGCAGGGACCGATTTGTCAGGGAAGGCAGGGAATCCAGACATATCCTGGAACTTCTGTATGGTATAAATGCCGCCAATATGCCGGATATCAGTGAGAAACGCTACAACCGGCTTGAGCTAAAAGAGAAGCTTTTAAAAAATATATGGAATGAGGAACTGATGATGGAGAAAAAAGATTATACCGTTGCATATACAGAAGATGCCATCAGTATGATGGATGAACGTATGATCCTGAAAAGCGATGTGGAGCGTGTATTATCAGATTACAGAGAAAATCAGGAAGCGATCTTTGATGAAGAGACAAAAGAACTGGTGACAAGGAGCAGACTTGGAAATGTTACATTCTGGGTGAGATTTGTGGAAACAGAAGAAGGGTATCTGGTACGCAGAGCATACAGTCATAGAATGAATATTATGAAAAGGGTGGGACAGTAATGGCAGTAGAGAGAACATATTATACCATTGATCCTGAGGGAAAGCTGACTTGCATGAAATGCAAGGTTCCTCTTGTAAAGGGAAAAGCAAAATTTATGTATCTGGAGAACGGTTTTCCTGTTGAGATGCCGGTCTGTCCCAAATGTGGCTTTGTCTATGTTCCGGAAGAGCTGGCTCTTGGAAAGGTTTTGGCAGTGGAACGTGCACTGGAGGATAAATAGATGAACAGACACCCCGGAGGGGAAGAGCAGACAATTCATCTTCTGAAAAGCATAGAATTGAAAAAAGGAATGAAAGCTCTGGATCTGGGAGCAGGAGAGGGAGAGACCGTGCGGATCATGAAAGCATTTGGTCTGAATGTGCAGGGTGTGGATCTTGCTCCGCGAAGCAGTGAGGTGCAGCAGGGAGATTTTCTGACCCTTCAGTATGCAGCAGACAGTATGGATCTCTGTATCAGCCAGTGTGCATTTTTTGTCAGCAGAGATCAGAAAAAGGCAGTCTCTGAATGCTGGCGTGTACTGAAAAAGGGAGGATTTCTTTTGCTGTCAGATCTGGATCCGGGCAATCTTCTGGAAATTGTGAAAGAAACAGGGTTTACGATTCTCTGTCAGGAGGATCAGACTGCTCTCTGGAGAGAATATTATCTGGAAGCAATCTGGAATGATTCATTCTGCTGCGAGGATCATAAGCTTCTGCAGAAAGAATACAAAGGCAGAAAAATAGGCTATACCATGGTGGTTGGCAGAAAGGAGTAATGTATGGATCTTTACGAAAGAATAATGGAATTAGGTAGCATGGGATATCATTGTTCACAGATCATTATGATCATGACTCTGGAAACCATAGGAGAGGAAAATCCACAGCTTGTAAAGGCAATGGGAGGCCTTGGCGGAGGAATCGGTTACTGTGGAGATACCTGCGGATGTCTGACAGGAAGTGCCTGTGCCATCGGATATTTTCTCGGAAATCTGGCTCCTGAGGAGAAGGAAGATGCACAGATGAAACCGGCTGTACAGGAATTATATCAGTGGTTCCGCCAGAAGACAGAGGAAGAATTCGGAGCTTTTTACTGTAAGGATATCACTCATCTGGACTGGGGTGTGATCATGGAGAAATGTCCTGGACTTATTGCAGATACTTATACAAAAGTTATGGAAATTCTGACAGAGCGGGAGGTACTGAAGCTTTGATCACCATCGGCAAAACAAAGAGTGTCTGTCCGGAATGTATGAAGGTAGTTCCTGCCATAAAAGGTATCGGTGAAGACGGGATCTATCTGGTAAAGGAATGCAATGCTCATGGAAAATTTCAGACCCTGATCTGGGAAGGAAATGCAGCAGATTATCTTTCCTGGGGAAGAGAAAATCTCTCAGCAGAAACGCCTGTAAATCCGAAGGTTAAAGAAAAATCCTGTCCGGATAATTGCGGACTCTGTGAGGAACATGAAAGAAAAGGCTGCTGTATGATCCTGGAAGTTACAAAACGCTGTAATATGCATTGTCCTGTCTGCTTTGCTTCAGCAGGAGAAGACAGGGAAAAGGGAGATATTCCCATCTGTGAAATAGAAAAACAGTATGATTTTCTGATGGCTCACGGAGGTCCCTTTAATATACAGCTTTCAGGAGGAGAACCAACCATGAGGGACGATCTGCCTGAAATCATACATATGGGAAGAGAAAAAGGATTTACATTTTTTCAGTTAAATACCAATGGGATCCGGCTTGCCAGGGAGGAGGGGTATGCCGGAAAGCTGAAAAAAGCAGGACTGAATACAGTATTTCTTCAGTTTGACGGTGTGACAGATCAGGTTTATGAGACTTTACGTGGACAGGCTATGATGGAACTGAAGAAAAAGGCGGTCTTAAACTGCTCAGAAGCAGAGCTTGGTATTGCTCTTGTGCCGGTCATTGCGCCGGGAGTAAATGATATGCAGGTAGGGGATATCCTGAAATTTGGTCTGGATCATATGCCCTTTGTTCGTGGCGTACATTTTCAGCCTATCAGTTATTTTGGCAGATGTTCCCAGAAGCGCCCCCAAAATCCCATCACCATACCAAAGATGCTGAGGCTTATTGAAGAACAGACAGAGGGACTGATGAAAATTGAGGATTTTGCAGGCGGCGGCGCAGAGAATCCCTACTGCTCCTTTCATGCAAGTTATCTGAGAAAAGGAGAGCAGGAACTGAAGCTTCTTGAAAAAAAATCAGGAAAAGGATGCTGCTGTACTACCAGTGATGATTCCAGGCAGTATGTGGAAAATCAGTGGAGCTACAGTACAAAAACCTATGATGAGGGAGAAATGACACAGACAGATGCGCTAGATGAGTTTCTGATCCGGATACATAATGAAACCTTTGCAGTATCAGGTATGATCTTTCAGGATGCCTGGAATCTGGATCTTGACCGTCTGAAACGCTGTTATATCTGTGAAGTGGATCCTGATCACGGAATGGTACCGTTCTGTGCATATAATCTGACTAATCTGAAAGGAACATATTTATACAGAAAGTGAAACGATCCAATATAGATGCAATGATCTGTAGGCAGGAAAAAATTACAGATATTACAAGGGAAACAATAAACAAAATACAGCTGGATAAACTGAATGCTGTTCTGAAAAGAGAAAAAGAAAGGCAGGGATTTTATAGAGATCTGCCGGAAAGGCTGGAAAGCCTTGATGATCTGAAAACCCTTCCCTTTACAACGGAATCCGACCTTGCTCAGAAAGGGGGCAGGATGTTACTGTGCTCTCAGGGAGAAATACAGAGGATCATTTCAGAACAGACAAGCGGAACAACAGGTGCAGGTAAACGTGTATTTTATACAGAAGGAGATTGTGAACATACCATAGAACTTTTTATGGCCGGACTTGGTGAGTTTATTTATCCGGGAAGCAGGACTATGGTTGCCATGCCGTTTTCAGGTCCTTCTGGACTGGGAGAACTGATCGCAGACGCAATCAGACGTATAGGAGCACATCCCCTTTTAACCGGGAACAATAAAACCTATGGTGAGTTAAAAACAATTCTGGAAGAGGAGCGGCCGGATACTTATGTAGGTATGCCGACAGCACTGCTTTCCATGCTCAGAATGTGTGGAAAAGGCAGTATAAAGAGAGCACTGATATCAGGGGATGCCTGTCCGGAAACAGTAATGAAAGCAATAGAAAAAATTTTGGGAACACCACTCTGGCCTCATTATGGTTCCAGAGAGATGGGACTTGGGGGTGCGATTTGCTGTCAGGCTCATGAGGGCATGCACATGAGGGAGAATCATTGTATCACAGAGATCATAGATAAAGAGGGAAATGTTCTGCCTGACGGTCAATGGGGAGAACTGGTGATCACAACCATTGGGATGGAGGCACAGCCTCTGATCAGATACAGGACCGGCGATCATACACGTATCATCCCCGGAAAATGTATCTGCGGAAGTGAGGTAAGGCGTCTGGATTTTGTAAGGCGCATCGACCAGTCCAAAAGTATGAGAGAAATGGATGAATTACTGTTTCAGTTTCCGAAACTGGTAGATTACTGTGTAAGGAGTGTTGGAGGGAAAAAAGAAATCACAGCACTTTTTATATCAGATAACGGAGAAGAACTGATCAGAAATGTCTGCACAGAGAAGAATATTATTTCTTTGGACTGCAGAAAAGCAGAATGGAGCGATAGGGCATTGTATCCTGCGAAACGTATTATTTTATAGAGAAACTATTAGAAAACAGAACGAAACCCATTGACTATCAGTCGGATTTCGTTCTGTTTTTTATTTTATGAATAGTTATTTGTTCACAGGATAATACGGACAGTCCTCTCTGATACATTCTTTATTATCTTCAAAATATTTACATAGTACAGAAGACAGCGGAATCTTTACAGAGCTGAACTGCCTGTAAAACCTGATCGCTCCTTCAATAGCAATTCTGCTGGTGCGTTTACAGCAGCGCGGACCACCAACATCAGCCAGTTTGGATAAAATAACAGAGACAAGCTTCTGAGGAAAGGGCCATGCATCCTTATGGAGGGGACCGGATCCGGTCATAACAGACATAAAGATTCCGGCACCTGCTGCTGCACCACACACTCCCCAGTAACCGCAGGTACCACCGGGAACCTGCCTCGCTCTTTTACAGATTTCAGATAATGCGGTATCGTAATTCATACGCTCTCCATTATTGCGAAGTGCAGTCAGAAGAACACTGGGAACAATGGCATGATGTTCAGGTCCATGCATGTGGACAGAAGGAAGGTCCATGATCTCTTCCAGAAGCAGCAGGGGATCCTTCTCTGTGCTGCTTCTGAGGGCTATGATCACCGGTATATAAGTACCATAGCTGTGACAGGCATCACAGACAAAATGGCCATTTTCACAGACAGCATTTGTCAGCTGCTCTTTGTGGCAGATGCTGCAGGTTTTCACAGAACTTTCGACGCTGTATGTGACCGGTGCTCCACAGATCAGGCAGCCTGAAAAATGTTCTGTCTCTCCACAACAGCAGGAATTATTTGTATTATCCATAAAAATCAGCATTTCTCAGCAATATCATAGATAAGCCGTTCTGTATCTTCCCATCCGAGGCAAGGATCTGTGATGGAGCATCCAGGAGTCATGTGATCGCTGATATCCTGGCGGCCTTCGAGAAGGTAGCTTTCGATCATAACACCTTTAACCAGCTTTCTGAGGTCTGGATTATAGTTACGGCTGTGAAGTACTTCTGAAACAATACGGATCTGTTCCTTGTATTGCTTGTTGGAGTTTGAGTGGTTGGCATCTATGATGATGGCAGGGTTCTTAAGGTCTTTTTTGGCATACAAAGCAGACAGATGTATCAGATCTTCATAGTGGTAATTAGGAATAGTCTGTCCGTACTGGTTTACACCACCTCTGAGAATAGTGTGTGCCAGATCATTTCCTGAAGTTTCCACATCATTTCCTCTGTAGATGAAGTGGTGTGGATGCTGTGCAGCAGTGACGGAATTCAGCATAACAGAGAGATCACCGCTGGTAGGATTCTTCATACCGACAGGAATATCCATACCGCTGGCAGTGAGACGATGCTGCTGGTTCTCCACAGAACGTGCACCTACAGCTTCATAGGAGAGAATATCATCCAGATAGCTGCGGTTTTCAGGATAAAGCATTTCATCTGCAGAAGAGAGTCCTGTCTCCTGCATAACTCTCATGTGCATCTTGCGGATAGCAATGATTCCGGCAAGAAGGTCAGGAGCCTTATCAGGATCTGGCTGATGAAGCATTCCTTTGTAACCGTCACCTGTGGTACGGGGCTTATTTGTATAAACTCGCGGGATGATCATCAGTTTGTCAGAGACTTTATCTGCCACTGTTTTCAGTTTGCGTACATATTCGCAGACTGTATCTTCGTTATCAGCGGAACAAGGTCCTACAAGGACGATAAATTTATCTGATTCACCGGTGAAGATACGGCGTATTTCTTCATCGCGCTGTTTTTTTACTTCTTTGAGTTCCTGGCTGAGAGGGTACTGAGATTTCAGAACCTCCGGTAAAGGGAGCTCGTGATTGATTTTCATAGACATGATCTGTTTCCTCCATATAAGTACATGCAGGTCTTTGATAATGCCGGAACTCAGGAATATTTTATACCTGACCGGACTGCCTGCACATTTTCCTTTACAAGTATAACATGGTGTTATCTAAAATTCCAGTACTTTAACACTTTAAACTGACATATTTTGAGAGAATGTAATCAGACCGTTTTTTATGCCTGTTTCTTAGCTTCACAAAAATGCTTTCAGATGTTACAATCAAATAAAAGATATAAGGAAAGAAATATCAAAAGAATACCAAAGAAAGTCGGGGTGAAGGTTATGGAGATTAAGAGTATTTTGATAAAGGACACAACCAGAGAAGAAAGAAAACAGATTGTGGAGGAATCTTTTGGGAATATTTCTGCAAGCTGTGATGGCTGTATGGCGGGACTGACAGAGATGTATCAGGAATATATTGATGGTACAAAGGAAATCCGCGACATTAACATGGAGTTTAATGCACACTACGTACGGGAAGATTTGGATGAGAAATCAAAGAGAAGCTGCCCGATGTAGATAAAACAACTATATGGGAAACTTGCAGATCCCGAATATGCAGGAAATAACAAGATAACAGGAGAAGGATAATAAAATGAGTACAAACAATATGGATAGATTTGAATTCAGATGTATCAGACCGGAGGAGACACAGCAGGCGATAGAGATCGAGCAGATCTGTTTCCCGCCAAATGAGGCATGTTCCCCGAAAAGTCTGACAGAGAGAATAAAAGCAACAGCAGAAACATTTCTGGTAGCTGAGGATAAGGAAACCGGAAAGCTGGCTGCATTTCTTAATGGAGTTCCTACAGATGAGGAGGCTTTCAGAGACGAATTCTTCACAGATATTTCCCTGAGTAATCCTGAAGGCAAAAATATCATGCTTCTGGGTCTGGATGTCCGTCCGGAATATCGTATGCAGGGACTGGGACGTGAACTGGTATCCCGATACTGCCAGAAGGAAGCACAAAAAGGACGAAAGAAACTTTTCCTCACCTGTCTGGATGAAAAAGTGAAGATGTATGAGAAATTCGGCTTTACAGATCTGGGTCAGGCAAACTCCACCTGGGGCGGAGAAGCCTGGCATGCCATGAGCATCGAGATTGGAAGATAATTAACGAGCAGAACAGACAGGAGAGTGTACAATGAGCCTATACGCAATCGGTGATTTTCATCTTTCGTTTACAGTCAATAAACCTATGGATGTATTTGATAAAAGATGGAAGAACCATGTGGTTAAGATTGAGAAGTACTGGAAGAAGAGAGTAACAGAGAATGATACAGTAGTGATAACAGGAGATCATTCCTGGGGGAGAGATCTTGCAGAGTGTCAGGCGGATCTGGATTTTATTATGGCTCTGCCGGGCAGGAAGATTCTGCTTCGGGGAAATCACGATATGTTCTGGGATGCGAAGAAAACAGAAAATCTGAATGAGATGTTCAGAGGAAAGCTGGAATTTTTACAGAATAATTTTTATACATATGAGGATTATGCACTGGTGGGAACCAAAGGCTACTGTTATGAAGGAAAAGACAGCTATGAGCATTTTCTGAAGATCCGAGAGCGGGAGTTGGGGCGGCTGCGCTGCTCTTTTGAAGCGGCGAAGGCAGCAGGATATGAGAAGTTTATCATGTTTCTTCATTATCCACCTACAAGTATTGGAGAGATGGAGAGTCCGTTTACCCTGATGGCACAGGAATTTGGCGCCGAGAAGGTAATCTATTCTCACTGTCATGGAGAGAAGCGGTATGATGACAGCTTTAAAGGCTATGTGGATGGAATAGAGTACAAGCTGGTATCAGGAGATTATCTGAATTTTAAACCGGAGCCAGTATTACGCTAATGGTAATCTTTATATCGGTATTCGATTATAGGTGGGTAGTGGAGTGCGAATATCTGTTTAATATTAAGCATCAGTAGTATAGAAAAAATCCCTGGGATATTATACTTTTCAGGGATGATTTTATGTGCTTTGAGAGAAAATATCTTCGGGGAGAAATGAGAAAATGAAGATTTACTACAGAGAGAAATCTGGCGGGATTGAAATTCTGCGGTGTTTTGGAATAGAGGGCAGAGTTGAGATTCCGGGAATGATAGATGGCAAATTGGTGATCAGTGCGGCACCGTATGCATTTTCCAGTCATATGGATGAGAAAGAAGAACTGAAAAATGCCAGCCTGTGGGAAGTGTCAGATGGTCTTGGGTTTGGCAGAGAAGAGCATGTTCTGGCAGGAAATGATGTGGAGGAGATTGTTTTTCCTTACACTTTAAAAGAGATTGGACGATATATTTTTTATGGCTGCGGAAATCTGAAAAAGCTGGAGTTTTCTGACAGCCTGATGCAGATAGGCTGTGGTGCATTTACAGGCTGCCATGCATTGGAGAAGCTGACTGTTCATATGAGACAGGGAAAGAAGTCAGGCGTTAAGGAAATGCTGGGCGAGATGTGGCAGAGGATAGATGTAAACTTTCTTTATGAGTATGAAGAAGCCAGACTTGTATTTCCGGAGCATTATGATGAGGCGGTTGAGAACACTCCGGCGCGTATTTTGTATACGGAATATCATGGATCAGGCAGTAATTACAGGCAGTGTTTTTATGATAAGGAGCTGAATTATCAGGAATATGACAGGCTTTTTGAAATGGCGGTAGCCATGGATAAGCTGGAAGTTCTGGTTGATATGTCATTTGGCAGACTGGAGTTTCCTTATGAACTGACCGGGAAAGCCAGGGAGAATTACAGGGAATATATCCGTAAGAATCTAGGAGATATTGCAGAATATCTGGTAAAGCAGGAGGATATGCACAGATTGGAAGTGATATCCTCGCAAAAACTCTGGACACTGGAGGGAATTGATTCTGCGTTGGATTGTGCATCTAAGAGAAAAGAAACGGAAGTATCCGCATTTTTGATGAATGAAAGAGCAAATCTGGTGGATAATACGGCAGGAAGTGAACGTATAGATGTGGATAAGTTGCAAAATAGTCAGGAAGCTGACAGGACAGAGCAGGGGAAAAATGAACAATCACAAACTACAGAAAAATCTTTGAATAGAAGAACTATACTAAGAAAAAAGAGGTTTGAACTGTGATAGATATAGAGGAAAATAATAATGCAGCCAGAGGATAAAATACAGGAAATAGCAGAAAGAGCAGAGCGTTTGCAGGAAATCGGCAGCAGTATTCTCAGGGTTGCGCGGGATGAATTATATCTGGGAATGCGGTTTTTGGATGTGGCGCTGAGCAGTTTTTCTTATCAGATGGATGGTCAGGTCCATGGATTTGGAACGGATGGAAGAGTGATGTATTTCCAGCCGCAGATGCTGGGAGGCTTATATAGAGAGAACAGGATTCTGGTGAACAGAGGGTATCTGCATATGGTATTCCACTGTATTTTCCGGCATTTTGCATGGAGCGGTACAGAAGGTAAGAAGAGGGTAGACGATGGAATCACAATCCAGGAACGTATGCGTGATCTGAGTTGTGACATTGCAGTGGAGCATATGATAGATGGGATGAACTATCGGAGTATCCGTTTCTCACGCAGTCTTCTGCGAAGGGAAACCTACCGTCTCCTTGAAAAAGAGGGAAAAACCCTCAACGCACAGAGAGTATATAAAATATTGTCAGAATGGAATCTGAACGAAAAGGATCTTACAAATCTGGAACAGGAATTTCGCACAGATGACCACAGATACTGGGAAAGTAAGAAACCGGATCAGAAACCGAATCCCATGCTCAGCCGCAAATGGGGGGAGATCAATGATGGAATCGAGACGGATCTGGAAACCTTTTCCCAGGAGGCAGGTGAGCGGGACGGAGGTTTCCTGGAGCAGATAAAAACAGAGAACAGAAGCAGGTATGATTACAGAGAATTCCTGCGGAAATTTGCAGTTTTTCATGAAGAACTGGCAGTGGATGATGACAGTTTTGATTACAATTTCTATACCTATGGTCTGCGTCTCTATGGAAACATGCCGCTGATAGAACCACTGGAATCCAAAGAAGTTAAGAAGATAGAGGAATTTGTGATCGTCATCGATACTTCCATGTCCTGTTCAGGAGAACTGGTGAGAAAGTTTCTGGAGGAAACCTACGGTGTACTTAGTGAGAGTGAGAGCTTTTTTACAAAAATAAATGTGCACATCATTCAGTGTGATGAGAAAGTTCACACAGATAAAAGGATTACTTCTCAGAAAGAAATGAAAGACTATATGGAACATCTGGAATTGTATGGAGATGGCGGAACAGATTTCAGGCCTGCATTTGAATGGGTGGATAAACTGTTGGAACAGCATGAATTTCATAACCTGAAAGGGATGATCTATTTTACAGACGGATTCGGAATTTACCCGAAGAAAATGCCGTCATATAAGACTGCGTTTGTGTTTATGCAGGATAATTACAGAGATGTGGATGTACCGGTATGGGCCATGAAACTGATTTTGGATGAGGATGATTTTGAGAAGCCAGACAGGTAATGAAGAGAGAAAATTATAATTGCGAGAGCTGCAAATCGCGGAGCAATTCGTGGATATCAAGGAAATGAGAAAACTGAGTAAAAGTAAGAAGTGTTCAGCAGGAAAGGATTTACATTATGGATATAAAGCGAGCGAAACAGGAGATAAAGGACTCAATAGAAGCATACCTTGCGAAGGATGAATTTGGAGAATATCTGATCCCGGCCATACGCCAGAGACCAATACTCCTTATGGGGGCACCGGGTATTGGAAAGACGCAGATTATGGAACAGATCGCCAGGGAATGTAAGGTAGGTCTGGTATCTTATACTATCACCCATCACACCCGTCAGAGTGCAGTAGGACTGCCGTTTATCAAAGAGAAAACCTTTGGTCAGGAGACTTTTTCTGTCACAGAATATACTATGAGTGAGATTATTGCCTCTGTCTATGAAAAGATGGAAAAAACAGGTCTCAGAGAAGGAATTCTTTTTATTGATGAGATTAACTGCGTATCAGAGACCTTGGCGCCTATGATGCTGCAGTTTCTTCAGGGAAAGACCTTTGGCAATCAGAAAGTACCGGAGGGATGGGTGATCGTGACAGCAGGAAACCCGCCGGAATACAATAAATCTGTCCGTGAATTTGATGTGGTAACTCTTGACAGAATCAAGAGGATTGATGTGCAGCCAGACTTTGAAGTATGGAAAGAATATGCCTATGAGCAGGGGATCCACCCTGCTGTGATCTCTTATCTGGAACTTCGCAGAAAGAATTTCTACAGAATGGAGAACACAGTAGACGGACGGATTTTTGCCACTGCCAGAGGCTGGGAAGATCTTTCTAGGCTGATACAGGTATATGAAACACTGGATAAAGAAGTGGACAGAGAGGTGGTATATCAGTATATCCAGCATCCAATGATCGCAAAAGATTTTGCCGCATATCTGGCATTATGCAATAAGTATAAGACAGACTATGCAGTGGAGGATCTGCTTCAGGGTAAATGGACACCGATCACTCTGGGTAAGATCCGCAATGCTTCACTGGATGAGCATCTGAGTATTGTTGGTCTGCTGAACGGAAAGCTCAGCCAGTTATTTGCAGACTGTTATTTTATGGATGCCTATGTGACAAAGCTCTATGGTTACATGACAGAATACAGAGATAACCTTCCGGAAATGACGCTGGAATCCATTTATAAAAAGGCAGAAAATGATTTTCAGACTACAAAAAAATCTGAGCTTCTCACTAAAAATGAAGAAAAAGTATTTATCCGTACAGTGGATTTTCTTGAGAAATTATGGATAGAACTGAGGGGAGAAACTGGTTCTGAAGATAAAACAGAGAATAATAAAGCTGTTGAAATTTCAGAAAAAGATACCTATGAGCGGGCAAAAACAGCTTTTGCAACGGAGGCTGACAGTCTGGAAACTCAGACAGAATATATCTCTCAGACGCTTCAGAATGTTTTTGATTTTATGGAAGCTGCCTTTGGTGATAGCCAGGAAATGGTAGCATTTATTACGGAACTGAATGCAAACTTTTACAGTATCTGGTTTATCCGGGAAAATGGTTCTGACCAGTATTACCGTCACAACAAGGGACTACTGTTTGATGACAGACAGAAACTGATCCTGGGACAAATGGAGGAACTGGAGAACACGATGAAGCGGGGACTAAAAAATTAATTTTTATGCCAATTAGCATTGGATTTTCAGATAAATCGTGGTATGCTGATGAATAGAATTATGATTTGAGTGAAAAATATCAGGAATGCAGGCGCATTTGACTGTGCAGCAGTAGAACGATATGGAATCACTAGAAAAAACGAGGAGGAATATAAAATGGAATTAGAAGTATTAAGAAAAGATATGGTTGCAGCTATGAAAGCCAAAGATAAAGTAACAAAAGAAGCAGTCTCCTCTCTGATCTCTGCGGTAAAGAAGGTAGCGATCGATGAGGGATGCCGTGATGAGATTAAGAGTGATCTGGTGGACAGAGTTATTCTGAAAGAGTTGAAAACTGTGAAAGAACAGCTGGATACCTGCCCGGAGAGCCGCGAAGATCTGAAGGCTGAATATCAGGCAAGATATGATGTGATCGCCAAATATGCGCCAAAACAGATGGATGCAGCAGAGGTAAAAGCATATCTGGAAGAAAAATTTGCAGATGTGATTGCGACGAAAAATAAGGGTCAGATCATGAAGGCTGTTATGGCTGATATGAAGGGAAAAGCAGACGGAAAGGTGATTAATCAGGTTGTGGCAGAGCTCTGCAAATAATGTGTTATCTTAACCGAATCAAGTAAGTCCCCTGCTTCAATTGCGAAAAGCAATAAGCAGTGGGTGGGACTATGTGAAGAATAGGATCATCCAGCAGATTTGGTATGCAGAAAGCTGGATAGTTATCAAAATAGCCGCAGTATGCTGGAATGTCCGGATACTGCGGTATTTTATTAGGAGGTGAATATATATGGAGTTTCAGCATGAACTGATCATTCCTAATGAGGGATTTCCGTTTAAGGTTTTTCTTTTTGAAGGAGGAAATGGCAATTATGTGCGTGAGAAGCACTGGCATACGTCTGTAGAGATTTTTGCTGTGATGGAGGGGCGCCTGGATTTTTTTGTAAATAAGGATGAATATCCGCTGAAAGCTGGAGAGCAGATAATCATTAATTCCAATGAGACCCACTCTATCCATGCTGTGGAGAAAAATAAAACAGTAGTTCTGCAGATTCCTCTGAAACAGTTTGAGAATTATTTTACTGCCCAGAGATATATCCGTTTTCGGGGGCAGGAGGAGCTGGTGGATAAGAAACTGGCTTCTTTGCTTCGTAAATTATATCATGTGTATTCCGAGCGGAAAATTGGATATGAGTTCCGGACAATTTCTATTTTTTACGAGATTATGTATATCCTGGTGAAGGATTACCGTGTGACAGAGACCAGGGAGAAGGATATCCGACACAGCCGCCGTCTGGATGCATTGTCAAAAATCACCACATATATGCGTGAGCATTACAGGGAGGAACTGAAGCTTTCTGATGTGGCGGCTACTTTTGGATACTCGGATGCATATTTGTCGCGAATGTTCCAAAAATATGCAAAAATCAACTATAAAACTTATCTGCAGGATATCCGTATGGCATATGCGTACAGGGATTTGCTGAATACAGACCATACAATTAGTCAGATTGCACTAGATAATGGATTTTGCAGCAGCAGGGGTTTTTCCGGGGAATTTCAGAAAAGATATGGGGTACTTCCAAGTGAGATGCGAAAACAGATAAATGAAAAAGGTCAAAAAAACGCTATAGATTAGACAAGAAAACTGGCGAAAAGTACCCTTTATTCTGATATATTCTAAGCACAGTCAAGAAAACGTAATATCTACAGAATATAAGGAGGTTTTTGAAGTGAAAATTCAGAATGTAACAGATGCTTCCTTCCGTAAATATGGAAAGGTGCTTGAAGGGTATGACTTCAGTGCTCTTCTCAAAGAAATGAAACATACACCGGTTCCGGATGATGTGGTTTATGTACCATCTGTTGAGGAGCTGGAAGCTCTGGATGTAGCAAAAGCACTGCAGAATAAAGGATTTGGCGGAATCCCGATCGAAATTGGATACTGCAACGGACATAATAAGAAATTAAATGCAGTAGAATATCACCGCAGTTCAGAGATCAATGTAGCGGTAACAGATCTGGTGCTGCTTATCGGAAGTCAGCAGGATATCACAGATGATTTTACATATGATACTTCTAAGATCGAAGCATTCCTGGTACCTGCAGGAACAGGTATTGAAGTATATGCAACTACACTTCATTATGCGCCATGCAATGTACAGGATGGCGGTTTCCAGTGTGTAGTCGTACTTCCGGCAGGAACCAATACAGATCTTACATTTGAGACAGCTAAGACAGGCGAGGACAGCCTGCTGACAGCTAAGAACAAATGGCTCATTGCACATGAAGATGCGGCAATCGAGGGTGCAGTAAACGGACTTCGTGGAGAGAATATCACCATTGACTGAGTTGCTCGGAATCTGTGGCAGTAGAGTATCAGAATATAGTAAATGAATAACAAAATCATATAAATACATATCAAATATGGAGGAATTTATATTATGAACAATATACCAGTAGTAAAACTTGGATTAATCGCAGTAAGCCGTGACTGTTTTCCGATTCAGCTTTCTGAAAAGAGACGTGCAGCAATCAAGGAAACTTATAAAGGTGAACTTTATGAATGTCCTGTAACTGTTGAGAACGAGAAGGATATGGAGAAAGCTCTTGAAGATGTAAACAAAGCAGAGTGTAATGCGCTGGTTGTTTTCCTTGGAAACTTCGGACCTGAAACTCCTGAAACTCTGATCGCAGAGAGATTTGACGGACCTTGTATGTATGTAGCAGCAGCAGAAGGTGACGGTGATATGATCAACGGCAGAGGTGATGCTTACTGTGGTATGCTTAACTGCTCCTACAACTTAAAAATGCGTCATCTGAAAGCATATATTCCGGAATATCCTGTTGGAACAGCAGATGATATTGCAAAGATGATCGCTGATTTCGTACCGGTTGCACGTGCAGTCATCGGTGTCAGCAATCTTAAGATCATTACTTTCGGACCACGTCCACAGGACTTCTTCGCATGCAACGCACCTATTAAAGGCCTCTATGAGCTGGGTGTTGAGATTGAAGAGAACTCAGAGCTTGATCTTCTTGTTTCTTTCAAAGAGCATGAAAATGATCCTCGTATCCCGGAAGTTTGTGCAGATATGGCAAAAGAGATGGGCGAAGGCAAATATTATGCTGACCTTAATGTGAAAATGGCACAGTTTGAGCTTACACTTCTTGACTGGGCAGAGGCTCATAAGGGAGCAAGAAAATACGTTGCATTTGCTGACAAATGTTGGCCTGCATTCCCGTCACAGTTTGGATTTGAACCTTGCTATGTAAATAGCCGTCTGGTTTCCAGAGGAATTCCGGTATCCTGTGAGGTTGATATCTACGGAGCACTCAGCGAGTACATCGGACTTTGCATTTCCAATGATGCAGTTACACTGCTTGATATCAACAACTCTGTTCCACAGTATATCTATGATGAAGATATTAAAGGAAAATACGATTATAAGCTTACTGATACATTTATGGGATTCCATTGTGGAAATACTCCTGCATGCAAGATGTGTGATTCCAGAGCTGTTAAATATCAGCTGATCCAGCACAGACTTCTTGAGCCGGCAGGATCTGAACCAGACTTCACAAGAGGAACTCTTGAAGGTGATATCGCTGCATCTGACATTACATTCTATCGTTTACAGTGCAATTCCGAGGGCGAGCTGGTTTCTTATGTTGCAGAAGGTGAAGTACTGGATGTACCTACAAGATCATTCGGTGGTATCGGTATTTTCGCAATCAAAGAAATGGGAAGATTCTACCGTCACGTACTGATCGAGGGCAACTATCCGCATCATGGAGCAGTTATGTTTGGACATTACGGAAAAGCATTCTATGAGGTAGTGAAATTCCTTGGACTGGATGTTAAGAAGATTGGCTATAACCAGCCGGCAGGCGTAAGATACCCGACAGAGAATCCATGGGGTTAATGAGAAATCAGTAAAACGGATGATTAATGTTCATGTGAAGTGAATGAATCTGAATACAGAATAAATAAACTGACACTATATTAAAGGCATCCCGGGGCTTTGCTCTGGGATGTATTAGATTAGAAATAGAAAAGGAGAGCACTTATGTATTATATTGGTATTGACCTTGGTACTTCCGCTGTAAAACTTCTTCTTATGGAAGAATCAGGAAAAATCTGTAACATCGTATCCAGAGAATATCCTTTATTCTTCCCACATCCGGGCTGGTCTGAGCAGAAACCGGAAGACTGGTTTGCGCAGAGTATGGAAGGCATGAAAGAGCTGACAAAGGATATCGACAGAGCGCAGGTAGCAGGAATTGGTTTTGGCGGCCAGATGCATGGTCTGGTAACACTTGACAAGGATGATAATGTGATCCGTCCTGCAATCCTCTGGAATGACGGACGTACAGGCGAAGAGACAGAATATCTGAATACAGTGATCGGAAAAGACAAACTTTCACAGTATACAGCAAATATTGCTTTCGCAGGCTTCACAGCACCGAAGATCCTCTGGATGCAGAAAAACGAGCCTGAGAACTTTAAGAAGGTAGTAAAGATTATGCTTCCTAAGGATTATCTGGCATATCGTCTGTCCGGTTCTTTTTGTACAGATGTTTCTGATGCTTCCGGTATGCTTCTTCTTGATGTGAAGAACCGCTGCTGGTCAAAAGAAATGCTGGAGATCTGTGGAATCACAGAAGAGCAGCTTCCGAAACTGTATGAGAGTTGGGAAGTAGTAGGAACTCTGAAACCTGAGATTGCGAAAGAACTTGGATTCAGTGAGAATGTAAAAGTTGTTGCAGGTGCAGGTGACAATGCGGCAGCTGCTGTAGGAACAGGAACAGTTGGTGACGGTCAGTGTAATATTTCTCTTGGAACATCCGGAACTGTGTTTATTTCCAGTAAAAACTTTGGTGTGGACGAAAATAACGCACTTCATTCTTTCTGTCATGCAGATGGAAGCTATCATCTGATGGGATGCATGCTCAGCGCAGCTTCCTGTAACAAATGGTGGGCAGAGGAGATTCTTCAGACAAAGGATTTCGCAGCAGAGCAGGCTCCAATTCAGAAGCTGGGAGAGAATCATGTATTCTTCCTTCCATATTTGATGGGAGAACGTTCACCTCATAATAATCCTGATGCAAGAGGTGTATTCTTCGGAATGTCCATGGACAGCACAAGAGCAGACATGACACAGGCTGTTCTGGAAGGTGTTGCCTTTGGTCTTCGTGATTCCCTGGAAGTTGCAAGAAACCTTGGAATCAAGATTGAGAGAACCAAGATCTGCGGTGGTGGAGCTAAGAGCCCACTGTGGAAGAAGATCATTGCAAACGTTATGAACCTGAAGGTTGATGTTCTGGAGAACGAAGAAGGACCGTCCATGGGTGGAGCTATGCTGGCAGCAGTAGGCTGTGGTGCTTACCCGGATGTAGAAACCATCGGTAAGAAATTTGCCAAAGTTGTTGATACAGTAGAACCGGATCCTGAACTGGTTGCAAAATATGAAGAGAGATATCAGAAGTTCAGAACTCTGTATCCGGCGATGAAGCCATTGTTCTAATCGAATATCTGCCTGACATACTGGGGTTGTTGTGCTTATTTAGCACAACAACCCCATTTTGACGTACATCTGATGATGACCAATCACCATAACCTATTTGATTATGACATATCAGGAAAAGGGCAGCTTCAGGAATTCTTCCATGGCTCTGCTGATATAGCGGCCTTTCTTCCAGTAAAAAAACACAGTGCGTTTACTGCTCTGACCGGGCAGCTTATAAAAAACAAGTTCTGAATTTGTTGGAACTCTGGAGAGCAGAAGATCCCCGATGAAAGTGATACCCATTCCCAAACATGCAATATTATAGGCAGTCATCTGCTGATCCAGGCGAAATACTACAGAAGGCGAAAAGTGATTTTCCTGACAAATGGTAAGTGCACGCTTACCGGTATCATTATCTGAACGAAGAATAATAAATGGTTCGTTCTCGAATTTGTTTAATGGAACAGAAGGAATATGAGAAGAACGGAACTGCCCGTTCCGGATTTCCTCAATAGGAATCTGATATTCCTGTAGTCTGGTATTTACTGAATAATTTTTGGGAACCGCTAGAAGAAGTTGTTCTTTCTGGTAGATATAATGTTCAAAAATCTGGTTATCCAGAATACAGTTATCAATCACCAGATCTAACTTTCCGGCCTGGAGAAACTGGGATAGCTTTGCTGTACTTTCTTCTACAAGAGAAATTTGAACATGGGGGAATTTTTGGGAAAAATCAGCAATAAGGGGAGGCAGAATCCACGAAGAAAAAAAGTTACTGCCACCTACATTAAGAGTTCCTGTTTTGAGATTTCCCAGATCCAGTAGGTAGTTTTCGAGATTATTTTCAATATCCATGACTTTTTCAATAGCCTGTATATAATGTTTTCCGACTTCAGTTAACTGTAAAGGTTTGGTACTTCGATCAAAAATAGGATAACCAATGCGGTTTTCCACACGTTTTACATTTGCACTTAAAGAAGGCTGCGAAATGAAAAGAGCAGCAGCAGCTTTGGAAAAGCTTTTTTCCTTGTATACCTCATAGATGTATTCCATTCCCTGAAACATATAAACTCCTCCGATATATAACTTAAACACTATATGTTTTATAAAAATATATGTATTTGATTATATTATAGCAGAGATATATAATGAGGGCAAATACATGGGAGGGCGAATAACTATGAAAAAAACAGACTATCGTGTAGAAAGGGATTCTATTGGTGTAAAGGATATTCCGGAAGATGTATATTATGGAGTACAATCCTTACGTGCGGCTGAAAATTTCCACATTACGGGGCTGAATATGCATCCGGAAATTATTAACAGTCTTGCATACATAAAAAAAGCAGCAGCGATAACCAATTGTGAGGTGGGGCTTCTTGAGAAGAAAAAAGCACAGGCGATTGTCCAGGCATGTGATGAAATTGTTTCAGGAAAATTCCATAATGAATTTATTGTGGATCCTGTTCAGGGAGGAGCTGGCACATCTTTAAATATGAATGCCAATGAAGTAATTGCAAATCGCGCGATTGAGATACTGGGAGGAAAAAAGGGCGATTATACAATTATAAATCCTAACGATGATGTGAATTGTGGACAGTCTACCAATGACGTGATTCCTACTGCCGGTAAAATGACTTCTCTTCGTTTGTTGCAGAATCTGAAAAAACAGCTTCTTCGCCTCTATGATGCTCTTAATGAAAAAGCTACAGAGTTTGATCACATAATAAAAATGGGGCGTACACAGATGCAGGATGCAGTACCAATTCGTCTGGGACAGGAATTTAAGGCATATTCGGTAGCAATCATGCGTGATATCCACAGAATGGATAAAGCAATGGATGAAATGCGGACTCTTAATATGGGAGGTACTGCTATTGGAACAGGAATTAATGCAGATGAGGGCTATCTGAGAAGAATTGTTCCAAATCTCACTGAAATATCGGGAATGGACTTTATACAGGCTTTTGATCTGATTGATTCCACTCAGAATCTGGATCCATTTGTAGCTGTTTCCGGTGCTGTGAAAGCATGTGCGGTAACTCTTTCCAAAATGTCAAATGATCTCCGTCTGATGTCCTCCGGTCCACGTACTGGTTTTGGGGAGATTAATCTTCCGGCAAAACAGAATGGTTCCTCTATTATGCCAGGTAAAGTTAATCCGGTTATTCCTGAAGTAGTGAATCAGGTTGCTTTTAATATTATTGGTAATGATGTTACCATTACCATGGCTGCAGAGGCTGGTCAGCTGGAATTAAATGCGTTTGAGCCGATTATTTTCTATTGCATGTTTCAGTCTATCGATACTCTTGGCTATGCAGTCCAGACATTGGTAGATAATTGTATTGTAGGAATTACGGCAAATGAAGAAAGATGCCGTTATCTGGTAGAAAACAGTGTAGGTATTATCACTGCAATCAGCCCCCATCTTGGATATCAGAAGGCTGCGGATATTGCAAAAAAGGCAATTAAGACAGGCGAATCTGTAAGAAGTCTGATTCTGAAAGAAAAGCTTATGGACGAGGATGAACTTAATCGCATTCTGGATCCGATCCATATGACGGAACCTGGTATTTCCGGAAAAGATTATCTTATAAAAAAATAAAGAAAAAAACAGGCGGGAAAATCTTCCCGCCTGTAAAATCGTCTGGACACATATCATATATAAATATGATTTTTATATTTTTGAATTATTCGATTGATTTCAACCGGATTAGAACAGACCTGTGATCTTACCTGTCTCGTCTACGTCGATTCTCTCAGCAGCCGGAACTTTAGGAAGACCTGGCATTGTCATGATCTCGCCTGTAAGAGCTACGATGAATCCTGCACCAGCGGAAATCTTCAGGTTACGTACTGTAACTTCGAAGTCAGTAGGAGCACCCAGTTTAGTCTGGTCATCTGTTAAGCTGTACTGTGTCTTAGCTACACAGATCGGGCAGTTGCCAAAGCCAAGAGCTTCTAACTGTTTCGCCTGTTTCTGAGCGTTAGCTGTCAGAACTACTTTCTTACCGCCATATACTTTCTGAACGATCTGGTTCAGTTTGTCTTCGATAGAACCTTCCAGTTCATATGCATAGGAGAAGTCGTTTGGTTCTTCAACAAGACGGATAACTTCTTCTGCAAGTTTGATTCCGCCTTCGCCGCCTTTTGCCCATACTTCAGAAAGAGCAACGTTAACGCCCAGTTCTTTACATTTAGCTTCTACAAAGTCAAGCTCTGCTTTTGTATCTGTAGGGAATGCGTTGATAGCAACAACACATGGAAGTTTGTATACGTTTTTGATGTTGGAAACGTGTTTTAACAGGTTCGGGATACCTTTTTCAAGAGCTTCCAGGTTTTCATTGTTAAGGTCAGCTTTAGCAACGCCGCCGTTGTATTTCAGGGCACGTACTGTAGCTACGATTACAACTGCGCTTGGTTTTAAACCAGCCATACGGCATTTGATATCAAGGAATTTCTCAGCACCAAGGTCAGCACCGAAACCAGCTTCTGTGATTGCATAATCAGCAAGCTTCATAGCCATCTTTGTAGCTGTTACAGAGTTACATCCATGAGCGATGTTTGCGAATGGTCCGCCATGTACGATTGCAGGAACGTGTTCCAGAGTCTGTACAAGGTTTGGTTTCAGAGCATCTTTTAACAGGGCTGTCATAGCGCCTTCTGCGTGAAGGTCACCTGCTGTTACAGGTTTCTGCTCGGAAACTTTTCCGTATGTATATCCGATGATGATCTTGGATAATCTTTCTTTCAGGTCTTTGATGTCGCTTGCAAGACAGAGAACTGCCATGATTTCAGATGCAACTGTGATGTCGTATCCGTCTTCACGAGGCATACCGTTTGTCTTTCCGCCAAGACCATCTACTACGTTACGAAGCTGACGGTCGTTCATATCTACACATCTTCTCCATGTGATCTTACGTGGGTCGATGTTTAATGCATTGCCCTGGAAGATATGGTTATCGATCATAGCTGCCAGTAAGTTGTTAGCTGCGCCAATGGCATGGAAGTCACCTGTGAAGTGAAGGTTAATATCTTCCATAGGAACAACCTGTGCATATCCGCCGCCTGCTGCACCACCTTTTACACCGAATACCGGTCCTAAGGATGGCTCACGAAGAGCTACCATAACACTCTTGCCAAGTCTCTGCATACCATCTGCAAGACCTACAGTAGTAGTAGTTTTACCTTCTCCTGCTGGAGTTGGGTTGATAGCTGTAACGAGGATTAATTTTCCATCCTTCTTATCACTTTCTTTCAGAAGATTGTAGTCGATTTTTGCTTTGTATTTTCCGTACTGCTCCAGATATTTGTCGTCAATACCTGCTTTCTCTGCGATCTGAGTAATTGGAAGCATCTCGCATTCCTGTGCAATTTCAATGTCTGATTTGAATCCCATAATTGTTTTTCTCCTTTCGTTTCCGCATAACATGAAAAACTTCTGTTGCTGTTCACTCCGCGATCAGCAACAATTATTAATTGAAAGAAGTATTGGCCGGTCTGCCTGGTATTCCTGATTTCTGCCCTGAAAGTTATAAAAAAAGGCCAGTATCTGAATATTTCAAATACTGCCCAGACGGTCGGCTCCCACAAACCTCCGACTCCACGTGGTTTGCACTCCACTCTTTCCGTCAGTACTCGAAGGTTCTTTCAATTGATGAATACAATATATCATTTTGAGAAAAAAATGTCAAGAAAATTTTTGTTGAAACGTCAAAAAATGTGAGTAAACTGGATAAAAGTTGTGCAAATTGATAAGAGAAGAGAATCGTAATCCCTGGTAATGAAAGAAAATACGTTTTCTCAAGGAAAGAAATTGTTAAAAAATAGACATAGTTTTCCCTGATAAATGAAGAAAATATAAAAAGCGGGTAAAGCTAGAGCGTGTCTGAAAAATCATTCCCGCAATCTGCACGCCCCCACTTTGCGGGATATTTCACCCGAATTCAGTTGCCGTAGCCCGCTACGGCGCCCTCATCCGGGCAAAATATCCCACAAATTGTGACGCACATCTTGCAGAAAGCCTTTTTCAGACACGCTCTAGTGCAAAATATGGAAAATGGAATTGACAACAGTTCAGAAGATATGTTATTCTCATCTTTAGTATGAAAAGACACTATCGTTTTCATGCAAATATTTGCTCACATTCAGAGACAGTTTCTGAATGTTAAGCCATACGGACAGGCGGGGCAGTTGCCGGGTGGGAGACACCACATTATTGATTGAGTTAGAAGCTCAAATTTTATAAGTTGATTACTTTATAATAATCAGTGCGTAAGCACACATCATCTTGTGAAACGGTCAATAAGAGCATAGCATATATTTGCCAGCGATTGAAGACGACAGCAGTCATGAATATTTCAGAATACGGGAACAGGCACAGGATACAGACGGATTTATACGGGAAATCCGGTCAGTATATAAAGAGACAGAGCCTGAGAAATTCTATAGATCATGAGAGAAGCAGATGGTGAATGAACTTATCTGCTTCTTTTTTTGTGCAGATATAGCAAATATATAGAGAAATAATTGAATCATTGTGCCGGTTTGAGGCAGTATACAATTGCTGAATGATAGAACTGTATTTGCCGGTACATGACGACAGGAAAAGAGGAACATGTCAAATGGATTATGAAAGACAACAGCATGCGCCCATATATGAAGCACTAGAACGTTTCCGAAAGAAGAGAGTCGTTCCCTTTGATGTGCCGGGACATAAAAGAGGAAGAGGAAATCCGGAGCTTGCACAGTTGCTGGGAGAGAAATGTGTGGGGCTGGATGTTAATTCTATGAAGCCGCTGGACAATCTCTGCCACCCGGTTTCGGTGATCAGAGAAGCGGAGGAGCTTGCAGCAGATGCTTTTGGCGCAGCGCATGCATTCCTTATGGTAGGAGGAACCACATCTGCAGTGCAGAGCATGATCCTGTCTGTCTGCAAGGCAGGGGATAAGATCATTCTGCCGCGAAATGTACATAAAAGTGCCATCAATGCCCTGGTACTGTGCGGTGCAATTCCGGTTTATGTAAACCCGGAGGTGAATGCGCAGCTGGGCATTTCCCTTGGCATGGAAGTCAGTCAGGTGGAGAAGGCTATGGATGAGAATCCGGATGCGGTGGCAGTTCTTGTAAATAACCCTACCTATTATGGAATCTGTTCGGATCTGCGGACTATCGTAAAGAAGGCTCATGCAAGAGGAATGAAGGTGCTGGCAGATGAGGCTCATGGAACCCATCTTTATTTCGGCAGAAACCTTCCTGTATCCGGAATGGCGGCAGGTGCTGACATGGCGGCAGTTTCCATGCACAAATCCGGCGGAAGTCTGACACAGAGTTCGCTGCTGCTTTTGAATAAGAGTATGAATGCAGAGAAAGTGCGCCAGATCATCAATCTGACTCAGACCACAAGCGCTTCTTATCTTCTGTTGTCCAGTCTGGATATCTCCAGAAGAAATCTGGCACTCAGGGGAGAGGAATCCTTTGAAAAGGTTGCAGGGATGGCGCAGTATGCCAGAGAGGAGATCAATGAGATCGGCGGTTATTATGCATATGGTATGGATCTGATCAATGGAACCAGTGTTTTTGATTTTGATGTTACAAAACTCTCTATTTATACACTGGGAAATGGGCTGGCAGGTATTGAAGTTTATGATCTTCTCAGAGATGAATATGATATTCAGATCGAGTTTGGAGATATCTGTAATATTCTGGCTTACATTTCCATCGGAGACAGGCTTCAGGATATTGAGAGACTGGTAGGGGCATTGGCTGATATTGAACGTCTGTATAAGAAGGACAGCACAGGTATGCTTTCCGGGGAATATATCGCACCTGCAGTGGTGGCGTCTCCACAGCAGGCATTTTATGCGGAGAAAGAATCTCTGCCCATGGAACAGGCGGCAGGCAGGATCAGTGGTGAATTTGTTATGTGTTATCCTCCGGGAATCCCGATTCTTGCTCCTGGGGAAATGGTGACACAGGAAATTGTAGAATACATTCTTTATGCAAGAGACAAAGGCTGTTCCATGCAGGGAATGGAGGATCCGAAGGTAGAACGTCTTCAGGTCCTGAAAGGGGGTATCTGATCATGGAATTATGGTATTCCGAGTTCCATACAGGAAATGTAAAGCTTTCTGTCCGGATTAACCGACAGTTATTTTCAGGGGAAAGTGAATTTCAGAGAATCGATGTGTTTGAGTCTGAAGAATTTGGGAGATTTGTGGCTCTGGACGGTGAGATTGTATTCTCTGATAAAGATGAATTTATTTATGATGAGATGGTTACGCATGTGCCAATGACAGTACATCCCAATGTAAAAAATGTTCTGATCATCGGCGGCGGTGACGGTGGAGTTGCCAGAGAACTGATCCATTATCCACAGATTGAGAGCATTGATGTGGTGGAATCCGATAAAATGTTTGTGGATGTATGTGCGGAGATGTTTCCGGATATTGCCCAGGGACTGAAGGATGAGAGAGTCAACATTTATTATGAAGACGGCCTTCGGTTCCTGCGGAATAAAAAGGCCAGATATGACCTGATCATCAATGATTCCACAGATCCGCTGGGACATACAGAGGGACTTTTTACAAAGGAATTCTACGGAAGCTGTTATAAGGCTCTCAGAGATGACGGAATCATGGTTTATCAGCATGGAAGTCCTTTTTATGATGAGGATGAGGTGGAATGCAGAAAGATGCACAGAAAGGTATTCCGGTCATTTCCGGTGAGCAGGGTTTATCAGGCACATATCCCTACCTGTCCCTCGGGATACTGGCTTTTTGGATTTGCATCAAAGAAATATCATCCACTGGAAGATTTCAGGCCGGAGAGGTTTGATAATCTTAATATAGAAACATGGTATTATACAACAAACCTTCACAGAGGAGCATTTATGCTTCCAAAATATGTAGAAGATTTACTGGAAGAGGAGGAAAACAGTTTATGAGCAGATTATTGGTAATCGGATGTGGTGGGGTAGCTTCAGTGGCAATTCGCAAATGCTGTCAGAACAGCGATGTTTTTACAGAGATTATGATCGCAAGCAGGACAAAGGAAAAATGCGATGCACTCAAAGAGAAGATTGAAAGTACAACGAAGACAAAAATTGAGACAGCAAAGATAGATGCGGATAATGCAGCAGAGGTCGCAGAATTGATCAGAGCCTATAAGCCGGATGCTGTCCTGAATGTGGCACTTCCATATCAGGATCTTACCATCATGGATGCATGTCTGGAAGCCGGCGCGGATTATATTGATACTGCCAATTATGAAGCAGAGGATACAGAAGATCCCACATGGCGTGCAATCTATGAAAAGAGATGTAAAGAAAAAGGCTTTACTGCATATTTCGATTATTCCTGGCAGTGGGCTTATGATGAGAAATTTAAGGAAGCAGGACTGACTGCTCTTCTGGGAACCGGTTTTGATCCGGGTGTTACCAGTGTATTTAGTGCCTATGCCCTGAAGCATTATTTTGATGAAATCCATACCATTGATATTCTGGACTGTAACGGCGGTGATCATGGATATCCTTTTGCCACAAACTTTAACCCGGAGATCAATCTTCGAGAGGTTTCCGCAAATGGTTCCTACTGGGAAGACGGACATTGGGTAGAAACAGAGCCTATGGAATTTAAATCTGTCTACGATTTCCCTGAGGTAGGAAAGAAGGATATGTATCTTCTTCATCATGAAGAGATTGAATCACTGGCAAAAAATATTCCGGGAGTACAGAGGATCCGTTTCTTTATGACATTCGGACAGAGCTATCTGACACATATGAAATGTCTGGAAAATGTAGGAATGCTTTCCACCGCACCTGTGGAATTTAATGGACAGGAAATCGTGCCGATCCAGTTTTTGAAAGCTCTTCTGCCGGATCCTGCATCTCTGGGTCCGAGAACAGTGGGTAAAACAAATATTGGCTGTATTTTCACAGGTGTTAAGGACGGAAAAGAGAAAAGTATTTATATTTATAATGTATGTGATCATCAGGAATGCTATAAAGAGGTGGAATCCCAGGCAATCTCCTATACAACAGGTGTTCCGGCTATGATCGGTTCCATGATGGTAGTGACCGGACAGTGGAAGAAGCCGGGTGTATTTAATGTGGAAGAATTTGATCCGGATCCATATATGGAAGCACTGAACAAATGGGGACTTCCATGGAAAGTCTGCGAAGATCCTGAACTGGTAAAGGTCTGGAAAGCCAATGAAGATTGATCAACTGCAAACTCCCTGCTATGTGATCGATGAGAAGAAGATGCGGGAGAATCTGGAGATTTTGAAAAAAGTCCAGGAGGATACCGGGTGTAAGATCCTTCTGGCGCAGAAAGCGTTTTCCGGCTTTGCTCTGTATCCCATGATCGGAAAATATCTGGCAGGTACCACTGCCAGCGGTCTGTTTGAGGCAAGGCTTGGATATGAAGAGATGGGGAAAGAGAATCATGTTTTTTCCCCTGCTTACCGTACAGAAGATATAGAGGAACTGGATCGGATCTGTGACCATATTATCTTTAATTCCACAGCACAGCTGAAGAAATTTAAAGAAGTGTGTACCGGAGCCAGTCTGGGACTCCGTATTAATCCGGAATGCTCCACTCAGGGGGATCATGCGATCTATGATCCCTGTGCGCCGGGTTCCAGGCTGGGGGTTACCAGAGAGAACTTTGACGTGGAATGTCTGAAATGGATCGACGGACTGCATTTTCATACGCTCTGCGAACAGAATGCGGATGACCTGGAGAAAACATTGCAGGCGGTAGAGGAGAAGTTTGGAGAATTTCTGTCTGAGGTTTCCTGGCTGAATATGGGCGGCGGACATCATATTACCAGAGAGGATTATGATGTAAAGCTCCTGGAAAAATGTATTCAGCATATGAAGGAAACCTATGATCTGGATATTTATCTGGAGCCCGGGGAGGCTGTTGCCCTGAATGCCGGATATCTGGTGACAGAGGTTATGGACATTGTGGAAAATGAGATCAGAACGCTGATTTTGGATGCTTCTGCAGCCTGCCATATGCCGGATGTGCTGGAGATGCCATATCGTCCGCCTCTTAAGGACAGCGGGGAAGCAGGGGAGAAGGCATATACCTACCGCTTATCTTCCTGCACCTGCCTGGCAGGAGATGTGATCGGAGATTATTCCTTTGACAGAGAGATCCGGATCGGGGACAAGCTGTATTTTATGGATATGGCGATTTATTCTATGGTGAAGAATAATACATTTAACGGTATGCCGCTGCCGGATATTGCGGTTATGCATGAGGACGGAGAGTGTGAGGTTATCAGACATTTCGGATACGAAGACTTTAAGAGCCGGCTTTCCTGATATCTGCCGGGTTATCAAAGAAAAGGAGACAGACATGGAAGTTACAGAGAAGAACAGAACAAAATATCGTATGCCCGGAGAATTTGAGCCTCATGAGGGATGTGTGATGATCTGGCCGGAACGTCCCGGTTCCTGGAATTATGGGGCAAGGGAAGCACAGAAAGCATTTGTGAAAGTTGCAGAGGCTATTGGAGAGAGCGAAAAGGTGTATATGCTGGTTTCCAAAGCTCAGATGGAGAATGCAAAGAATCAGCTTGGGAATGTTTCCGGTGTGACTTTGCTGGAATGCGAGACAGATGACGCCTGGGCCAGAGATGTGGGAGCAACCATGGTTCTGGATGAGAAAGGGGCGGTCTGTGGAGTTGACTGGCAGTTTAATGCCTGGGGAGGTACCTTTGACGGGCTTTACCGGAACTGGGAGAAGGACGACAGGGTGGCTGCCTTTATCTGCAGGACTCTTGGTTGTCCATGTCTGGATGCCAGACCTTTTGTGCTTGAGGGCGGTTCCATCCATTCTGACGGAGAGGGGACTCTGATCGTTACAGAGGCCTGTCTTCTGAGTCAGGGACGCAATCCTCAGATGAGCAGGGAACAGATAGAGGAACAGTTGAAGTACTGGCTCGGTGTCCACAAGATTATCTGGCTTCCATGTGGAATCTATCAGGATGAAACCAATGAGCATGTGGATAACGTGTGCGCTTTTGTAAGGCCCGGAGAGGTTGTGCTTGCATGGACAGAGGATGAGACAGATCCGCAGTATGCCATGTCTTTGGCTGATCTGAAGGTGCTGGAACAGGAAACAGATGCAAAAGGCAGAAAATTTAAGATTCATAAGCTTCCGATTCCTCAGAAACCGGTCTGCCTTACCCGGGAAGATGTGGATGGCTTTGTGTTTGAAGAGGGAGAAGACGAACGGGAAGCAGGAGAACGGATGGCTGCCAGTTACGTGAATTTCTATATTTCCAATGGAGGGATCATCCTTCCACAATTTGGGGATGAAAATGACAAAAGGGCAGTGGAGATTCTGCAGAAGTGTTTTCCTGAAAGAAGGATTTATCCCATTGATGCCAGAGCCATCATTGTCGGCGGTGGAAATATTCACTGTATCACCCAGCAGATTCCCGGAAAAAATATCTGACCCTGATGCAGAAAAACTTTGAGAGTCATGTGTTTGAGGGTTATACCTGAAAGTTATGAAAAAACTTACTTATGTAAACAGGAGCAGGAGGAACAGACAGGATGAGAAATGTAACAGTGGCAGCAGTTCAGATGAAATGCAGTAAAAGTGTGGAGAAAAATATTGCCCATGCAGAGGAACTGGTGCGTCAGGCAGCAGCAAAGGGAGCTGAGATTGTTCTTCTTCCGGAGCTTTTTGAACGGCCCTATTTCTGCCAGGAGCGCAGATACGAGTATTATGAATATGCGCAGACTGCAGAGGAAAACCCTGCAGTGCGTCATTTCAGCAGGGTAGCGGCAGAGCTGGGGATTGTGATTCCGGTCAGCTTTTATGAAAAAGAGGTCAATAATACCTATAACAGCGTTGCGGTTCTGGATGCAGATGGAAAGAATCTCGGTATTTATCGGAAAACACATATTCCGGATGACCATTATTATCAGGAAAAATTCTATTTCACACCGGGAGATACCGGCTTTAAGGTTTTTGATACCAGATTTGGAACCATTGGAGTTGGAATCTGCTGGGATCAGTGGTTCCCGGAAACAGCAAGATGTATGGCGCTGCAGGGAGCAGAGCTGCTCTTTTATCCCACTGCCATCGGAAGTGAACCCATCCTGGAATGTGACAGCATGGAACACTGGAGAAGATGTATGCAGGGACACGCTGCCTCCAATCTGATCCCTGTGATCGCTGCCAACAGAATCGGTGAGGAAACAGTAGAGCCATGTCCGGAAAATGGAATGCAGAAATCTGCTCTTGATTTTTATGGCTCCTCTTTTATCACAGACAACACAGGTGCTCTCTGTGCAGAACTGCCCGGAGGGGAAGAGGGGGTGCTTGTAAGCACTTTTGACCTGGATGCATTAAAGGCAGACAGACTGAACTGGGGACTTTTCAGAGACCGCAGACCGGAGATGTATGCAAAAATTGTCGGGAAATGACATACAAGCCAAAATTCCATTGCCGCAGGCAATCTGGAATGAATTTTGGCTCAGTTACTGAGAACGGAGTGAACAGTAACTGAGTTTATAAGAATTTCATAAAAAGTTTATGATTATATTAGTTGCTACCTGCGGTATATATGGTAAAATAAGAGTACGAACGTTACTGATAACGGAGCGAGCAGTAGAGTTTTGACATGTATTTCTGGCAAAATGGAGTGTAGAAGATGAACAGAAAAGAATTTTTGGAAATCCTGAGAAGCCAGCTTGCCGGTCAGATGCAGGAGGGCAAAGCAGCAGCACATATCAGGTATTATGAAGATTATATACAGTCTCAGGTACGTGGCGGACGTTCAGAGCAGGAGGTACTGCAGGAACTGGGAGACCCGCATCTGATAGCAAAGACTCTGATCGATACAGACGATGGAAATACACAGGAAGATTACGGAGAGTATTCTTCTTACGGAAGCAGTTATGGCAATGAGACAGAGCTTCCTCATCAGCAGGAGAAAAGATGGAAAAAAGTAATCGATCTTTCTACCTGGCATGGCAGGGCTGTTGTTATTGCAGCGGCGGCTGTTATAATTGTTTTACTGATACTGATAATCGGAGTTGCGATTCCGTTTTTTATTATTCTTGCAATTATTCTTTATTTTCTTTCATGGCTGAAGAAAAGAAATGATCAATGAAAATCTGTGCAGGGTTTCAGAAAAGAAACCCTGCGCAGAATCTTAAAAATCTTAAGTGTAAACGTTCTTGTTTCACGATATTAATTCCCCTTGAATATTTATAATCATACAATCTCAACTTATTTCTATTCTTTAATCCTGCCAGGTGCAGGGAAAAATCCCACATTCATTTTTATATTTTTTGTTCGGAAAGGAGACGGAAAATGAAACACAATTTCAAACTGAAAGAACGTCTTGGAGCTTTGCTGCTTGCAATGCTTTTTGTTCTGCAGGCAATTCTGGGGCTTGTGCCTGTCTGCGTAACTCAGGCGGCACCGTTAACTGTAGAAACATGGGACAGTGACAAGGTGGTAGATTATGGTTATCGCTTTAACATGAAGTTTCAGCCCGGAATTACCACATATGAATCTTTTGGGTGTGATAATCTGGACAGGGAAGCTTTTTCAGACAATGGAAAAAGTGAACGTGACACAGAGTGCGTTCGTGTAGGAGCGGACTATAAAGCCGGAAGCGCAGGGATGCGTTATAACAATGTAGGAAAAGATGGAAATGGAAATATTGTTGATGTCAGACTCATTCTTGTGGGAGTAGAGAATGCAGAACCCCGTTATGATCTGCGCACTGCAGAATCGATTGTTCAGAATAAAGGCGGAGCTACGTTTGCATGGAAAGATAATGAAGCTTATCCAATGGTTGGCTTTTCCAAAAACAGTATCGGTGTATTTATTTATTCTGTAGGATACGCAAAGGTTAAGTTTCAGTTTCTGAAGCATGGAACAGAAGAAACACTGCCGATCAGTGGCCATGGAACCATACGTGATATTGATGCGGGACAGGGAGTCCGTATTCCGTCAGACAGCAGTCTGGATAATGCATATGTTCTGAAAAACAATGATTATCTGACGGTAGATGGGAATTCTGTAAGCTCACCCCTTGGTTCCGTTGAGCCGGATGATCCGAGAGGATGGCTGAATCTTTTTTATAATACAGATAATTTTACGGTAGAATTCTGTCATCAGTTCAGACTGGATAAATGGGATAAAAGTCGTGAAGATGCCATTGCAAAAGCCGGTTCTCAGGAAAGATGGGCAGAGATTACAAGAAATAAATATCTGGATCCATCAGGCAACAGTTATTGTCCGAACTTTAAAGGACAGAAATACTGTAAAGCATATGCATATTTTGATTTTACATCCTATTGTTTCGGCGATGTTGAGATGAAAAAAGCACCTGAGAAACGTGTGGGAGAGGCAAACTGTACATGGGAACAGGCAGCTGCTGCATCAAAAGAAAAACCTTTTGGCATTCGTCAGGGACAGGAATTTCAGTATATGATCCGGGCAGAGGTGACACCCAATAGACTGAAATCCTTTGTGGTACAGGATATACTTGAGGATTGTCTTACTATAGAGGATGCATCAAAAGTCAGTATTGTGAATGATGCAGGGCAGACAGTGACAGACTGGTTTGATGTTGCTGTTGAAGGACAGAAAGTGACCTGCAGGGCCAAAGCAGAGAGCCTTCAGGATGAAGCATTTACAGATAATCAGACTTACACATTTACTTTAAAAGTACGCCAGAGACCGGAATCAGAAATTAATATTTCAAAATACCTTGCAGAGGATGGATACAGTATTCTTGTACCAAACCATGCATCCATGAGTTATGAACGTACAAACGGAAGCGGAGATACAATGGATACGGAAACAGTGTGGGTAAAGGGTGTGATTCCACCGGAACTGGAAGTAAAGAAAAATACTTCTCAGTATGAATGGAAAACAGGAGATATCATAGATTATGAGGTTCTGGTTTCTCAGACAAAACAGGATGTAAAAGCAGTAAATGTTGTTATTACAGACGAGCTTCCATCATGTCTGCAGCTTCTGGAAGGGCAGTATGCTGTAGAGACAAGTCAGGGAGGCGAGAACTGTACGCTTACCGGACAGGGAGAAAATGGATGGAAAGCAGAGTGTCCGTCCCTGAAGTATGGGGAGACGATCACAATCCGTTTTAAATGTCAGGCATCTGCGGATTCCAATGGACAGGAATGGGAAAATATTGTGACTGCAACAGCGGATAATCTGATCAATCCTGACACAGGAGAACAGGAATCCAGAAAGGATATGGCAGAAGTATGGCCGAACAGTCCACAGCTTGAAATTGATAAAACAGCAGACAAATATGAATGGCAGGCAGGAGAGCAGGTAGCTTACCGGATCGTAGTGAATAATGTAACGGCAGGAACAATTGCAAAAGATGTAACTATTACTGATATTGGTCTGCCGCAGGGACTGGTTCTGGCAGGTGGTACACAGAGCATGGAAGTACTGGGAGTTCAGCAACAGGTAAACTATCCCGTACCGGATAAGAAAACAGGACAGGCATATGAAGCGAGACCTGTGGATTCTCAGTTGAATGCAGATGAGAACGGATTTTCTTTTTATTGTTCTTATGTACCATACAGTCAGCCTGTAACGATTATTTTCCATTGTATCGCACAGGAAGAGGCAAATGGACACGAAAGCGTAAATGCAGCAACTGTAAAAGCTGCTAATACAGATGAGAGATCTGATGATGCAGAAGTATATGTAAATTCAGGAGAATTCTGGATTGAGAAATCTGCAGATCATTATGAATGGCAGGTCGGAGAACAGGTACAGTACAATGTGGTGGTGGAGAATAAAAAAGCAGGTACAGTGGCCCGGAACGTAACTGTCTGGGATACCGGTATGCCGGCAGGACTTGCGCTTTCATCGGCAGAGGATGTATCGGTAAGCGGAATCCCACAGAATATTACGCAGCTGACAGCAGGGACCAAAGATGTTTTGAACCAGCTCAATCCGGAATTTTATAATGAGACATCAGAGAAACCGGTGAATTATGAATTTCTTCAGGAGGGAAGCGGATGGAGACTGAACATTTCAGATCTTCCGGCAAATACTCCGGTTATGATTTCTTTCCTTTGCACAGTTACGGAAGCGGCAAATGGAATGGAAAGCATTAATGTTGCCAATGTGCAGGCGCAGAATGCCCCTGTTTCACAGGATGACGCAGAAGTGTATGTAAATACAGCAGTTCTTTCTATTGAGAAAAGTTTTCAGAATCCATATCTGGCAGCCGGGGACGGACGTGCGGAAAATGAATTTCGGGTAGGAGAACAGGTGAATTATCAGGTTACGGTTAATAATCTTCAGAAGGGATCTATCGCAAGAAATCTTGTGATCAGTGATCTTTCCCTTCCTGAAGGGCTGGCTCTGGACGGAGCTGAAGATGCTGTTACTGTAAGCGGTGTTCCGGCTGTTATTCAGAATCCGGTGGCAGGAACTGATGATGCAGGAAATCAGCTGAATCCGGAAAATTATAAAGAAACAGTGGAAAAACCGGTCAGCTGTCAGGTTACACGTCAGGGAACCGGATGGATCGTGACGATTTCAGATCTTCCGTATCAGACACCTGTGACTGTTAATTTCCGCTGTACTGCGCAGGAAAGCGTAAATGGGATGGAGATTGTAAATACAGCACAGGCGTATGCAGATAATGCACAGAAAGTAAAGGACTCCTCAAAAATCTGGGTGAACTCGCCTGTTCTTAAAGTAGAGAAGACGACGGACAAACCATTTTACAAATATGGTGATATTATTACATACCGCATTGTCCTGACACAGGAGCAGACCGGATGTGTGGCGCGTAATGTTACTTTGCAGGATGTGATCGATACTCAGGGAGTACGTCTTCTGAAGGATTCGGTGATTCTGATGGATGAGAAAGGAAATGTGGCAGATGCTGATGTACAGATCAATGATGATAATACTTTCCTGATGTCAACAGGCAGGACACTGGTCAGGGATAGTAGATATAGTATCTGCGATAATGATAAAGGCGGTCTTTTTGAGCAGGTAATATATAATCCTCTGGACTGTCAGGAACAGAAAAGTATGATCGTGGAATATCAGGCAGCAGTGATTGATGCAGCCCTGGCAGGACAGAAAGTGCACAATACTGCAGTTGCAGACAGCAGTGAAAAGATACCTGCAACCGGGGAAGCAGAGACAGAGGTACACAGTCCGATTCTGGAAATTGTGAAGGAATCAGATAAGAAAGAGTATGCGTCCGGTGAAAAAGGATATTATAAACTGACAGTAAGACAACTGCGTGAGGATGTCACAGATCAGAATATTGTTATCGAAGATAAACTGGAAACCCAAGGGGCTTCCATTGTAAAAGACAGCATTTTTGTGAAGAAAAACGGTATAGAACTGAAAGATGCCAAAATAGAGGCAGATGATACAGGATTTGTAATTCAGACAGGAGCATCGTTGTCAGATATGGATAAAATTGAAGTCTGCTATGAAATGGTATTTAAAACAGAAAGCACAGAGCCTGAAAAAATTGTAAACACAGCGAAAGCAAGAGGTGATATTTCACCGGAAATTACTGCACAGCAGGAGGCATATGTGAAAGCAAAAGCAGAACCGACTGCCACACCAACACCGTCTGCAACACCGAAACCAACAGAAACACCAAAGCCGACAGAGACACCAAAACCTACAGAAGTACCGAAACCGACAGAGCAGCCAAAAGCCACACCAACACCATCTGTACCGGGAACCTGCCCGAAAATGACTCCTGTACCGACGAAAGCACCGTTGGCATCTTACAATGGTGGAAATAATGGAGGAACGACTTCCGGAAGCGGAGGCAGCAGTTACGCAAATTCGGGTGGATATTCCGGTGGATACGGAAGCTATCAGGGTGGTTCCATGGCAGGAAGTTCTAAAACAGGAGATGTCAGACCGTTTAAAATGATGGCTGTTCTTGGACTTATCGGAATGGGACTGCTGACAGGAGGTGTGGTGATCTACAGAAGAACTGTTTCCGGGAAAAGAAATATAAAGGGTATGCCGCGGAAATGAAAAAACTCAGAACATTTGCAGTAAGTATGATCATAGCAGCAATCGGGCTTCTTATATATTGTGCCGGCTTCTATATAAAAAGTTATGAACAGAATCTTGCAGCAAGGCAGGAATATGCAGAGCTTTCCCAAATGGCAGGGGTGAAGAACAGAGAAGGTGCCGGATTATTGGCAGATGGCAAAAAAACTGATGAAGACAGCAGTACAAAAAACAGTGAAAAAAAACGCAGGAAAAAACAGAGAAGATCTTCTGAATCAAAAAACAAAAACTGTACAGATGAAATCAGGGAATCCTTCGGGATTTCCTGGGAAAATTTAAGAAAGATCAACTCTCAGACAGTTGCCTGGATTACTGTCCCGGGAGCCGATATTTCTTATCCTGTAGTTCAGGCGGCAGATGATGAATATTACCTGAAACATAATTTCAGAGGAGAGGAAGATCTGTTTGGATGTATTTTTCTGGAACATGACATAAAAAAGAATTTTACAGATTCCCACAGTATTCTTTACGGGCATAATATAGAAGGTAATATGATGTTTGCAAATCTGAACCGTTATGAACAGCCTGAATTTCTGAAAAAATGTCCTGAAATTGAGATCACAACACCCAAAAGAAAGTTTCTGTACAAAATTTTTTCTGTGGAACAGGCATCTTCCCAAAGCCCGGCATTTGAATATGGATACAAGTTATCCAGTCCTGCATACAGGAGACAATTATCTATATTGAAAAATAATTCTATGTATGACACAGGAGTAGAGCCTGATGAAAGGGAGAGAATGGTGACTCTGATCACCTGTAATTCACGTCTGGATAAAGAAATACGTATGGCGGTACATGGGATTTGCCATGAATGTTATGCTATAGAAAAAGCTGAGCCGAAGTGATGTTGAAATCAATCGGATATTGGTAACTTTCGTAAAGGATGAACTGTTACTGTTCACACATTACTATCCCTCGAGGTGTTTTGGAAAAAACTAATGAAAAATCTCTCGATATTTTGTATAATTTATGCATAAAAAACAACTTGTTCGTACGTGCGTACAAGTTGTATCCTAAATACAGGAGGGAAGAAGACATGACAGATAATGGAAAGCCGAAATATTTCTCACTGATGGAACAGCTCAGAAGTGATATTATGTCAGGAGCTATCCGACCGGGAGAGAAGCTTCCTTCAGAAAACGAGCTTTCGCAGAAATATTCCCTGAGTAGACATACAGTTCGTAAAGCACTGGGAATCCTGGAGCAGGACGGATATGTAGAGGCATTTCACGGAAGAGGTACTTATTGCTCTGAGAATATGCGCCACATAAAGAATTCAAAGAATATTGCGGTAGTGACCACATATATTTCTGATTATATTTTTCCGAGACTGATACAGGGAATGGATAATGTCCTTTCAGAAAGCGGTTACAGTATTATCCTGAAAAACACAGCAAACAGCAGACAGAAAGAGGCCAGATGTCTGGAGGAACTTCTGAAGAAAGATATTGATGGACTGATCATTGAACCAAGCAAAAGTGAGATGATCTGTAAACACAGAAATCTTTATCAGAATCTGGATAAATTTGAAATTCCGTATGTGTTTATTCAGGGAATCTATTCAGAAATGAGGGATAAACCTCATATTCTTATGGATGATGCACAGGGAGGCTATCTTGTAACAAAATATCTGCTGGAACTGGGACATAAAAAGATCAAGGGTTTCTTTAAGGCAGACGATATGCAGGGACTGGAGCGCCACAAGGGATATGTGAAGGCCTTACAGGAGTCAGGGATTGCCTATGATCCTGATGATGTTGTCTGGTTTCATACAGAGGACAGGAAAGTAAAACCTGCACTGATGGCAAAAGAAATGGTACAGAGCGGACAGCTTCCGGATGGAATCGTCTGTTACAATGATCAGATTGCTGTTCAGGTTATGGAAGAACTGGAGAAAATGGGAGTCAGGATACCGGATGATATTTCCATTACCGGTTATGACAATTCACTGTATGCTCAGCGAGGAAGCGGAATCACAACGATAGCTCATCCGCAGGAAAAGCTGGGAGAAATGGCAGCAGAGCTTATACTTGAGAAGATCAACGGAGTTCCTGAAGAAGAAAGTAAGGTTGAAAGACTGATTTATCCGGAACTGATCATACGGGGATCATGCAGAAAAATATTGTAAACAAATGAAATAAATAAAAAATAAATCCAGGAGGAATTTTATCATGAAAACAGGAAGAAACTATAAGTTCTGGTTTTGTACAGGTTCACAGGATCTTTACGGAGATGAGTGCTTAAGAAAAGTTGCTGAGCATTCCAGAATCATTGTTGAGGAATTAAACAAGAGCGGTGTTCTTCCATTTGAATTAGTATGGAAACCAACACTGATCACAAACGAACTGATCCGTAAAACATTTAATGAGGCAAATGCAGATGAGGACTGTGCAGGTGTTATCACATGGATGCATACTTTCTCACCGGCAAAATCATGGATCCTTGGTCTGAAAGAATACAGAAAACCGCTTTGCCATCTTCATACACAGTTTAATGAGGAGATTCCTTATGATACCATTGATATGGATTTTATGAATGAAAACCAGTCTGCTCATGGCGGTCGTGAATATGGTCATATTGTTACAAGAATGGGAATCGAAAGAAAAGTTATTGTCGGACACTGGGCAGATAAAGATGTTCAGGAAAGACTTGCTTCCTGGATGCGTACAGCAGTTGGTATCATGGAGAGCAGCCATATCCGCGTATGTCGTGTAGCAGATAACATGAGAAACGTAGCTGTTACAGAAGGTGATAAAGTAGAAGCACAGATCAAATTCGGATGGGAAGTTGATGCTTATCCTGTAAATGAGATTGCTGATTATGTAAAAGATGTAGCTAAAGGTGATGTAGATGCGCTGGTAGATGAATACTACAGCAAATATGATATTCTTCTTGAGGGAAGAGATCCGGAAGAATTTAAACGTCATGTAGCAGTTCAGGCTCAGATTGAGATCGGATTTGAGAAATTCCTGGAAGAGAAAAATTATCAGGCAATCGTTACACACTTTGGAGATCTGGGTGCTCTTAAACAGCTTCCCGGACTTGCAATCCAGAGACTTATGGAAAAAGGCTATGGATTCGGTGCAGAAGGCGACTGGAAGACAGCTGCAATGGTTCGTCTGATGAAGATCATGACAGCTGGTGTAAAAGATGCAAAAGGAACTTCCATGATGGAAGACTATACATATAACTTTGTACCTGGAAAAGAAGGAATCCTTCAGTCCCATATGCTTGAGGTATGCCCGTCTGTCGCAGATGGTAAGATTGGCATTAAAGTATGCCCGCTTTCCATGGGTGACAGAGAAGATCCTGCAAGACTTGTATTCACAAGTAAGACAGGCCCGGGTATTGCAACATCCCTGATCGATCTTGGAGACCGTTTCCGTCTGATCATCAACGATGTGGAATGCAAGAAGGTTGAGAAACCGATGCCGAAGCTTCCTGTAGGAAGTGCATTCTGGACACCACAGCCAAATCTTAAGACAGGTGCAGAAGCATGGATCCTTGCAGGCGGAGCCCACCATACAGCATTCTCCTATGACCTGACAGCAGAGCAGATGGGTGACTGGGCAGCAGCTATGGGTATTGAAGCTGTTTACATTGATAAAGATACAAATATTCGTGATTTCAAGAATGAACTGAGATGGAATGAACTTGCATTCAGAAAATAATAATTTTTGTAATTAATACAGAGGCTGTCATATCAGGCTGAAATTAACTGTCTGGAATGGCAGCCCTGAGAAGTTTAAAGTAATAAAAAGTATGTTAAAACCGTAAAATTTCCATGGTAAAACAATAAAAGAAATGCAATAATATTGGTGTACAAACAATATATGATTATAGATTGTCGAATGATCTGTAATCATAAATAACAGAGAAACAGGGAGGTACATAAAAATGGGAGCAGCAGAAGCAAAAGCAGCGATAATTGCAAATAAAACAGCACTTGGTATTGAGTTTGGTTCTACCAGAATCAAAGCAGTACTTGTAGATGACAAAAATCAGCCAATCGCATCCGGTGCACATGAATGGGAAAACCGTTATGAAAACGGTGTCTGGACATACAGTCTGGATGATATCTGGACAGGTATCCAAGACTGCTATCAGGATATGGCAAAGGATGTAAAAGCAAAATATGACATAGAACTGGAATCCGTAGGTGCATTTGGCGTCAGCGCTATGATGCATGGATATATGCCATTTAACAAAGAAGGAGAACTTCTTGTACCATTCCGTACATGGAGAAACAACATTACAGGAGAAGCCAGCGAGAAATTGATGGAACTGTTCAACTACAACATTCCGCAGAGATGGAGCATTGCTCATCTGTATCAGGCGATCCTTAACGGTGAAGAACATGTAAAAGATATTGACTATATCACAACTCTGGAGGCTTATGTCCACTGGAAACTGACAGGAAAGAGAGTTCTCGGTATCGGTGACGCAGCAGGTATGTTCCCGATTGATACCACAAAGGCAGATTACAACCAGGAGATGGTTGATAAATTCGATGAACTGGTTGCTCCTTATGGATTCTCATGGAAACTTCGCGATATTATGCCGAAAGCCCTTGTTGCAGGTGAAGATGCCGGTGTTCTTACAGAAGAAGGTGCGAAACTTCTCGACGTAACAGGAAAACTGAAAGCCGGAATCCCGATGTGCCCTCCGGAAGGTGATGCAGGAACAGGTATGGTTGCCACAAACAGTGTTGCAGTTCGTACAGGTAACGTTTCCGCAGGAACTTCTGTATTTGCCATGATCGTTCTGGAAAAAGAACTCTCCAGACCGTATAAAGAAATCGACATGGTTACCACTCCGTCCGGACATCTGGTAGCTATGGCTCATTCCAACAACTGTACCTCTGACCTGAATGCCTGGGTAAATGTATTTAAAGAGTTTGCAGAGGCTATGGGTATGGAAGTGGATATGAATAAACTGTTTGGAACTCTTTATAATAAAGCACTTGAAGGTGATCCGGACTGTGGCGGACTTCTGTCTTACTGCTATTTCTCAGGCGAGCATATGACAGGCTTTGAAGAAGGACGCCCGTTATTTGTACGTTCTCCTGAGAGTAAATTCAATCTTGCAAACTTTATGAGAACCAATCTGTATACATGCCTTGGAGCCATGAGGGTAGGTCTGAACCTTCTGTTTGAGAAAGAAAATGTAAAAGTAGACCGTCTTCTTGGCCATGGAGGATTATTCAAGACAAAAGGCGTAGGACAGCAGATTCTGGCAGATGCTGTCAATGCACCGGTATCTGTAATGGCTACTGCAGGTGAAGGCGGAGCCTGGGGAATCGCACTTCTTGCTTCTTATCTGGTAAATAAAGAAGAAGGTGAGACTCTGGAAAGCTTCCTTGATAATAAAGTGTTTGCAGATCAGGAAAGCAGCACACTGGATCCAAAACCGGAAGGTGTGGCTGGATTTAATGCATTTATGGACAGCTATATGAAAGGTCTTTCTATTGAAAGAGCAGCAGTAGAGTCTGAAATCTGGTAAATTATGGCCAGAAATCCTGCCACATTTTTTGCCACATATTGAATAATTGCGCGTCGCATTCTCGTTACTTTAGCCTGCAAATAAAAAGTCAATACTAAAATTGAAGAAAGTTAAAAAACTTTACAG
>OJSE01000210.1_pt1 | contig 87532 bp, 68 predicted proteins | sample 1599351 | NCBI WGS metagenome assembly OJSE01 (sample SAMN04168656, study PRJEB22393) | human gut metagenome | biome: human gut microbiome; feature: stool | host: Homo sapiens | collected 2014-03-17 | reverse complement strand
GGACTTGCAGCGACGGACCTCAGGACACTCTTACACCACGTCTGCGCGCGCGACCTGATCTGAATCGAAGGTGAATGGTTTCCCGAGAAGTGAACGACCTATTTTGGGTCCTCGAAGCATCGGCATGTTATGTCCGTTATTTCCTGCAGTTTTGCCACATGAATCCTGCGGTTTTGTAATCAAAAAGTGCGGATGCTTCGGGGTCCCGATTTCACTCGTTCACTTCTCGGAAAACCATTCACCTTCATTATTGCTGCTAGTGTTTTTGGGCGCATGGCTCGGGTGCTGGTCGATATTGAAAAGAAAACAGCCTCACTTAAGCAATCGCGGGCTTGTCCATGCGTATCTGCGGGGTTGTCTGCACAGTTCGCGGTATTATGTTGCGGAGTTTTGAAAGGAGCCGCTGGTGGTCACGACGACGTTTGCTTCGCCTTTGGGCGAAATCTTGCTTGCCGCTGATGGCCGCGGTCTGACGGGGCTTTGGTTTGAGGGACAGGAGCACTTTGGCTCCACGCTTCTCAAAGAAGATCCCGAACATGTTGAAGGCGCCGATGCAGTTTCTGGTGCTGGCGGCATGTCGTCAGCGAGTCCGGCAAATGGTGCGGCGTCTTCGGTGCTTGAGCGTTCCTGGGCTTGGCTGAATGCTTATTTTGCAGGGCAGGAACCTCGGTTTACGCCGCCGTTGCATTTGATTGGCACGGCGTTTCAGCGCGAGGTTTGGTTTGAGCTGCTTTCTATTCCGCGTGGCGAGGTCGCTACGTATGGCGAGATCGCCCGGCGTGTTGCGGCTCGACATCGTGTGCCGGGAAACGAGGCACCCGTTGTGTCTCCTCGTGCGGTGGGGGCTGCGGTTGCGCGTAATCCCATTTCGATTATCGTGCCGTGCCATCGCGTGGTGGCGGCCGACGGATCGCTCAACGGATATGCCGGCGGGCTTGATCGCAAGGAGTGGCTGCTGCGGCTTGAGGGCGCGTACGAGGTGTAGCGCTCGAGCACTTTGCATAGCCAAGATGCCGTGAAAGAACGGGACACGCTTTCCGAATGGAGGCTCAGACGGAAACCACGTCCCGGAATTCTGTTTTAAAGCGGGATGCGCTTTCCGAATGGCGTCCCGAGCGGAAACCGTGCCCCGGAATACAGCCTCAGAGTGGGACGCCGTTTCCGGTTGAGACCACCTGCCTGGACATCCATCTACGCCCGCTCCTGCAGGGCGTAGATGGACTTATCCATGTTGAATAGGTAAGCCACAACGCAGACGATGAAGAACGCCGGCAGATTACCGAAACCGAAGACCTCGCAACCGATAAGGATTGGCGCGAGCAGCGTGTTGGTGGCGCCGCCAAAGACGGCGGCGTAGCCCAGCGCGGCGCAGAACTCGACGGGCATGCCGAGAATTCCGGCGAGCACGACACCCAGGCTTGCTCCGATGGAGAACAGCGGCGTTACCTCACCACCTTGATATCCTGCGGCAAGCGTGGCGATGGTGAGTGCGAATTTGAGCGCCCAGTCCCAAGGCATGATGGCGTCCTTGCCGTCACCGTTGAGCGCTGCCGATATCAGGTTGGTACCAAGTCCGCAGTATCGCCCCTGCCACAGTGTGAACAGAATCGCCGATAGCGCAATGCCCATAACGGCGATGCGCACATAGGGGTTGGGGAGTAGCCGCGCCGCAAGGGTCTTGGCGTGGGCAAGGCACCAGGCAAAGGCGCCGCCAACCATGCCAAACGCGATGCCCAACACCGCAAGCCGTCCAAGACCGGGGAGGTCAAGCGCGTATGAGGCGGTAACGGCGACCTCGAACTTCTCGAGTCCCAGGGCGCCCGAGGTCACACTTGCGGCGAGTGAGGCCGTAAGCGCGGGAAACAGCGCGCGGTATTCCATGCGTCCTGCGACCAGTACTTCGATAGCAAAGACCGTGGCGGCGAGTGGCGTTCGAAAGAGTCCGGCAAAGCCGGCAGCCATGCCGATAAGCAAAAACGTGTTGCCGGGGTTTCGGAAAGGTAGACGCCGGCCGATCCAGTGCGAAACGGTTGCACCGATCTGCACGGCTACGCCCTCGCGTCCCGCGCTGCCGCCAAAGAGGTGCGTCCCCCACGTGCTCAGCATAACGAGCGGCACGAGACGCGGGGAGATGACGTCTTCGCGCCCGTGGCCTACGTCAAATACCAGGCTCATGCCGCGGTCGGTGCCCTTGCCCCAAGTACGGTAGGCAAACACGATGGCAAGGCCCGCGAGGGCGAGGAAGGGAAGAAGCAGGGTGATGTACTCGTCGCGGAAGACGCCAATCGCCAGAAGCACGCGTCCAAAGAGGGCACAGATGACGCCAACGATGATGCCGATAGGGATTCCGACGGCACCCATAAGCACGAGGCCGCTATAGGTGTTGACCAGTCGTTTAATCCTGCTCGATGCGCTGCTTTCTGACATTTTGCTTTCCGACACTTGCTCTCTTGATAGAAAAAGAGCTGGAGTTGCGCATCGTTGAGAGGCCTTCCAGCTTTAGCAAAACAAACTTATAAGATGCGACGGGCCGCGTCAAGATTATTACCGGACGGCCTAGGAGGCGGCTGGTTGGCTGGCTTAAAACCTAGCGCGTGAAATGATGCCCCACGCTATTCAGCACGCTTGATAGGATGACGAACCACGGTCTTAAGTTTCTCCGGTGCACATTTGCGTGGATCGGAGAGATAGATTTCGTGATGTAAACGGGTGCCTGAGAAGTCGGAGACATAGCCCAGCTCGGTCGCGTATTCATGCATAGCGTCTACGGTCGCCGGTTCGTTGTCGTAGGGCCCGGTGTGCATGCATTGAACGCAGAGGCCCTCGTCAACTTTAAGCAGCTCAACGGCGGAAAAGTCCAGTTTCTTTTTGGTCGTGGCCTCCGCGACTGCCCAGTCAAAGTCATCTCGGCTGACGAAATCGGGCAGGCGGATGCACGAGATAAAGTTGAAATCGTCTTTGCGTACATAATCGATGTCGCCGCTCGGGGAGTCTTGCCACCAGAAACCCTCGAGCGGCGGTACCACAAAGTCGAAATAGCCCTCGATACTCCTTGAGCCTTTCTTCGACATCTTGACGGTATAGGCGATGCCGTAAAGTAGCGGCAGGGCGTTTTGATACTCGCCACCTTCGGTATTTGGGTTGCCCTTTCCGCGAACGGCAACGTAGCTCATAGGCGGGACAGTTACGATACTCGGCTTGCTTGCAGGTTTGTAGAGCTCCTTGCATTCCTTCTTAAAGTCGAACGCCATGTTGGCCGCCTTTCTGCGTATTGGCCTGCTTAGATAGCTGAATCATATCATAGAAACGAACAGCTGTTCGAATGATTTGGCTGACAGATTGAGATGCGTGCGTTGTGTTTGGCGGTCGGCCTGACCCCGTCGATGATTTCTCTGCCTCCCCGGCGCCTCATCTATAGCTGCCGTTTCCCCATATAAAACCTGCCAAAATAAACCTGTCCCTTTTTGGTCGGTGCGAAATGGGTAATACTAAAGAGTTATCCGACCAGATTGGAAGCGATCGATGGCCTATATCGAATTCAAAGACGTCATCAAAGCATACGGCGAGGGCGACGCCCGCATTCATGCGCTCGACGGCGCAAGCTTTACGGTCGAGCGCGGCGAGCTCGCCATCATTCTGGGTGCTTCGGGTGCCGGCAAGACCACGGCGCTCAACATTCTGGGCGGCATGGATACGGCGACCTCCGGCACCGTGACGGTGGACGGGCGTGACGTGAGCGCTGCCAACGAGGCGCAGCTCGTGGAGTACCGCCGCGCCGACGTCGGCTTTGTCTTCCAGTTCTACAATCTGGTCCCCAACCTGACGGCGCTCGAAAACGTCGAGCTCGCGGCGCAAATCTGCCCCGATTCGCTCGATGCCGAGCAAACGCTTTGCCAGGTTGGCCTGGGCGAGCGCCTCGCCAACTTCCCCGCGCAGCTATCGGGCGGCGAGCAGCAGCGCGTGTCCATTGCCCGCGCACTGGCCAAGAACCCCAAGCTGCTTTTATGCGACGAGCCCACGGGTGCACTCGACTACAAAACCGGCAAGCAGATCTTGCAGCTGCTACAGGACACCTGTCGCAATCAGGGCATTACGATCATTATCATCACCCACAACTCCGCGTTGGCGCCCATGGCCGACCGCCTAATCCGCTTTAAGAACGGCCGCGTGGAGAGCGAGACGGTCCAGCAAAATCCCGTGCCGATCGAGACGATCGAGTGGTAGCGCCCATGGACCAAGATCGCCATAACAGCCAAAATCACGATACGGATCACGTGAGTCGCGACCGGGAGTTCGCGACCTACCGTACCGCCCAAAGCTCAAACGATATGGTGCCGACGGTATTTCGCCGTGGCATCTACTGCACGATTCGGGGCAGTCTTAAGCGCTTCTTGTCCATCGTGGCCATCACCGCGCTCGGCGTGAGTGTGATGTGCGGCCTTAAGGCGGGCTGCGAGGATTTGTGCGATTCGGTTGACGCCTACTTTGACCAGCAGAATGTCTATGACATTAACGTGCAGTCGACCTATGGCCTTACGCGCGACGATCTCGCGGCTATCCAAGAGGTCGACGGCGTCGAGACGGCCGAGGGTATCTACACCGAGACCGCCTACACCGCCGTGGGCACAACGCGCGAGCGCGTGGTCGTGCAGAGCCTTTCCAAGGAGAACATCGATCAGCCGGTGCTGGTGAGCGGTACGCTGCCCGAGGCATCGGATGAGGTGGCGGTAACTTCGAAGTTCCTGAAGGCTTCGGGCAAAAAGCTCGGCGATACCGTGAGTTTTGCCGCCAATGACGCAAGCTCGTCGAACCAAAGTGCCAAGGATCAGTTTGCCGCGGGCGATTACACCATTACGGCCGAGGTTCTCGACCCCACCGACGTGAGCTCCGACTCGACAGTCAACGCCTTTCGCGCTGCTTCGGCGGCGGACTATAAGTTCTATGTGAGCGAGGATGCCACGACATCTTCTTCCTACTCCGCGGTCCACGTGATCGTCGAGGGAGCCAAGAGTCTTAACTCCTATTCAGATGCTTACACGACAAAGATCAACGAGGTTAAAGGCAATATCGAGAAGATCCGCGAGGAGCGTGAGAAGGCGCGCGCTCAGGAGCTGACGGTCGACACGCCGGCAAGCTTGGATACGGCCGAGCGCGAGGCGAATATGCTCTTTGGAATCGAGCAGGATAACATCAACCGCATGGCCGAGGGCAGCGAGGAGCGCGTTCAGGCGCAGGCCGACTTGGACCAGCGCCGCGCCGCCGCCGACCAGCATTTTGCCGATGCCCGCGCCGAGCTTTCCGATCTGGGCGAATGCACCTGGTACATTCAGGACCGCGGTAACATCGCAAGCTACTCGAGCGTCGAGAGCGACAGTTCTTCGATCGAGGCCATCGCCACCGTGTTCCCGTTTATCTTCTTTATCGTCGCCGTGCTCATCAGCCTTACCACCGCCACGCGCATGGTCGAGGAGGAGCGCACGCTCATTGGCCTGTACAAGGCGCTTGGCTATTCACGTGGGCGTATCCTGTCCAAATACGTGGACTATGCGCTGTGGGCGTGTCTGATCGGCGGCGTGCTCGGCAACATCATCGGATTTGTGGGCCTGCCGCTGTTCCTGTTTACGGTGTTCGACGACATGTACTCGCTGCCTCAGATGCTGCTTTCGTACGATATCGTGTCTTCAATCGTGTCGGTGGCGCTGTTTGCCGTGGGCGTGGTGGGCGCTACGATTATCGCCTGCCGCCACGAGATGGCCGAGACCCCAGCCTCGCTCATGCGCCCCAAGGCCCCGCGCGCCGGCTCGCGCATTCTGCTCGAGCGTATCGGATTTATCTGGCGCCGCATGGGCTTCTTAAACAAGGTGGCGGCGCGTAACCTGTTCCGCTACAAAAAGCGCGCCTTTATGACCATCTTCGGTATCGCCGGCTGCACAGCGCTCGTGATCTGCGGAATGGGCATCCGTGACACGTCGGTGGCGCTTTCGCCCAAGCAGTACGGGCATATCACGCGCTACGACTTGCTGGCGGTCGCTAATCCCGACGATTTTTCGCAGACGTGCGCGGCATTGGATGAGCGCAGCGCGGCCAATGATTCCAACGTGACCGTGACCTCGACGCTGCCGATTATGACCGACAATGTCACCTTTACATTCGGCGGCAAGAGTGAGACCGTGCAGCTCATCGTGATTCCCGACGACCGTACGGGTGACTTGGGCGATTGCGTGCGCCTGGAGGATGAGTCCAAAGAACCGCTGTCTTTGCGTGACGGAGACGTGTATCTGAGCAAGAGTTCACAGCTGGTACTGGGGATTCAGCCGGGCGATACGGCTCACGTCCAGGATTCGTCGCTCAATGTTGCCAAGGTCAAAGTCAGTGACATTTCGCTCAACTATCTGGGCAACACGCTCTATATGACGCAGAGTACCTATGAGCGCGCGTTCGGTCGAAGCGCACGCCTTAACGGCGTCTTTGTGCTGCTTAAGGGTTTGTCGGCCGACCAGATTGCGTTTAGCAAGAATCTTAAGAGTGACGGTTGGCTTACGATTTCGAGTACGGCCGAGCATTGGGAAAACTATGAGGCGAACTTTACGATTATCAATTCGGTCGTGGTGCTCGTGACCTTTATGGCGGCGTGCCTGTCGTTTGTGGTGGTGTTTACGCTGTCCAACACCAACATCTCCGAGCGCGAGCGCGAGCTGGCGACCATCAAGGTGCTGGGCTTCCGCCGCGGCGAGGTGCACCACTACGTCAACAAGGAGACGTTGATCCTCACGGCGATTGGCGCCGCGCTGGGCGTGCCGCTGGGTGGCTTGCTGGCCGAAAGCTTTACCTACATTTTGCAGATGCCGTCGCTGTATTTTGATGTTGAGGTCGAGCCGCTGAGCTACGTGCTGTCCGTGCTGCTGGCCTTTGGCTTTACGTTTATCGTCAACCTCGCCACCAACCGTACCCTCAACAAGATTGACATGGTCGGTGCCCTCAAGAGTGCCGAGTAACCTGCCAAAAAGGGACAGGTTTATTTTGGCAGGTTTTATCTGGGCAAACGCCGGACAACCATTAGGTGGCCCGGCGTTTGCCCCGTTTTGCTGGGGATGTTTGTCGTTCAGTACTCTTACTGGCTAATCCAGTGTTGCGCATAGCTCTTAATGTCCTCGGTAAAACCGTCAAGGTCGTCAAGGGTGATCACGCTGTCGATAAGCAAATTGGCTATCTCGCGGTGCATTGTGCTGCGGCGAATGTTGTTTGAAATTACGCCTGAGGACAGCTTGTCTCTATTGAGGCGCTCTTCTAGTGCCCAAAATCTACTGGACGCTTCGCTGTCGCCGTTCAGCATCTCAACGTACTGGCCGATGAGCTTTTCCATATAACGTTCTTGCCATTGGGGAAGCATTTTCTTAAACAGCTTCCAGTCGCTTTCGGCTACGTCGCGCATATGTCCTCCGCTCGTCAAATGGGCTTTCCATTTGCCTTTCATTCTATTTGGTTTTCGCTCGCAGGTGCGGATGAGAGGCTCTCTTAGCCTTCGAGATTGGGCTTGAATGGGTCGTATGCCACAAAACGGGCCTATCTACTACGTTAAATTGGATACCCTCAACCATGCCAGGAAAACGAAAAATAAAACCGCAGGTAGAAGGCCTGTCGATTTTCGAAAAAGGCGGTCATGGTTGGCCCCGCCGAGTTAAACGTAGTAGATGGCCCCTTTTCGTGGCGAACCATCAAACGAACGCCGACGCTTGTGCTGTAGCCGCTCCGATCATTCGTAAGTTGCGGTGGAATAGTTCCTAAACTCGACTACTCAAGGCTAAAACCGGAACTATATCACCGCAACTTAGGAGGGATGGGCGGGGGGGTACTAGTTGGGCGCTGCTATTGGGCTGGGATGGTTTAGGCTCGCTTGCGATGCTTCCATTGTTTACGGCACCAACGCATGAGTGCTTTTACGACCGGGATGGTGATGAGGATTACCCATGCAGGATGGGGCTGTCCCAAACAGAGCCACATGTAGAGGAACCATGCCTCGGCACTGACTGAATAGACGACATCGATCAGCTTAGATAAGTGACGTTGGTCGATAAAGTCGCCAAGCGCGTAATAGACGGGAATCAAAAAGACGAGGAAGAGTCCCGTACCCCATGTGCTGTAGACAATGCCGAGCACCAGATAGGCGAGAGTGACAAGTGCGGGGAAGGGGAATTTGTTCCATGCACGTCCGACCTTGGTGTGGAAATGCTTGCCATGATGGTCGAGCTTGTCGTGTGCTTCCTTCCAGCTGGAAAACGTCTCGCCGTCGATGGTGACGGTGCCGTCGTCATTGGTATGCACGCTATGCCCATCGTCCTCAAGCGTATCGATATGCAATCCGCCTGGCCCCACATGGATCTCTTCGCCCTTGCGCTCGTTAGCCACATGGATGCCACTCCAGCCAACATGGACCTCTTCGCCTTTGTTGGGATCAATAACGTGGATGCCGCGCGCGAGGGAAATATCGACAAGTGGCTTATCGCTGTAACCAGCGTGCTCAGTAGAAGCCTCAGCCTCTCCGGTCTCATCTGAAGTTTTGGTGCCGGCGTTGCTGTTCTGTGCCTCATCATCAGCTTGCGAGTCATCAGTGCTATCCACCGCCTCCCCATACAGCAGCTCATCCAGCGACACGCCATACAGCGCGGCGAGCGCAATAAGGTTATCGGTATCGGGCGAGGATTCGCTGCGTTCCCATTTACTGACAGCCTGACGACTCACACCCAGCTGGGCGGCAAGCGCCTCCTGAGAAAGCCCGGCAGCCTTGCGGCGATCAACGAGCCGCTGCGCCATCGCAAGATCCATGGCAGTTCCTTTCATGTGGTGACCGTAATCGAATGAGCCGAGTATGCCGAGAACAACCGGTAGCGACCACCATTTCTAGTTAGAATCTGCCCCAACCCTACCGCAACTACCGGTAGCAACCCCTAACGACCAGCCATTTCAGGACAAATGTCAGTGCAGGTAGCAGCTAAGAGCCCCCACTCAGTAAGTTGCGGTGGAATAGTTCCTAGATTCAGCCATTTGCGGGCTAAGCAGGAACCATTTCACCGCAACTGAATTTCAGACCAGGCACCCGCAGCAAGAAGACGGATAGCCTCGGCTTCCCCAGTTACCGCAGGAGGCCCCAGGGCTTACCTCCCAAATCTTTCCGCAGGACGGAAGGACCCCGCCGCGCGAAGCGCACGGTGGGGTCCTGACATGTCCGAGGACGATTTGGGAGGTAAGCCCTGGGGCCTCCGATGGGGCGGTTCCAGCCGAGGCTATTCGTCGCCGAAGCTGATGCCCAACGCCTTGGCCTCGCGCACCAGATCGCTCTGGGGGTCGACAAACTTGAGCTTGCCGGCGACATCCTCGAGCGGCATGTGGCACATCTTGCCATCGCGCAGGGCAATCATGTAGCCAAACTCGCCGCGCAGGCAGCCCAGTGCCGCCTCGACGCCGCACTGGGTCGCAAAGATGCGGTCCTGGGCGTCGGGCTGGCCGCCGCGCTGCGTGTGACCGGGGATGGCGACGCGGGTCTCGCGACCGGTCTTGGCCTCGATCTCCTTGGCGATGTCGTACACGATTGACGGGCTCGTGCGCTCGGCGAGCTTCTTCTTGTACTCCTTCTTGGACAATGCCGCGTCCTCCTTGGAGATGGTGCCCTCGGCGACGACTACGATCGTAAAGCGGCTGCCGGTCTCCATGCGATGCTCGATGGTCTTGATGACGTTATCCATGTCGTAGGGGATCTCGGGAATCAAGATGACATCCGCGCCGCCCGCGACGCCGGCATACAGCGGGATCCAGCCAACCTTGTGGCCCATGATCTCGATAACGAACACGCGCCCATGGCTCGAAGCGGTGGTGTGGATGTCGTCGATGCACTTGGTAGCGACGTCGATGGCGCTCGTAAAGCCAAACGTCAGCTCGGTGCCCCAGGTGTCGTTATCGATGGTCTTGGGCAGGGCGATAACGTTGAGGCCCTCTTCGCGCAGTCGGTTGGCGGTCTTGGTGGAGCCGTTGCCGCCCAGCATAAACAGGCAGTCGAGCTGCAGCTTATGATAGGTGTGGACCATCGCCGGCACCTTCTCGACGCCATCGGCCTCGGGAATATCCAGGCGCTTGAACGGCGTGCGGCTCGTGCCAAGGATGGTGCCGCCGCGGGTGAGGATGCCGCTAAAATCGGCGGGCGTCATGACGCGGAACCTGCTGTAGATAAGGCCCTGGTAGCCGTCCTCAAAACCATAAATCTCGATAGGTTCTTCGCTATTGGTCATAAGCGTTTTGACGATGCCGCGCATAGTGGCGTTGAGCGCCTGGCAGTCGCCGCCACTGGTAAGAAGACCGATCCTAAGCATGATGAATCCTTCTGGGCAAGTTATAACATGCGAATAAGTTTACCCCCGCACACTGTTGATACGGGGGTAAAACGTGTTAGCTCAAGCGTAGAGAAATGTAAGCAATGTTAGAAATTCGCAAGCCGGTGGGCAACGCAGAATTAAGCACGGAATGAAGAGTGCGGCGCTGGCGTGGCGGGGTATGCTGGAGGGGACCATCAACCCAGCGAAAGGGGAGAGCATGACGGATCAGGAAATGCCCGAGCGCGCGCACGTGACGGCCGACGATATCGAGGCTGCCAACGACCTTATCGACTTTATCGAGGCATGCCCCAGCATGTTCCATACGGCGGCGACCATTATGGCCGAGCTCGACGAGGTGGGCTTTACCTACCTGCCCGAGAACGCGGCATGGGACATCGAGCCGGGCGGGCGTTATTACACGCAGCGCAACACCTCGAGCGTTGTTGCCTTTAAGGTGGGCGAGGACCTGGCCGCGACGTGGGGCGAGGACGGCGTTGCCGGTGACTATCATTTTCAACTTACGGCGTCGCACAGCGATTCGCCGACGTTTAAGGTCAAGGCCGTGCCCGAGCTCGATGGCGCGGGCGAGACACTGCGCCTGAACACCGAGGCCTACGGCGGCATGATCGACTACACCTGGTTCGACCGTCCGCTGGCGCTCGCGGGCCGCGTGCTGGTGCGCGAGGGCGACCGTATTGAGAGCCGCCTGCTTGCCACCGAGCGCGAGATCGCTATTATCCCGAGCCTTGCCATCCACATGAACCGCGGCGTTAACGAGGGCTTTGCTCCCAACCGAGCCGTTGACCTGTGTCCGCTCATCAGCGCCGGCGAGCTTAAGCAGGGTGACTTCGATGCCCTGATCGCCGAAGAGCTGGATGTTGAGCCCGAGCAGATCCTGGGTCGCGACCTGTTCCTGGTCAATCGTCAGGATGCACGCATCTGGGGCTGGGCCGACGAGTTTATCTCGACGCCCAAGCTCGACGACCTGGCCTGCGCCTACACCTCGCTGCAGGCATTTTTGGGTGCTGAGAACGCGCACGATGTTTCGGTCTTTTGCTGCTTTGATAACGAGGAGGTTGGCTCCGAGACCAAGCAGGGTGCCATGTCGACGTTCTTGGCCGACGCGCTGCGCCGCATCAACGGATCGCTGGGCTTTGACGACGAATCGTACCATCGCGCACTTGCCGCCTCGATGCTTGTAAGCTGCGACAATGCACATGCCGTGCACCCCAACCACGCCGAGAAGTGCGATGCCCGCAATCAGGTGGTGCTCAACGGCGGCATCGTCATTAAGGAAGCCGCCAACCAGCACTACTGCACCGATGCCTTTAGCCGCGCGGTGTTCCAGGCCATCTGCGATGACGCCGACGTGGCCACGCAGGCCTTCGCCAACAAGAGCGATATGGCGGGTGGCTCCACGCTCGGCAATCTGTCCAATATGCAGGCGAGCATGCACGCCGTGGATGTGGGCCTGCCGCAGCTTGCCATGCACTCGAGCTACGAGACCGGCGGCGTGCGCGACGTGATGTACGCCATCCGCGCCCTCACGGCCTTCTACGAGCGCAACCTAACCATCAACGGAGCCGAAAGCGTGGAACTCTAAAACCTGCCAAAAAGGGACAGGTTCATTTTGTCAGGTTTTATCTGGGCAAATGCTTCAACGCCAACAACTGGACAGAATTGTTAAGACATCGCAGGTTGAGCAAGCGTCAGCGAGCGATGTCCAGAGCGAACAAGTTGGCATGAAAAAGGCAAGGCATAGACCTTCTGGTCATGCCTTGCCTTTTGAATGACAAATTGTCGCTCTGGGCGGCGCGCAGCGTCGACCGGTCCGCCGTTCGGTAGAACGGCGGAACCCTAATGTTCGATCCAGCAGCGGAGCGTCTCGCCAGCTTGCAAGTGGCGTAGGTTCTCCGCGGCGATGTCGACCACATTGTTGAGCGTGGCGGCCAGGTGGAACCAGCCGGAGACGTGCGGTGTGATGAGCATGTTGGGCGCATCCCACAGGGGGCTTGTCGCAGGCAGCGGCTCGGGACCGGTGACGTCGACCGCGGCGCCGGCAAGATGTCCCGACTCCAGGGCGGCAACCAAGTCGTCGGCGACCACAAGATCGCCGCGGCCGCCATTGGCAAAGAAGGCGCCCGGCTTCATCGCGGCGAAGAACTCGGCGTTCGCCAGGCCGCGGGTCTCGGGTGTGCTGGGCATAAAGGATGCGACGACGTCGGCCTCGGCCAGGCGCTCGGGCAGGGCGTCCATGCCGTCCATGTCCTCAAACACAATGGGGTAGACGAGTGGATGGCGCTTGATGCCGCGGACGTGCGCGCCCATGCTGCGGCAGAGCGTGGCAAAGTGGCCGCCGATATCGCCCGCGCCCAGCACCAGCACATTGGCGTTTTTGAGCGAGGTGACCGGCCCCAAATCCTCCCAGCGATGCTCGCGCTGCAGGTCCTGGTAGCCGGGCAGGCGTTTCATCATGGAAAGGACCATGGCAAACATGTGTTCGCTTACGGCCTGGCCGTAGGCACCCACCGAGCAAGACAGTTTGGCGTCGGCCGGCACGGTGCCGGCGGCCAAGTAATCGTCATAGCCGGCGGTCTGCAATTGCAACAGCTGGAGATGCTCGCATGCCGTGAGCATGTCAGGGTCGATGTTGCCCAAGATCACGTCGGCATCGGCGACCTGCTCGCGCGTGGCGGCGTCGGCGCTCGTGTAGATAAAGTCCTCGCCCGGAGCGCTCGACTCAAGAATTGCGCGATGGCGGTCGTTGACGGGCAACAAAACCAGGATGTTCACAAGCAGTCCTCTCCGCTCGACCTGCCAAAAAGGGGCAGGTTTATTTTGGCAGGTTTTATCAGGCAAAACGTTCAAATAAAAACGCCGGATGCAAGACGAGCGTGCCCGTCGGCATCCGGCGCATCCACGGCTACCAGCTCAGCAGCTCGTAACCATCCTCGGTCACCACGAGCTGTACCTCGCACTGGGCCGAATCGCTGCCGTCCTTGGTGCGCACGCACCAACCATCGCCCTTGCTAAACTTGATGTCGGGCGCTCCGGCATTGACCATAGGCTCGATGGTAAAGACCATACCCGGAGCCATGATGGTGTCCACATCGGGCGCCTCGGTGGTAAAGCCCACAAACGGGTCCTCGTGGAACTCCTTGCCAATGCCGTGTCCGCCGTACTCGCGCACTACGCTAAAGCCGGCGTCCTCGACGGTCTTCTGCACGGCCTCGGCCATAACGGAGAGCGGCAGCCACGGCTTGACGGCGGCCAGGCCCGCCTCCACGCTGGCGCGGGTGACGTCGACCAGGCGCTGGCGCTCGGCAGAGACCTCGCCGATGCAGAACATGCGACTCGAGTCGCTAAAGTAGCCGTCCAAGATCGTGGAGCAGTCCACGTTGATGATGTCGCCCTCGTGCAGTACGTCCGCATCGCAGGGGATACCGTGACAGACCACGTCGTTAATCGAGGTGCACACGCTCTTGGGGTAGCCCTCGTAGTTGAGGTCGGCCGGCGTGCCGCCGTGCTCGACGGTGTAGTCGTAGATCATCTGGTCGATCTGGTTGGTGGTCATGCCCGCGGCGATGTGCTCGCCTACGTAATCGAGCACGCCCACGTTGATGGCCGCCGAGCGTTTGATGCCTTCGATATCGGCGGGTGTCTTGTAGAGCGTGCGGGGCAGAACCTCCCAGCCTTCTTCCCACAAGCGCTCGAGGCGCTCATCAAAGGCGCTATGGCATTTCTTATATTTTTTGCCGCTGCCGCACCAGCAAGCGTCGTTGCGGCCGGGCACGGGTCCGTTGTCAAACATGGCTAACTTCCTTTCATTCGCAGCTAGTATAGCCCACCTACGCGTCCATAAAAGTTGCGGTGATATAGTTCTGATTTAAGCGGTTTAACAGCATAAACAGGAACTATATCACCGCAACTGATGGAGCGGGGTGGCGGGCACGAGCTGCTGCGTGGTTTTGCTAGTAACTCACCTGGCAGGGAATGCCGAGGGTGCGCACGCGTGCGGCGATCGTGTCGAGCACCTCGGGCGCCGCTTTGGCAAGACCGGCGATTGGTGTCTCGCGCGCCACCGTGTAGATGGTCGCCTCCTGCGGACGAATGCGCTCAAGCGCCGCGAGCCAAGGGCCAACGTACTCCTCGCTAGTGTTATCGAGGGGCTTGCCCCGATACTCGCCGGTCAAAAAGATCGTCTGGATAATGACGTGACCGTCAAAGCTTGCGAACGTCTCAATCTGGTGCTCCACATCGTAGGGGCCAACGGGTTGATCGAGCAGCTGGATAAATGCCGGGTCGACCGTATCGAGCTTGAGGATGTTGTCGTCGACCATTAGGAGCGCATCGTGCACCTGGGGACGGTCGGCGCGCGTGCCGTTGGAAAGCACGGCGATCTTGGTGTTTGGGGCAAGCTGATCGCGCAGCGTGACGGCCCCGGCGATGGCCTGCGGAAACTCCGGTGCGGCGGTGGGCTCGCCGTTGCCTGCGAAGGTGATCACATCGGGGAGCTCGCCCTCGGCTGCCATCCCGCACAGCTTTGCCTCGAGCGCGTCGAGTACCACGGCAGCTGTGTTGTGTGGCTCATGGCAGGGGCGCTCGGCATTGAGGCCGTTTTCGCAATAAATGCAGTCGAACGTGCAGATTTTGCCGCTGGCCGGCATCATGTTGACGCCGAGCGAGAGACCAAGGCGACGGCTGCGAACAGGTCCAAAGATGGGGCTGGCATTCAAAAACGTAGACATAGGCATATGCTCCTCAAGACAATTGCGCCTTAGCATAGCATCGGCTCCAAAACAAGGTGCGGGCTCTTGCTTTACAAGTTTCGTTTTTTCACGTCGCTCATTATGCCGTGCCATGAAAAGCCTCGGGTCGGGTACAGTTAATCTGTTAACAAGTCGTAAGGCAATGCGGGTCCATCCAGCCGTACTGACGTGCAATTGGATGGGCATTGATGATGGGGGCACAACATGGATTTTACGGTCGAGAATGCGGGCACCACGATCGCCTGTCGCGAATATGCCGGCCCGGATGTGTCGCCTGATACTCCTGCCTTGGTGTGCGTGCACGGCGCTTGTGTCGACGGCACTTTTTTCGACAGCATTGCTTGTGAGATCAGTCGCAACTACCGCGTAATTGCCTACGACCGCCGCGGCTGTGGTGGCAGCAGCGAAGCGGCAGACGGCAGCTATGATCTTGCCGCTCAGGCCGCCGACCTGCAGGCCGTGATCGAACACGTTGGCGCTCCGACAAATGTGCTTGCGCACAGCGCCGGTACGTTGGTGGCACTGGAGCTTCTTCGCACTGGACCCCATCTCGTCGCCCGTGCGATTCTGCATGAGCCGGCTGTATCGGCCGAAGGCATCGGCATGGGCGCAGCTCCGGTTTTGCTCGATATGATTGCGGCTGGAAAGGTTTCAAGGGCGCTCCGGCTTTTCTTGGGAGCCCTCGGCGACTTGGACCCCGAGGCTCCTGGGACGACCGAAGCGGAAGCCAAACATGCCCTGCGCAATGGTCGTTGCTTTATGGCCAATGAATATGGGACAAATTTGACATATGCTCCCGACTGGGAGCGCATCCGCGCGTCAAAGGCGGTGTCGGCCGTGTTTTTGGGCGAGCTTTCGGTCGGTACGCCCCGCGAGGCTGGTGCGCGAGCGGCTGCCGAATATCTCGATTGCCCTCTCGTGACGATTCCGGGCGCGCATAACGGTCTGCGCGATCGTCCCGTTACGGCGGCAAACGCCGTTCACGATGCCTTGAATCGCTAGCACGTTCGATGACCTGCGGGGAGGTGGACTGTTAGCGTTTCGTCATTGTTAACGAATGCGCCCATAACCGCGCGCCCGCGGCTCCATTGCCGCCGTTTGCCAGGTCATAAAAATGTAACGATAATCGCGCGTTTGCCTGCAGCTGTTAGATGTTACCCTTGTTCCATTTGATATGTACCGTTGCCGTGCGTAACGATAGAAAGGACCCCATATGCTCAATAATCACGAGGTCAATCTAACCGACGAAGAGGCTGCCGCCGAGGTCGCCCGCGTCGCGAAGACCTACCCCGTGGTGCGTTTGCTGTCGGCCGATCAGATTAAGAGCGAGCCTAACTGCTTGCTCGCCGGCGATCGGTGTCCTTGTCTGCGCCAGTCAAGCCTTGAGGCCTTGGCGGGCTCCGATGAGGTATCGGAGCGGCTGCTCGACGATGGTACTGAGTACCGCGCTCGCCTGCGCCCTCTAAGGGTCGAGGGCGAGCCTCACGTCTTGCTGATGGTACGTCCGATTGATGAGCAAGAGGCCGCAAAAGAGGACCCTGTGTACACCGACGTGCTGACGAGTGTGCGCAATCGCCGATATTACGAGGAAAAGCTTCGTAGCGCCCGCATGGAGGCAGGCGTGGCGGTGATCGACCTTGATGATTTTAAGGTTTTCAACGATACGTGTGGCCGCCATGCCGGCGACCTTGCGCTCGGTGCTGTGGCGACAGCCATACGCAGCGGCATTCGTTCGACTGACGAACTTGTGCGCTATGGCTGCGATACGTTTGTAGCCGTTATGCCCCATATCCCCTCCGATGACTTCGCCCGTCGCCTGCGTCAGGTATCCGACGCTGTTCATTCCACGATTATTCCGGGCCATGAGCACGTGAGCTTGACGGCCTGTGTTGGTGGCGTTCGCATTCATGGCGAGACGGTCGATGAGGGCGTTGGCCGCGCTGTCCAGTTACTGAGCCGTGCTAAGGCAAAAGCCGGTACGGTCGTGACCCATGCCGATTCCATCGAGGCCTTCCAAAGCGAAAAGCCTTTGGTACTTATTGCCGATGACTCCGAGATGAACCGAGCCATTCTCAACGAGATGCTCAAGGACGAGTATTGCATCCTCGAGGCGGATAACGGTCGTACGGCGCTCGACATGGTCGACCGCCATGGCGATGAGTTGTCGCTCGTGCTGCTGGACATTCTCATGCCAGGCATGAGCGGTTTTGAGGTGCTGGCCGATCTGTCGCGCCGATCGGTTATCGACAATCTGCCTGTCATCATGATTTCGAGCGAAGATTCCGATGATGTGGTTCTGCGCGCGTACGAGCTAGGTGCCTCGGACTATATCAGCCGCCCGTTTGACTCCCGTGTCGTGCGCCGCCGTGTGAGCAACACCATCCGTCTATACGCCAAGCAGCGCCGCCTAACGAGCCTGCTGTCCCAGCAGTACAACGAGCGCGTCAAGAACAGTCGCATGCTCATCGACATCATGGCCGGCGTCATGGAGCTTCGCAACGGCGAGAGCGGCAGGCACGTTACGAACATCGAAAAGCTGACCGAGCTGCTGCTTGGCTGTCTGGTCCAGCGTAGCGGCACGATCTCCCTCGACAATGAGGAACGCTCCACGATTGCCCTGGCTTCGGCGCTGCACGATATCGGCAAGATGTCGATTGACGATGCAATTCTCAACAAACCCGGGCGCCTTACGCCCGAGGAGTTCGAGATTATGAAGACGCATACCACGATGGGCGCCGACATGTTGCTTGAGTTGGGCCGCCATCACGTCGGCAATGCGCTTATGGAATATGCGTACCAGATTGCGCGTTGGCATCACGAGCGCTGGGACGGCAAGGGCTATCCCGATGGCCTTAAGGGCGACGAGATTCCCATCGCCGCGCAGGTGGTCTCGGTGGCCGACGTGTATGATGCGCTGACGAGCGTGCGCGTGTACAAGGACGCTATCCCGCACAAGGAGGCGATCCAGATGATCCTGGACGGTAAGTGCGGTACCTTTAACCCATTGTTGCTCGACTGCCTGCTCGAGGTACAAGACCGTATTGCCGAGACGTTGGCACGCCCCGCCGACGTTGTCGCGTTTCCCACGATTTAGTTTGAACAAAGGAGTTTTTAATCCATGATTTCCATGCGTGAGGCGTATGAGAAGATCGGCGCTAATTATGATGACGCGTGCGCTCGGCTGATGGGCGAGGAAATGCTTGCCCGCTTTGCCCTCAAGTTTTTGGATGACGAGAGCATGGACAAGCTGGAGGCCGCCATGGCGGCAGGAGACGCCGAAGGTGCGTTTATGGCAGCGCACACGCTCAAGGGCGTGAGCCAGAACCTGGGATTCGATAATCTGTACGAGCCGGCGGTTGTGGTGACCGAAGCACTGCGCGGCGCCGATGCCGTTGACGGCGCCCGCGAGGGAATGCATGCGTTGCAGCAGCAATATGCGGCTACGATGTCGGCCCTGCGCGAAGCGGGCGAGTAAGAGGTTGTGAGCCTTGGGCTGTGTGCCTGCCGCGTATAGGCAAAAGGGCGCCCCGCCGGACCATGTGGCCGGCGGGGCGCCCTTATCTGTTATGCGGTTCGCGAGCTAGCGAGCCTGCTTAACCTTTGCCGCTGCCTCGACAAACGACTTCCACAGGTTAAAGTCGGTCTCGAGCGTCTTCCACGTGTACTCAGGGTGCCATTGCACGCCCAGGCAGAAAGGCTGGCCTTCGACCTCGATGCACTCGGGAACGCCATCGGTTGCCTTGGCGACTAAGCGCGTGCTTTTACCCAGACGATCGACGCAGCAGTGGTGCGCTGAGTTGGTTTGGATGAGCCTGTGCCCGCCGACGGCGCGTTCGAGCAGCGAGCCCGGTACGACCTCGACGGGATGCACAGGGTCGTTGAGCACGTGGGTGTGACGCCACTGTGTGCGGCCCTCGCGCGCGCCCAGACTCGGTACGTCCATGCACAGGGTGCCGCCAGTGGCGACATTGAGCAACTGCGTGCCGCGGCAGGTGGTAAAGAGCGGCTTTTTGGCGCGGAGCACCTCGTCGACCAGCTTAAACTCAAAGCTATCGCGGATCTCGCAGCAGAGGGTGGGGTCGTAGGGTCGATCATCGCCCCAGCGCTTGGGGTTGACGTCCGGGCCGCCGGGAATGGCGATGCCGTCGGCGATATCGACGTAATGACGGATAACCTCAATGTCCTCGGTGATGGACATCTGCAGTGGCAGGCCGCCGGCGGCAAGGATGGCATCGACAAAGACGCTGGCGATCTCCTCGTTGGGAGAGAGCATCTCGGTTAAAAACGGCTCTGCCTCTTCCCAGCGCGGCGCGACGAGGATGAGCGGACGGTCGGCGGGGGCGACGTCGACGTGCGGGGTGTATGACGATGAAGTGCGAGTTCCGATCATAGGTGTAACTTTCGAGTTTGGATGGTCATGGCGAGCGAACATGGCAATTGGGTTAGTGGCCCTTGATGGAGTTGAGGAAGTCCTGGGCGCGCTTGGTCTTGGGGTGGTCGAAGAACTCGTCGGGTGTGCCGGTTTCCACGATCTGGCCGTCGGCCATAAACACGACGCGGTCGGCCACGCGGCGGGCAAAGTTCATTTCGTGCGTGATGACGATCATCGTCATACCCTGCTGCGCCAAGCGCACCATGACCTCGAGCACCTCGTTGATCATCTCGGGGTCAAGGGCACTCGTGGGCTCGTCAAAAAGCATGGCCTTGGGTTGCATGGCAAGCGAGCGGGCGATGGCTACGCGCTGCTGCTGGCCGCCCGAGAGCTGTGCGGGTACCTTGTCGGCCTGCTCGGCCACGCCCACGCGGCTCAGCAGGTCCATGGCGCGCTCACGGGCCTCGTCCTTGGAGACGCCCAGCACGTCGACCGGTCCCAGCATGACGTTCTGCAGGACGGTCATATGTGCGAACAGGTTGAACTGCTGAAACACCATGCCCAGCTCGGCACGCATACGGGCAAGGTCCTTGCCTTCCTGCGGCAGGGGCTCGCCCTCGATGAGGATCTCGCCTGAGTCGATGGTTTCCAGGCGGTTGATGGTGCGGCACATGGTCGACTTGCCCGAGCCCGAGGGGCCGATCACAACGACGACCTCGCCGCGGTCGACCGAGAGATTGATGTCGTTGAGGACGTGTAGATCGCCATAGTGCTTATCGACGTGTCTGAGCTCGATCAGCGGCTGATTGCCGGTGGAAGAGGTGCTCTGTGCCATGGTGCTCGGCTCCTTATGACTCGAAATGGCAAAGCGTTAGCGGATGATGGTCGCGCCGGTCTTGTGCGAAACGTAGATGGCGGCCTTGTTGATCGCGACGTTGATGAGGATGTAGATGACCGCGATAACCAGGTAGACCGACACGAGGGCGTCGTAGTTGGTAATGAGCACGCGGGCGTTTTGCATGAGGTCGGGGTAGCTCACCACGTAGGCGACGGTGGTGTCCTTGACCACGACTACGAGCTGAGAAATCAACGACGGAATAATAAAGCGAATCGCCTGTGGCAGCACGATTTTAAAGGTGATTTTGGCCTTGGAGAGACCGAGCGCCTGGGCAGCCTCGACCTGACCCCGCGGCACGGCGTTGACGCCGGCGCGGAAGATCTCGGCAAGTACACCGGCTGCGGCAAGCGCGACGGGAAGCGTGAGCATCCAAAACGACGGCAGCGCAATCTTGTACTGGGGCAGCACCAAAAAGAAGAAGTAGATAAACAGCAGACTCGGCACGCCGCGGAAAAAGTCGGTGAGCACACGGCAGAGCAGCTGCAGCGGTTTGATGTCGCTCGTGCGGCCGAGCATAAGGCCCAGGCCGAGCACCAGCGCGATGGCGCCAGCGGTGAGTGCGACCTTAACGGTGCCCTCAAAACCGGCAAGTAGGAACTTCCACGTGGTGAGGTGCGTAAAGAAATACCAATAGTGGACCGAAAGCTGACCGGTCACATAAAAGCGCTGCAACACCAGGGCGGCGAGCGCGGCGACGGCAACCAGCGAGATGGCGGTGCCGATGCGAATCTTGGCGCGCATCTTGGGGCCGGGAGCCTCGTAGAGCGCATCGCGCATGGTGAGCGCGGGAGAGGAGTGCTTGCTCATCGGAGGATCCTCACCTTCTTATCGATGTAGTTGCCAATGTGGCTCACCACAAAGGCCGTGCCCAGGTAGCCGAGCGCCGAGATAAAGAACGCGGCGACGCCGCCGAGCGAGCGCGTGTTGATATAGCTCACCACGCCGGTGAGCTCCTGCGGTTTAAGCGGCACCTGACTGCCGAGCGCGGTGGTGAGCATGACGGCGATAAAGAGGTTGGTCATGGGCAGCACGCTCGAGCGCAGTGCCTGCGGGATCACAATCTTGGCGAGGATGCGGTTGAAGTTCATGCCGAGCGAGCGGGCGGCTTCTACCTGGCCCACGCCCACGGTGTTGATGCCGCTCATAAAGTTCTCGGAGCCAAAGGCCGAGCCCAAAAGGACCGTGGCGACGATAACGCAGGTACGGTAGGGCAGGACGACTTTGAGCGGCGGCAATGCGTAGACGACGATAATGAGCAGCGCGATGCCGGGGATGTTGCGGAAGACCTGGACATACAGGTCGCCGAAGACGCGCAGCGGCTTGAGCGGCGACACGCGCATCACGGTGACGGCAACGGCCAGCACCATGGCGATGGCAAACGACTCAAGCGTCATGCCCCAGGTTGCTAATAGCGCGTCAATGTAGTTCTGGCCATAGAGCGACCAGAGCTCGGAGAGACTCATGCGGACCTCCCGCCGATAAGGAAAGGGGCTCCCGTGTGTACGGAAGCCCCGACAACTCAGTGAGGAAACAGTTTACCGCAATAAAGCACATCGTGCGTTTCTGTATGGTTTCGTTGCGGTCGTTACCAGGCTCGCTGCCTAGGCGCCGACCTCGGGCAGCTTAGGAACATTGGTGTCGCCCGTACGGTCGCCGATGCAGATCTGCCACAGCTTGGTCCAGGTGCCGTCGTCCTCAATCTTCTTAAGGAAGTCGTTGACAAAGGCGACGCCGTCGGAATCAAGCGGCAGGCCGATGCCGTAGGGCTCCTTGTTGCCGAAGGGCTTGCCGGCGATCTTGTACTTACCGGGCTCGCGGACCAGGGAGCTCTGCTGCATGTTGTTATCGATGACGTAGGCGTCAACGCGGCCCTGCTGGAGTGCCTGGCGGGCCTCCTCGTCGGTCTTGAACTCCTGCTGGCTGGCCTTGGGGGCAAACTCCTCCAGGATAGCGGGGCCGTTGGAGCCGGACTGGACGGCGACGTTCTTATCGGCCAGGTCGTCGACGCTCTTGATGTCGTCGTTGTCGGCGAGCACCAGGATGGCCTGCTGCGTGTAATAGTAGGGGCCGGCGAAGGAGACAAGCTTCTTGCGCTCATCGGTGATGGTGTAGGTGGCAAAGACGGCGTCGACCTGGCCATTCTGCAGCACGGACTCGCGCGTGTCGGAGGTCACCTGCGTGATCTCGACCTTGTTCTCGCCCAGGATGTAGTTGGACAGGAGCTGTGCGATGCCGGCATCGAAGCCGCGGGTCTTGCCGTCCTTCTCGTCGAGGAGAGAGAAGAGCGTGGAGGTCTGGACGCTGCCGATCTTAAAGACACCGGCATTCTTGACGGCCGTGGCCCAGGTGCTGGCGGCGATGGCATCGTCGTCGGCCTTGGGGCCGTTGTCGACGAGCTTGTCGAATGCCTTGGCGTCGAGCGTGGTGGAAGCCTTGGTGTCATCAGGGCTCTTGGAAGAGGCGGCGGAGCCCTTGTCGGCCTCGGCGCTGGTGTCGGAGCAGCCGGCAAGACCAAGGCCGGCAACGGTTGCGAAAGTGGCGGCGACAAAGCCGCGGCGGTCGAGAACGACCTGCTGGGAGAGGTTCTTGCTCATAGGAGAACACCTTTCTCAAAAAATCCTAGTGGTTGAGTAGAGTTATACCCTATTGCGCTCAGATGGGTCAATACGAAATAACTCAGAAACATACTTACCTTATGGGTTATTCTACCTGCCAAAAAGGAACAGGTTTATTTTGGCAGGTTTCATCTGGGCAAACGTCGATTATTGCAGGTTGATTTTCAATCTCAACGCAACAGCTTGAACGGACCCCGCGTTTCCGCAGCTAGCGCAACGCGGAACTAGCTCCCGGCACCTGGCCGTCGCCTCGTTTCCGCAGGTGGAGAGGCTGTGGAGGCCGGCGTCCCCGCCCTGCCGCGGCATGCTCCGCCAGCCCGCCGCGCAGCCGCTCCGGACTCAGCGCAACGGGCCCTCCGGCCCATGCCCTGGCGCGCCGGCTATCCCGCCAGCGGCCCCTCGCCCCTCGCGGCCCTGGCCCTGTCGATGCAGCCGGGCGTGAGGTCGAGCTCGCCGGGCGCCAGCTCCTCCACCCCGAACGCGTCCATGAGGGCGGAGGCATCCTCCCCGAGGGCCATCCGCAGCACGCGCGCCGGCGTCAGGAACCCGAGCGCCCCCCTCGGTTCGGAGTTCACCTGCGACATGAGCAGCGCGCAGTCCGCCGCCGTCAGCCGGTCGAACCTGACCCCGGCGCCCTTGGGCAGCAGCTTTCTGATCTCCACGTGGTTCTTCTCGCACGCGCCCTTCTGTTGGCTCTGCCGGGGGTCGCAGTAGAAGAGCCTGGTCTCGCCGTCGCGCTCGCCGAGCAGCGCCGCGATGGCGCCCTCGTCGGCGAACTCGCTCCCGTTGTCGGTGAGCACGGCGCCGAAGGCGCGCCTCGCGCCGTCCTCGCCGAGGACCCCGCGCAGGGACGAGAGCGCCGCGAGGACCGAGGCGCACGAGCCGTCCGGCAGCGGCAGCGCCAGCTGGAAGCGGCTCGGGCGGTGCAGGAGCGTGAGGAGCCTGGCGGAGTCGCCCCTGGCGCCCTCGACGGTGTCCATCTCCCAGGCCGCGGCGCAGGCGTCCTCGCCGAGCGCGAGGAACGCCGCGTGCGACCTGCGGGCCGAGTGGTGCGTCGCCCTCTTCGGGGCCCGGTGCGACCTCGGCCTGTAGCCGACCTTGCGCCTGAGCTCCATGTTCGTCATGCCGTCGTAGCCGGCGTCCACCCACCTGTATACGGTGGAGGCGCTGAGGCCGGGGGTCGTCGCTATCTGCTGCGGGGAGAGCCCGCGCGCGAGGCCGCCCCTGATGGCCGCGAGCTTGGCGGCGGCGCCCTCCTCGGTCTCGTCTATCCCGGATCTGCTCGACGAGAGCTCGGCGTCGGCTGCCTCCTGCGCCCTCCTGGCGCTGTAGAACACCCTGGGCCTCCTCGAGCAGCCGTAGCCCTTCCTGTGCGAGCAGCCGTTGCAGCACCTCGGCCATGCGGCGAGCCTGGGGCAGGCCCCCGAGAGGTCCTCGGGCGCGGGCTCGCCGTAGCGCGGCCGCGGCGCGGTGACGTAGCGGTGCGCCGCCACCTCCCTGGTCACGGTCGAGGGCGACCTGCCGAGCTCCGCGGCGATCTCGCGGGCGCTTCGGTTGCGGTCGAGCATTCTCTCGATCGCGTTCCTCTCGTGCCTCGTGAGCCTCCCGTACGACCTTCCGGACGGTCTCGGTCTGGACATGCCGGCCTCCCTCCATCGAGGGCCGGGGGATTCCGGCCCCTCTGGGGTTGCCTACCCGGATTCGCGCCTCAGGACTCAGCGCAACGCGTTGCGCTGAGTCCTGAGGCTGTTGCAATGAAAATGATAATCAAGGGTCGATTATTGCAGCTGGGACGCTAGCTTTTAGCTGGGGCGGGCGCTCGCAGCGGTCGCTATAATGGCGGCAACGCGACACATATATAAGTAAGGAGATCGCGTATGAATGGTTATTCGTTTTTCGCACCGACCAAGGTGTTGTTTGGCGCGGGCAAGTTGGGCGAGCTGGGCGCACAGAAGCTTCCCGGCACCAAAGCACTCATCGTTACCACCGGCGGCAACTCGGTCAAGCGCTTTGGATATCTGCAACGCGTGGAGGCTGAGCTCGATCGCGCCGGCGTGGCGCATGAGCTGTTCGATCGCATTGAGCCCAATCCGCTGCGCGAGACCGTCAACGCAGGTGGCTGGATGGCGCGTGCCCATGGCTGCGACTTTGTCCTGGCGCTCGGCGGCGGCTCGGTCATGGACGGCAGCAAGGGCATCTGCGCGGTGGCGACCAACCCGCATACCGATGCCGAGGGCAACGAATGCCCCGGTGACATCTGGGACTTTGTGAATGGCGGCACTGCGCTCGGCCTGCCCATCCCCAACGATCCGCTGCCGCTTGTTTGCGTGACCACCACGGCGGGTACCGGTTCCGAGGTCGATGCGGGCGGTGTTCTGTCCTGCGAGGAAAATGACGAGAAGCTTCGCTTGGGCGATCCGCGTCTGTTTCCGGTGCTTTCAATCGTTGATCCCGAGCTCATGGTGAGCGTCCCGGCGCGTCTGACTGCCTATCAGGGATTCGACGCCCTGTTCCATTGCGTTGAGTGCTACATCTCAAATACCAATACGCCCATGGGTGACATGGTTTGTCGCGAAGGCATCCGGCGTGCTGCCACGGCGCTGCCTACGTGCGTCAATAATGGCGATGACTTGGAGGCGCGCTCGAGCCTTGCGTTTGCCAACACGCTCGGCGGTTATGCCATGGATGCCTCGGGCACCACGGGCTCGCATGGCCTTGAACATGGCATGAGCGCGCATCATCACGACCTGCCGCACGGCGCCGGCCTCATTATGATCGCCCGCGCCTATCACACGTGGATGATCGATCACGGTGCCGCACCCGAGCGCTATATCGACATGACGCGCCTGATGGGCAATGCCACTGCCAGCGATCCGCACGATTTTGTAGTTGAGCTCACGCGCCTGATGGAGGCCTGCCATGTGGCCGACCTCGCCATGAGCGAATGGGGGATTACGGCCGAAGAGCTGCCAGCCATCGCGCACAACGCTCTGACGACCAACGGCGTCCTGTTCAGCCACGACCCCGTGACGCTGACCGACCCCGACGTCGTCGAAATTCTCAAGCTAAGCTACCGCTAACTAGCTTGCTGTTTTGTCTCGATCTGTAACATCTGCAGCCATTTTTGCCGAGTAACAGTTACAGATTGAGATTTTCTCTTCAGGGGAATTCGAATGTCTCAATCTGTAACATCTGGACGGCCAAAAGGTCCCTATCTGTTACAGATTGAGACAAAGGTCTGGGACTAAGACGTCTTGTCTCGATCTGTAACAGATAGACGGGAATTCGGACCCTAGATGTTACAGATTGAGATAATCGCGTCGCGAAAATAAAAACCTCCGCAGGGGTGCTTCCCTTGTGGAGGTTTTCTTACTCGTTGAGTAGCCTTACGGCTTCGGCGGCCATGTTCTCGACCGTCATGCCGTTCTGCGCGAGCAGTTCGTTGGGGTCGTAGCGGTCGGGGAAACCCTTGGCGATGCCGAAGGTGCGCGTGCGCAACGGCGTGCAGGCCAGGTAGCACGCGACACGCTCGCCCCAGCCGCCGTCCAAGATGCCGTCCTCGAGGGTGACGACAACGCGATGCTCGGCGGCAAGGCTGTCGAGGAACTCGCGGTCGAGCTCGGTTGCAAAGCGCGGGTTGACGAGCGTGGCCTCGATGCCGTACTCGGCAGCCAAGCGGTTTGCCACGCGTTCGCCCAGCTCAAAGAAATCGCCGAGCGCGAGCACGGCAACGTCGTGACCCTGGCGCACCACGTTGTAGCGAACGGCGCTGTAGTCGGTGTCTTCAGCGGGCGCCAGATCGGGACGGTTCACCAGGCCAATACCAGGTACACGAATCGCCACGGGATGCTCGCGGTGGTCGAGCGACCAGCTCAGCATGGACAGGTATTCCTCCATGCAGACCGGCGCCAAGTAGTGCATGTTAGGAAGTCCGCCCAGCATGGAAATATCAAAGAACGAAAGGTGTGTCTCAGATGTGGTGCCAAAGATCGACGCGCCAAACACCAAGATGGTTGCGGGGGCATCGTTGAGGCACAGGTCGTGCCACAGCTCGTCGTAGGCGCGCTGCAAAAACGTGCCATACACACCAAAGACTGGCTTGGCGCCCGAGCGCGCAAGCGCGGTGGCAAAGGTCACGGCGTGCTCCTCGGCAATGCCCACATCGACGAACTGTTTGCCGGCGGCAGCGCGAAGCTCGGGTGTAAAGCCCATGATGTAGGGCGTGGCGGCCGTGATGCCCACGACCTGCGGGTCGCGCTCGATGGCGGCGCTGAGCGCCTCGCCCGTAATGTCGGCATAGGTGCGCGGCGCAGGCTCGCTCGGATGGCCCGGGCAGAGCTTGCGTCCAGTCGCCATGTCAAACGGACCCACGTGGTGCCAGCGTTCCGGGTCGCTCTGGGCTGGCTCAAAGCCCTTGCCCTTGGCGGTGGAGACGTGCAACACGATGGGATGATCGATATTGCGCAGATCCTGCAGCGCGTCGACGAGGGCCAACACATCGTTACCGGCGTCCAGATAGCGGTAGTCGAGCCCCATCGCGCGGAAAACGTTGCGCTCGCAGGTGCCGTTGCTGGCGCGCAGCTCGGCCAGATTGCGATAGAGGCCACCGTGGTTCTCGGCGATGGACTGGTCGTTATCGTTGACGATGATGATCAGGTTGCTATCGAGTTCGGCGGCATTGTTAAAGCCTTCAAACGCCAGGCCGCCCGAAAGCGAGCCGTCGCCAATGATGGTGATGACGTTGTACGCATCGCCCGCCAGGTCACGAGCGTGCGCCAGGCCGCAGCCCAGGCTCACCGACGTGGAGGTGTGACCCATGGCGAACAAGTCGTGCTCGGACTCGTTGGGATTGGCAAAGCCAGAAGCCTCACCATAACGCTCCGGATCGATATAAGTGTACGCACGCCCCGTCAGCGCCTTGTGGGCGTAGGTCTGGTGCGAAACGTCAAAGACAATCTTGTCGATGGGGGAGTTAAACACGCGATGAAGCGCAACCGTAAGCTCAACGACGCCCAAGTTGGGGGCAACGTGCCCGCCGACGGCGGCGGAGCTTTCGAGGATTGCCTGACGGATCTCGCCGCAGAGCAGCGGAAGCTCGGCGCGGTCGAGAGCCTTGACGTCCTCGGGCGTTGTCGTTTGCGTAAGCAGCATCGTTGTGGGTTACTCCATGCGAATCGTGCGCCGGCACTCCCTCGGCCGGCACAATTGCACAAGACAGTCTCGCACATTTTGGCGTTTGATATGTGACGGCGGCGCGGTAATTCGCCAACTGGTGGGGCAAAACGTTTTGTCCGATGCCATACTGATATGTTCCATGATGTTTTTATCGATTGTGCACAGGCCGTGGCTTGTCGCCGTGAGTCGCTGGAAGGAGGCAGCATGTCCGATGCCGTTCGTGCCGAAAAAATCGCGCACGAGGTCGACTATGCCGCCCGCCAGCTGGCCCAGGCGGGCCGCTTGGACCTGACGCACGAGTTTATCCAGCATGGCGACGTGACGGTCTATGCACATGTGACTTCGGTAGCGCGGGCGAGCCTGTCCTTTGCCGAGCGCTTGGGCCGTGCCGGCATTTCGGTCGACCGTGCTTCGTTGTTGCGCGGGGCCCTGCTGCACGATTACTTTCTCTATGACTGGCACGATCCCGACCCAAGCCATCGGCTGCATGGCTTTCGCCACCCGTTTTTTGCCCTGGCACGTGCGGAGGAAGATTTTGAGCTGACGCCGCGCGAACGGAATATTATCGTGCGGCATATGTTTCCGCTGGTGCCAGTGCCGCCGACGTGTCGTGAGGCTTGGATTGTATGCCTGGCAGATAAATGGTGCGCTCTGCGCGAGACGGTCGCCGGTCGTCTGCGGCGCAAGGACGAGGCGGACGATGACGTGAGTGGCGAATCGAGCGAAAAGAGGAGAGGGTAGACGGTGGGGACCGCGATTGATATGGCGTTTGGCGGCGCGACGCTTGCCGCCTGCCCACTCTCGGCACTGGTGCTCTCGTTTGCCTTTTACGGGTTTTGCGGTTGGGCATGGGAGTCGACAGTATGCGCCATGCTCAATCACGGACGATTTGCCAACAGTGGCTTTTTGCTTGGGCCGTGCTGCCCCATCTATGGCGCGGGCGGCATTGCCTGCTGGCTGCTGTTGCGTGGGATTCCGGATGCCTCGAGCCAGTTTGTCGCTGCAGCGCTCGTATGCAGCGTGATTGAGTACAGCGTAGGCGTGCTGTTGGAAAAAACAACGGGCGCTCGCTTTTGGGACTATTCGCACCTGCCGTTTAACCTGCACGGACGCATCTGCCTGTACTTGGCATGCGCGTTTGGCCTGGGTGCGTTGTGTATTTGTCGTTTAGTGGAGCCGGCATTGCTGGGACTGCTTGGCTATCTGCCGGTGCTGATTGTGCGGCTGTCCGCCTTTATCGTCGCGGTCGCGATGATGGTCGACGCGGTGTGCTCGTTGGCGAGCTGGCGGCGTCTGTCTGATCAGCTGGAGCGCGTCCGGGCCGACCTTGCCGACCGCATCAATGAGTCGCTTGCCGATGCCTCGGACTCAATGCTCGAACGTATTCCCGATTCGGCGATCGACTCGGTGGCACAGACGCATATCCGCAGCCGTGCCGTTAACGCATGGCTGGCGGAGCTGGGCGACGCGACGCTCGATGCCCTTCGTGAGAAGGCTTCGATGCCGACATTTATCTCGGATGGTGCTCGTGGCCTGGCGCTTGCCGCCCGCCGCGTGGCCGATGCCGCGCCGAGCATGCCGCGTCCGTCGCTCAGTCGCCGCCTTGCCGGCAAGCGCATGAGCCGTCCGGTGCCGAGCGTGTCACTCAGCCGCCGCGACCTGCGCTTCTTTAACGCCTTCCCGCGCCTGCGCATCAATCGCTACGAAGGTGTCATTCGAGCAACTAATCTCCGCGACCGCGCCCGCGAGCTGTTCCGGCGCTAGTCGGGACGGACGCGCTCACGGCTCCCTTGCTCGCGTATTTCCCGTTCGTTTCGCGTCCGTTGCCGCGCCGTTTCCAAGATTGCGGCACCGTTTCCATTCGACAACGCAGCGTTTAACAGCGCCGTATCTGGTCTACACCAGTTGCCCCTCGGCCGCATTATGGGCGCCGACAACGTTCATGCGAATAAGGGGGAGCGAATGTACGATACGGGATCGACAACGTTTATGCTCATCTGCACCATGCTCGTGTTTTTAATGACACCGGGTCTGGCGTTTTTCTATGGCGGCCTGTCCAGGCGCAAAAATGTCATCAACACCATGCTCATGTGCTTTGGCGCCATTGGCCTGGTTGGTGTGCTGTGGATTGTTGCCGGCTGGTCGCTGGCCTACGGCGGCGACGGTTCCAGCCCGTTTATTGGAGGCCTTGACCAGCTACTGTGCCTTCCGGTGCTCAACCAGGTGCTGCAGGCGGCCGAGGGCAATGCCACTGACAGCGCCGTCTACCCTCAGATCATCAACATCGCCTTTCAGATGGCATTTGCCATGATCACTGCTGCTATCGTCACGGGCAGCCTGGCCGGCCGCGTTAAGTTTGGTGCCATGACGGCCTTCCTGGGCATTTGGCTGCTTGTGGTCTATGCGCCGCTTGCCCACATGGTTTGGGGCGGCGATGGCTCCTTTATCGGTGACATTATCGGCGCACTCGACTTTGCCGGCGGCGACGTGGTGCACATTTCGTCCGGTCTTACGGGCCTGATTCTCTGCTTAATGCTCGGCCGTCGTCGTGGCTTTGGCATGGTGAGCTACCGTCCGCATAACGTGCCGTTTGTGGCGCTGGGCGCCGGCCTGCTTTGGTTTGGCTGGTTTGGCTTTAACGGCGGCAGCGAGTTTAAGGCCGACGCCGTGGCGGCACTCGCCATCCTCAACACCGTGACGGCCAGCGCGGCGGGCATGGTCTCGTGGCTTGCCGTCGAGCGCGTGCACACCGGTCGCCCCACGCTGGTGGGTGCCAGCACCGGTTTGGTTGCGGGCCTTGTGGTGGTCACGCCGGGTGCGGGATTTGTCGAGCCGTGGGCGGCGCTGGTTATGGGCTTGATCGTATCGCCTGTCTGCTACCTGGCCATCAGCCATCTTAAGACCAAGTTCGGCTACGACGATGCGCTCGACGCGTTTGGCTGCCACGGCATCGGCGGCATCTTGGGCGGCGTGCTCACGGGCCTGTTCTGCGTTCCGGAGCTCTCGTGGACCGGTAAGGGTGGTCTGTTCTACACGGGCGACGTGTCGCTGCTCATCTCGCAGATTTTGGGCATTGTGGTTACGGTCGCTATTGTGCTGGTGCTCGATTTGGTGATCGCCGCGGTGGTCAAGGCACTGTTCCACGGCAGCCTGCGCGTGGACGAGGCGGACGAGGCGCTGGGCCTGGATGTGAGTCAGCACGGCGAGAGCGCTTACCCCTCTTTCTCGGGACTCGATTAGCAGCTTCCCCAAGCACCGCACCTCGGCCTTCAATCGTCGTTTGCGTACCTTAAGTACGCGGCACTCCTCTTTCAGGCCGATCTGCGGCACTTGGGAAATCTGCTAAGACCTGTTAGTTGCACTTTTTTGATCTGCAAGGTTGGTTTGTGGCACTTGGGAAACCCGTGCCATGTGAAGGATGATTCATTTCTTTAATTAAGAGAGGAATTCACTATGAAGAAGATTACGGCAATCGTTCGTGCCGAGAAGCTTGAGGTTCTTAAAGACGCGCTGTTTGCTGCCGATGTTCGCGGCATGACGATTAATCAGGTGCAGGGCTGCGGCGCGCAGCATGGCTGGAAGGAATATGTGCGCGGCAACGAACTGCTCGTCAACACGATTCCTAAGGTACAGTTCACCCTCATTTGCGCCGACGAGCATGTCGACGGCATTGTCGACATCATCTGCAACGCCGCTCGCACCGGTGCCGTTGGAGACGGCAAGATTTGGGTCGAACCGGTCGAGGAAGTTATCCGCATCCGTACCGGCGAACACGGCCCCGCCGCGGTGTAGGACAATCTTTAGCCTAGCGGGCGCGTCTCTCTTGGGATGCGCCCGTTCTCGTCTACAATATCGTGCAGACGAAGGAGAGGCATGCCCATGATCAAGATGTTTGCGAGTGACTTAGACGGAACGCTGCTAAACGCCCTGCACGAGGCAGATGGGACCATCCGCCATGCCATTCGCGAGCTGACCGAGGCTGGCTTGCATGTGGTTCCCGCGACCGGGCGCTCGACGTTGCCAATCGGCGAGCATGGCTTTACAGGGCTGGCGCTCGATGCCTGCTGCTCTAACGGCTCCATCGTGCGCGACAGTCATGGCGAGGTGCTCAAAACCTGGACCATCGACCCGCAGGTTACCGAGGAGCTGCTCAAGGCGTTCCCGGACATTTGCTTTGATTGCTCCACGCCCGATGGCATGTACTCGAGCGGTTCGTTCGAGATGCATCAGGCGGGCTTTAAAAAGGACAGCCCTATCAAGCGCGTCGTGATGCGCGGCATGCGTGCACGTGGCGGGTATCACGAGGAGCAGTATTTCGACCAGTCGATCGGTGACATCCTGCGCCACGATGTGTGCAAGATCAACTGCCGCGTGACCTCGCCCGAGCTGGAGCGCGACCTTAAGGCATATTTGGCCGAGCGATCGGACCGCGTGGTCAATGCGCCGTTCGATCCGGTGATGTTCGAGATCACGGACGTGGCGTGCAACAAGGGCGAGAGCGTGGCCTGGCTGGCGGGCTACTACGGTATTGCCGAGGACGAGGTCGCGGTCTACGGCGACGGCGGCAACGACATTGCCATGCTCAAGCGTTTCCGCCACAGCTACGCGACCAAAAACGCTAGCGATGCAGCGAAGGCCGCCGCGAGTGCGACCATCGGCAGCTGCATGACCCACGCCGTTCCCAAGCACATGCTCGCCACCATGCACAAGCAAAACTCTCGCACTATCATCGAATAATGTGACAAAGGGGCTGTCATTTTGTCGCGCGGAGGGGGCCTGTGTTCTTTGAATACGAACATATATTCGTATATATAACTAGGCTCTGGTAGAATCGGTATCGTTGACGGCAGTTCCATGTGCCGGGCAACGCCCTCCATCTGATGGGAGGTGATGCCCATGACCGATCTGATTGATTTCGTGAGACTTCTGACCGCTTTGGTCTCGTTCTTCACGGCGCTTGTCGGCCTTTCCGAGGCACTCAAGCAGCGTTCGAAGCGCAACAGAAGGGGTCGCCGCCGCTAAGGCGTTGACCCCCTAATGCAAACAACGGCGCTGCCCAGCTTTCCAGAACTTGGGCTGCCGTCGACACTATTCTACCCACGAATGACATTTTGAACAATCGGCAATGCCACTCCAAAAGCCGGGTACAACTGGCACAACCTAGGCGGTCGCTGGATGTGACAAAGGGACTGCCCTTCGTCACATCCAAATTATTGCCTTTACGTGTTGATGCACACGGTGTGCAATAATACTCGCACTGTGCAATAGCGCACAGGTTGAGTAACAAGGAGGACGCTTGTCCCATCTCGAGAAATGCGACCGCCGGTCCCTTCGCTCGCAGCGTGCCCTTCGCCAGGCGCTTGCCAGCGAGCTTGCGGAGAGCGGCGACCTTTCGCGCATTAACGTCGCGTCGCTCACCGAGCGCGCTGGCCTTACGCGCCGCACGTTCTATTCGCACTACCGCGATATCCCCGACTTTATCAGCCAGATCGAGGACGGCCTGCTTGCCGAGATTCGCGAGCGGGTGGAGCTTATCACCGCAGCTCAATTACCCGATCTTTACCGCAATATCGACGAGCTCGAGCCGGCACCCGGTTCGGTTGAGCTGCTTCGCTATCTTGCGGCTAATCGCGACCTTATCGGGGCCCTGCTGGGCCCGGGCGGCGACCCCGCCTTTATTAAAAGGATCATCGATACCGCACGCGAGGCCGTGGTGCCGCGTGCACAGACGGGCATTTTGGGCTTGGCGCTGGGCACCTTCTTTGACTACTACGTCACCTATGTCGTGAGTGCCGAGGTCGGCATGATCCAACGTTGGTTTGAGCGTGACCTTTCCGAATCGCCCGAGACCATGGCGCGCATCATGACGGTTATCGCCTTTGTGCGCCCTGGTGACCTGTATGGCCAACCCATCGATATCAACGTGCCGGAATACGGCATGAAGCTATTGAACTTGCAGCTCGAGGACGCGGCCGACACCGCCGCAACCGTCGAGTCCAACAACTAAGAGGAGAGACAATGAGCAAACTCGTCGAGGGCATCAAGGACCGCATGGTCGCTGCTGCACGCGAGGCCGCGCCCGCCGTGGTGGACGCCGCGCAGAAGGCCGCGACCGCGGCTGCCGAGAAAGTTGCCGAGGCAGTTGCCGATGCCAAGAACGCGGCAGGGGAGACGTCCGTCGCCAGCGAGCCCGCCACCGCCGCTGAGCTCGTAGCCGCCGCCCAGGCCCCCGAAGGCGCGACCTTCAACCCCGACAACGCCCACGGCAATCTGCATCTGGGCATCGATGTGGGCTCCACCACCGTCAAGCTCGCCGTGCTCAACGATGACAACCAGATCGTGTACGCCAAGTACCAGCGCCACCACACCGACGTTCGCGCCTGCGCGCGCGACCTGTTCGTGGGTGCCGCATCCGTGCTGCCGACGGCCCAGATGACCTGCGCTATCACCGGTTCGGGCGGCCTGCTGCTGTCCCAGTGGCTCGACCTGGAATTTGTCCAGGAGGTCATCGCCAGCAAGCGCGCCGTCGAGACCCTCATCCCGCAGACCGACGTCGCCATCGAGCTGGGCGGCGAGGACGCCAAGATCATCTACTTCGACAATGGCATCGAGCAGCGCATGAACGGTACCTGCGCCGGCGGCACGGGCGCCTTCATCGACCAGATGGCCACCCTGCTGCACACCGACGCGAGCGGCCTCAACGAGCTTGCGGCCAACGCCACCACCATCTATCCCATCGCGAGCCGCTGCGGCGTCTTTGCCAAGACCGACGTGCAGCCGCTGCTCAACGAGGGTGCCCGCCCCGAGGACGTGGCCGCCTCCATTTTCCAGGCCGTCGTGACCCAGACCATCTCCGGTCTGGCGTGCGGCCGCCCCATCCGCGGCAACGTTGCCTTCCTGGGCGGCCCGCTGCAGTACCTCTCCGAGCTGCGTCACCGCTTCTACCTCACGCTCAACCTGGACGAGGAACACCGCATCGTGCCCCAAAACGCCCACCTGTTTGTGGCGAGCGGCGCTGCCATGGCACACGAGTCCAACAAGCTCAGCACGTTCCCGCAGCTTATCGAAGCCATTGACGCTCTGGGTGACACGCAGGGTGCCGAGGTCGAGCGCTTGGATCCGCTCTTTGCCACCGATGAGGACTATGCCGAGTTCAAGGGTCGCCACGATACCGAGGTCGTGCCCACCGGCAAGCTCGACGGCTACACCGGACGCGTGTTTATCGGCATCGACGCCGGTTCCACCACCATGAAGGCCGCGCTCGTGGGCGAGGACGGTCAGCTGCTGCACACCTGGTACGGCAACAACAACGGCGACATCCTAGGCACGGCCAAGGTCATCATGGCCGATTTCTACAACCACATCCCCGCCGGCTGCACCATCGGCCACGTGACCACCACGGGCTACGGCGAGGCGCTGCTCATCGAGGCCCTCAAGGCAGACTCGGGTGAAATCGAGACCGTCGCTCACCTGCGCGGCGCCAAGGCGTTCCTGCCCGGCGTCGAGTTCATTCTGGACATTGGCGGCCAGGACATGAAGTGCCTGCGCGTCAAGGACGGCGTCATCGAGCACATCATGCTCAACGAGGCCTGCTCGTCGGGCTGCGGCAGCTTTATCGAGAGCTTCGCCGTGTCCATGAACATGGACGTGCGCGCGTTCGCCGATGCCGCCATCCATGCCAAGGCCCCGGTCGACCTGGGCAGTCGCTGCACGGTCTTCATGAACTCGCGTGTCAAGCAGGCGCAAAAGGAAGGCGCCACGGTGGGCGATATCGCGGCCGGTCTTTCCTATTCCGTCATCAAGAATGCCCTGTTCAAGGTCATTAAGCTGCGCGACCCCAAGGAGATCGGCAGCCAGGTAATCGTCCAGGGCGGCACCTTTATGTCCGATGCCACGCTGCGCGCGTTTGAGCAGCTCACCGGCGTTCATGCCGTGCGCCCCGACATCGCCGGCTGCATGGGTGCCTACGGTGCGGCCCTGCTCGCCCGTGACCGCGCCGGCGCCGACGGCGTCTCGACCATCCTTTCGGCCGAGGACATCGCGCACCTCACCGTGACGCAAAAGCATGTCCGCTGCGGCCGTTGCTCCAACAACTGCCAGCTCACCGTCAACGACTTTGGCGGCGGCAGGCGCTTCATCACCGGCAATCGTTGCGAGAAGGGTGCCGGCCACAAAAAGCAGAAGACCGAGGCCCCCAACCTCTTTAAAAAGAAAAACGACCTGCTCTTTAACCGCGAGGTGCTGAGCCCCGACGAGGCCCCGCGTGGCACCGTCGGCATCCCGCGCGCGCTCAACATGTACGAGAACTACCCCTTCTGGCACGCGTTCTTTACGCGCCTGGGCTTTAGCGTGCAGCTGTCCGACCAGTCGAGCAAAAAGACCTACCAGGCGGGCATCGAGTCCATGCCGTCCGAGAGCGTGTGCTACCCGGCGAAGATGAGCCACGGCCACGTGATGAACCTTATCGACCGCGATGTCGACTTTATTTGGATGCCGTGCGTGCGCTGGGAGCGCAAGGAGGATCCGACTGCCGGCAACTGCTACAACTGCCCCATCGTCATGAGCTACCCCACGGCGCTGGCGCTCAACATTGACGAGATTCGCGAGCAGAACATCGAGTTCCTGTATCCGTTTGTGCCCTATCACGACAAGACCGAGCTCAAGCGCCGCCTGTACCAGGTGCTCGCCGTCGATCGCGTGGCCGACGCCGAGGCCGGTCGCGGTCGCGTGCGCGGACCCAAGATCACGCGCTCCGAGGTCGACGCCGCCGTCAATGCCGCCTTTGAGGCCGATGCTCGTTTCCACGAGGACATCCAGACCATGGGCGAGGAGGCCCTTAAGTGGGTCGAGGACCACGGTGGACACGGCATCGTGCTCGCCGGTCGTCCCTACCATAACGATCCCGAGATCAACCACGCCCTGCCCGAGCTTATCTCGAGCTTTGGCTTTGCTGTCTTTACTGAGGATTCGCTCGCGCATCTGGTAAAGCCCGAGCGCCCGATCCGCGTCGTCGATCAGTGGATGTACCACAGCCGCCTGTACGCCGTCGCCCGTTTTGTGACGATGCGCAACGACCTGGACCTGATCCAGCTCAACTCTTTCGGTTGCGGCCTGGACGCCCTGACCACCGACCAGGTGCAGGAGATCCTGGAGGCCAGCGGCAAGATCTACACCGTGCTCAAGATCGACGAGGTGTCCAACCTGGGCGCCGCGCGCATCCGCATCCGCTCGCTCATGGCGGCGCTCAAGGACCAGGAGGCCGAGCGCCTGGCCGAGGCCACGGCCGCGGGCGAGGCCTACGAGCAGGGCGATGCCGCGCCGGTGGCGCCCTCCACGGATGCCCCCGCGTTCGCGAGCCGCAAGTATACGTTTGAGGCACAGCGCGAGAGCGCTTCGACCGCGTGGCCCAAGGTGCCCTTTACCGAGCAGATGCGCGACGAGGGCTACACCATCCTGTGCCCGCAGATGGCGCCGATTCACTTTGACCTGGTCAAAGAGGTATTCCGCGGCGCCGGCTACAACTTGGAGCTGCTGCCCTCGACCGACCACGACGCCGTCGAGGCGGGCCTGCGCTACGTGAACAATGACATCTGCTACCCGTCGATTCTGGTGACGGGCCAGATCATGGAGGCCATCGAGAGCGGTCGCTACGACCTGTCCAAGACGGCCGTGGTCATCAGCCAGACCGGTGGCGGCTGCCGTGCCACCAACTACATCGCGCTCATCCGCAAGGCACTGCGCGAGAGCGGCCACCCCGAGATTCCGGTGATCTCGCTTTCGGCAGTGGCGCTCGGCGAGGACAACCCCGGCTTTAAGATTACGCCGGCGCTGCTTAAGCAGGCAGTCTACGCGGTGCTCTTCGGCGATGTGATGATGCAGATGCTCTATCGTTGCCGCCCGTACGAGGCAACGCCCGGTGCCGCCAACGCACTCTACGAGGAGTACATGGCGCGCGCCCGCAAGTTGGCGCCCAAGTTCAACCGCCACAACTACACCAAGCTGTGCCGCGAGGCCATCCGCGCGTTCGACACCATGCCGCTCGTGGGCGAGGGCGCCAAGCCGCGCGTGGGCGTGGTCGGCGAGATCTTGGTCAAGTTCCACCCTACGGCCAACAACCACGTGGTCGACGTTATCGAGCGCGAGGGCTGCGAGGCCGTGGTGCCGGGTCTGCTCGACTTCTTCCTGTACTCCATGAGCAACGCCGAGCTACAGAAGGACGAGCTGGGAAGCTCTGCCACTACGCGCGCGGGCATGCAGGCGCTCATCAAGCTCGTGGACTGGATGCGTACGCCGGTGGAGGAGATGCTCGAAAAGTCCCGCCGCTTTGAGGCGCCCGAGCGCATCGGCGCCATGGCGGACAAGGCCCGTACGGTGCTTTCGGTGTGCAACAACATGGGCGAGGGCTGGCTGCTCACGGCCGAGATGCTCGATCTGATTGACCACGGTGCGCCCAACATCATCTGTACGCAGCCCTTTGCGTGCCTACCCAATCACGTGGTGGGCAAGGCCGTGATCAAGGAGCTGCGCCGTCAACATCCCGAGAGCAACATCGTTGCGGTGGACTACGATCCCGGTGCGTCCGAGGTCAACCAGCTCAACCGCATCAAGCTCATGATTAGCGTGGCCAAGGAGAACATGCGCGCCGGCAAGGGCTTTAAGCTCGAGAAGGTGGCGCCGCTCGCAATGGACGAGGTCACCGGCCAGATGCGTGCCCATGATGGCTGCGTGAGCTGCGGACCGGCCAGCGAGGAGGCCGTTGCATCGGTCGCCAATCGTCTGGGACGTGGCATTAAGAAGTAGCTGGCCTGCTTTGGGCTAGATATGAGGCAAACGGGTGGTAGCCGTACCGGCTACCACCCGTTTTTGCTGGACATCTGTTGCGTAAATGGTCTTGCGGTTGCCTCCTGAGAGCTCGGATTTCGGAAGTATGCGGCAAAATCTGAATAGACCGAACACACCAGGTATGTCCAAGCTCTGTACCTGCGGCTTTGTCTGCGGAAAACGGGGGTGTGCTCGGGGGTTCCAGAATTTGCCGCATACTTCCGAAAACGGCGGTCCGACGGCAAGCAAAATGTCCTTCAGAACCCTGAGATAATGAACAGATGTAGCCGTTCGCCGCCAAATACCGTCCGTTTAGGGGACCCGCCCTCGCCGCGCGGCCTCCTTACGGTTGAATAAATACACATCTATGGAATTACGTAAGAGAGGACTGTTCCAATGAGCTACAAGACCGTTTGTGTTGCCGGCGGCGGCGTGTTGGGAAGCCAGATTGCCTTTCAGGCAGCCTACTGCGGCTTCGATGTAACGATTTGGCTGCGCAGCGAGGGCAGCATCGGCCGCACCCAGCCCAAGATCGATCATGTGCGCGAGGAGTACATCGCGGCTATCGAAGGCATGGCGGACGGCACGGGTGAGTGGTGTGCCGGTATCGCCGATAGCGGCCAGCCCTTCGACAAGGAGGTGGCACTCGCTGCCGTCGAGCGTGCCTACTCCACGCTCAAGCTGGAGCTCGATCTGGCCAAGGCCGTTGCCGATGCCGATCTGGTCATCGAGTCTATGGCCGAGGACACCCAGGCAAAAATCGAATTCTACAAGAAGCTCGCCCCGGTCCTCCCGCAAAAGACCATCGTCGTAACGAACTCCTCTACGCTGCTGCCGAGCACCTTTGCCAAGTACACCGGCCGCCCCGAGAAGTACCTGTCGCTACACTTTGCCAACTCCATCTGGAAGAACAACATGAGCGAGGTCATGGCCCAGAACCAAACCGACAAGCGCTACTTCGACGAGCTCGTCGACTTCGCCAACGACATTCGCATGTTGGCACTTCCCGTCAACAAGGAAAAGAACGGCTACCTGCTCAACTCCATGCTGGTGCCGTGGCTGCTCTCGGGCCTTGACCTGTATGTCTCGGGCGTGAGTGACCCCAAGAGCATCGACCTCGCATGGACGCGTGGTACCGGCGCCCCCAAGGGCCCGTTCCGCGTATTCGATACGGTGGGCATCCAGACGGCGTACAACATCGTTATGCAGTATCAGAAGGTCCCGGGCCTGGTAAGCCCGCTGCTCAAAAAGATGATGATGCCCTACAACTTTAAGGCCATGGCATCCGTCCTCAAGAAAATGCTCGACGAAGGTAAGCTGGGCGAAAGCTCGGGCGAGGGCTTCTTCAAGTACTAAAAAATGACCTCTCGGGGACGGAGGAAAACGGATCATTTTCGGCCGCCAACAGTGAGAAGATGGACCCAGAAATAGAAAGGAGTGGCAATGGGCCGGCTCGGGCTTTGAGGACAAGCTGCTGCAAGCCCAAGGCGATTTTTCGCTCAACGCGGGCCAGCACAGTGTGACGTATCTGCCGAGTTCTGACACGGCAACGACCGGTCGCTACCAGGTGCTGCTGTACGACAACAACTTTGGCGCGGCCGAGAGCTACCCCAAGTTCGACTGGGGCCAGCTGGGCGCCGCGGTGGTGACCGACTACAGCAAGGGAACGCATTCGTTTGGGCGCATCTTTACAGTGGACGAGGCGGCCCGCACCTACGAGCTTGTGGACCAGATCGCAGTACCGTTTTCAGGTTACGTCAACAGCGCGCAGCGCGTCGGCAATTCGAACAGCATGCTCGTGGCATCGGGCCAGGCCAAGACCTTTACCGAGTGCGATCGGTACGGTCTGGCCATCACCACCTACGAGATGGAGGCCGAGAAGTACATCTATCGCGTGTACAAGTACGAGCTGTAGGGCCGCGGTTAGGTTTGACCAATGGAGTATGAAAACACGCCGTTCGCCGATGCTCCCTCCGCGAGTGGCAGCCATATGGTTTGATGTTAGATACATATAGTTGTCGCCAGCCTGCTGGCGACGTTCCCCCTGATATCGGAGGTTCCAGGTATGTTTCGCGCTCCGTTAAACAACTATCGGTTGGGCTAACATGGGTCGCCGTGCTACTTCGATAACCCTTGCAGTGGTCTGCCTGGCTGTGCTCCTGGGCGCTACAGGGCTGTTTGCTATAAGCCGAGAAACGTCCTATATGCAGGAATGCGCTTCCGAAGGGTTTGCCATTGATGGTTGCTATCGGGATGACAAAACGAGTCGGGAAACCCTGGCTTTTCTTGAGGAGGACAACTGTCGATGGCAGCTGGTCGACCAAGACGGAATCTGCGCAGACGGGCAGTTTAAGCGTATGGACGACCCCAATATTCTGGTGTTAAAGAGGGAAAACGGCGAAGAATTCGGTACGGTCCACGTGGCGTATATGTCACGCCGACGCGAGCAAGGCCAGCTCTATCTATTTAGAAATAGCAAAGTGACCCGATTTTATCTGGTGAGCACCAGACCTGCGTTTACGGTGGAGTCTGGCGATGTCGATCCGGACAGTTGATTCACGGCAATAAAACGGCGAGCGGGGCGCGGGTGTGAACTGAACCCCGCTATTTGCTCGTGTCCGTATCGCGTCTGCGCCTCGTCATAACTTGCGTCCGTGCGAGCGCTCATCCCGCGCCGGCATTACTTCACGTCAAACTCCACGCGATCGAGCTCGGGCACATTGAGGTCGATGAGCTTGCGGGCGACGTGACGGTCGTGTGCCCCGAGCGCCTCGCTTGTCGTCACATGGGCGACAATCTCGCGCTCGACGATACCCTCCTCCTTGCCTTCGGTAGCCGAGGTCTCGACGGCGACGGTGTAATCCTTAAAGCCTGGCAGCACCGCCGCAAGCTCGCGCGTGGTTTCGGTGACGCCGTAGCCGTCCTGCACGCCGGCCTGCGCCGAGCCAATGGAACCCGCGGTCATAACGATGCAGGGGATGGCAAAGATCACCGTGCCCACAATGATGCGGCGGCGCACCTTGCGCGATAGCTCGTCGACCTCGGCTTTTTCCTCGGCGGTCACAATACCGTCGCCGTTCAGGTCGCGCTTGAGCGGCACGCGCAAAAGAAGCAGCACGGCTTCGGCGGCCAGTGCGATAAAGACCACGTTGATGCCAAACTCATAAAGCGCCGAGAGAAACAGTGACCCGCTTGCGATGGCGATGCCATAGCCCGCCGCACACAGGGGCGGCATGAGCGCGGTCGCCACGGCCACGCCGGCGATGAGCGTGGCGGGTTCCTGGTCGCGCGAGTTGCCCAGACCACCCGCAAAGCCGCCCGCGAGCGCGACGGCAAGGTCCCACACAGTCGGTGTCGAATTGTCGATGATGGCGGCCGTGGTGGTGCCAAGGGGTGAGAGCTTAAAGTACAACGTGGACGTGACCAGGCAAAAGGCCATCTGTAGGGCCAAGCTCGCGATGGCCTCGACGGTAATCTCGCGGTCGAGCGTGGCGATGCCGTATGCCATGGCAAGGACCGAGCCCATGAGCGGGCAGATGAGCATGGCGCCTACAATGGCGATATCCGAGTCGATATCGAGGCCGATGCTCGCGATCAACATGGCAATGATCAGGATGCATAAGTGCGAGCCAGTCAGCCGCGCCCCGTTTACAAAGCGCTTGCGAATCACGTGATAGGGCGCGCGTCCCTCGCGAATGTTGAATGCCTGCTTTAGAAAGCGGCTTGCGTTCTCCATGGCCTCGCTGTGAGCGGGGCGGATGCCATGGCGCCGATGATGGCGCTCACGCAGTCGCTTGAGCTGTTGTTTGTCGAGTTCCATGTCCACCTCGTTCCAGCGCGGTCCGCGCAACGCGCCCGTTGTCCTAACTCTACACCGTGGCGGGCGGGGTGTCTGTTGGATGCGGAATCCGATAGGGCGGATGACGCGGGAGCAAATGCAAATCACAGGCTCAATTCCATCCCGCGAGAATATGATGCGCCAGCTCCTTCAAATGTGACGAAATTGTGAAGCACAGGAGCACGAATTTCAAAAAAACGCTGGTCGCCAATGTTGCGCAACAGAATTCAAAAATCGACAGCTACCGTTTGATACGTATGGATACATCCGTGTCAAAGGGAGAAAGCCATGGCAAACTACAGTCCACAACACTTTGAGCCTCGGGCCAAGACTGTCAACGTCAAGGGCGTTGCTAACCGCGCCGTCGCAACCGTTTTGACGGCGGGCCTCATCGCTCAGCCGCTCATGTCGCCGCTGGCGGCAATCGCCGCACCGTCAACCGATAACGGCGATTCTGTTCAGGGGGGGTAGTTCTGTAGAGAACACCGTTGCCGCCGGTAACCAAGCGGTCGTAAAGACGGCTGCCCAGCTGGCCGAGGAGTCGGCAAAGCAGCTCAAGGACGCTCAGGCCGCCTACGATGCCGCCCAGAAGAAGGCCGACGCGGCGGGCCAGTCTCAAAAGCAGGCGCAGCAGCAAAAGAATCAGGCCTCGCAGGCTGTGAGCGACAACGAAATCGAGCAGAACGCAGCAGAAGTCGCCGCGCTCCAGGAGAAGATTGACGAGCTCAAAGCCGCCGTCGAAAAGACCGAGCAGCAGCAGAAGAAGCTGGGCGACCTGAACGATCAACTCGATCAAGCCAACAAGAGTGTCGAGGACAAGACCCAGGCGCTCAAGGACGCCAAGGCAAAGCAGGATGAGGCCAAGAAGGCCCTCGATGATGCCCAGGCCAAGCTCAAGGCCATGGGTATGGACGAGTACGAGGCCGCCAAGAAGGCCGTCGAGGACGCGCAGGCAAAGCTCGATGACGCCAATAAGGCCGTTACTACTGCACAGGCCAATCTGGACCAGGCCAAGGCTGCCGAGGCCAGCGCCCAGCAGGAAAAGCAGAATACCGAGGCCGCTCTGACTTCCGCCCAGGCCAAGAAGCAGGAGACTGCCGCTGCGCTCGCAGCCGCAACCACCGCGCGCGATAACGCCCAGCAGAAGCTCAGCCAGGCGCAGGCCGCGCTCGATGCCGCGACCTCGGGCACGGGTATCGACCTGAACGCGCTCGAGGCTGCCAAGGTCACTGCCGCCAGCGAGCTCGCGACCGCGCAGGCCGCGCTCGATGCCGCGACGACTGCAGACGCCACCGCACAGGCGAACCTGCAGGCTGCGCAGACTACCGTCACCGCCGCGCAGGAGAAGGCCAACGCCGCCAACGCTGCTGTGGCATCTGCCCAGTCTGCATACGATGCGGCAAACAAGGAGTACAACGCCGCCGCCAGTAAGCGTGACGCCGCGAAGTCGGCATACGAGCAGGCCCAGCAGACCGAGGCCGACAAGAAGGCGGAGTACGATAAGTTTGTCGAAGTTCGCAAGCAGAAGTGCAGCGAGTGGGAGGCAGCCTGCGCCGCTTCGAACGCCGCGGAAAAGGCTTATGACGCTGCTAATGCCCAGGTTGAGGCTCTTGAGCAGCAGATTGCAGACCTAAAGTCCAACATGACCGTTGACCAGGAAGTCATCAGTCAGGGTATGTTCGGCTTCATGAACTACATCATCGGCGGCAGCCAGTTCACAGCCACGCAGAAGAAGAACGCCCAGGACGCCGTATCGATGCTGACCGGTGCCGATGACAAGGCCGAATGGTATGACCAGTACGTCGATCAGGACATGTCTCGCGACACCAACCCGCTTTCCCTGGAGCAGATGCGCAACGCCCTGACATATCTCGACACCCAGAACAACCTCCGCAAGGCGAACGGTCAGTCGGCGCTCAGCGTCAGCCTCCGCATGACTGTGGCGGCAGCCCTTAATACATCATATTCATCGAACATCTGGGGACACTCGAACTGCTATTTCGACAACGGGGAGAATCTTGCCGGTGGAGGCGGTGCATATACTGGCGGCGAGACTGAGGACACCCTAGGCTGGCCCTACACCGGTCTCTATACCCAGGAGAAGGAGACATTCGATAAGTACGTCGCACAGTATGGCGACGACCTCGGTAGCCACCGATATGATGCCTATTACATCTATCAGAACTACAACAGCATCTACCATGAGTGCGGGCACTATCTCAACATCATTGATTCCGCTACGGAAGCCATCGGTATTGCAACCGGTAGCGGTAAGAACACCGATTCCGAGGTAACCATCTTCGATTACAGTGCTGATGACACTCAGGCTGATTTCACTGTCTCCGAGTTCAAGAAGCTCGTCAACGACTACATCGATTCCGCCTACAACGCAGGCGGCACGCAGGCGCAGAAGGAGCAGCTGAAGCAGCTTCAGAATAAGTTGGCAGAGGCGCAGAAGACGCTTGGCACGGCCGATACGGCATATCTCGCTGCTCTCAATAATCAGAAAGACGCACAAGACGCCTATACCGCGGCCGACACGAACATGAACACCGCCAAGGGCGAGTACGAGAAGGCTAAGTCCGCCACCGCCACCGCCAAGTCCGCCTACACCGCCGCCGAGGCCAAACTTAAGGGTATCGACGTCAAGACGCCCCAGACCAAGCTCGATGCCGCCAAGAGCGAGGCCGCTACTGCCCAGGCAGCTCTCGATAAGGCAAACGCCACGCTTGCTGACAGCAAGACGAAGGCAGCCGAGGCCGCTGCTCACAAGGCGAAGGCTCGCAGCGCCCGCGACGCCGCCAAGGTAAAGTCCGATCAGGCCAACGAGGCGTATGACAACGCTACCGCTTCGGTCAAGGACCTTGCCGCCAAGTGCGATGCCGCCAAGACGGATCTTGCGAACAAGCAGGGCACGCTTAACGATGCCAAGAAGGCCGACGACACTGCCCAGGCTGGCGTTGACAAGGCTCAGGCCGCAGATGTGCACGCCGCGACCGCTCTTTCGGGCGCCAAGCAGGCAGTTGCCGCCAAGACGCAGACCCTGTCCGACGCACAGGCGAAGGCCAAGGCCGCCGAGGACGAGCTTGCCACCGCAAACAAGGCCTTCGAGCGCTTCGCCGGTGCCCAGAAGGCGGTCGACGACGCCAAGGCCGCCTATGACGCTGCCGTCGCCGGTGTCGCCGATGCCCAGAAGCAGCTCGAGGCCGCCAACGAAGCCGTCGTCGATGCGAACTTCGAGATCGTCAAGGCCAAGGCCGAGCTTGCCAGCGATGAGGCACTCAAGGCCGATCTTGAGGCTGTCGACCATAAGGCATCCCTTGCCGCGGGCACGACGGGCAACGAAAAGCTGGTTAAGCTGAACGCTGCCTACGCTCGCTATAAGGCTGCCGTCGATGCCGCCGCTGGTCTCAAGGCTGCTCTGAGCGATGCCGATGCCAAGCTGTCCGATGCCAACGACGCCTATGCCGCCGCGCTTGCCGAGCTTGGCGATGCCAAGGATGCCCTGGCTGCCGCGCAGGCCGAGTACGACAAGTATCATCCCAAGGCTGAGCCGCAGAGCAAGCCGCAGGCCAAGCCTCAGGTTGCGCAGGCTGCTGCAAAGGCTCCTGTCACCAAGAAGAAGGCCACGGACGGTGCACTTGCTCAGACGGGTGATACCTCCGCGCTTGCAGGTGAGGTCTTCGTCATCGGCGGCATTACGCTCGTTGCCGCGGGTGTGACGCTCGGCGATCGTCGTCGCAAGCAGATGTAGCGTTTCGAGCGTAGTTTCTGCAACGAACTTCAATTCATAACGGGACCGTCTCGTTAGCCAAACGATAAGGCCGGCGCGCTGTCATATGCAGCGCGCCGGCCTTTCTTTGTTTCGATATCAAAAAGCCCGGTCGGCAGCCGCAAAAGCTACCGACCGGGCAAGCCGTAGGCAATATGGCTGCGAGCGAACAGCCGCTCGACTTAGCCCAGTAGGCTCAAGCCAACAGAGACAAACGCCAGGATAACGCCGACGATGGACTCGCCGCCGAGCAGGCCGCTGGCAACGACCAAGCCCTGTTCCTGGAAGGCGGCGTCCTTGGCAGCTCTCTCCTCGTCAGAAAGACCAGCGGTGGCGTCGCGGTGGGCGGACCACTTGTCGTAGGTGAGCTTGGCGCAGGAGCCCAGGAATGCCGTGAGCGACATGTAGAACGGCAGGTACACGCCCAGGCCGATCATCATGGCCGGAATGCCGAGCCAGTACATGACGATGCCGGCGATAAAGCCGCCTGCAAACCACGGCACGCTCGGGATGCCCGAGACCATGGTAGCGACGACGCTTGCCTGCGCGGCAACAAAGCTCTTGTCGGGGCCAAAGGCGTCCGGGCCATAGGCGGTGACGAGCGCGACCATGACGGCGGCGGCGACCAGGGCGCCCACGATGCCGCCGATGGCTTGGCCGATCCACTGCGCACGCGGGTTGGTGCCCAGCACGGCGCCGGCCTTAAAGTCGTTCATGACGTCGCCCGCAAGGCCGCACGCCACGGCTACGATGCCGGCGATAAAGAACAGCTTGACCTGAGCGATCTGTGCAAAGGCAGCCACGATGAGCATAACGATGAGGCCAAAGATCTCCATGGGGTCGATGCCCGTCTGGCCGCAGCTCTGTGCGCTCATGATGGTGGTGACAAAGGTGAACAGCGTCACGATGACGGCCGGAACGGGGCCAAGGTCAAGCACGATGGCGATGATCACGGCGATGGCGGCAGCGCCCAGGCCGATGATGCCGGCGTCGAGCTTAAGGGAGCCCGAGATGAGCGACTGCTCGTCGGTGTCGGTGGAGCTGTCGGCGGCAAGGCCACGGACGATGCCGGCGACCTGCGGCAGGATGTCCTTAAGGACGACGGCGACGCCAAAGCCCATCATAAGGCCCATACCCAGGGACTTGACGATGCCCTGTGCGGTCATAACGTCGAACAGGCCGGCAGCGGTGCCGCCGACGATGATGCCAAAGTTGCCCAGCAGCGCGCCGGCAAACCAGAAGGCGACCGGGGCGAAGCCCACGAGGAAGCCGACGGAGAGCAGCATGGGCGAGTTGTAGATACCAAAGGTCACGCCGGGGATGTTGAGCGTGCATAGCATGCTGGGCACCATGCCCAGGGCGTCGCGCAGCACGCTGTAGATGCCGGCGAGGGCCATGGAACCAAAGAGCTGCTTGCCGGTCTTGCCGCCGGCCTCGGTCGCGCGCAGGGTCTGAGCTGCGGCGTTGCCGGTGGGGAACTCAAGCGCGGCGTCCACGATAAAGTGACGGTGGATGAGCGCCGTGGCCAGCAGGCCCAGGATGGTGCCGGCGAGCGCCACGATAAACATGTCGAGCCAGCTGATCTGGTCGGCATAGCCCAGCATCCAGGCGCCCGGGATGGTAAACGCCAGACCGCCGGCGACCATGGCGCCTGCGGACATGATGGTGTGGGTGACGTTGGCCTCGTTGAGGCTGGCGTTGCCCATGAGCTTAAGGAAGAACAGCGAGATGACGGCAGCGAAGACGATCGGCCAGGGGAGTGCGCCCATCTTGAGGGCGGTGTAGGCCGAGCTTGCCGTGATGATCACGCAGCCAAGGACGCCGATGATGACGCCGCGCAGCGTGAGTTGCCCGCGCATCGAAGCGCGGTTCGAGGGATTGCTCATATAGAACTCCTTTGCGTATATCCGCTTCCCCCGGGAGCGCCGCTACGGATACGGCGCGGGAAGTCGGGTTACCAAGGGCCGCCGCGTGAGCTCGCGCACGACCGCGCACCAGTATAGCCGCAAGCTAGTCATTTTGGGATGACTGGTTTAGGTAGGCGATATACTGCTGGGCAGACGAAAGGAGCGCCGACGATGCTTAATGGGTGCGCATATATATTGACGGTCGACGTGGGTAACACGTTCATTCGCTTTGGCCTGTTTGCCGAGGATTCGGCCGCGGCGCAGGAATGCCCGCTTGCGACGTGCGAGATCACCACGCCGTCGAGCATTACGGCCGACGAGGCACGCATGCGACTCGCGCAGGTCATGGGCGCGCTGGCGGCCGATGCGGGTATGCCGGGCGCGCTTGTGCCCGCGGCGGCCGTGCTGAGCTGTGTGGTGCCGGCGCTCGAGCGCCCGTGGAAGGCAGCTCTTTCCCGCACCTGTACGGGGCGCGTGCTCACCGTGGGACCGGGACTTAAGACCGGCATGCCCGTGCACTACGACGATCCGGCCGAGATCGGCCCCGACCGCATCGCCGATGCCGTGGCGGCCCGCGCCGTCTACGGCTCGCCGTGCATCGTGATCGATCTGGGCACCACGACCAATATCGAGGTTATCGACGCGCACGGTACCTTTGTCGGTGGCGTCATCGCGCCGGGTCTGGCGCTTGGTGCCCGCTCGCTCTCGGCCGCCGCGGCGCGCCTGCCGCAGGTCGAGCCCTCGGCACCCACGCATGTTATCGGTCGCAATACGCGCGAGGCCATGCGCTCGGGCGTGGTTTTGGGCGAGGTGGCACGCATCGACGGCATGCTCGACATGGTGCTTGCCGAGATGCGCGCGACCAAGGCAGCGGGGGAGGGCGATGTGCCCATCGTCATTACCGGTGACGATGCCGAGGCGCTCGCGGCGTTGGTCGGCCACAGCCTGACGGTCGACGACGCGCTCACGCTGCGAGGTCTGGCCGAGCTCTACCGCATCAACCAAAAGCCCCGCCGCGCGTAGGACGAGGAAGTCGGTGGGACAAACGCCCCCACCACCTACCTGCTACAATGGGTCAAAATGTTGCGATTACGGAGGTGTCTGCCATGTCGGACGATCTTCATCAAACTGCGTCGGGCAAGCGCCGCGACGTCATTAGCTGGGACGAGTTCTTTATGAGCGTGGCCATTGCCGCGCAGCGCCGCAGCAAGGACCCCAACACGCAGGTGGGCGCGTGCATCGCCAGCACCAACCACCGCATCCTTTCGGTGGGCTACAACGGTACGCCCTCGGCGCTCAACGACGACTTTTTCCCGTGGGGCACGAGCGACGACCCGTTGCAGGACAAGCACAACTACGTGGTCCATGCCGAGGCAAACGCCGTGCTCAACTACCGCGGTTCGCTCAAGGATCTCGAGGGTTCCACGGTCTATGTCACGCTGTTCCCGTGCCACGACTGCGCCAAGATCCTGGCGCAGGTAGGCGTGGGCGAGGTTGTCTACCTGGACAATAAGTACGCCGACACCGACGACGGCCGCATCAGCCGTCGTATCCTCGACTCGTGCGGTATCAGCTACCGACAGGTTATCGTCGATGTCCATATTGGTACCGGGGAGCAAGCTCAGCAGTAGCGCGCGCCAACGCCAGCTGGCGGCAAAAACAGCCAAAAGAGCCCCGTCCCAAATTGACTGCTCGTGAAAGTCGTGTCCGCGCGCATGGCTGGCGCTCAAGCGGGTACATGGCTGTAGTAACATAGCCCCTGTCCGCGGGCGTGCCCGCGCTATTGTGAGAAAGGAGCCCCTGTGGCTGTTAACGAAGAGCTGCTTAAGAAGGTTCTTGAGGAGATCCGTCCCAACCTGCAGGCCGACGGCGGCGATATGGAGTATGTGGGCGTCGACGACGATGGTGTCGTCAAGCTTGAGCTTCAGGGCGCCTGCGCCGGCTGCCCTATGAGCGCACTGACCCTGTCCATGGGTATCGAGCGTATCCTCAAGGAGCATGTGCCCGGCGTTACCCGTGTTGAGCAGATCAATGCCTCCGGCGAGACCGACGACCTCTACGACGAGTACGCGCCGTTCTAAGATTCGAAAGCTGCGGACGGCATACTCCGTATAGACGTTACGCCCAAATATGCGGCTGCGAGCGCAAGGCCCGCGGCCGCATTTGTATGTAGGGAGCAGGGGGACCGATATGCTCAACGACCTCTACCATATGCTTGATCCCGTCGCCATTTCGGCGGGGCCCATCACCATCTACTGGTACGGCTTGGCCTATGTGGTCGGAGCTTTGCTCACGGCGGTCGTCATGTACCGCACGCAGCGCCGTTGGGGTTTTGACATTACGGTCGACGACCTGACGAGCGTCGTGGTCGGCGTGGTCTTTGGCCTTATCATTGGCGCTCGCCTGTTCTACGTCATTTTCTACGGCGACGGCTACTACTGGACGCATCCGCTCGAGATCTTTGCCACCAACGAGGGCGGCATGAGTTTCCATGGCGGCCTGGTGGGCGGCATCATCGGCGGCGTGCTCGTGTGCCGCATGTACAAGCTCGATGCGTGGACTTTGGCAGACCTCGCGGTCATCGGTGCTCCGCTGGCCCTGTGCCTGGGGCGCTGCGCCAACTTTGTCAACGGCGAGCTGTGGGGCAAGCCGACCGATCTGCCCTGGGGCGTGATCTTTGGCGGCACCGCGGGCGATATGCCGCGCCATCCATCCCAACTCTACGAGGCATTTCTCGAGGGCATCGTGCTCTTTTGCATCTTGCAGGTGCTCAGCCGCAAAAAACCGCTGCTACCCCAGGGCACGTTTATGGGCGTCTTTGTGATGGGCTACGGCATCGTCCGCTTCCTGATTGAGTTTGTGCGCGTGCCCGATGCGCAGCTGGGCTATCTGCTGGGCGGCGTCATCACCATGGGTCAGCTGTTGAGTCTGCCACTCGTAATCGCGGGCCTGGCGCTCATCATCTTTGCTCGTCGCCGCAACCAGCCCCAGCGCGTCTACCTGGACGCCTAACCACCAAAACCACCACAAAGGGGACAGGCACCTTTGTGGTGGTTTTGCCGAGTTTGATAGGTTTCTAGAAAGGCTTTCGGACTGTGAAGGATTCCGATCTCTCCACAACGGCTGCGCGCGACGCTGCCCGCATCGTCTGGTTTAAGCGCTACCCCGCCAAGCAGACGCTCATCGCATTTTTGCTCGCGCTGTTGGCGACCACGGCGTTTTCCATCGATCCCGCCCCGGTGTCGAGCAACGCAGTCTTGGCGATTGACCCCAAAGCCTCGGGCATGCTGTACGTGTGCTACGAGGTGCTCCTCTCGTTTGCCGGCCATACCGACGCGGTCATGCTGCTTGCACTTGCCTGCCTGCTCACCTTGCCGTTTCGCTACGTGTTCTTTGGCCGTGGCGACACCTGGCGTCCATCGATCATTCTGCCGTCGCTGTTCTTCGCCATCTGCATGGTGTTCGGCCGCAGTTACGATCTCACCGACTCGGCCGAGATTGTCCTTGGCGACAAAGCCCGCATCATCTGCGCCTGGATTGGCGGCGCGGGCTGGATGCTCTTGGCGGTCGTTGCCTTCTATCTGGCTTTTGAGTGCCTGGATTGGCTGAGCTCTCGGCGCATCCCGTTTTCCGAAGCGCACTTTGGCCGCGTATGGCGTGTGGCTCACGCCGTGCTCTCGGTCCATCCCTTTGCCGGGCCCTTCCTGGTGCTTATGATCGCCTGGGCGCCCACGCTCGTCGCTTCGCTGCCCGGCCTTTTTATGGGAGATACGGGCGCGCAGATTCGCCAGTGGTTCAACTATCCCAACGGCACGAGCGACTACCTGCGCCTACTCAACCCCAACGTGCTGCTCAACGGGCATCATCCTGTAGTGCACACGGCCATTATCGGCTCGTGCGTTCAGCTGGGGCTTTCGCTGTTCAACAGCGCTAACGCGGGCCTCATCATCTATACCTGCGCTCAATTTGTCATCACGGCCGCCTGCATGGCCTATTCCATTTCGTCGCTGCGCAAACTGGGCGTGAGCCTGCCGGTTCGCGGTGCGATCCTGCTGTTCTTTGCGTTTATGCCGATGTTCTCTAACTACGCGGCGTTGCTCACCAAAGACGTGCTCTTTGCCGACGCGTTCTTGGTGCTGCTGGTACAGACCGTCAAGCTCGTGGCATGTGGCTTGCCCCGTCGTGATGCCAATGTCGAGCGAGCGGGCGAGAAAGCCCCCGTGCTCTTTGCGCGCCACGACTGGCTGCTGCTCGCTCTGGGCGCCATGGGTTCCACGTTTCTGCGCAACGGCGGCCTGGTGTTTCCCCTGGCGGCATGCGTAATCGCGACGGCGTTTTGCGCATGGGACGCACATGTGGCTCGCCGTGCGGCCAAGCAGGCTGGTGCTGCGCCTTCGGGCGCCATCCCGCGTTTCCGCTGGGTGGGAGTTCTTGTGGTGCTTGCACTCTGCCTTGCCTCTAATATGTACTTCACCAAGGTCTTTATGCCGGCGCACGACATCACGCCTGGTTCCAAGCGTGAAATCCTCTCGATTCCGTTCCAGCAGACGGCTCGTTTCGTCCAAAAACACGACGGCCTCAACTCGGGCGTCAACCCCACGGTTAAGGAGGATGGCACCATCGTGGAGGCTCCTTGCGACGGCTTGGTGACCGACGAAGAGCGTGCCGTGATCGACCGTGTGCTCAAGTACGAGAATCTGGGCCGCCGCTACAACCCGGATAAGTCGGACGCCGTCAAAAATTGCTTTAACGAGTACGCCTCGCAGGAGGACATCAAGGCCTATTTTGAGGTGTGGGCCCAGATGTTCAAAAAGGATCCCGAGTGCTATATCTCGGCGCTCATCAATAACTACTACGGCTACTTTTATCCGAGTGCCCGCGATGCGTGGGTCTACAGCACGGCGCGCAGTGCCGAGATTATGGCGAAGCCCGATAACCTCAAGTACTTCGACTTCCATCCGGTCGATAGCAAGGTCGTGCGCTGGTGCGACCACCTGATCAACCTGTATCGCGTGGCAGTACAACGCGTCCCGTTTATCTCGCTCACCATGAGCTCGGCCACCTATGTGTGGATCATGATTGCCGTGGTGGTCTACCTGCTGCGTCGTCATTCATGGCGTGCGCTGGCGATCTGGGTGCCGCTGTTGGGCGTGCTCGCCGTGTGCCTGATTGGCCCGTGCAACGGCTCGACTTACATGCGCTACCTGTATCCGGTCATCGCCTGCATGCCCTTTGCCATCGGCGCCACCGTCACCCGCAGCGACTTCCTCTGGTCCTAACTTGGTGCATTGGGGGGCCAGGTCTCTTTGCACCAAAGGGGTCATCATCACGACGCCTTCATTTTGGGGTTTATCTCGCAGGCCAGTAGGTATATCATAACGACGTTTGTTTATATTGCCCGAGCATCTGCGCTGGGCTTTAGGTCGAAACCGATAGGAGACACGTATGTCCGGACACTCTAAGTGGGCCACAACCAAGCATCGTAAGGGCGCGCAGGACGCCAAGCGTTCCGCCCTCTTCTCCAAGCTCAGCCGCAACATCACCGTTGCTGCCCGTCTCGGCGGCGACCCGCTGCCCGAGAACAACGCCAGCCTCGCCGCTGCCGTTGCCAAGGCCAAGGCTCAGTCCATGCCTAAGGACAAGATCAAGTCCGCTATCGACAAGGCTTTTGGTTCGGGTGCCGATGCCGCCGTCTACGAGAACATCGTGTACGAGGGCTACGGTCCCGCCGGTGTCGCCGTCTACGTCGACTGCCTGACCGACAATCGCAACCGTACCGCTGCTGATGTCCGTTCCGCCTTCTCCCACGCTGGTGGCAACCTGGGCACCTCCGGCTCCGTCGCCTTCCAGTTTGAGCGCAAGGGCCAGATCGTCGTCGCCAAGGAGATCCTGGACGAGAACGCCAAGAAGGAGACCATGATCGCCAACGGTGCTGCCGGTGACGAGGATGAGTTCATGATGGCCATCGCCGAGGCCGGTGGCGAGGACTACGAGGACGCCGGCGAGGAGTGGATCGTCTGGACTACTGCCAACGAGGTCATGGCTGTCTCCAAGGCGCTCGAGGAGCAGGGCGTCCAGGTCAAGGGCTCCGAGACCACCATGGTCCCGACCACCCCGACCGAGGTCTCCGGCGCCGACGCCAAGAAGGTTCAGCGCCTCATCGACCGTCTTGAGGAGCTCGACGACGTCCAGGATGTTTACAGCACCATGGACATGACCGACGAGGTCATCGCTGCCCTCGAGGAGGAGTAGCGCCCGCACGGGTTAAGCCGTGCATATCTGGGCATAATGAAGCGAGCATGCAAGCCTCGTGGAATAGATGAGCCGGATCCGCGTGCGTAGAGCACCGGACCCGGCTCTTTTATAATGATGCGAACCGTTTTGCATTTCGAGAGCCGAGATTTGAAGGGAGCGCCACGTGCGCGTACTCAAACGAGCCCTAGCGATTGTGTATCTTGCCGCCGCCATCGTGGCGCTGGGTACGCTCGTCTGCCAGTTTTGGGGGCCGTATACGTATCGCTTTATGCTGCTGATGCGCGACCCCATGCCGCGCATTGTCGTGACGGCATGCGGCGGAGTTGTGGCGATCGGCGTGCTGGTAAGCTTCTTCCGCCTGATGTTTGCTCGTCGCGAGCCGTCCTGCGTGCATCCGGCGGGGGAACGCAATATCGAGGTTACCCTTGCGGCGCTTTCTTCGTGTGCCAGGGCTGCTGCCGAGCGCGACGACCGCGTGATGGTCGAGCATGTTGAGGCCCGCGTCCAAGGCTCCGACGATTCGCACGTCCGATTTAAGGTCGAGGCTATCGCGCTTGACGATAAGGACGTGGCATCTCTGGCTACCGCGATGCAACAGCGCATCGAGGAAGCTTGCGACACCATGCTCGGCACGCCGGGTACGACCGCGCGCGTCCGTTTTTTGCCGTCCAAGACTACCGTCCAGACCGTGGAGGTTTCCGGTGAGTGATACCAATCAAGATAAGACCGCTCGTACGCCGCGCCTGACGATTGACCAGAGCGCCACGCCGGCAAGCGAACCTGTTGATTCCAAAGCAGAGGCAACCGAGTTGCAAGATGCGGCAGCCGCGGATTTTGACGAGGCTATGGGTCTCATCAAGGGTACGGGCGCTGCCATTTGGAGCTATGCCGTGCGCCATCCCAATACCACACTCGGCGCCGTCGCGGGCTTTATCCTCGCCGTGCTGGTGCTCACGCTGGGCCTGTGGGATACGCTGGTCATCGCGTTTTTTGTGCTGATCGGTGCCGTGATCGGCCAGATCCGCGATGGCGAGAACGGTATCGTCAACTTCTTCGGTCGTCTGTTCAGCGGCCGCTAATACGTATTCGACTGCCGCGTCTGCGGTGGGCATAAGGAGGAACCATGGCTTTTAACACAAAGGTCGATGTGGCCGATACCGAGCTCGAGGAGAACGAGGCGGTCGTCGCCGAAGCCGAGGATGTAGAACTCGAAGGTCAGTCTCTCGCCGAGGTGGAGACCGAGTCCGAGGTGGACGAGGATGATGAGGAGTCGGATGAGTCCGAGGACTCGCTGACCTATTCTAACGGCGTAATCGAGAAAATTGTCGCCATGGCCACCCGTGAGGTGCCGCACGTCCTGGGCATGAAGGGTAACCTCATGCACTTTGTGCAGGAGCAGTTTGGCGCCGAGAATCTGACCAAGGGCGTGACGGTCGAGGTCACCGACGACAACCGCGTAGTCGTCAACATCTCCGTCATCATCGAGTACGGCGCCTATGCGCCCGCGATATTCGACGATGTCAAGGCGCGCGTCACCGAGCGCCTTGCCGCGATGACCGGCCTTGAGGTGGCGGGCGTCAACCTGCGCATCGAGGACGTCATCACCCCCGAGGAGTACGAGCACCGCACCAGCCAGCACGAATAACCTTCAAAAAAGGGACAGGTTTGTTTTGGCAGGTTTTATCTGCGAAAACATTAAACGGCCGACCGCGTAAGCAAAAGCGTGGCCGGCCGTTTTTTGTATGCCCCCCGATGTAGGCATACCGCTCGTCTAACTAGGGGTTGCAATCGTCGCGTTCCGCGTTACCCTAATGGGCGCATTGTTTCCAAATCGTTAACGAGGAGTTGCCGTAATGGCCGACGAGCACGAAACAGAAAGCAAGGCATGGGCGATTGAGGCCGCCGCTGCAGAGGCGGCATCGCGTGCTGCCGAGGAGGTGCATCGTCCTCCCGTGGTGCCGATGAAGCGCGTGGTCGATCGCACCGATATCGAGCGCGGCGAGCGTGCCGGTCAAAAGCGCAGCCAGGAGCCGGGCTTCCCGCGCTTTTTTGCCGAGCTCAATCTGGGTCTGATTCTTACGGCCTTTGCCATCGTTGCGTTTAAAACCCCTAATCACTTTGCTTTTGGCGGCACCTCGGGCGTGTCGGTCATTCTGTCCACGCTGTTCCCGACTCTGCCCGTCGGCGTCTTTATGTGGATTATCAACGCGGTTCTCGTCGTTTTGGGCTTTATCTTTTTGGAGCGCAAGGCAATCCTGTGGAGTGTCTTCGCCTCGTTTGCGCTTTCGGCCTACGTCTCGCTGTTTGAGCTCTTCATTCCGACCGATGTCTCGATGACGGGCGATATGTGGCTCGACCTGTGCTTTGCCGTCATCTTGCCGGCGCTCGGCAGCGCTATTGTCTTTGACATCGGCGCCTCGACGGGTGGCACGGACATTCTTGCCATGATCCTCAAGCGCCGCACCACGCTCGAGATTGGCCGCGCCCTGCTGCTGGTCGATATCGGTATCGTGACCATCGCGGCCTTCTTGTACGGCCCGCGTGTCGGTCTGTATTGCGTGCTCGGCCTGTTTGCCAAGACGCTTGTGGTCGACAAAGCCATTGAGAGCATTCACCTGCGCAAAGTCTGCACGGTCATTTGTTCCGAGCCCCTTAAGGTCGAGGAGTTTATCGTCAAGCATCTCAACCGTACGGCGACCATCAGCCGCGGCTACGGTGCCTTCTCGGGCAAGTGCGTGACGGTGATCATGAGCGTGCTGAGCCGTCGCGAGGCCGTGCAACTGCGCCGCTATGCGCGCGAAGTCGATCCGGGTGCCTTTATCACGATCGTCGACAGTTCCGAGATCGTCGGCAAGGGCTTCCGCGGAACGAACTAGCGCGGACACACTCATCAAACAATCGAAAAGCGCCTCGCGCGTTGCAAATACGTCATCTAAGAGTATTTGTCCTCACATTGGGTGATAATGATGCCAAAGACATCGTTTGCGATCCAGGTGATTCGCTCTAGATACGAAGGGATGATTTCGATGTTCTGTTCGCAGTGTGGCGCTCCTATGGGCGATAACGACAAGTTCTGCGGTGCGTGCGGTGCTCCTAATGCTGGTGCTGCAGCTTCCACCCCTCAGGGTCAACCTCAGCAATTTGTCCCTCAGCCTCCCATGAACGCGTCCAAGGGCTGTGTGGCTCAGGCGTTTGAGGATATGACCAAGACTCCGGGCGTGCTGCAGCGCGTGTGCCAGATTGCTTTTTTGCCGGCGCTTATCTGTGTCGTGTCGGTACTCGTGTTGTTTATTCCCGTTATTGGCGGTATTGCAGCTGCCATCGGCTTTTTGGCTGCCTACGTGGCGAGCGTGTGCGGTTCGGGCTTTGGCATCGAGTGGGGTCGCGATCTGTCGCTTAAGATCGATGACGGCATGGAGCGTCCGTTGATGCGTTCCACGTCGTTTGGCCTCGGAGTCTTTTCGAGCGTTATTTCGGTCGTGCTCGAGGTTATCGCTGCCATTCCCGTGATCGGTGTAGCGCTTTCGCTGGTGGAGGGCGTGGTAATTGGCGCTGCGGGCTCGTATTCTTATTACGGCTCTTATGCGCTCGAGGCTGCGCTGTTTGGCTCGCTTGGCTTGCTCGTTCTGGCTATGATTGTCACGGCGGTCCTGGGGGTCTTCTTTAAGATGTTCGCCGACATTGCCGTGATGCATTTTGCGGTGACCGGTCGCGTCGAGAGCGCGTTTTCGCTCGATAAGGTCTGGGCGGCCTTTAAGAACAACAAGACCAAGCTGTTCTGCGCTTCGTGGCTTCCCGAGTTTTTGACGGGCCTGGTCGCCAACGTTGTCACATGGATCTTGACGGTTGTCTTTGGCGCCATTGCCTCTGTCGGTATGTATAGTTACTACTATCGTCCTACGGTTATTGAGGCGCTTGTTACCGGCGGTGGCATCACACTCGTGCTGTTCCTGGTGCTGGTCGCTTTTGTCACCGTATTTCTTACGGTCTTTGGCAAGATGCTCAAGCACCGTGCCGTTGGCTATTGGGTTGCACGTTATGCAAGCGAGTGGGCCGACGAGGACAAGGACGACGTCCTGACTTTTGTATTGCCCTTCGAGAAGAAGTCCGCTCCCTCGGGTTACAGCGCTCCGGATGTCGCGCCTGAGCCCGAGCCCAAGCCTGAGCCGGCACCTGCACCTGAGCCTGCGCCTGTGCCCGAACCGGCGCCTGAGCCTGCGCCTGTGCCCGAGCCGGCGCCTGAGCCTGAGCCTGTGCCTGAGCCCGAGCCGGTGCCTGAGTCCGCACCTGAGCCCGAGTCCGAGTCAAGTTCCGACGAGGACCCTCAGGACGAGTAGCCATGCCGCCTGCCATTTGGGGACGGGGTAGAAATGGTAGAAATAGAGCTTGACAAATGAGCGGGGGCGGACGTCTTCGAAACGTCCGCCCCCGCTTTGCTTTAGCCAGGCTGTTATGGATGGGTGTGACGACTACTTGTCGTGCTTATCCTCGTGACGAGCGGCGGCTCGGGCTTCGTGGATGCCCTTGATTGCGGCATGGCGAGCCGTGCGGGCATCATGGATGGCGTCGCGAGCCTCGGCGGTCGTCGCCTTGGCAGAGCGCAACTTGGCGGCCAGATCGGGGTTGGTTTCGGCGACCGCGGTAATCGCGGGGCCGTCGAGCTCCTCTTGCGTGGGCTCGGCCAAAAAGTCGATAGCATACTGGGCGGCCACCATGGAGCCCTTTGCCAGCACGGTCTCGTCAATCTTGTAAAAGCAGGAATGCTGGGCGTACGTGGCGCCAATCTTGGGGTTGCGCGTACCTACAAAGGCGAGCACACCCGGTACGCGGCGCAGGTACTCCGAAAAATCCTCGCCCGAAAGCGTGCCGCGGTAATGGCCTTGACCGGTGGGACCCAAGCACTTGATTACGGCCTGACGACAACGCTCGCTCGAGGCGGCGTCGTTTTCGACCTTGTAGTTGGCGATGGTGTAGTCGGTGAGCTCTGCCTCGGCGCCCAAGGCGGCCGCGGTATGCTCCACGATGCGGCGCATAAGCTCCGGCATTTCCTCGTGGGTCGAATCGCCGTAGGTGCGCACCGTGCCGGCGAGGTAGGCCGTGCCGGCGATAACGTTGCGCGCGGTGCCGCCGTGCAGCTCGCCGACGGTGATGACAGCCGGCTCGTATGGGCTGATCTCGCGCGAAACGATGGTCTGCAGGGCGTTGACGATCTCGGCGGCAACCATAACGGCGTCGTGGCCGCGCTGGGGCATGGCGCCGTGGCATGAGGTGCCGCGGACATCAATGCGGAACCAGTCGGTATTGGCCATGCGCGGTCCGGGCTCGCAGCTCACGGTGCCGGCGTCGACCTCACTCCAGATGTGCGCGGCGTAGGCGCCATCGACGCCGTCGAGCACACCCGTGCCGATCATGAGCTTGGCGCCCTGGCCGTTTTCCTCGCTGGGCTGGAAGACGATGCGGACTTCGCCGTGAATGTCGTCGGTCATATGGCGCAGGATTTGCAGCGTGCCGAGCATCATGGCGATGTGGCAGTCATGGCCGCAGGCGTGCATGCAGCCCTTGTTGACACTGGCGAACTCCTCGCCGGTCTGCTCGGTGACGGGCAGGGCGTCGATATCCGCACGCAGCAGGATGCGGCGGCGCGGCGTACCGTCCTCGCGGTAGGCGTCGGGCGCGGTGCCGCGAAGGGTCGCCACCAGACCCGTCTTAAGGGGACGCTCATAGGGGATATTCATGGCGTCGAGCTGGTTGGCGATGTCGGAGGTCGTGCGCTCCTCGGCAAGGCTCAGCTCCGGGTGCTTATGGAAGTGGCGGCGCTGCTTGATGATATAGGGTTCAAACTCGGTAGCGATATCTTTGATGGCTGCGGTGACGTCGTCAGCCGCGCGAGCCTCGGTCGCCGCCATAATCTGCTGTGCCTTGGTCTTCGTCATGGTCGATTTGCTCCTTGCTGGGTTGATCGCAAAATCGTACAGGCTCTCTCCAGTATGCCACCTGCCGCTAGGGCTGGTAAAGTTGCCGTTTGCCGCTTGGGGTTTTGTTACAAGGGCGGGGGAGTACACTCGGGGGTGTTGAATTTCCTGCCAGAGATGGGGATGCCCATGCAACATATCGATCGGATTATCCGCTCCAAGAACGTCTTTACCGCGCAAGACGGCATCGATACCGCCCGCGAGCTGGCGATTGCCATCGCAGGCGACCGTATCGTCGCAGTCGGTGCGCCCGATGACGTGATTGCCGCCGCGCCTGCCGCCACGCCGGTTATCGACTACGGCGAGCAGTTTGTCTGCCCAGGTTTCCATGACGCTCATCTGCACTTCTTCCATACCTCGGTCGGCTCCTCGCCGTACATGCTCATGGATATGGGCACGTCCGAGGCTGCGCTGGTGCAGCACGCGCTCGAGTTTTCCAAGGACCTGCCCGATGACGCTTGGGTTGTGACGCAGGGCTGGCGCGACTACCGTTGGGACCCGCCCGAGCATCCTACCAAGGCGTCGCTCGATGCGGCATTCCCCGATCGTCCCTGCGTTATGTATTCGGGCGACGGGCATACGCTTTGGCTCAACAGCCGCGCACTCGAGGCGCTCGGCGTCACACGCGACAGCGAGCCGCCAGCGGGCGGCGGCTACGACAAGGATGCAAACGGCGAGCTCACGGGCATTGCTCACGAGGCGGCTGCCATGCAGCTGCTACCGCGCTGCCTGGAGTGGCTGGGCGAGGACCGCATCGCGAGCGCTTACGCCGACCAGATGAAGCGTATGGCCGAGCAGGGCATCACCTCGATCTGCGATATGTCGCTCATGCCCATGCCGGGCTGCGATTTTATCCGCGACGACGTCTACGACAAACTGCAGGCAGCCGGCAAACTGGGCATCCGAGCCCATCTATTCCCCACACTGCTGGATGACCAATCGCGCTTAGAAGAACTGCAGACCCGCTACGCGAACAACGCGCTGCTCTCGGCGCCTGGTTTTAAGCAGTTCTTCGATGGCGTGTCGAGCGAACACACGGCATATCTCACCGAGCCCTATACCAATCCGCGCTTCCCGGGCGACCAGGGCCGTCTGACGGTTCCGGCTGAGCGCATGCGCAAACTGGTTCTGGCGGCCGCGGAGCGCGGTCACACCGTGCGCATCCACGTCATCGGCGACGGCGCCATCCATGCCGCACTCGATATCTTTGAGGAGGCGGCAGAACTCTACGGCTTGCCCCGGCACGGTCATAACACGCTCGAGCATCTGGAGAACCTCTTGCCCGAGGACATCGACCGCCTGCGCAAGCTCAACGTGGTTGCTTCGAGCCAGCCCTGTCACATCACGCTCGATCCGGGTGGTCCGGAGCGCGATCTGGGCCTGGAGCGCAGCCGCATCATGTGGCCGTTTGCGACCTATAAGCAGCGCGGCATTCGCCAGGCCTTCGGTACCGACAGCCCCATCACAGCTGTTACCAGCATGAACGTGCTCTACACGGCTATCACGCGCCAGGACCCCAAAAGCCACTGGCCCGAGGGCGGCTGGTTGCCGAGCGAGCGCATCGATGCAGCAACGGCCCTGCGCAACTACACCCTGGGCAGCGCCTACGCAGCGGGCGACGAGCAAAACCTCGGCAGCCTGGAGCCCGGCAAATACGCCGATCTGGTAGTCCTGGATCAAAACCCGCTCACCATCGACCCCCAAGAGCTCCAGGCTACCAAGGTTCAAGCAACCTACCTGGCAGGTAACTTGATTTACGAGCGCTAAGTATTCATGCCGTACCGTTAAGCGCGGCTCGGGCAGCCAATTTTGGGATAACGCTCGAGCCGCGTTTGTTTGCCGGTGAGGATTTGTTAGGAGCGTCCCCGCTCTGCTGGATTTGGGCGCAGGGCGGACGCGCCGCTGCCCTGCGCGCTCAATTTGGACATCAGCAATGCTGCCTCTTGGTGTTTTGCATACTTCCCATTACAGATTGCATAAAAAGGCTGGGATGTTCTTCTTGATCCTGATGTACCCCCGCCCGTGCCGTGCAAAAAACGGAGTATTCAGCACCGCGCGCTCCGCCGGTGCCGCTGCGGCTGAGTAACGTTGCGGAGATTGACGTCATTTTGGGCTCCGGTACGGCGCGAGGCATACCTTTTTGTCTTGACGGGGTTTGCCTGCGACTTAAATCGCCGGTCGATGGCGTCCTTGGGATCAATATGGTGTGTCCGGCGCGTATGCAGTCGTCCTGGCTTGCTGAATACTCCCAAAAATGCACGGCGCTCCCCAGGGGACCCGTGCGCGCAGCGAAAACCATGCCCACGTTCCTATCCGCATCGCCATTTTGCTGCACTGACTTTTCTGAATGCCGGGCCCGATAACGTTGACTCAGCTCCCGTGTGGCGCCGGAGGGGCGGGATATAAGGTTTATCGCGAGTTCCGCACGAGCCGAAGGCCACTTAATGTGGCCTTCGTGCGAGCAGGACTGCCCGAGCAGGAAACCTTATATCCCGCCCCTCCGGCGCCACACGGGAGCTGCGCACAAGTTATCCCCCGGCATTCAGAAAATCTAAGTGCCAAAAAATAAGATTTTTTGACTCCATGTTGTATAACCCGCCATTCGTGGGTACCATTCAACGCGTACGCAAACAAAAAGGGTTAATTCGCGTGGTATAACCGCGCGGCCCAAAAAGGAGGAGACAAGCATGTCGTCTTTGAAGCCGCTTGCAGATCGTGTTCTGGTCAAGCCCGACGAGGCCGAGCAGAAGACCGCTTCTGGTCTGTATATCGCCAGCAACGCTCAGGAGAAGCCGCAGCGCGGCACCATCGTTGCCGTGGGCGCCGGCAAGGTCAACGACAAGGGTGAGCGCATCCCCATGGACGTCAAGGTTGGCGACGTTGTCATCTACGGTAAGTTCGGTGGCAACGAGGTCAAGGTCGACGGCGAGAAGTATCTGCTGATGCGCGCCGACGACATCTACGCCGTCGTCGAGGCCTAGTCTCGTCAGAATCTCTGATTCGTCTTTGAACGCGCCCGTCGCATAGGACTCGGAAGCGGCGACGCGAGTCACATTTCTTTTGGAGGATTACCTACCATGGCAAAGAACATTACGTTCAACACCGATGCCCGCGCTAAGCTTGCCAAGGGCGTCAACACTCTGGCCGACGCCGTTACCGTCACCATGGGCCCCAAGGGTCGCTACGTTGCGCTGCAGCGCACGTTCGGTGCCCCGACCATCACCAACGACGGCGTTTCCGTCGCCAAGGAGATTGAGCTCGAGGACAACATCGAGAACATGGGTGCCCAGCTGGTGAAGGAGGTTGCCACCAAGACCAACGACACCGTGGGTGACGGCACCACTACCGCAACCCTGCTCGCTCAGGCCATCGTCAACGACGGCCTGCGCAACGTCGCCGCTGGCGCCAACCCGCTGGCCATTCGTCGCGGCATCGACAAGGCCGTTAACGCCGCCGTTGCCGAGATGAAGAAGCAGGCCAAGCCGGTCGAGACCAAGGAGCAGATCGCTTCCGTCGGTACCATCTCCGCCGGTGACCCCGAGGTCGGCGAGAAGATCGCCGAGGCCATGGAGGTCGTGGGCAAGGACGGCGTCATCACCGTCGAGGATTCCCAGACGTTCGACATCACCATCGACACCGTCGAGGGCATGCAGTTCGACAAGGGCTACGTCTCCGCTTACTTCGTCACGGACAACGACCGCATGGAGGCCGTGATGAAGGATCCGTACATCCTCATCACCGACCAGAAGATCTCCAGCGTTCAGGACATCATGCCCGTTCTCGAGGCTGTCCAGCGCGCTGGCCGTGGCCTGCTCATCATCGCTGAGGACATCGACGGCGAGGCTCTGCCTACCCTGGTCCTCAACAAGATCCGTGGCGCCCTCAACGTCTGCGCCGTCAAGGCTCCGGGCTACGGCGATCGCCGCAAGCGCATTCTCGAGGACATCGCCGTCCTCACCGGTGGCCAGGCTGCCCTGGACGAGCTGGGCGTGAAGGTCGCTGACATCACCGCCGATATGCTCGGTACCGCTAAGTCTGTCACCATCTCCAAGGACAACACCGTCGTCGTCGGTGGCGCTGGCTCCAAGGAGGCCATCGACGCTCGTATCGCTCAGATCAAGGGTGAGATGGAGAACACCACCTCTGATTTCGACCGCGAGAAGCTCCAGGAGCGCCTGGCCAAGCTCTCCGGTGGCGTTGCCGTCATCAAGGTCGGCGCTGCTACCGAGTCCGAGCTCAAGGAGATTAAGCACCGCGTCGAGGACGCCCTGCAGGCTACCCGCGCTGCCGTCGAGGAGGGCATTGTCGCCGGTGGCGGCGTCGCCTTCATGGACGCTGCTCCTGCGCTCGACGCTGTCGAGATCGACGACCCCGAGGAGAAGATCGGCGTCGATATCGTCAAGAAGGCTCTGACCGCTCCGGTCGCCACCATCGCCAAGAACGCTGGCTTTGAGGGCGCTGTCGTGGTCGACAAGGTTGCCGAGCTGCCCGCCGGCCAGGGTCTCAACTCCGCCAACGGCGAGTGGGGCGACATGATCGAGATGGGCGTCCTCGACCCCGTCAAGGTCAGCCGCGTCACCCTGCAGAACGCTGCTTCTGTCGCCAGCCTGATCCTCATCACCGAGGCTACCGTCTCCGATGTCCCCAAGAACACTCAGCTTGAGGACGCTATCGCTGCTGCTACCGCTGGTCAGCAGGGCGGCGGTATGTACTAAGGCCGACAAGGTCTAGAACTCCCACCGAGAATCCGCAGGGCGCGACGGGGTGTCTCCCCAGAACGTCCTCGGACATGCAAAGAGGCTCCGCATCGCGCTGCGGAGCCTCTTTGCGTCCTGCGGAATGTTCTGGGGAGAAACCCCGTCGCGCCCTGCGGATTCCCTGCGTTTACGGCCTTGGGGTCGGCGTGGGCGGAGGACGTGGTTGATGGGGAATGATTTCCGCTTTGTCAGGTAATCAGACTAAAGCGCTTTGAAGAAATCCATCTATATCGTCATCTACGAGGATGCTCCTGCCAGCGATTGCGGCCGGTGCGCACGCCCCTCCTATGTTCACGCAGGCGTACGCTGCGCGGCCGTTTTGTGCCACGGCGTTCCAGAAGGGGTATTTGATGATGACGGGCGTGTTGTCCCCGACGCCCAGCTCCAGGTACAGGATGCGGTCGCCGGAATGCGCCTCGCAGAACGCGCGGTAGCGGGCGGCCGCCTCGTGCCATCCGCGGTCCTCGCAGAAAGAGCCGTCGATGCGCAGGTTGGGAACCATGGGCGCCCCGCAGCGCGGGCAGCGGGGAACGAGCTCGCTCGGCACCCGCTGGTCTTTCTGGAGCTCCGCCATCTCGCGGACCTGCCGCTCGTTGTCGTACGTCTCGCCAGAGCAGTTGCGGCTGCATTGGAACAGGCCGTAGTCCCCCTGCGTGTAGAACAGCCGTGCCTTGTCGAACCCCGCCAGCTGGAACTGGTGGTCGACGTTGGTGGTGAGGACGAAGTAGTCCCGCCCTTCGAGGATGCACAGGAGGTCGAGGTAGGGCTTGCCGACCCCCGCCTCGTAGCGGTTGAGCAGGATGGCGCGGCTCCACCACGCCCAGTAGGTCTCCAGGTCGGGGAAAGGGTGGAACCCGCCCGAGTACATGTCGGTTATCCCGAACCGGTCGCGGAAGTCCGCGAAGTTCTCGTCGAAGCGCTTGCCGGAGTACGAGAAGCCCGCCGCGGCGGAGAGCCCGGCGCCCGCGCCCACCAGGACGGCGTCGTATTCGTCGAGCTTGCGCCTCATAGCCTCGGCCGCTTCCTCCGCTGTCGCGTTAGCCCCGCGCACGAGAGCCGCACCTCGCCTTGCACGCGCGTACCCGCCGCCAGTGAGTAGGTTAGCCGAAAAGAATGTCACGGTAGATCCTCTCGTCCGATTCCAGGAAGACGTTGAACACCACGTGGATGCCCGGCCCGTTCCCGTCCAGCCATCCGCGCACCGTGCGGACCGCGATTTCTGCAGCTTCTTTTTGAGGGAATCCGAACACGCCGGTCCCGATGCAGCAGAACGCGATGCTTTCCGCCCCCGTCTCCCGGGCCGCGTCCAGGCAGCTTTCGTAGCAGCTCGCCAGGAGAGCCCGGTCTTCGTCGTCGGGGTTCCCGTCCGCGATGGGGCCCACGGTGTGCGCGACCCATTTCGCCGGCAGGTTGTAGGCCCCTGTCATCTTCGCCAGGCCCGTCGGCTCGGGGCGGCCCTGCGCCCGCATGATGCGCGCGCATTCCGCGCGAAGCTGGATTCCGGCGTAGGTGTGGATGGCGTTGTCGATGCAGTGGTGGCCGGGCACCCAGCAGCCCAGCATCTGGGAGTTCGCCGCGTTCACGATGACGTCGGCCGCGAGCGTGGTGATGTCGCCGCGCCAGAGGCTCAGACGCCCATCGAGCGGCGTGCGGGGAAGCGCCCTCGCATCGACGGTTCCCATCTCGGCGATGCGGGCCCGGAGCATGCGGTCCTGCGCGGCGAGGAACTCGTCGGCCGCCGGCATCGGCTCGCGCACGTTGACGAGGGCACGGTAGGCTTCGAAGAGGGCTCGCTCGTCGCCCTCCAGCGACGATGCCGTTTCGCGGGCTTTCTTTGCCCCGAAGCGCTCTTCCGCAAGATAGCGGACACAGTGGGCGAGGTCTTCCATCCGCTTCATCCTCCTATCCTCCGTATCGTGCCGTGTGGGCACACCTCTTCGCACGGCCCACAGCGCAGGCACGACCCCTGGTCGATCCTGAACGTCCCGTCTTCGGCGCGTGCGATGCAGCCTTGCGGGCAGACGGCGGCGCATGCGCCGCGGCGTTCTCTGTTCTACTGTTTCTCTAGAACTTGCCGTTCTCGTTCTGCCAATCGGACGGGTCGGCGATGGTCTCCATGACGTCCCAGTGCTCGGCGATCTTGCCGTCCTCCACGCGCCAGAGGTCGTAGTACGACGTGGGCTTGCCGCCGAAGGTGCCCTCGCTCACGCCCAGGACGAAGTTGCCCTGCGCGAGGACTTGGTGAGTCTTGTCGTAGACCATCTGGGTGCCCGCAGCGGCGAGCGCCTCGAGCGCAGCGCCCAGGCCGGAGAGTCCGTCGGCGATGCCGGTGTTGTGCTGGAGGTAAGCGTCGCCCGCGAAGTACTCCGGAGTCTTCTCGGGGTGCTTCCCCTGCATGACGTCCACGAGGAACGCCTCGACGAGGCCCCGGTTCTCCTCGGTCCTGTCGAGGTCGGTGGCCTCGGTGGCACCGTCGGTCTGCGTGCGGCCGGAGGGGTTCGGTCCGGCGACTTCGGCGAGGTTGTCCCAGTGCTCGGCGATGAGGCCCTCCTCGTTGAAGCGGAAGATGTCGAAGGCCACCTGCTCGCCGGCCCCCGCGAAGTTGTAGACGGTCTGCAGGAACACCTTGTCGCCGTCCTCGAACGCGCGGATGTTTGTCACCGTCGTCTTGGCGGGGGCGGAGGCCAGGTACTCCACGGAGCCGACGAACGCGTCGCGGCCCGTGCCGTAGGCGAGGTTGTGCTGGATGTAGCCCTCGTCGAGGAGGCTCGCCGCCAGCTCGGCGTCTCCGGTGGCAAACGTGCCGATGAGGTCGAGTGCTTTCTGGATGTTGCTCATTTCCATTCCTTTCCCTGTGGGTCTGCGGCCCTTCTCGCCGCTTGCTTGGCTTCATGGTAAAATGTGTGGTGCCAAATAAGAAGTAGGCACTATAAAGTGCTGTAGGTACTTAAAAGTAACCATATATGAACAGGTGATATGTAATGAGCGACGATGAAATCGGCTATACCGAGCACCGAAACGACGAGCTTCCCAAGAGAAGCGACCTTCCCGCCTGCCCGGTGGAGACCTGCGTGTCCCTAATCGGCAGCAAGTGGAAGCTGCTCATAATGCGGGATTTGCTCCTGAACGGCTCGATGAGGTTCAAGGCCCTCCAGCGCAGCGTCGGAGGCGTCTCGCAGAAGGTCCTCACAACGAACCTGCGCAGCATGGAGGATGCGGGACTCGTCGTCAGGAGGGTCTACGCGGAGGTCCCGCCCCGCGTTGAGTACTCCCTCACGGAGCTGGGGCAGAGCCTGAGGCCCATCATGGACTCCATGTGGGCTTGGGGGGAGTCCTATCAGGCTTTAGCGAAGTGAAGTCCAATACAGATAATGAGGACGAGAGCAAGCAGAACCGCCATACGAAGGGCAGCTGTTACTACGTCTGGAAGGGCGTCTACGAGATCATGGAGCTCTTCCCGGAGTATCTGCCCAACACGTATCAGGCGCTCAAGGCGTTCGCGCTCAACAAGACGGTCCCGTCCATGAAGGTGGCCAAGGAGATTCTTGACGACATGATCGAGGCCAACAAGGATTTCTGGCCTGAGCTTAAGTAACGAGACCTTCGACGGCCCGGCTGCGAACGGTTCACTGCGGCCCCTGAGGTCCATCGGCTCCCCTTGGGGTACATCCCAGGGGGAGTCTCTCAGAAGCGTCCCAAGGGGCGCTTTTTGTGTATATAAAGGCAAAAGGGATATTCAATGAAAACCCTGGCTGATCTGTGGTCCTCGTTTATTTCGGCTGGCTATATTACAGATTCTCGGTGACCTTGCGCAGCAAAGGCAAAACGCTCCGTAGTCGTTGCGTCGTATCTACAACGATTTGATAATCGTTGTACAATCGTTGCAACGATTTAGGGATAGGAGCGGCTATGCAGAGAGAAACTGATGACCTGGAATATAAATCCGAAATCAACAGGGGCTTTTTGAAGACGGTGAGCGCGTTCGCCAATTTCAACGGCGGCCGCATAGTGTTCGGTGTTGACGACGATGGCACTGTGGTGGGGCTCGATAACCCTAAGCAGGCATGCCTAGACATCGAGAACAGGATCAACGACTCGATTTCGCCGCGTCCGTCGTTTCTTCTAGAGATAGGAGAAAATGGAAGAACGGTCGAGCTTTCGGTAGAGGAGGGGCTTGATAAACCCTATTTGAGCGGCGGTAAGGCCTACAGAAGGTCGGACTCCGCAACGGTTGAGGTGGACGGCGTGGAGCTGAAACGTCTCATACTGGAAGGGCAGAACCTCAGCTTCGATGCGCTGCCCGCCCGTTCTGGCGACCTTGAATTCACCGTTTTGGGAAAGAGGCTGTCAAGTGCTTTGGGCGTCAATGCCCTGACGAACGACGTCATGAGGACACTCGGCCTGCTCGACGGAGACGCGTTTACCAATGCTGCGGCGTTGCTCGCCGACGAGAATGCGTTCTCAGGAATTGACATGGCTAAGTTCGGGGCGGACCACGATACTATTCTTGATAGGGAAACCGTAAAGGGCGTTTCTGTGATCGCTCAGTTCGACCGCGCGATAGCGTTTTTCGAAAGGTATTGCGAGTACGAGGCCATTGAGGGCGCAGACAGGGTGTCGGTGGAAAGGATTCCGAAAAAAGCCTTCCGCGAGGCCATTGCGAATGCCCTCGCGCATCGCACCTGGGATGTGGACGCATGCGTAAGGATCTCGCTTTCAGATGACGATGCGGAGATCGTCTCGCCGGGAGGGTTGGTTCCGGGAATGACGAAAGAAGCGTACCTCGAGGGTCGTTTCTCCCTGCTCAGGAACCCAGTGCTTGCCGAGAGCATGTTCCGCGCGGGGCTCATTGAGAAGTTTGGGACGGGCGTGCGCCGTATAAGGCGTGCGTACGAGGGCACCGGGTCTTCACCGAGTTTCGAGGTGGGCGACGGCTACATCTCCGTCAAACTCCCCTTCGTCGATAGACGATGCGCGCTGACGGACGAGGAACGGCTGGTGCTCGATGCCATTCCGGAAAACAGGCTCGTGTCGCGCTCGACCGTGTCGGAGGTGACCGGATACGAGAAGACGAAGACGGTGCGTCAGCTGAACTCCCTTGTGGGCAAGGGCTACCTAAGGCAAGAGGGGGAAGGCCGCGGAAGAAGATATGCTCGTGCAGATTAAGGCTTCAGGCTGCGAGTGGGAGCAAGTTCGTCCTTAAAAATGTTCCGACAATCATTTTTACGTCCCTTTTACGTCCCGAGGCGAATCGACGCGGGGAGCAAGCGGCAGTTTCTAGAATAGATGTATGAATATGTTGACGTTAACAATAGCTGTACGGAAATTGACTATCTAGTTTGTAGGGTATCCTTGCAGGTACATGAGCGATCACTCACAGTCAAATATCGACCGTTCACAGATTGAGCGGGTTAAAACAAAATGTTGTACAAATAACAACAGAGTGTCATGTATCTATATTTGCCGACAATTTTACCTGCGGTTTTCTAATAATAGAAAAATCGAATAACACTGCATAAGTTGAATAAATGTCAAGAAAAAAGACTCTGAAAAAAGAAATTGAAAGAATTGGGCTTTTCGTTGTTTAAACAATGAGTAATAATATGCACATCGAGCGCGAGCAATTATAGGTTGCGCGCTCAAGGTTAATTCGCGGAAGAGCAAGATCGCGGTCTCTTGGGGGAGGAGGCATCGATGACGGCAAATTCAGATAAATCTAAGCAGGACAATAAAGCGGCACATCGTGTGCTGGCAGGTGTTTTGTGCGGAGCTTCCGTTTTGAGCCTGGTACTGTCGCTCGTTATGCCCCCGATCTCGCAGGCCATCGCCAGCGACACCCAGACAGTTTTTACAGAGGAAACTGTAATGGGGGGGGGTTCCTCAAGTGACTCCGCTGCTGTAGGTAACACCAACGAGGATGCCGAAAACCAGAATAGCGCCGCCATCTCTGCGAGCGCGGCTATCACTGTGGACAAGGGCATCTACAAGCCCGCGTCTATCGGTATCGGTACGGATGTAAACACCTCCCAAAATGATCCGGGTGTGGCCACGTTCGTTGGTGGAGATATGTACGTGGGTGGCAAACCTGCGAACGTGGGTGGCAAACCTGCGAACCCCTTGTGCCTCACGTCCAGTAATGTTGCTGGTTCTTACGCTGTAGAGGCCGAGGGCCTCACCATTGTCCAGGGGAAGCTTGCGCTCAATCCCCTCAAGGATAGCTGGCCTTACACGGATGGTGATAACAATAGGTCCGGCGCCGGCTTCCGCTTCGGTACCGTTGGCTTCGGTGCGCAGTTCCGCCCATCTGATCGTAGCGTGGTGCTTGCGGTTGCGGGCTTGAGTAGCGCGACCTCTATCAAAGAAATCCAAGTTGGCACAAATGAGCCTGCATCGGCGGCCGTTGGTGCCTGGAATAAGGGCGCATGGGTTGGCCAACAGAAGCCCTCGCATAGCGCTGATGCCAGTGGCTACGACTATACCGCGGCCATTGCGGGCAATCGTACAAACTGGATGAACAACCCCAAACGCCAGTCTGTTGTAAAGACGCAGGGCAATTGGGACGATGAGGGCCTGTTCAAAGGCAATGGCAGCGGCGCGAGCATCATGGCGGACATCAACGGTAAGGATTACACCAATTACCTGGAGTCCGAAGTAAAGGCGAAGATCTCCACGCCCCTCGCAAGGCTTAAGCCCACCGGGAGTTACACGGTCGGTGTTGCTGAGCCGACTAAGCAGAATTCCAAATACATGATTACAAAGTACAACAAAACGGAGCAGTACGGCCTCACGTTCAGCGACTCCACCAAGACCTTTGAGCGCAAGACGAACTATACCGACGTTAACGGCAACAACGTTTCCGGCGAGGTGGCCCTTGTCAACAACGAGAAGCTCATCACGTTTACCAGCGATACGAACTCTCCGCTACAAGTCTTTAACCTCAAGGCGTCCGATCTTACCAACTCCATTGACGACGGCACGACCCGCACGACCTACCGTGGCGTGGACTTCAGCTTCAGGAATATACCTGAGGACGCTTCCGTGGTCGTCAACATCATCGATGATGGGGGCAAGTCTGCGATTCCGGTTGAGTTCAACACCGGCTGGCGCTTCTGGTGGAACGATACGGAAATCTCCCGCGGGTACGAGGAGGCTAACACCCCTGAGGCTAAGAACCTCAGGGCTCAGTACTCCACTGCCGCCCAGAGCATCTTGTGGAATTTCGCAACGGCCAGCCAGGTCACCATCCGCGGTGGTATGGCCCTTGAGGGCAATCCTGAGTTTGGTGGGGACGGGAAGTGGACCGACGACGACCCGGCAGCCGCCATGTTGGGCAGTATCGTTGTTCCCAACGGCAGCTTCGAGGATCACGTGACCACCAACGGGCGCGTTTATGTTGGCGGGGACTTCCAGATGTACAACCCCACGGAAGCGGGGAATTTCACTGAGGGTAAATCGTCTTCCGTCATCGATATGGATCAAGAGCGTCACAATTTCCCGTGGTCCGGGTCGTATACGCCCGACGGCTCCGCCATTGCGTGGAGCAAGGTCGATGCGGCGGACGGCAACACGCCGCTCGCAGGTTCTGAGTGGGCGATTTACGCGAGCGAGAATGATGCGAAGAACAATCAGCACAGCATCGTCTCCATTGTGGATAACGGTATGAATGACTTCGATCCTACCGTTGGCACCATTCAGTTCAAGTACCTGAACCAGAAGGCCAATATTGGCAACCCTAATGACAAAGACTACTTCACGTACTACATTCGCGAGACTAAGGCGCCGGAGGGCTACAAGCTTTCCAATGAGATCTATACCTCGAAGATGTTCCACACGGGCGATGAACTTAACTTTGTGGGCAACGTGGACGCCAACGGCAACGAGATTTCCGGTCCGCAGAGCGCCCTCCCCAACACCAAGATCACCGGTACGGTGTCTTGGACCAAGGTGGAGGAGGGCGACGCAGGACACACTCCTTTGGCTGGTTCTGAGTGGAAGCTCACCAAGACTAAGGACGCCGATGGTACGGACGTTAACCAGTCCTGGACCGTGAGCGATCAGTCGGATTCGGGTGAGATCACGTGGAAAGACATTGATGGCACGTCTGGCAAGTTCAAGCTCGAGGGCCTGCTGCCGGGTACGTACACGCTTGTTGAGACCCAGGCTCCGATTGGCTACAACTTGAATGACGCGGGTTACGAGTTCAAGGTGTTCAAGGACGGCTCCATTACGTGGACCGAGGGAAAGAGCCCGACGATTGCCGGGAACAACGTCTACATTTTCGACGCTCTTGCCACCACGTCCGTGAAGATCCCGGTGACCAAATCGGTTCGCAATACGGATTGGCCTACTGCCGACGGCAGCTATGTGCCGTTCGAGTTCAGCATTGAGGCTACGGGTGACTACGCAGACACGGCCCCCAAGCCCATTTCTGTTGCCCCAAAGGCAGGGGAGACCGACGCCACCAAGCTCAACAACATCACGGCGGCCTTTGGCGCGATGACGTTCAACAAGAAGCACCTGTCCACTGAAGCAGGCACCAATAAAGATTACGCCAAGACCTACACCTACACGGTGAAGGAGGTCGCGCCTGCCACCGGTGCCATCGACAAGCTCCGCTACTCCAAGGCCGAGTACCAGGTGGCCGTCACGGTGAAGGCCAAGCTGAATGACGCCGGCAAGTACTCCGGCCTCACCACCTCCACCACGGTCACGCAGGTGAAGGACGACATGGGCAACACCGTTAATAAGGACATCGGCACCGTCGACGCGCCCAACGCCATTCCCGCCTCCGCCTTCACCAACGTGAAAGTTCTCACGGACCTCCCGCTCACCGGCGCGGGTTGGACCGAAAACTCCATGCTCCTCGTGGGCGCCGGTCTCATGCTTCTGGGCGGCATCGCCGCGGGAGCGTATTGGTTCGCTACAAAGCGCCGCCAGGACGACCCGTCCGATGGCGCTGGTAGATAAATGTTTATGAATGTCGGGCTCATTTCTGAAAGGGGAATCATGAACCGATTCGTACAAAAGCTGATCGCCGGCGCCGCCGCCGTAGCGATCGCCGTAACCGGCCTGTTGGGTGGAGCGCCTGTGGCCAAGGCTGATCCCACCTACAGGATTACGATCAACAAGCAGTCGACGAATGCTGCCGATCACGAGTTCAACGGCTGGCAGCTTGCCGAGATTGAGAACCTTGATGTTAAAGGCGGTAACGTCGCCTATACCGTTAACACCACTGACGAGTTGGTTGACGTCATCGAGAAGGCCATGGTGGATTTCGATGCCGTTATCGATGGAAAGGGCAATGCCCAGAACGTGTTGACTGCCTACAAGAAGGACAAGAACTTTTTTGTGGGCGATGCTAACTCGTCGAACAACCCTATGGGCTTCCTGATCATGCATGTGTTTAGCAATAGTGGAACCGATAACCTCAAATCGCCTTGGAACAACGATGCCGCGCTGCGCACCTTTGCCCAGAACCTCGAGAAGCAGACCTTCCCTGATGCTCCTGCTCCAAAAGAGTTCACCACGACTACGGCCGACGGAGCCAATGTGCAAACCTTTGACGTCCCGGGTATCTGGTTCCTGAAGGACGTTACCAGTCCTGCTGCTGGCAAGGAGTCCTTCTCACTGCCCATCATTACGCCGACGAGCATTCCGGACAGCAAGATCGATGGTATCGTTACCGTGAAGAACGTGATTCCGAATATCTCCAAGCATCTTGCCAAATCTGACGGTACCAAAAACGATGACCCGTCTTTCTCCGTGGGCGACACCGTGTACTACACGCTTGAGACTACCGTTCCGTACTACACCGGCTATTCGACCGGCCGTGTGCTCCAGATTACTGATACCGCTAGTGCCGCTATTTCTTCGATTGATGCCAGCGACACGGCAAGGGGCGTAGATGTTGTGTGGGTCAAGGTCGACGACCAGGTTCTTGACGCGAGCAACTACGCAGTTACCCAGTCTAAGACGAATGACCCTGAAGATAAGTACAAGGGAGGCGTGGATACGGTCATCGACCTTTCGGCCTACGTCAACGGTGCTAATGTTGCTGAGGGAAAGAAGGTTGTCGTCCTGGTGAAGGCCACCCTCGATAAAGACGCCAAGCTGTCCAGCATTACTGATGGCACTGCTGACATTCAGGGCAATCCCAACAAGGACTCCCTCACCTGGTCGCACGACCCCAACAACATCTCCGACAAGCAGACCATTCCTGGTAACGAGGTGAATGTCTACTCCTATAAGTTCAACATCGAGAAGACCGCCAAGGACATGACCACTATGCTCCAGGGTGCTAAGTTCACGATCAAGTCCGGTGACAGCTATCTCGGTTGCGTGAACGGTGCTTGGGAAACTTTGGAAGCCAAGCCGGACAAGTCAGCTGGCACTCCTGAGACTGGCGTGTTCACCACCAATGCCGATGGCGTCATCGACTTCAATGGTCTCGACGCTGGCACGTATGAGATCGAGGAGATCGTTCCTCCCCAGAATTACACCGCCGTCAACCTGCCTAAGTTCAGCTTTACCGTGACCGCAACGACGGACAACGGCGAAAGCGGTTTGAAGAAGATTAAGTCCCTTAAATATGAGTTGGACAATCGAGGCACCAGCGACTCTCGCGTCTCCGTTGAGAACTCGACCATCAAGATTTGGAACGCCAAGAACCTCACCGAGCTGCCTATGACCGGTGATTTGGGCATCAAGGTTTTCATCACCGTGGGCGTGCTGCTCATGGCTGCTGGCGCCGCATTCGCCCTGAGTGCACGTACGCGCGCTTAATTCCCTAGCTTGATGACGCGGCGAGCGGGCGATCGTCGTCTCCTATCAGCGCCTGCGCGCCGCGTTCTCATATTCCCTTTCGCCGCACCCCGTCGCGCTTGGACCCGCGGCGGGGTCGGTGCTTTAACCGTGTCCTCGCACCCACACCCCCGGAGGTGAACCACATGGAGGCAATCAAGCCCGTATCGACGATGCACACGCCGAGGGGCGGTTCGAACCCGGCTTCCACCAGCCGGCGTAAACCGCCCCTCGTCCTGCGCCTGCTTTCCCTTCTGTGCTTTGCCGCCGGCTTTGTTATCGTGGCCACGCCCCTCGTCCTGCGCGCCATGTCCCAGGCCGAGCAGACTGCCGCCGTTACCGCTGCGCAAAGCACCGTGGACGGCTGGCCCTATCCGAAAGCAGAGGAGGCCCTCGCGGCCGCGCGGGCCTACAACGCGCAGTTGGCCGCCGGCGGTCAGGACGTCATCGGCGAGGTCGTGGACCCGTTCGGTAGCACCTCCGGCGCCTCCACCGCCTCTGGCTCTGAGGATTCCATCGCCTCGCAAGACACCACCTACCAGGGGCTTCTTAACGCGGGATCGGGCCTTATGTGCTCGGTGCGCATTCCCAAGATCGACGTGAACCTGCCCGTTTACCACGGCACTTCCACCGAGGTACTCGCCGCGGGCGCCGGCCACCTGTACGGAACGTCGCTGCCCGTGGGCGGCGAGAGTACGCATGCCGTGCTCACCGGTCACCGTGGCGTGCCGGGCTCGCTCCTGTTTACGCGCCTGGACGAGCTGCAGGTTGGCGACTCGTTTTACATCGAGGTGATGGGCGAGGAGCTGGGCTACAAGATCGACCGCATAGACGTGATCGAGCCCGACGACGATTCCAAGTTGCGCGTGACCGCCGGCGAGGACCGCGTGACGCTCATGACCTGCACGCCCTACGGTGTGAACTCGCATCGCCTGCTCGTATCGGGCGTGCGTGCAAGCATTCCGGATGAGGTTCCCGTGCCCGAGGAGGCACAGGGCATCAACACCACCGCGGTGGCGCTGGGCGTTCTGGGCGCGCTGCTGGCGATTGTTGTGGGTCTCGTTGTGGCCGGGCACGTGCGCAAGAAGCGGCGCGCGGCGCAGCGTGCTGCCGTGGCGGCTGCGGTGACGCTGGACGCCGACGCGGCTGGTGGCGATGGCGGAAACGGGTGGACCGTGGGAGCCTCCAGGCCTGCGGCCCCCTTCGTCTCCTCTGCTTCAGCCTCCTCGGCTTCCCCCGATTCCGATGCTGATTCTTCCGGCTATCGCGGGCGACACCTGCGCTAGCGCTCGCGTTCGACTGAGCTATCCTGGACGTATTTCTGGAGCGTTTCCCCTCACCATAAATTACCCTCGGCATACTTGCGCGAGCACCTGCTCGTGCTACACTTGCAATTGCTGTTTCAGGGCGGGGTGGAATTCCCCACTGGCGGTAAATCGGGCGGTGCCAAAGGGGTGCCGCGGCGCAGGCGAGGTGCCTGCGGTCGAGCCGATGAGTCCGCGACCCGTGTGTGCGTTGGTTCGCACACCGGCTGAACTGGTGAGATCCCAGTACCAACGGTTAGAGTCCGGATGAAAGAGGCAGGTGATCTTATGTCTGAACAGTCGCAGCATATTCATTTTGAGAACACGAATAGGTGGAGCACCAAACAGCTCGTTACCATGGCGCTGATGTGCGCCTTGGGCGCCCTGTTTATGTATGTGCAGCTGCCCATCCTTCCTTCGGCGCCGTTTTTGACGTATGACCCGTCGCTGGTGCCGGCGATGGTGTGCGGATTTGCCTATGGCCCCAGTGCCGGTACTGCTGTTGCCGCCATGGCGATTGTGATCCATGCGCTCACGACGGGCGATTGGGTCGGCGCGCTTATGAATTTGGTGGCTACGCTGGGCTATATCCTGCCCGCGGCCATCGTGTATCAGAAGATGCACACCTACAAGGGCGCCATGATCGGCCTGGTGCTCGGCGTTATTGCCGCTACGGCGCTGTCTATGGTCGCAAACCTGACCATTGGCGTATGGTTCTGGTATGGCTCGGTCGACGCGATCTTGCCGCTCATGCTTCCCGCCGTGCTGCCGTTCAACCTCATCAAGACGGTGCTTAACTCGGTGCTCACGCTTGCCGTGTATAAGGCGGTTTCTAACCTTATTACGCCCAAGAAGGACCAGGTCAAAGGCCGCGCATGATTGAGTGTCGGGGCGTTTCCTTTAGCTATGACGGTGCCGCGCCGGCGCTTGACGGTATCAATCTGAACATTGAGGATGGCGAGTTTTTCTGCATCCTCGGCGGTAATGGATCCGGTAAGTCGACCTTCGCCAAGCATCTGAATGCGCTGCTGCAACCCGATGCAGGCACGGTGAGCATCAACGGCATGGACGCATCCGACCCCGAGCTGGTCTACGACATCCGCTCGACCGCGGGCATGGTGTTTCAGAATCCCGACGATCAGCTGGTGGCAACGCTTGTCGAGGACGATGTTGCCTTTGGACCCGAAAACCTTGGGGTGGAATCGGCCCAGATTGCGCAGCGCGTACGCGAAGCGCTCAAGGGCGTGGGCCTGGTGGGCTTTGAGCGCCACGAGACCCACGCGCTCTCGGGTGGGCAAAAGCAGCGCGTGGCACTTGCCGGCGTGCTCGCCATGGAACCGCGCGTGCTCATTTTGGACGAGGCCTCCTCGATGCTCGATCCGCGTGGGCGCAAGGGCCTTATGAAGGCTTGCCGCGCATTGCATGATCGCGGCATGACCATCGTGATGATCACGCACTTTATGGAAGAAGCTGCCGAGGCAGATCGCATCGCGGTGTTTCAGGCGGGACGAGTTGCCATGTTGGGCACGCCCGAGGAGATTCTGACGCGGGCAGATGAGCTCGCGGAGCTCAACCTAGATATGCCGGAGTCGTGCCGTTTGGGCATGGCGCTTCGTGCGAAGGGCGTGCCCGTTCACGCGCAGGTGCGCGAGGTGGATATGGTCGCCGAGGTTGCGCAGACTTATGCCGAGCGAAGTGGGGCAGGCACCGTGGGGCAGTCTTCCACACCCCAATCGGAAATCGTTGGCGGTACGGTTTCGGCAGACAACGAAGATAACGTACCAGAGCCCGTCATCGAACTATCCCATGTTTCGTATAGCTATTCGCTGAGCGCCCGCGAGCGTCGCCGTTGGCACAAGCGCTCGGCCGCCGAGGGTTCATCGAACAAACAGGCTCTCTGGGGAAACGACCCCAGCAGCCCGTGGGCACTGCGTGATGTATCGCTGACGGTGCGTCGCGGCGAGTTCCTGGGTTTGGCAGGTCATACCGGTTCGGGTAAGTCGACGCTGGTCCAGCATCTCAACGGTTTGATTCGCCCCCAGGAGGGAATCGTTTGCGCGCTGGGGCTCGATTTGTCAAACAAGAAAGATGCCGCCGCGGTTAAGGCCAAGGTCGGCGTGGTGTTTCAGTATCCCGAGCGCCAGCTGTTTGCCGAGACCGTGGTGCAGGACGTGGCGTTTGGTCCGCACAACCTTGGCTTGTCGCAAGATGAGGTCATGCGTCGCGTGGAGTCGTCGCTTGCGCGCGTGGGGCTTGACCTTGCCGTGGTGGGCGATAAGAGTCCCTTCGACCTCTCGGGTGGTCAGCAACGGCGCGTGGCATTTGCCGGCGTGCTTGCCATGGAGCCCGAGGTGTTGGTGCTCGACGAGCCCATGGCGGGCCTCGACCCGGCCGCGCGCAGGGATTTCCTAGGGCTCATCGATCGACTCCATCGCGAGGGCCTGACCGTTGTCATGGTTTCGCATAGTATGGATGACCTGGCCAATTGCTGCGACCGCATTGTCGTAATGAACGAAGGCGCGGTGTTTGCCGAGGGAACCCCCGCGCAGGTGTTTGCGCATGCCGATGAGCTCAAGTCGATCGGCTTGGGCGTTCCCGCCGCCCAGCGTATGGCGCTGGCGCTTACGGAGGCGGGCGTGCCGCTGCGTCGCGGCGGGCTCTATACGGTTGAGTCGCTGGCAGACGAGTTGGTGGACCTGCTAATCGGTCGCTCGGGCGGTCCTTCTAACGTCGCGGACATTGCTAAATCCAAGACGGTCGCGCGAGAGGAGGGCTGCTAATGGAGGCGTTTTCTTTTGGCAGCTACTATCCCGGCGATAGTGCGATCCACCGCCTGGACCCGCGAACTAAGTTGCTCTTGGGCTTTGTGTTTCTGATCACGACGCTCACAGTCAGCAGCTTCCGCGGACTGGCCCCGGTCGCAATCTTCGTTGTCCTGATCTATGCCGTGTCCCGGGTGCCGTTGCGTCGGGTCCTATCATCGATGGCACCATTGCTGGCGATTGTCGTGGTGGTCGCGGTGCTCAACTTGTTTACCGATCAGAGTGGGCGCATCCTGTGGCAGCTCGGCTTTCTGCAGATAAGCGAAGGCTCGCTGCATTCCGCCGCCTTTATGGCGTGCCGCCTGACGTTGATGCTGGCCGGCATGAGCGCCATTACGCTAACCACGCCCACACTCGACCTCACCGCGGGCTTTGAGCGCCTGCTCGCGCCGTTTGCGCGTGTGGGAATTCCTGCGCACGAGCTCGGCATGATCATGGGTATCGCGTTGCGCTTTATGCCGCAGTTCGCCACCGAGATGAAGCAGACGGCCGATGCGCAGGCGAGCCGCGGTGCGCGCGTGACGGGAGGCCCGCTCGGCGGTGTGCGTATGCTCGGCAGTGTGGCGATTCCGCTGTTCACGGGCGTGTTCCGTCATGCCGAGACGTTGTCTGCCGCCATGGATGCCCGTTGCTATCATGGCGAGCAGGGCCGCACACGTCTGCATGCGCTTGCATTTGGCCGCGGCGATGCGTTGGCGGCGGCGGTGACGGCGTTGCTGCTCATCTGCGTCATCGTCATCAATCTTCAACTTGTTTAGGCGCGATTCGAGCGCAGAAAAGGGGTCCCTATGACCGACAACGACCGCACAGCTCAGCTTGAGCGCGCCTGTTCGTATCTCAGGCGCATTCCGGCGTGGTATCTGGCCACGACCGATGTGGCCGACGGGCATCAGCCTCGCGTGAGGCCGTTTTCGTTTGCCATGGTCGATGACGGTAAGCTGTGGTTTTGTACGTCGCGCGACAAAGATGTGTGGGCGGAGCTGAGTGCGAATCCCAAGTTTGAGGTTTCGGGTTGGAAACCGGGGGAGTGTTGGATTGTACTGACCGGCGAGGCCGCACTTGAGGACGACGCAGTTGCGAGCGACAAGGTGCGTCAAGCGGGTTTTAAGCACATGGTGGGCATCGGTGAGGAACACGAGAGCGTCAACGACGGCCGCCTTGCGTTCTTTTCGGTCCGCAACATTGCCGCGCGCTTTTGTGATATTGACGGCAGCGAGGAGCGCCTGGAGCTCTAACAAGCACAAACCAGGCTCCCAAACTAGCTAGTACAGGAGGAAACGTGGACGGATTGAATACGGTTTTGGAGTATCTGACGTCGGTGCCGGCATGGTATTTGGCGACGAGCGTTGACGGACAGCCTCATGTGCGTCCGTTTTCGTTTGCGCAGATCCAGGATGGCAAGCTGTGGTTTGTAACAGCGCGCACCAAAGATGTGTGGCAGGAGCTGCTGCAAAACCAGCGCTTTGAGGCCACGAGTTGGTGGCCGGGCCATGGCTGGCTCATCTTGCGCGGGCGTGCGGGGCTGGAAGACCGGGCTTCGAGCGAAATGCGCGAGGCCGGATGGAAACATCTTGAGCGCTTGAGCGAGCACTATGAGGGGCCTAACGACCCCGCGCTCGTCTTCTTTAGCGTCGAGGATCCCGAGGCTTTTATCTGCAATCACGACGAATGGGTGCCGGTCGAGCTCTAGCCAGCTGGCTCATCCTAACAATTTAGTTTTCGCATGGGCGGGCCCTGTGTTGCCCGGCACCGTAAGGAGTGCCGGCCAATACGGGGCCCGCTCTATTTGTCAATTCCTTCAAGCGAATGTGTCGGGAATGTTTCAATGCATGAATATGCAAGCTATTTACGTATTCATGCATCTTTTGGTGCTAAAGTTTCAACCCACTTCATAACGACCGCTGCGAAATGCGCATCGGTGCATAAATCGCAGACAAGGAGTCTGATATGTCTTTGAAGGTTGGAATCGTCGGCGCGGCTGGATATGCCGGAGCCGAGCTCATTCGCCTCGTGCTCGGTCATCCCGAGTTTGAACTTGTTGCCATTACGTCCAACGCCGATGCCGACCAGCCGCTGTCCGCGGTGTATCCGAGCTTTGCTGGCGTGAGCGATCTGGTTTTCACCACGCATGACGCGCCTGAGCTTAAATCCTGCGACGCCGTCTTCTTGGCCGTGCCGCACACGGCTGCCATGGCTCAGGTGCCCGCCCTGCTTGCCGCGGGAGTCTCCTGCATTGACCTCTCGGCCGACTATCGCCTGAGCGATCCGGTCACCTTTGAGGCCTGGTATGCCGCCGAGCACACGAGCCCCGAGTTGCTCAAGACCCGCGCCTTCGGTCTACCCGAGCTGTTCTCCCAGGATTTGGAGACCGCTGCATCCGATCATGCCGACGGCAAACCCGTGCTGGTCGCCTGCGCCGGCTGCTATCCCACCGCAACGAGCCTTGCTGCCGCTCCTGCCGTGCGCGCCGGCTGGGTTGCCCAGAGCGGCCCCGTGATCGTTGACGCTATCAGCGGCGTGACGGGTGCCGGTAAGTCCTGCAACGCCCGTACGCATTTTTGCAGCGCGGACGAAAACCTGGAGGCCTATGGCGTGGGCAAGCATCGTCATACGCCCGAGATCGAGCAGATCCTGGGCCTGACCGATCGTGTCGTCTTTACTCCGCACTTGGCACCACTCAAGCGCGGACTGCTTTCCACGGTGACGATGCCGCTCGCGCCGCAGGCTCTCGACACGTTGACCCTTGAGGACGTCGTCGACCATTACAAAAAGTTCTACGCTGGGCGCACCTTTGTGTGCGTGCTCGACGCCGGCCAGCAGCCCAAGACGGCTTCGGTCGTCGGCACCAACGCCGCCCAGATTGGCCTCGCGCTCAACAAGCGCGCGGGCGTGCTGGTGGCGACGGGCGCCATCGACAATCTGTGCAAGGGCGCTGCGGGCCAAGCAGTCCAGTGCGCCAATATCGTCTTTGGCTTTGACGAGCGACGAGGCTTGCCCACAGTGGCGTGCCCGGTGTAGCACATTCGATTGTTAACGATTTGGTAGTCGGGCATCGAGTGGGGCGCCACTCTTAAGCCGGTCTCATGATCACGACTGGCATGGCGCACCAACCGATGTCCGTTTTTTTGTTTGACATAAGGAGTCATAAAGACGATGAATACCGAGCTGTTTGATATCAAGATTCGCGCCGTCGAGGGCGGCGTTACGGCTGCGGCTGGTTTTAAGGCTGCAGGCATCCATGCTGGGTTCCGCAAGAACCCCGAGCGTCTGGATTACGCGCTCGTCGTGCCCGATAAACCCTGTCCCGGTGCCGGCGTGTTTACCACCAATCGCTTTTGCGCGGCGCCCGTGCAGGTGAGCCGTGCCAACCTGGGCGGTGCCGACAAGGGCTACGGAATCATCGCCGGCGTTTCGGTCAACTCTGGCAATGCCAACGCCGCCACGGGTGAGACCGGCCTTGCATGCGCGCGCGAGACGTGCAGCATCGCATCGCAGGTCATCGGCTGCGAGCCCCAGCAGATTCTGGTTGCCTCCACGGGTGTGATTGGCCAGATTCTGCCGATCGACACGTTTGAGACCGCCATTCCTGCTGCCTACGAGGCGCTCTCCGCTCACGGTGGCGCCGATGCCGCTCGCGCCATCATGACGACCGACACGCACTCCAAGGAGTACGCCGTGTCCTACGTCAGTGAGGCTGCGGGTCATGCGGGCAATGTCTATACGGTAGGCGGAATGTGCAAGGGCTCGGGCATGATCATGCCCAACATGGCCACCATGATCGCAGTTATCACCACCGATGCCCCCGTCGAGCCTGCGGCACTTCATGCCCTGCTGCTCTCGACCGTCAAACAGACCTTTAACAAGGTAACGGTCGATTCCGACACCTCGACCAACGACACCTGCATCATGTTTGCCTCCGGCGCCGCTGCCGCAGATGTCGAGCCTATTGTCGAGGGCTCCGATGCCTTTGACGAGTTGGCATTTGCTGTGCACGAGGTGTGCGAGAGCCTGGCGCGCAATATCGCCGCCGATGGTGAGGGTGCGTCAAAGCTCGTGACGGTTAACGTTACCGGCGCCGCTAACGACGAGGAAGCCGATATCGCCGCCCGTGCTGTCGCCAACTCGCCGCTCGTCAAGACCTGCATCGCTGGCCACGACTGCAACTGGGGCCGCGTTGCCATGGCGCTTGGCAAGTGCGGCGTGAAGTTTAATCAGGAAGACGTTTCCATCGACATGATGGGCATGCCCGTCTGTCGCGACGGTCTGACTGTTCCCTTTGACGAGGACGAGGCTCTACGGCGTTTCGAGGCGCCCGAGATCGTGATCTCGGCCGACCTGGGCGCAGGCGACGCGGCAACGACCGTGTGGACCTGCGACCTCACGCATGAGTACATCTCCATCAACGGCGACTACCGTTCCTAGATTCCAGGCACGCTGCGCATCTTGCCGCATTGCGGACAGCGAAGCACGGCGTGATAACGATACGAAAGACGAGGCAGATTATGAAATTCGCACGCGATTGTCGTTCGAGCGAATCCAACGAAGCAACCGCGCAGCTGCTGTTCGAAGCGCTGCCGTGGATTAAGAACCTGACCGGCAAGACGGTTGTTATCAAATATGGCGGAGCCGCCATGGTTGACGAGCAGCTGCGCCGCGACGTGATGAGCGACATCGTTTTGCTCAAGATCATCGGTATGCGCCCCGTCATCGTGCACGGCGGCGGCAAGGCTATCAACGAGGCGCTGAGCCATTACGATATTCCCGTCGAGTTTAAGAACGGCCAGCGCGTGACCACGCCGGCGACTATGGATATCGTGCGCGAGGTGCTGGGCGGCAAGGTTAACCAGGAGCTGGTTGCTGCCATCAACCACCACGGCAACCTGGCCGTGGGCGTGTCGGGCAGCGATGCCGGCACGCTCATCGCCGAGCCGCTCGACCCCGAGCTCGGTCGCGTGGGCAAAGTGACGCACGTCAACACCGACTATATCGAGCGCTTACTCGATAGCGAGTACATCCCCGTCATCGCTACCGTCGCGGCGGGGGAGGACGGCGGTTTCTTCAACATCAACGCCGACACCGCCGCCGGTGCCGTTGCCGCGGCGCTCCACGCGCATAAGGCGATCTTTTTGACCGATGTCGATGGCCTGTACAAGGACTTTAGCGACAAGGACTCGCTTATCTCCAACCTAACGCTCGACGAGGTCAACGAAATGCTCTACGGCGGCGAGGTCGATAAGGGCATGATTCCCAAGCTGCGCGCGGCCGTCGATGCGCTTACCGGCGGCGTATTTCGTGCCCACATCATCAACGGTACTACGCCGCATTCGCTGCTCCTGGAGCTGCTGACCGATGCCGGTGTCGGCACCGTGATCCATTCCACCGAGACGGCTTACGAGTTCGATACGCATCCGCATCCGCTTTCGACGTTTGCTGCGCGTCTGACCGAGAACCTTGACGAGGTCGAGAAGCTTCAGACGGTCTAGCTGACCCGCAGTCGCCCCATTCCTGCACCCATAGGTCTGCGCCGTCCGGCGCCCAACGAAAGGCATCCCATGTCACTTGCAGCTCAGCAATCGCTTGAATCCCATTACGTTATGCATACCTTTGGCCGCTCTCCGGTCGAGTTTGTCGAGGGTCACGGCATGAAGCTCACCGGCGACGATGGCCGTGAGTACCTCGACTTTCTTGCCGGCATCGGCGTGTGCAGCCTAGGTCATGGCGACCCGGCTGTGCTCTCGGCGCTCGAGGCACAGACCAAAAAGCTCATGCATGTCTCCAACTATTTCTACATCGAGCAGCGCGGACAGGTCGCGGCGCTGCTGTCCAAGCTTGCTAACGACGACGTAGATGGTGCGCGCGTGCTTGCCGATGCCATTGCCGCCGGCGATGAGACCACGGCAGCTGCTCTTGGTGCCCCGGCTGCGGATGAGCAGGTTTGGGAGACCTTCTTTGCCAACTCCGGCGCCGAGGCCAACGAGGGCTCGATGAAGCTCGCGCGCCTGTACGCCAAGCGTGCCGGCAATGGCGGCAACACCATCGTGTGCATGCGCGGCGGCTTCCACGGCCGTACGCTCGAGACCATTGCCGCCACCATGCAGGATTGGCTGCAGGACAGCTTCCGCCCGCTGCCGGGTGGCTTTGTGGCCTGCACGCCCAACGATATGGACGAGCTGCGTGCGATCTTTAAGCAGCTGGGGAGCGAGATTTGTGCCGTGATGCTCGAGCCGATCCAGGGTGAGAGTGGCGTGCACCCCATGACCGAGGAGTTTATGGCGGCAGCGCGCGACCTGGCACACGAAGTGGGCGCCGTGCTTATCGCCGACGAGGTCCAGTGCGGTATCTTCCGTACGGGTAAGCCGTTTGCGTTCCAGACCTATGGCGTGGAGCCCGACATCATGAGCCTTGCCAAGGGCATTGCCGACGGCGTGCCCATGGGTGCCGTCGTGGCAAAGAAGGAGATTGCCGACGTGTTTAAGCCGGGCGACCACGGCTCGACCTTTGGCGGTAGCTGCTTGGCCATCGCGGCGTGTGCCGCGACGCTCTCCGCGCTTGTGCGCGGCGATTATGCCGAGCATGCTGCTAAGGTGGGTGCCTATATGGAGCAGGCGCTGGCTAAGCTTCCGCATGTGGTAGAGGTGCGTGGCCGTGGCCTGATGCTCGGCTGCGATTTGGATGATGCCGCGGGCGACGCGCATGATATTGTTGCCCGCGCGCTGACCGCCGGTGCCGTGATTAACGCTACGGGTGCTCATACGCTGCGTTTCTTGCCGCCGCTCGTCTGCGAGGAAGCCGACGTGGACAGTCTGATCGAGATCCTGTCGGGTGTCTTGGGCTAACGCGGCGCAATAACTCAATTTGGACCGGGTTCCGGACTGCGGGCGTGCCCTATGTGGCATGATTCAGCGGTCTGGAGCCCGTTTTGCCTTAGATTTGCTAAGGCAGGGAGACCTGCTGGTCAAATAACATCAAATATGAGTAGTGTTACCGATTTGGTAGCAGCAATTTTGGACTAATAAGGCCAGATGGCAAGTCGAAATGGTCGCGCGCGCAGACGTGGTGTAAGAGTGTCCTGAGGTCCGTCGCTGCAAGTC